>JACKQG010000920.1_pt1 | contig 22357 bp, 18 predicted proteins | sample 8237621 | NCBI WGS metagenome assembly JACKQG01 (sample SAMN15677084, study PRJNA649215) | marine metagenome | biome: marine; feature: Black Sea; material: saline water; isolation source: suspended particulate matter (SPM) from the Black Sea western gyre | collected 2013-06-09/2013-06-10 | depth... | reverse complement strand
GGCGAAACCACGATTTTCAACGCCGCCTGCGAACCACATGTACAGGATCTGGCCGACCTATTGGTCAAAATGGGCGCACAGATTTCTGGCATCGGCACCAACCGGCTGGAAGTGACCGGCGTACAAACGCTCGGCGGCGCGAAACACACCGTCCAGCCGGACTACATTGAAACCGGCAGTTTCTTGACCGCCGCCGCCGTAACCGGCGGCTCGCTCGAAATCAAAAACCCCGGCGACAGCCTGACACTCAGCGTCCTGCAGAAGGGATTTGAAAAATTAGGGACCCATTGGGTCATTTCAGATGGCGTATTGACCATGCAAAATGAACCCTGTCGTGCGACCGTTCCAGACCTTGGAAACTTCACACCGAAAATCGAGGACGGAATCTGGCCGGCGTTTCCGTCCGACCTAATGAGTGTGATGATTGTGCTGGCGACGCAAACGCAGGGGCAGATGCTCTTTTTTGAAAAGCTGTTTGAAAGCCGCATGTATTTTGTCGACAACCTGATGGCCATGGGCGCCAACATTATTCAGTGCGACCCGCACCGCGTCGTCGTCAGCGGAACATCACAACTGCACGGCGCGCGATTGAGCAGCCCGGACATCCGCGCCGGCATGGCCATGCTCATCGCCGCCTGTTGCGCCGACGGCGAAAGCATCATCAACAACGCCCAGATGATCGACCGCGGCTACGAAGCCATTGATGAACGCCTCCGCGCGCTCGGCGCGGATATTGTCAGAGAGAGTTGACCGCGAATCACGCGAATGGACGCGAAATGAAGAAGAAAAAATTCATTCTCTGGTTGCTGATAGGGGTTCCGGTTGTTTGCACAACGCTCTTTCTTGCCTTCATGGGCTATTGCTTTACTCAGCCCGAATTTTACACACAGGTCGGGCAGCAACTTCGTAATGAAAGAGAAGCACCCAAGAATGATAAGTGGGCCCTTTGGTTTTATCGCAAGGGCGCAAACATGGGGGATGCAGCCGCTCAATATGCGCTCGCAACGTTTTATTATTACGGTCGTGGCGTTAAAAAAGACTACGAAACGGCTCTCTTTTGGTATCAGAAAGCTGCTGAACAAGGACGTGTAGACGCTCAGTATGGTGTGGGATGGATGTTTGAAAACGGATGCGGGTGCTCTCCCGATGATTCCAAAGCGTTTCAGTGGTATAAAAAGGCGGCAGAACAAGGTCACATTAATGCCCAGATCGAAGTTGGTTATAGCTACTCTTCGGGTAGCGGAGTCGAAAAAAATCCGACCAATGCGGTCATTTGGTATCACAAAGCTGCCGAACAAAACTCGGCAGAAGCGCAAGGGCGATTAGGTCATCGTTATTACTTAGGCGAGGGAGTCCCTCAGGATTATACCGAAGCAGCAAAATGGTTTGAAAAATCGGCAAAGCAAGGAAAAGTAAAAGCTCAAAACTGGATGGGACACCTCTTTTATTTTGGGGAAGGTGTTCAACAAAATTACACAAACGCCTTTCTGTGGTACAGCAAAGCTGCTGAACAGAATGATTCTGCGGCTCAATATAATTTAGGCGAATTGTACAGAACGGGTCTGGGGACACCACAAAGCCAAACCAATGCGATTTTTTGGTATCAACGGGCGGCAGATCAAGGACATGAAAGCGCATCCCTTTTTCTGGCCAGATGCTATGGCAAAGGTCGCGGCGTTCCACAAGATTCTGATAAAGCGTTGGCGCTATGCCTACCCTTTGCGAAAAAAGGAAATGCTGAAGGGCAATATCTGGTTGGGCTAAGTTATATGTACGGCAGAGGTGTTGAACAGAGTTTTTCTGAAGCGATTCGTTGGTTTGAACGTTCGCTTGAACAACAATATGACCAAACCTATCAGTTTTACGCCTGGCTGCTGGCAACATGTGAGAATGGACAATACCGCGATGGGGAGAAAGCGGTTCGTTTGGCTAAAAAAGCGATGGCGCTTTTTCCTAATGACTGGACCACTACCGCGATTCTGGCCGCCGCCTATGCAGAAAACGGGCAGTTTGATCTGGCCATTGAGACACAGAAAAAAGCGGTCGAGCTAACGGATGAGGCGGATCAGGAAACGGCGCTTAAACAACTTCAATCCTATGAAAACCATCAGCCATGGCGGGAATCTTACGAATAGGTTTTCAAATGGTTGGAACCGGCTGAAAGGTCGTGGACCGTTTCAGCCCTACAATTTTTCAGTTGCTGCAGCCGCGAGCCACTTGTCCCGCTGAAGGCTTTGGGATGATCGCGATCCGAGGTCACGGGCCTCGGCTACAATCTTCCAAACATTGGAAAATTAAAACCCACCCCGCCGTTCCGGCACCCCTCCATTGGAGGGGATTTTTCCAGACATTGGAAACCCTGTGCTACGGCGAAACTGCTTACCAGTAGGTGGGGTTTTCGAATGCTTTAACGCAGCGGAAAAAGGTGTCAGTGCATACATCTGTACATTTGTGGCCTCGCAATCACAGACACGGTCTTGATGCTTATAAAGCAGGGCCGTGCTTCCAGCCAGTTTGCATTCGCATCGCCGAGCTGCGGTGGACAGTTGGAACCGGCTGAAAGGTCGTGGACCGTTTCAGCCCTACAATTTTTCAGTTGCTGCAGCCGAGGTCCTCGATCGCGGTCCGAGGTCGAGGACCTCGTCTACAATTTTTAAGATATTGAAAAAAGGTTTTTTCGTTGCTGCAACCGCCCGCGGTGGGGGCGGCAACGGATCCGCGGTCGGCGCCCGCGGCTACAGAGTTCCAACCATTGGAAAAAAGTGCGGCTCGGCAGGAACGCCTCGCCCTGCCATTTTTTACTGCTCGCCGGGTGAGGGTGCCCGGCCTACAGTATTCCAATTATTGGAAACCTGTATGCCACAACGCAGTTGTTTACCAATAGGCAGGGTTGTCGAATGCGGTGACGCACCGGGAGAGGCCGGGGAGTTTTGGTATCGGGTTTTCGGTTAGGGATTGTCCGAGCCAACCGACGGGTTGTGAAAGCTCGAGCGGCGGCGGAATCAGTTCCTGAGAAAGCGGTTCAAAGCCGGTTTTGGTGTAGAAGGCAGGGTCGCCGTAAGTGACGGCTATTTCCGTTCCTTTTTCTTTCATCTGCTGCAGGCCGAAGCGGATCAGGTTCTGTCCGATGCCCTGACCCTGAAAATCGCTGTGAACAGCTACCGGCGCCATCAGGAAAACATCGGCGGCTGTTGCAAGGGTGAGGCGGCTAAAGAAAATCGCGCCGACGGTTATTTCTCCATCCATCGCAACGAATCCGTAAAGGTCCCCGAGGTCGGTTTGGCGTATCAGTTCGTGCACCAGGTTTCCGATAAGCTTTCCTTCGGATGGCCCAACGCAACGAGTAAACGTTTCCGTAAACAGGTTTTCAACTGCGGATGAGTCCTCAGAAGAAATGGGTCTGTGCTGGATCATTTTCATATCTCCAGTTTTTTGGGACATGAGCAGAGCATTTTGTATCCGTCTTCGGTGATGAGCACGGTGTCTTCGATACGCACGCCGCCGATGGAAGGATAGTAGAGGCCGGGCTCAACGGTGATGATGTGTCCGGCGCGCAGTTTTTGGTGGTTGGCGGGCGAAACGCGCGGCGCTTCATGGATTTCGAGTCCCACGCCGTGCCCGCTTCCGTGAATAAAGCCTTGCGCGACCCCGTTGATGGTTTTGGTTTTAAATCCGCGCGATTCCATGAGCTGTGCTCCGGTTCGATGAACTGTATCGGTCCATACACCGGCTTTAAGCATTTTAAGCTGCGCGGCCTGCGCGGCCTTGACGGCGTTGTACTGTTTTTTGAGCGCGGCGGATGCCGGCCCGCGGCAAACGGTGCGGGTGATGTCGCCCCAGTATCCGGTTTTTCCAGACCTTGGAAAAATATCAATGACGATCGGCTGTCCGGCCTGAAGCGGACCGGTACCGCGCTCGTGCGGGTCGGCGGAAAGCATTCCGCTGGCGACAATGGTCTCTTCGGCTGCGCAGTCGAAATCGAGCAGCGTGTGACAAATGGTGGCGCGCACCTTTTCTGAGGTCAGCATCGTTTTGCCACAAACCAGCATTTCATCCCGGGAAATCCGGGCAGAAGCAATTTGCTGGATGGCGGCTTTCATTGCCTCGACCGCGGCGCGCTGGCTTTGTCGGATCGCTTTGATTTCGTCTGCGCTTTTTACCTCCCGTCGCGGACAGGGCGGCTGCTTGATGATGTGTATTTTTACCCCCGCGCGCCGCAAGGAATCCGCAACCCCGACCGGAAAATCACCGGAAATTTCAACAGAAGATAACTGCTTTTCTTTCAATAACTTCTGTATCCATTGGGAAAGGTTTTTGCCCGGTTTTATGCCCAGCTGATCCGGGCTTATTACCGTCACATTTTGCCTAACCGTTCGGCGCATTCGACCGCTTTCCATAGCGGAAACCAAAAGGTATATTTTTTTGCCGCTTTTAATCAAAACGGCCCCTTCGGGCGGGCGGACTCCGCATAAATAGTGGATGTCCGCCTCGTTTTTTGAGCTGCTGATAAGTAGACGGCTGGTCGTTTTTTTCATTGGATACCTTATCTCCTTCTTACGAAACTATTTGTAAAATGGCTATTCGTTTTGGGGCTTTTTATTTTCCGTCTTTCCGAGTTTATTTTGTGCTATTTGCAAGCGGGCCGTCTACATGTTGTGTTTCGTATGCTTTTGTTTCCACCCTCCGGCTTTGCTCTTGTCGGTACGCGCGTCGTCGATTAGCTTCTTTTCATCGCGACCGCGGAGAAATTAAGTGGTTGTTTATAACCTGTTCATAACTCCGCCCGGTTTGTTAATTATTTTAATTTTGTACGTTTGGGACTTCCATGGGGCAAGACAACATAAAGCTTTGGGATGGCGCCTGTCGCCATCTAAAAGAGACGCTTCCAAAAGATATTTTCGATAAATGGATCGCCGTGATCCAATGTCGGGAAATAAAAGAAAACCAGGCTATCCTTGTTGTCGGCAACGACTTCTATCAATCCTGGCTCGAAGAGCACTATCTTCCGTTAATTAAAAACGCACTGGCCGTTGTTTCCGGCCGCTCCTTCGAACTTAAGCTGATGGTGGACTACAGCCTTTTAGCCGAACCGCAGGAAGAGGCTGAAAGCGCAAAAGAGAAAGTTCGCTCTATATTGACGTCCAAACGTGCGCCGGAAACGAAGACCAATCTCAATAAAAACTATACGTTCGATTCGTTTGTGGTCGGGCCCTCCAACCAGTTTGCTCACGCCGCCTCCATGGCGTCAGCACAATCGCCGTCTCGCCCTTATAATCCTCTCTTTATCTACGGCGGCGTCGGTCTCGGTAAAACTCATCTCATGCAGGCAATTGGCCAGTTTATCCTTACCAAAAAAACTCGCGGAAAAGTCTGCTACACCACTAGCGAAGCCTTCCTGAATGAATACATCGAAGCGCTTCAGACCAATTCGCTGGCGAAATTCCGTAGAAAATACCGAACCGTTGATGCGCTACTGATCGATGATATACATTTTCTGGCCGGAAAAGACCGTTTGCAGGAAGAGTTTTTCCATACCTTTAATGCTATTTTTGAAAATCATAAACAAATTGTGATGACGTCTGATCGTCCCGCCGGCGAATTGAACGGTCTGGCGCCGCGGTTGGTTTCCCGATTTGAATGGGGGTTGGTTGTCGAGTTAGAAAGCCCGGATGTTGAAACCCGTGTAGCTATTTTACGTAAAAAATGTGAGCAACTTGATCTCTCGATCGATCAGGGGCTTCTTTTCTATATTGCAGAACGAATTTCTTCTAACATCCGCCGCCTGGAAGGCGCACTGATTCGCGTGGCATCCTATGTATCCTTAACCGGTCAGCAGATGGACCAGGCCAAGTTGGAATATCTTTTGCGCGACACACTGGATCAAGAAAAGAAACATGCTATCAGCATCGAAAGCATCCAAAAAACTGTAGCGGAACACTTCGATCTGCGGGTTGGAGATCTAGTTGGACCCAGGCGCCCTAAAAACATCGCCTGGCCGCGTCAGGTTGCCATGTACCTCTCCCGCACCATGACCGACAACTCCTTCCCAGTCATTGGTAACGCTTTCAGTCGCAATCACGCCACGGTTGTTCACGCCTGTAAAACGGTAGAAAGAGAACAAGCGGAAGATCTGAAGCTTCGTCAAACTCTCTCTTTACTGCGTCAGCGCGTTGGGCATCTGGCTCAAGCTAAATAACCCCTTATGATAAACTAGCTTTAAACCTGTTCATAACCCGATGATAACAATGACAACTTGGAGTTACTAAAAATCACCTTTATTTATTTTTTTTTATCCACAGAGATGTGAACAAGGCTAAGTCCGCTAGTTAGATGGGGATAGACAAAAAAAGAGCCTGACGGAACACACTATTTACAGTACTAATAATACTACGATTTATATAAATTAAGATATCTATCTATTAGAAGGGGTTGTTAATGAAACTCACAATTGAAAAATCAGCACTGCTTGATGCGCTCCAGAAAGTTCAATCCATCGTTGGACAGCGAAGCACATTGCCCATTCTTTCCAATGTTCTTCTCAAGGCGGAGGGAGATGTGATTTCTCTCACAACCACTGATATGGAAGTTTGCGTTAAAACCAAAGCACCTGCTGAAATCAGCGCTTCTGGCGGAACGACCCTGCCAGCCCGGCGCTTTTTTAGCATCTGTCGTGAGCTTCCAGCCGGCCAGGTTGAAATAGAAGTGGATGCAAAAGATGTAGCCACGATCCGCAGCGGACCCTCTTTCTTTAAATTGGTTGGTTTATCAGAAGAGGAATTTCCGCCGCTTCCCGAATTTGAAGAAAGCGCAGTGTACTCCGTGGATCAGGTGGTGTTCCGTGAGATGCTTCAGAAGGTCACCTATGCCGCATCTACGGACGAGACGCGTTATATCCTGAATGGGGCGTTGTTGAGCTTTAAAGACGAGAAACTGACCGTTGTAGCGACGGATGGGCGGCGCCTAGCAATGGTTGAACAGGAAATTGAATTTTCTGAAGACGCTCAGACCGATTTGGTTGTTCCGTCTAAAACGATTAATGAGTTGATCAAAACTCTGGGTGAAGAAGGAGTTCTTCGCATACGTGTCTCCTCAACTCAAGTTGCCTTTGATTTTGATAAAATTTTGATTGTTTCTAAATTGATTGAAGGAACCTATCCTAATTTCCAACAAGTTATCCCGGCGCAGTGTGAAGAGCGTGTGGCGATCGATCGCGAAACGATGCTGTTGGCAGTACGTCGCGTTTCTTTACTTACCGATGATCAGACTGCTTCGATCAAACTAACATTTGGTAAAAACAAACTCGAACTAGTAACTAATAGCCCGGAGATAGGCGAGGCTCGCGAAACCATTCCTGTAAAATATGATGGAAAAGAGATTTCCATCGCATTTAATCCCGGGTTCCTGATGGCACCGCTTCGTCATCTCGATTCTGATGAGATTTTCTTTGAATTGTCGGATGAGTTGAGCCCGGGAGTAATAAAAACCAGCGTTCCGTTCCTCTACGTATTGATGCCTATTAGGGTTACGTAAAAAGAGTGGGAATGGTTGCCCGACTAGGATTTGAACCTAGACAAGCAGATTCAGAGTCTGCTGTGCTACCGTTACACCATCGGGCAAGAAGGACGGAAAATAAGCCAGAGATTTGATCGTAGTGCAAGTAGGGAATAAATAAAAAGAATGAAGAGAACCGGACAAAGCCGGGTGGTTGGGTTGCTGGGCGTTGGATTTGATCATAGAGATGGACAGGTTCGCATTACGCAAGCTGATGACTATAAGGTTCTAATGGGTTCCAAAGAATCCCACACAGAACTTCAGAAAATTTGCGGTAGAATTGATAAAGAAGTAACTACGTCCGGGCGTGTACTCAGCGATTATACTCCGGAAGAATTCATGGAATTAGTCGCGAAACTCTATTGAAACAGGATTTATAATGAAAATACTGTTTCTTACTATAAAACTTCCCCACTCAGAAGTTGTGGGCGGAAATCGTATTGCCTATCAACGAATTCGATATCTGGCCAACCAGGGACACCAGATCGGATTAATTTCTTATACCTCTAGTGAAACTAAGGAAGAGAGAGAAACGCTTCTGCCGTTTGTAAGCGATTTACACACCATACCGCAACCCCGCCGGAAAATATGGACAAGGGCCTTTCATGATTATATTGCGCCAAGCCGTCCCGCTCTCATTTGGAAGCTTTATTCAAAAAAGATGATGTGCAAGGTAGCCGAGGTAGTTGAAAATGGAAAATATGACCTGGTAGTTGCTGAGTTTTCAGAGATGGGGCAGTTTTTATATAAAAACCCCTATCTTTCCGCGGTTCACACCGTGATTTCCTGTCACCGATGTATGACCGCTTCCTATGAAAAATACAGGGAAATGAAAGAAATTAGCTGGAGGCTTCATGTAAAAAGCCTGCCGCAGCTGCGCGGTCTGCGGAAATATGAATTTAACATGTATCGCAGTGCAGACCGGATCCTGGTTTTAACTCATCAGGACCGGTTCATGATGCAATATTATGCGCCGGATCTTGCGGTTTCGGTTACTTCGTGCGGTGTGGACATCGATGATCTGCAAAAACAGCCGCCCATTCCCAAAGAACCTGTCGTTTTGATGACTGGCTATATGCGTGATCCAGCCAATGAAGACGGAGTGGAATGGTTTGTCCACCATGTATGGCCCAATTTAAAAGAAAAACATCCCGAAGTTAAATTTTATATTGTGGGCGCCGACCCCAGCAACCGCATCAAAAGATTGGTAGCGCACGATCATCGGATTATTTTGACAGGACAAGTGAAAGATATTGGACCGTATCGTAATCGTGCCCGCGTGCTGGTTTCCCCGGTCCGGTTGGGTTCCGGCATGCGCACCAAAGTACTGGAAGCCATGGCCTCCGGGCTCCCGGTTGTATCCACCTCGCTGGGTATGGAGGGAATTGAAGCGCAAACCGGTGTAAACTGTCTGGTCGCCGACACACCGGAACTTTTCAATCAAAGCGTGGATTGGCTTCTGACCGACCGGGTGCTTAGAGCGCGCATGGCTCGCAGTGCACAGAAGCTTATAAAAAATAAATATGCCCTTGAACTGGGCCTCGAACGGTTAGAAAACATACTGAAATCAGTCGTGGAAGGATGAAAATGTCAAATACAGTCTGGATCCCTTTTGAAAAACTCACGGCATTTATGGTGGATGTATTTAAATCCATTGGCGTCCCGGAAAAAGACGCACACATCTGTGCGGATGTTTTGATTAACTCCGACAAACGCGGAATCGACTCGCACGGCGTAGGACGCCTGAAACCTATTTATTACGACCGCATCGTAAAAAAGAAAATCCAGCAGCCGGTTACAGAATTTGAAATAGTCCGCGATAAAGGAGCTACCGCGGTTGTGGACGGACACCACGGGATGGGAATGGTCATCGCCAAACGATGTATGGAAATGGCCATCGAGAAGGCGCGCACCTACGGGCTGGGCATGGTTGTAGCCCGTAACTCCACCCATTATGGTTTTGCTGCTTACTACCCCATGATGGCCTGTGATGCCGGCATGATCGGACTGACCGGAACCAACGCCCGGCCCTCGATCGCCCCCACCCACGGCGTGGAAAATATGCTCGGCACCAACCCGCTCGTTTTTGGAATGCCGACCGACGAAGGCTTCCCCTTCACCAACGACTACGCCACCTCCATCCTTCAGCGCGGAAAAATAGAACAATATGCTCGCGAAGGAAAAGAGTGCCCGCCTGGGCTCATCATTGACCGCGAAGGGAAAACCAAAACGGACTCCGTACAGATTTTAAAAGACCTTGTTGGGGGACGTGCCGCCTTGGCACCTATCGGCGGAACCGAAGAAGAAACCGGCGGGCACAAAGGGTATGGATTTGCCACCGTCGTCGAGCTGCTCTCCGCCGCCCTGCAGCAAGGCTCCTATCTAAAAATGCTCTCTGGGCTCAGCGAAGTAGGACAGCCCATGCCCTACGCCCTGGGTCACTTCTTTATGGCGATCGACATCGAACACTTTTGCGATCTCGACGACTTTAAAAAAACCGCTGGCGAGATCCTGCGCTCTTTGCGCAACTCACAGAAAGCGCCCGGCAAAGAGCGCATCTACACCTGCGGCGAAAAAGAAAATCTCGCCGGCATCGAACGGGAGGGGAGGGGAGCGCCTGTCAGCGAATCCCTTCAGCAACAGCTCATCGCCATGCGCGATGAGCAGGGTCTATCGCAATACAAATTCCCGTTTGAGTAGATTTTTAAATCGGTGGAAAAGTAAGCGGGCGCCCACACAAAAGGTTTCCTCTCCCTGGAAAAAAGAGGGGAAGCGGCAGAATGGCTTTCCAATTCCTTGGAAATTTTTTTCCAAAGATCGTAAAAAACGGCTCGCATTTTTCCAACCATTGGAAACAATGGGTTCTATTTCTTTTTGTGCCAGCATGGGGCGCGGAGGAATGGAATAACGGACACGGGAATTAGAAAACAGCCAATACTCCCGCACTCCAGCATACCAATAGGACTTTTTTATGGCGTTACCGTTTACACAGAAAATCTTGAAAGACTGGGCGGGCTGGAAGGCTTTCCGTGACGGCAAAATGCTGTTTGAGCGCGGCGTGGTTGAAAAACTCGACTATGAGCACCCGATTATTTCCGGCCAGCTCGCCGTCGGCATCCGCGGCATGCGCTGCAAATTCGAGTTGCTCGACGACGGATTTGTGGAAAACCGCTGCCCCTGCCGCGACAATCAGGAAAAAGGACTGATCTGCGCTCATATGGTGGCCCTTGGCCTGGAGGCTGTCCGGCGCTACAGCGATCCGCAGCGCGAAGCCAAAGCGTCAGAAGAAAAGCGCCGCGCCCTGCGGCAGGAAAAATACGACGACTCCCAATATCTCAAGCGCGTCCCGGAAGACCATCCGGATGCCATACCCGCCGCGTTGAGCATCACCCTCAAACAGAGCTGGCGCGATCAGGCGCGGGACAACAACGAAATGTCCATCCGCTGCTTTGTTGAATATCAGGGAAAACGGACTCCGCTGAATGAGGTGCCCAAAGAGTTGCCACTGGCCTTCAGTCCGCGCGATGCCAACCTGCTCTTTGTGCTCGAGGATATTTCCGAGGGGCCCGCGAAGGGAAAACTGACGGTTGGCGCGGATGATTTCATTAATATTTTGAGGCTCAGCCGCGGCCGTGCGCTTCACGTTGGCGGCAACGAAAAAGACCTGAAAGTGACCGCCAGCGTCATTCGCACATACATCTGCATGGTACTCGACGAAGAGACCGGAGAGCTGGTGCTGTCTATACATCCCCGCGGCAGCTACGAAACCCCGCTCTACATCGCCGGCGGTCGAACCGGCTGGATGTACGCCAACCAGCGCTTTGCCCAGCTGGAACAGCTTTTGCCGGGACCGATGCGCGAAATTTATAAAAATGAAATCCGGATTCCGCGCGCCGCGGTGCCGTCCTTTATGGAAAGGGAGTTTCCGCAGCTCACCAAGGCCATTCCTGTGGAAACCCGGATTACACCCGACCTGTTTTCGCTGGAGCCGGCCACCCCGCGCTTCCGTCTGGTGGTCAGCGGCAGCCGCGCCTCTCTTTCCGCCAAACTCTACGCGGAATATGGCGACGTGATTTTGCGTGCCGCCCGCGAGGAAATCTCGGGCCACTTCGCGATTCCAGATCCCGACGACCTGCTCGGCTACCGTGTTCGCAATCTGGAGGCGGAAAAAAAGGCGCTCGAAAAGTTGAGCCCCACCGGTTTCCGCGGATACCGCGGTGATCTGCTCACCTCCATCGTCGGCGTGCGCGATGTGCTGAACTTTCTCGGCGGCAGCGTGCCGAAGCTCCGCCGCTACGGCTGGCGCGTAGAGCTGGAGGGCCGTGTCGCGCCGTTTATGGACGAAGTGGACTTCACCACCACCGTCATCCACGTCAACGACTCCGCCGCCGAAGGCTTTTTCGAAGTCGGCTACGAATATGAAAACAGCGGCGGGCAGAGCCTGACGGACGGGGAAATTCAGCGCGCGCTCAATATGGGCGATGCCTACATCGAAAAGGACGGACGCACCATCCTGCTCGATATCGATGCCATCGAAACCGCCCGGGAAGTATTCGACGACTGCGCCTTCGGCGAAGGAACCGGCGCCGGCACGTTCCGCATGAACGATATTTATGCCGCCTATGTGCAGTCGTCGCTGAATGCACTCGACGGTGTGGACGTGGAAGCCGCGCCGGGCTGGATGAAAAAGGCGCAGGCGCAAAACCGCGCTGAAAAAATCGAAGTTGAACCGCTGGGCGAAAACCTGGAAAAGACCCTTCGCTCCTACCAAAAAGAGGGCGTCTATTGGCTCCGCTTCCTCGAACGCAGTGGATTTTCCGGCATTCTCGCCGACGAAATGGGGCTCGGAAAAACCCTCCAGGCCCTCACCTGGCTGCAGATGGAGCGCCACGATGAAGCCGCGCGCGGCAAGCCGACACTGATCGTCTGTCCGACCAGCCTGGTGGATAACTGGGGCGAAGAGGCCGAAAAATTCACACCGGATCTGCGTGTTCTGCGGCTTCATGGCGCCGACCGGCACGATCACTGGGAAAAGGTGGCCGATAGCGATCTGGTTATCACCTCCTATGCACTGCTCCGCCGCGACCTCGAAAAATATCTCGAACAGGACTTTGCCGTCGCCGTACTCGACGAAGCACAGCACATCAAAAACCGCTCCACTCAGAACGCCAAAGCGGCCAAAAAAATTAAAGCCGTGCATAAACTGGTGCTCACCGGGACGCCCATCGAAAACGGCGTGGCGGATCTCTGGTCGATTATGGACTTTCTGATGCCCGGCTATCTTAGCAACCACAAAGCCTTCCGCGAACACTACGAGCTGCCGATCGGAAAAGGCGGCCCCGACGCCGATCTGGCGCAAATCAAACTGCGCCGCAAGCTCAACCCCTTCCTGATGCGCCGCCTAAAACGCGATGTGGCCAAAGATCTGCCCGAAAAAATTCAGCGCGTGGCGCATTGCTCGCTCAGTAAAGACCAGTACATGGTTTATAAACAGCTGCTCGACAGCGCCAAGCGCAAGATTAACGACATGGTTGAGGAGCAGGGCTTCAATAAATCGCGCATGCAGATTCTAAAAACCCTCCTTCGTCTGCGTCAAACCTGCTGCCATCTCGAACTGCTCAAGCTGCCGGATTTGAAGAGCGAATTTCCCTCCGCCAAAATGGAGCTGTTTTTCGAGCTGGTCGACGAAGCGGTCGACGGCGGCCACCGCATTCTTGTCTTCAGCCAATTCACCTCCATGCTCGCCATCCTGCGCCGCGAGCTGGACGCGCGCGGCATGAAATACTGCTATCTCGACGGCGCCACCAAAGACCGGCAGGAAATGGTCAAAAAATTTAACACCGACCGCACCATCCCGATTTTCCTCATCAGCCTCAAAGCCGGCGGCAGCGGCCTCAACTTGACCGGTGCCGATATGGTGATTCATTATGACCCGTGGTGGAACCCCGCCGTGGAAGACCAGGCCACCGACCGCGCCCATCGTATCGGCCAGAAAAACACGGTTTATAGCGTGAAGCTCATCACTAAAAACACGGTCGAAGAAAAAGTGCTCGCCATGCAGCAGCGCAAAAAGAGCATCATCGACGCCACCCTCGAAAAAGAGGGCGACTTCACCCAGTCTCTTTCCTGGAATGACGTGCAGGAACTGCTCTCATTATGATGTGAGCGAACCGCAGAGGATCGCCGGAAACGAGATGCTTTAGGAAGAGACACTTCCATCTTGCAATCGCCCCTCTGTCTGCTATCTTCCTGCCCATTATCCGGACGAAAAAGAAGCAGGGCGCAAACCCTTGAACGCATCTCAAAACCGGCACGAAATTTTTAATGGGCCAGTGTAGCTCAGTGGCAGAGCAGCTGATTTGTAATCAGCTGGTCGGGGGTTCGACTCCCTCCACTGGCTCCAGTTTTTTTGGGGACGCGTTGTCTGGATATCTCTACATCCTTTTCAAACTCCCTTCACCGCGTAATACCAAATTCAGATCGCTTTCGGTATTTGCAGGCGGGACGCCTGCGGTACGTATCGCCGCCGTCCCGGCGGCCTTGTCTCAATAGCGAACGGGAGTTGGCAGAAGGGGCTGCTCTTTCCAATGATTGGAAAAACGGGTAAACAGAGCCGAACACATTCCATTTTCAATCAGAGGAAACGTTATGAACCAGCCGATCAGTCGATACCTCGATGCCGCCATTTTGGTTCCGTCAACTACACGGGAAGAGGCCGTTAAAGCCATTCAAACCTGTGTTGAACTCAACGCCTATAGCGCCTGCGTCCGGCCCTGTGACATCGAGCTGGCGCAGGAGCTCTGCCGAGGAACCGAAACCAAAGTCTGCGTTGTACTCGCTTTTCCGCACGGCCTGCAGCTTTCCGCATCAAAAGCCGACGAAGCCAAACGCTACGTCGAAATGGGCGTAGATGAAATTGACATGGTCGCCAATTACGGCTGGGTGAAATCCGGCTTGTGGGATGATGTAAAAGCCGATATCGCCGCGGTGAGTGCTGTTACAAAGCCGGCCGGTACGCCGCTTAAAGTGATATTTGAAACGTCACAGCTCAATGCTACCGAAATTAAAAAAATGGTTGAAATTTGCATTGAGGCCGGCGCTGATTTTGTGAAAACCTCCACCGGCTTCAACGGTGAGGGTGCCCGGGAAGAAGATGTGAAGCTGATGCTTGAAACCGCCGCGGGCCGCATCAAAGTAAAACCTTCCGGCGGGATTCGCGATCTGGCCCGCGCACAGATGTTTATCGATATGGGTGCGCATCGTCTTGGCGTGAATTGGTCGTCGAGCGCTGCCATATGCACCGGACAGGGCGCGGCCTCGGAGGGGGCCTACTAGCGCGGGCGGTAAGATAATGCCCTCGCAACGCAGAAGCTTTTTAATTAGGCTTTCCGATCTGTGAATCAAAAACCGTCATCTGAACAGGCCCGCGACATCACCATCATCGGACTGGTGGTGAACCTGATCCTGTCCGCCGTAAAGTTTGCTCTCGGTATTCTGGGCCGTTCGCAGGCGGTTGTCGCGGATGCCGTACACAGCCTTTCCGACATGGGCACCGACTTGCTGGTTTTGATTGGGCTCAAATACTGGTCGGCCCCGGCCGACGAACGCCACCCCTATGGCCATCAACGCATTGAAACCGTCGTGACCCTGATAATCAGCGCGGCGCTGGCCGCCGTGGCCTTCGGGCTGGGCTGGCGGGAAATCAAGCACCTCGGCGGCGAGCCGTCCTGTCCGCCGCTTACGATTGCCGTCTTTGGCCCGCTACTCTCCATTTTTGCCAAAGAGCTGCTCTTCCGCCGGACGCGCGTGGTCGGACAGCGGATTCACTCCTCGGCGCTGATCGCCAATGCCTGGCATCACCGTAGCGATGCGCTCAGCTCTATTCCCGCCTTTGTCGCCGTGCTGGCCGCATCCGCCAACCCGAAGTGGGCCTTCCTGGACTCTGTCGGCGCGCTGATCGTCTCCATTCTGATTCTTAAGGTGGCGTGGGATATTGCCGCGCCGGCGCTTTCCGAACTGATGGATCACGGAGCCACCAAAGAAGATCTTCAACACATGACCGAGCTGGCGCAGTCCGTTCCCGGAGTCTGCTCCATCCACCGCCTGCGCACGCGCCGCGTGGGCTCCGGTTGGTTTGTCGACCTGCATGCCGAAGTCGACCCCGAAATGACCGTCCGCGAAAGCCACGACATCGCGAACGCCCTGCAGAACAAATTACTCGAAGAAGGCCCCTCCGTCGCCGACGTTACGATTCATATCGAACCGAACGAACCGAATAAACAGGAGCTGTAGGACACGCTTCCCGTATTCGGGAGCGTGTGTTTAGTCATGAAAAAACGCGCGGCAGTCGGAATGAGCGGAGGTACGGATAGCTCCGTGGCCGCGGCTCTGCTTGTGGAGCAGGGCTACGAAGTGATCGGCCTCACCGCTCATATGTGGAAAGAGGGCTCGCGCTGCTGCTCGCTCGAAGATGTTGCCCGCGCGCAGAAAGTCTGCGCCGCGCTTGGCATCCGGCATTACGTCGTCAACGCGCAGGACCGGTTCGAAAAGCACGTCGTCTCGCCGTTTGTCGAGGGATACGCCGCGGGCATCACCCCGTCGCCCTGCATCTCCTGCAACCAATTCATCAAATTCGGCTTTTTGCTCGACCGCGCCGCCCAGCTTGACTGCGACATCCTCGCCACCGGCCACTATGCGCAGATCGAAGAGCGCGACGGACAGTTCCATCTCTTGCGCGCGGTCGACCCGAAAAAAGATCAGTCCTACTTTCTTCATCGTCTTTCACAAAAGCAGCTCGCGCGCATCGCCTTCCCGCTCGGCGGCTGGACCAAGCCCGAAGTTAAAAAATGGTCCGACGACCACGACTTGCCGATCATCCCGCGCGGTGAAAGCCAGGACCTCTGCTTTGTTGAAGCTGGCAAATACGCTGAATTTGTTGAAGGCCGCGCGCCGGAGGTTAAAAAGCCCGGCAATGTGCTTGATGACGACGGCAACGTGCTCGCCGAACACGACGGTGTTCACCGCTTCACCGTCGGTCAGCGCGGCGGCACCGGCGTCGCCACCGGCGAGCGGGTTTATGTGAGCGATATCAATGCCGATGAAAACACCATTACCCTCTCGCCGCGCGAAAACGTGATGGCCTCCGAATGCATCGTTACGGATGCGCATTGGATTTCAGGATGCTTCCCAGATTGTAGGACAGGCTTCTCCGGCACTCCGGAGAGCCTGTGTTCCGATGCAGACACACGCTCCCTTCGGGAAGCGTGTCCTACAAAGACGAAGGCGGAGAGACATTTCACAGTCCAACCGCGCTACGGTCACGGCGGAGCACCTGCCATGATCGAAAAACTGAGCGGCACCGAATTTCGCGTCATTTTCGACCAGCCTCAGTTTGCTCTCACTCCCGGCCAGGCCGCCGTTGTCTACTCCGACACCGAATGCCTCGGTGGCGGTTGGATCAAATAAGAGTGGAATGATGGAGTAGTGGATTGTAGGACACGCTTCCCGTATTCGGGAGCGTGTGTATAGTTTTCTCTGCAACACAGGCTCTCTACGCAAAGCCTGTCCTACAAAAGGTTCCAAACAGGGGAGCCCATCTGTGTGGATCCGTGTTTATCTGTGGGTGATTTTCCAAACATTTGAAAAAAAGAGGGGGGGGGGGCAGGCTCCGCCTGCTTATTCAGCGGAGGCGAGGCGATCGAGGGTTTTGCCGACTTCAAGCGGAACCTGCGTCTGCAATTCCGCGAGCAGACTGCGCCGTGCGCGGTGGGTGGCTTGTGAAAAGTTAATGTGACCTTCGCGGCGCGAGCCGCTTAAAGCGAGCACCAGCGCCCCGTCTCCGGTGCGGGCTTCGAGCTGGTAGTGGTAGCGCACAAACACCAGCGTTCCGCGGCGCAGATCCGTTTCCTCAAAGGACACGGTTCCCGAAAAGCGCAGGGTCGCTTTTTCGTTTTCTGAAAAGCCCATGCCGGTCAGCGCTTCGCGCAACGCATCGCCGCCGTCGCCGGACAGGTGAATCGAAAAGGTGACGTCCCGCGCGGCGGCGGCTGTTTCGGAATAGAGCGTTTGCGGGTCGTAGTGCAGCAAAAGTCGCTCCTTCGTGCCGGGAAAAATGATGTCGAGCTGAGCGAGTAGCAGGTCGTTTTTCAGCGCCTTGCGTACTGCGGCGCGGCGGAAGGCATATTTTTTGAGAGGATCGGCGGCCGCGTCGCTTTGATGAGTTAAATGGGTGATGGCTCTGTTATTTTCGCCGATTCGTGTGCGATAGATTTCTGCGGTTTCCGCGCGCGGCAGATAGGCGGCGGTATAGACGCGTCCGTGTCGATCTGTGAAAGCTTCTCCAAACTGGATGTTGAGCAAGTTCTGGCTGGATCCGATCCGGATGTTGGCGCGCAGCTCGCTGAACTGGTCAAAACTCTCGATTGCGCCGCGCGCTTCGGTGGTGGTTTCTGAAAGCGTTTCTTCCGCCTGAATCTGCGATTCAAAAATCCGGGCGAGTCCGGCTGCGGCGCTGTTTTCGGCGGCGCGGCGCGTATCGCCTTCGCCGACCGCCACCAGATATTGCGCCTTCGGATATTTTTCCTGTGGGCTCAGTAGCCATGCGGGGGAGTTAATAGACTGAGAAGCGCATCCGGTAAGTAGCAGAAGAAGGATTCCGAATCCTGCATCTCGTATTCCGCATCTCACATCTCGCATCCCGTATCGCGTATCCCGCATCCCGTATCGCGTATCCCGCATCCTCATCTCCCTAGTTCAGATAAAACGACTCGACCAGATTCAGCCCGTCCTCGCGAACCTGTATGGTTGTCGCGTCTGTGTGCAAAAGAATACCGCCGGAGCCGTAATACTCAAACTCAATCCGGTGGGCTCCCGGCGCAAGATCCATTTCCGCAATGCTGGCCCGCGCGGGAAAAAAGCGGGAAATGCGCAGGTCGGCGTTTTCCGTTACGCTGACACCCACGCCCGCAAGCAGGCCCGCGAGCAGGCCGTGTGTTTCGCCCCACTTCTCGGTGGCGGCCTGTTGAGCCTGCGCGGCGGCGACGCCTTTGGTGACGGTGCGCGATACGGTTTTGAGCCAGGTCAGCGGCTTTTGAATTTCAAACGTAGCCTCCGCAGCGTTTTCTAGGCTTTCGATCTGCACCAGCCACGGGCCGCGCCGACCGTCGATGGTTGTGCCGATCGCGCCCACCCGGGTGCCGCGTTTTTCGAGTCGCGGCAGCTGAAACTTAAAGGTGTAGCCGGGGTCGATGCCTGGCCAGAAAATGGCGCTCGCTCCGGAGAATTGCTGGCCGCCATAGAGGCGCTCCTGAGAGGAGGCGATGAAAATCTGGCTGGCCTGCGTATGAATCCAAAAGGTATCCGCCCGTTTTTCGGGGGCTTGGCCGACCAGCCCCAGAAACGAAACCCGCGCGGTGCCGGCGGCGGGCGGCGTCAGCGCACCCGAGAGATCCGGCGGTTCAAAGTCGTACATTTGCGGCTGTAGCCGCCACGCCTGATCGATCTTTTTCAGGTCGATGGCGGCCTCGTCCATTCGGCCCTCGGCGCGGTAGATCAGCAGGCTCAGCCAGCGGCTCAGCGCGGAGTTTTGAAAGCGGTTTTTCCCGACCCGGAACGTCTGGTCCATTTCGCTGGCTTCGTTGTACTTCTGCGCGATTTTCCAGTAACGGCTTTCGAGCACCTTCAGCTTTTCATCGATGCGTCGGATCTCCACAAAGGCGGGGTCAAACTGATTGAGCGCGAGAAAGTTGAGCGCCTTGAAAACATTCACGTAAATGTTTTCATACTCCTCGCCGGCATAGTTGAGCACATTGTCGTTGAGCAGCAGCGAGGTGGCGCCGCGCGACACGCTTTTCACAAACGCGGCGTCCATGGCCCGCTCCGCCAGCTCAAGCGAATCGTTGCTGGCTTCATATTCGCCGAGATAATGCTGAAGCAGGCCGAGATCCAGATAGTACAGCGCGCGGTCTTTGTTCTGATAATGTAAAAAGCGGCTGCCTTCGATTTGCTTTTTTGCGGCGGCAAAATCGCCCCGGGCCAGCATTCGGTCCACGCCGGTGTATTGAGTTTTCGCCGTCCAGAGCGTTCCGCAACCGGTCGAGAGAAGGATGAACGATGAAAGATGAAGGATGAAAAAAACACGAATCGCGACATTCGACATTCGAAACAAACAGTCAAAGTCGAAATTCAAACGGGGAGAACCAGAAGCCTTTTGATTTTGGGACATTAGGAGTTGTTTCGTGCTTCGGAATTCGCATTTCGAATTTAAATTTTAAAGAGCGGTTTCTTAACCAGCTTTTTGATTTTTTTGGTGCCGATCCAGACCTTCTCGTTGCTCTCAATGTGAATCAGCTCCAGATCGGTCTGATAAAACTTCACCTGCTCGCGACCCTCAACATCCATCTGGGTTTTGATGCTTCCTTTGAGCATATAGTCGGCGCCGGTTTCGGCGGCGAGGCGTTTGGCGGTCTCCTCGGTGGAAAACTGCTGCTGCTCCAGCCGCTCCTGACGGATTTCCGTGCGTTCGTTGGCGTTGGCCACAAACTTCACTTTGCCGCTGTTGACCAGCTCGCGTTCGATATCCTTGGCAAACACGCCGGTTTCCAGATGCTCGGAACTCAGGTTGCGGATCGTGCCGACAATCACCACCGGCTTCTGGCCGTTCTGTGCGATAAAGTTGTCCGCCCACGGGTGCGCGAACACATCGCTGATCATCGACTCGGCAACCAGCCGTGAATCGGTGTCGTTCCAGCGGCCGCTCAAATCGATGGTTTTGTCGACGGCGACCCGATCGACTTTGGTGGCGCACCCGGCAATCCCGGCGGCGAGAAGAATCAGAACAGCAAAACGAAGTATAGTTTTCATAGGAGCTCCTTTGTTTACTGCGCGCAGTGTAAGCAAAACCCGGGGGTAGCGCAAACTTTTCACCCGAGGCGCAGCCGAGAGAGGCCTGCCTGCCGGAGGCAGGACGGCAACGACCAGCGGGAGAGGCAATCTTTGGAAGCCGCACGTTGCGGCGGACCCCGATTTCCCAAACCCGGGAACGCCCCGGTTTCTTTTTTCCGGCCCTTGGAAAAACGGCCGCCGCAGCGCTTTCGCACTCATGCGCAAGCTGTTTTTCTGAGCAGACGTCCAAACGAATTTCCGGGGGTGTTTTGATAATATTTTCCACCGCCTCGCCGAACGAAACGACGCGCCTCCAGTTTTTTAAGATGATGTGACAAAGAGGCGGCGGGAATTCCTGTTTGTTCATGTAGATCACCGAACGAGGCCGGACCGTCGGCTAATGCCTGGATGATGAGAATTCGACGCGCATGCGTAAAGGCGGTTGTCTGGCGGATGATTGACGCAAAGGGCATCTTTTTTTCACAACAATCGCGCAGGGCGTCGAGCAGTGTTTGGGCGTGTTCAACCTCTGTATTCGGTTCCGGGCGATAAAACACCTGAAGGCCGATCCGGTGGGGCGTAATCAGCCCGCGAGCATTTAGAGCCCGAAGCTGATTGCTGGCGTTCTGTTCAGAAATTCCGGTCAGGCGAGCCAGATCCGCGACGCAGAGCCCGTCGTTTTCAAAAAGAGACCATAGAAGCTGGAGGCGAGTTTCGCTTGCGAGAACCCGACAGGTTCGCCAGAGCGTTGGGCGTAGTTTATTCATCGTCTTATCCTCGGTAGAGACTAGTACCTTTAAAGGTATAGAACAATAACAAGTTTAAAAATATCCAATCAACTCCAAATCAAATAGTTATATAATTTAATACTCTATACCTTTAAAGGTTCTGATTAATGAGGGGGTTGAGATCAATAGCGGGTGGGTCGCCTGGTGGGTGGAAATTAGCCGAGCGCGACATCGAGCGTCATCATCACCGCGAAGCCGAGCATAGCGCCCATCGTGGCGATATCGGTGTTTTTTTCGGACTGCGACTCGGGAATGAGCTCTTCGATCACCACAAAGATCATGGCGCCGGCAGCGAAGGCAAGGGCGTAGGGCAGAAGCGGGCGCATAATCAGTACGGCGGCCGCGCCGATCACCCCGGCGATCGGCTCCACCGCGCCGGAGAGCTGGCCATACCAGAAACATTTGCGGCGCGATATGCCTTCGCGGCGCAACGGCACTGAGACGGCGGCGCCTTCCGGAAAATTCTGGATGCCGATGCCGATGGCCAGCGCAATCGCGCCCGCCAGCGTGGCGGAAGACAGGTTGTAGGCCACCGCGCCGAAGGCGACCCCGACGGCGAGGCCTTCCGGAATGTTGTGCAGGGTGATGGCCAGCACCAGCAGCACGCTGCGCCGCCAGGAGGTGTGTACGCCCTCCGCGTTTTCAATCGGCTCACCCAGATGAAGGTGGGGCAGAACCATATCGATGCCGCGCAGAAAAACGCCGCCGAGCAGGAAGCCGACAACGGCGGGCACCCACGGGATAAGCCCCATGCTTTCCGACATTTCAATCGCCGGCGCGAGCAGCGACCAAAAGCTCGCCGCGATCATCACGCCAGCGGCGAAGCCGAGCATGGCGTCGAGCACCTTGCGGTTGATGGTTTTGAAAAAGAAGACCAGCGAGGCACCGAGTGCTGTGACGCCCCAGGTAAACAGTGTCGCCAGCAGTGCTTGAATAATCGGATTTAACCCAACAAACCAGTCTGTGATCATGCGGGCATGATTCACGATCAACGTTCAATAATCAATGCCCGATGCGCAACGAAGGGGCCGCACCTGAACATGGTAAATTGAATATTAATATTCCGCGCCGGTGGCGCGGCTAGAGCATTTTAAGATTGAGACGCTGTAATTTTGCACGAAAAAAACCATCCTTGT
>JACKQG010002763.1_pt1 | contig 22361 bp, 22 predicted proteins | sample 8237621 | NCBI WGS metagenome assembly JACKQG01 (sample SAMN15677084, study PRJNA649215) | marine metagenome | biome: marine; feature: Black Sea; material: saline water; isolation source: suspended particulate matter (SPM) from the Black Sea western gyre | collected 2013-06-09/2013-06-10 | depth... | reverse complement strand
AGCCCAGGGAGATGAGAGTATAAAAAGAACCCAGGGAGATCCCGGAAACTAGAACTGTTTTCCACATTAGTCAAGCATTTTAAATACTTAAAATGTTATTACCGCAGAGGCGCAGAGGTCGCAAAGAATTTGAATCTTTTGAATTACGGAAAATAAAAAATCCTTATACTCTGCGTTCTCAGCGTCTCTGCGGTGAGATATAAATTATTTCCTTTGCTCCCAATGCGGCGCAGGATAAATGTCCGTGCCGGTGGCCCGCTGGGGAGGATGCACCACCACGAGCCGGCCGTTCTGGATTTGAACAATAACATGCCGGTAGTTTTGGGGGTCTCCCATTTGGTTAAAGACGAGGCGCTCCATGGGCAGGGTCAGATCGATTGCAGTCAGGGCCTGGCGAATATTTGCACCGGTGAGGGATTGGCCGCTGAGCGACACTTTCCCCATGGCCGCGATCAGGGCCCGGGTGGAAGTATAGCCGTGCATATTGGTGGTATTCGGTTGCCGGTTGAACATGCGGTGAAATCTTTCGATAAAGTTTTTTGAAGCTGATTCCGTACCCGGCAGAGTAAATTCGCTGTCCCAGGCGCAGGTACTGTACAAATAGTCGGCATCTTGACCCAGCGCCTGTATAAAACTTTCATAGGCAATACCGAAAGGTCCTATGTAGGCTTTGGGCGCTACATTGCTCTCCTTGAGTTGGCGCACAAAAAGAATGTGATCCGGCGAAAAGCCACCGGAGACAATTACATCGATATCCAGGTGGGCCAGTTTGCTGATAAGGGGGATAAAGTCCGGCGTCCCCGGCCGGAACTTTTCAACAAGGCGAGCGTTGAGACCGCGCGTTTTGAGACAGAGCTCAAGATCCCGGGCCAACTCGGTGGAGCCGGGCGTAGCGGCATGCAAAATGGCCAGGCGCCGGGGACGCAGTCTTTCAACAAGGAATTCACAGAGAGGTTCGACAAAACCCTTAAGATGAGAAACTCTGAAGAAATAAGGATTTTCCAGCTCGACCAGTGCTTTCTGTAAACTGGCACTTGCTACATAAGGTATGCGGTATTTTTGGGCCACTGCGCCGATGGGACCTACCAGAGCATCGACGTAACCGCCGGTAAGGGCTACAACTTTTTCCCATCCGCATAACTCTTCAGCCCTTGAAATAGCCACATCCGGCCGGCTCTGGTCATCCCGTGAAACAAGTTCCAGCAATCTGCCGCCGATACCGCCGGATGCATTCGCCTCGGCCACGGCTACCATCACGCCCTGATGAATTTCCAGGCCCTGTTTGGCGAATTTGCCGGATAGAGGGTTGATTTCGCCGATCTTGATGATTTCGGCAAAGCCGGTTTGGCACCACAGAACAAGCACCAAAAAAGAAAAGACGAGATAGCAACGCTTGAAAGCCATGATGATATACAGTCTCCTAAATTGAACGCAAATGCGCAATCGGGTGTCCGTAGTTCTTTGTCCGTCGTCCGTTGCTAAGCAATAAGTAGCGAGATCATATTTCAACTACAGATGAAACACAAAAAGAGGCCCTAAGAACCTGTAAAACCTACTGACTACGGACAACGAACAGCGGACATCGAGCGTTTCGCTCGATTAGAGTGTAAGTTTTGATCCTACGCTGTTGAGTATAAAATTAGAGGAAAACTCTTTTTGGAATTTTTGAATAGCCCTCCATCCGGTGCAATGCATGGGCATGACCACCTCGGGCTCCATCTTTTTTAATGCATCAACAGTCTCATCATGAATTTTTTCAAAAAACGGACCGGTTAGATGAAATCCTCCTAAAACGGCATGGATAGTCTCTTCGCCGGCCAATTTTTTGGCATATTCAACCGTATTGACAATGCCCGCGTGAGCGCAACCGGAGATTACCACCAAACCTTTGCCTGCAAGATTGATGACAAGGGCCTGGTCTTCTTTAATGGGGTCTTGCACATACTCTCCGTCTTTCTCTAAAAGGGCGTTGGGCATTCCCTTTTCAAATGCTGTGGTGCGTTCCACCTCACCGGTTACCAAAATCATATCTGCGGCAATCAGGGTTGGGGTTTTGCTCGCCACTATTTCAACGTTTTCCTGCTCTAAATCATCTTGCACCAGTGTTTGAGGCCAAAGGCGCATGGCCCCGTCCGGGGCTCGGGTATAACGGGGATGCACAAAGGCTCCCGGGTGAAGCACCAAAGGAATGCGCCCGGGAAGCTTGTCGAGGATCGCATAAAGAGATCCGGTATGATCCATATGGCCATGACTGATGACAATGGCTTCGATATCGTCGGCATCAATTCCAAGCCGTTCCATATTATGGGGCACGCCTACTTTAGTATAACCTGTGTCTAACAGGATGGTGTGTTTAGCTTCGCCCTGATAAACCGTGATAAGCAGGGAGAGTCCGTGCTCTGCCAAAAGGGTGTCCGCCAAAATCTTTCCCTCTTTGGCCAGAGGCGGACGTGTCACGATATCCGTTGCCGGCAAAAGGAGATCAATATAGTTATCTATAAGGGTAAGAATTTCAACACGGTCCGCTGCCTTTAATGAAGCAGATAAGTCAGCATTCATTTTTAGTCCTCCTTTACCTATTGAAATTATGGAACTTCTATTTTAACGGTAAGCTACATCACATAAAATCCCGAAACGATTTTATATTTCAAATCAGCCGCCATGTAAAGAAATTTGTCGTGTTTTGGAAATCCTTTCTCTTTAAGGTGGGTGGGAGATCTGTAGCAAGGCTAGCAAAATAATTATTTAGTTTAATCATTTTGCCCTTAATTATTTTGCAACAAAAAATCCCCCCACCCTTGCGGGGTGAGGGGATGTCGTTGCATTGATAGGCCTTGCGAAGGACTTAAAGATTAGTCACGCAAATGGCGGCGCAGGAGTTTGCCGGTTGGTGTGCGCGGCAGCTCAGTGCGGTAATCGATCTCTCTGGGCAGCTTGTAGATGGCGATGTGATCCTTCAAGAACGTTTTAAGGTTTTCAAAGAATTCGTCGTTGCCTTCAACGCCTTCTTTCAGCACCACAAAGGCCTTGGTGATTTGCCCCTTGTCCGGATCAGGTATGCCGACGATGCCGGCTTCGGCAACATCCGGGTGCTTTTCAATGGCTTCCTCCACCTCGGCCGGGCCGATACGGTAGCCGGAGCTTTTGATCATGTCGTCTTCCCGGGATACAAAGAAGATGTTGCCGTCTTCTTTCATAAAGACCGCGTCACCCATTTGGTTCCAGCCGTTGACCACACCTTTTTTCTGGGACCTGATGAGCTTCTCATTATCCTCGTAAGGCTTCCAGTACAGGCTTCCCGAGGGCCCTTTAAGAACCATGCTGCCGACTTCATCCGGCTTGCAGTCATTCCACTCGGCATCCACAACTTTGCACTCTATGCCGGGCAGGGCTCTGCCGATGGAGTTGGGCATCGGTACGTCATTCATGGTATTGGAAGTGACCAGATGGAGCATCTCCGTACCGCCCAGGCCTTCCCAAATGGGCATGCCGGTAAGTTTTGTCCATCCTTCCAGAGTCTCGACGCCCAGGGCGTCACCACCGGAGGTGTATAGACGAATTGAGCTGGTGTCATAATCCTTGAATTTGGGGAACTTCATCAGAGCCCGGTAGCCGGTGGGCAGACCGGTGAGAATGGTAATCTTGTGCTTTCCAATCAGTTCCAGCATGTCAGGCGGCGTGAACTTGGGAATCAGGGATATGGCGGCGCCCCCTTCAAAAGGCATCAGCGTAAAGGTGCCGAAACCGGCGGCAAAAGAGACCGGCGCGGCCCCGCCCAGACAATCGCCGGGGACCATTTTATAAACATGCTTATTGACCAGCTTGGTCTCTATAACGATCGGTTTCATGAAATGCACACAGCCTTTAGGCATGCCGGTGGTGCCGGACGTATAAAGCATAATGCCGATGTCGGTACCTTTGAGCATGGTCGGTTCCAACTCTGCGGAACCGGCCGCGAGCATCTCTTCATAGACCATATTGCCGGCAGCCTTGACCTCGTCGGCCGCGCCGCCGATGACGATGACCTTGGTGCCGTACTGAAAATTAGGCTTGGCCTGCTCTACCGGAGGCATGAGCGGGGCATTGACAATAAAAAGTTTCATCTCGGCATTGTTGGCCACAAAGGCGACTTCTTCGCCGGACCACAATGGAGATGTGGGCACCGGAACAGCGCCGATTTTTTCAACGGCAAAGATGGCAACCAGGGCCTGGATAGAGTTTACCAGGCGGATGCCGACGCGGTCCTGGGATTCAACGCCGACTTCTTTAAGGGCGTTGCCGAACTTGTTTACCATTTCCTGAAGCTGGGCATAGCTAATGGTCTGGTCCATAAACTTTATGGCAGCATTGTCACCCCTGCCTTCGCGTACATGGCGGTCGACCAGAAAGTCGGCTAGATTCAGCTCGTCCGGAGTATCCGCAAACTCAGCCGGTACTGTGTATTCGGGCCACAATTCTTTCGGTGGCAGATAATTTTCAGGTATTGTACCCATAATGTAAACCTCCCTAATTTTTTTCTTAATTCTGATTAACTTGTGCCTTTTGCTCAACAACCGGGTTAATGCTTATGTCGAAATCCGGAAACAAAAATATTTGAATCCGTAGGCGCTAAGTTTGTATAATTTCACCCCCATTAACCTTTGATTAGATATGCCCCCGGTGCGGCGTGTTGCAAGTTCACCTCCTTTACAAGAAAATTAATTTAGACCAATCTGTACTTGTTTGTATTTGTGCAAAAATACAGGCAAAGGATATTATCAGACAAGTTTATGAACCAATGCCTATAGGATATCATACAACAAATTGCAACAAGAAAAAACACCGGCAGTTGATGCTTTCGGATTATTTTGATAGTGCGTCTGTAAATTAATTGCAGCCGTCTGTAAAATTCCCCTTGCATCTTGACGGTTTTTGTGAGAAACAAGGCCTTGCTATCGATCTCAACAGGAGCATGGGTCAAAAGAAGTTGCGCTTTGCTACCATATGCTTTATAGGGTAGCTTATTATATTTATACCACTATATATTGTGTTCGACTGTTCGCATATAATGTGGTCTGCACGACACTTCCATATATTTCCATCAAACTTTTAACCGCCGTATTTTTCTGGCTAAGGGTTCTTACAAAGCCTTGACAGCCGTGCGTTGATCAACAATCCTTTTTGCTGATAAAATTGTTTTTGCAAAGGCAGTTTTAACAATAAAACTTATCTTTTTTTCTCTTGACTTTTTTCTTGACAAAACTTTGAAAAAAACTATACTGAACGGAATTCATTTTTTTAACAGCCCAAATTTAGGCACCACGTTTATACTCGCTAAATAAAATTCATTTTACAAAACACTACTATTAAAGGAGGTGACATCACAGAGGTTTTTTCCGGTAAAGCAGACCAATCAACTGGTAAAGCAGACGGTTCTATATAGAAAAAAGCGAGGCCTCCAGCATCACAATGCGCTGTATGAGAACCAAAGCGCACCCTTTCGTTTTTCTTTATTGTCTGTTTTCTTATTGCTGGATGCGCCGCAAATTCAAAAGAAAGGAGGTGGTAAAAAATCAGTGGAGAGGAATCTATGCCGTTCCTTTGAAACTGAGAAAGACACTGGATAAATTCTTGAATGGAATTTAAACTATTTTGGAGGTAAAATATGGCAGAAAAAAAAGACATTGAAATAAACAGCCGGCTCGACACCATTGGTCTTATGGACATGGATGTCAGACCCTACCCGGTCACACCGCCGCCTTCGTATGAGGAAGTCAAACCGGTGTACGAAAAACGGAAGGCACTGGAATTCTGCGAGTGGTCCGAGAAACACTTAAAGTTCGAAAAGAGATACGCCAAAGACGAGTCCCTGTCACACCTCAGGGTGCTGGATATCGGGCTCTGGCGGTTGGGCCACAAGTTTGCCACTTCTCTGTTCGGAGAAGCCGGGGCGGAGTGCGTTAGTATTGAACCGCCCGGCGGCGATCCCTTGCGGCAACTGACGCCCTTTGGCCGTGAAGAGTACATGCTGGAAAATAAGGAGACCGGCGAAAAGTGCGGGATGGAGTTTGTCGCCGAGACGGTGAACACGCACTGCGTGACCCTGGATGTGGAGACCGCAGAGGGCCAGGAAATCTTTACGAAAATGGCGGCCAACGTCGATATCTTGATCGACGGGATGCCCCCCGGATACATGGATAACCTGGGCATCGGCTACCGGCAGCTCAAAGAAGCCAACCCCAAGATGATCTACATCTGGGTGGGTGTTAACGGCCAGTGGGGTCCCTGGAAGGACAAGCAGTCCAAGTTCGGCCAGTGGGAATTAGCGCCCTTTGGCAGCTGTGCCAATGCATGGGTGCACAACACCGGTTTGGCCCAGGACCTTTTGCCCCGCGGCAAGGGCGGCGACCCGACCCGTTCGGGTATCTGGCTGGAAGACTATGTGGCCGGCGGTCAGGCATTCCTCAATGCCTGCGCAGCCCTTTACTGGCGTGACGAATTAGGCAACTCCGGCCAGATGATCGAGTGCACCGGCTCTGAAACGCTGATGGACATGACTGATTTTGATATTACCTGGTACGGGTTCAATGCCAGTATCAAAGGCCGCTCCGGCGGCTGGGACCCCAACCTGAACCAGTATGCCTGGAACCCCTGCAAGGACGGCTACATGATGATCGGCGGGCAGACCGACAAGCTGTGGTACAACATCGGCTTTTGCTTAGAGCGCGATTACCACCAGTTCGGCCGGCTGATCCACGAAGATCCCTTCCTCAAGGAGGTCGGGGCCAGGAACGCCCTGCACGCCCTGATCAAGGTCTATTCCGTGACCACCCGCTGGCTCAGAGACCAATGCCGGGTCGAAGCTGAAGAAAAACTGCTTGAGTACCAACTGGCAGCAGGCCCGGTTATGTTTATTGATGAGGTTGCTGAATTTCCGCATTTCAAGTACCGCCCCTGGCAGTATGTCCAGGAGACCGACTACGGTCCGTTGTTGATCGCATCGAGTCCGTCCTCCTATCAGATGTATGCACCCTTCAGGTGCAAATGGATGGGCAGGGATCTCGGGTCTGACAACTATGAAATTTACCTGAAATGGTGTGGAATAGACCAGAACAAGGTCAATGACTTCAAACAAAAGGGGGTGATATAATGGCAAAAGACCCAAGAGTAACACGCATAGAAGACCTGCCAGGCCCCAAAAGTCAAGGCGAGATGGACGAGATGAAGATGCCCTACGAAGAGTACTGCAAGCAAGCTTTTGACGTGGGCAACGAACACGCCAAGCCTGCGGCGCTCAAAGGCCTCAAGTGGCTGAGCTGTACCATGTACATCTTCACGCCCCATTCCGTGGCCAACCTTGCCGAACATGGTGCTCAGGTGGTCAAGATCGAGATGCCGAGGATGGGGGATGCCATGCGGCATACCTCTCCGTTTAACGAGTGCTATCTGTATCCGCTCCATGACACCCGTCCCACGACCGGAACCGGTCTGGGTTTCACCAACGCCAACCCCAACAAGTACTTTATGACCATGGATTACCACATTCCCGAGATGGTGGAAGTCTTTTACGGGCTGGTGAAAAAGTTCGACGGGCTGACCGAGCTGTATCGTCCGGGAACCCTGGACAAGTGGAAGATGAGTTACCGGTACCTTTCCGAAATCAACCCCCGGTTCATCTATGTCTGGGGCGGCGGTTTCGGATACGGTCCCAAGATTTTCGGCGGTTCCTACGACATTCTGGGCCAGGCCCACGCCGGACTCGCTTCGGTGACCGGTATGCACGAGTACATGGGCGGCCATGCCACCAAGCAGACCAACTGGGTCATTGACTGGCAATCCGGCAACCTGATCACCTGCTCCATCCTGGCGGCCATTCACCATCGCCGCAAGACCGGGCTGGGCACCATGATCGAGTTCTCCCAGGTACAGGTCCCGACACGGATGCTCGGACATTCCTTGCCCATGTACGGCAAGTTCGGTGTCGTCCGTCAACGCTGGGGCAACTGGGACACCCAGCTTTGCGCCCACGGCATTATCCTGTGCGGCAAATCCGATTTTCCGGATGCCGACAACCCGCAGGACAAGTTCTGTGCGCGCTATGTCATGGTCAGTGCTTTCCAGGACGAAGACTTCAAAGAGCTGTGCGCCATCACCGGAAATGGTGGTCTTTATGATAAGTATAAATCTCATAATGAACGCTGTGAAGGCGAAGCTCAGGTTGAAATCTACACCGCTCTGGAAAAATGGGCCGAAGATAAAACACGGTCCGAAGTTGCCAAGACCCTGCAAGATGCCGGTATTCTGGCCGAACCGGTCCGCAACGACCGCGAGACTTACGAAAGCCCGCACTTCAGGGAAAGAGGCACGGTAAGGTGGATAGACGATCCTTTGTTCGGCGATATGCTGGTCCACTGCGGTTACAGCTGCGGACATATGGAAAAAACCCCGCGCAGGATCAACTGGCACTGGCGTCCGGTAGGTGCGGACAATAAAAAAGTCTACCAGGACTGGCTCGGTATATCGCAAAGCCAGATTCAGGAGTGGTATGACAAGGTCTGGATATAAAAAAGGAGGTGGTATAGTGTGTGATATAATTTGGTGCAAAAAAGAAGTAGATGGGAAAGACTGTGACACCATCAACTACCTCGACCCATACTATTTCTGGAATTGGGAAGGCAATATCGCTTGTGCCGGGTGTGGTACGGTGTACTACATCTACATGATTAACGGCTTCAATTACAAGGGCCCCGATGAAAGACCCGGTGAGAAGCACGACATTAGGCCGCTGTATGCGGATATGCCGTACCAGGGTTATGCCAACTACAGGCCTGCTACCGAGGGCCGAACCCGACCGTACGAGTGCATGCCCAGGTCCTGGTTGACCGGTACCGCCGAAATGCTCAAGTTCAGCATCCGGGGCCGACCGATGCGGGCATGGCGCCCACAACCGCCGTCTGCCGGTTTGGCCGGAAGTTTCGGTTTTAACTGGGATATTCAGAAACTGTCGCCCGAGGTGTGGGAGGAATATCAACAAAAACTCGCCGCCGGTGAAGTCAAGGACTGGTAACTTTGAAAGGAGTGTCTTATGGCAGAATTAACACCTGAAGAATTTCTGGAAAACATAATGATTCCGGAAAAATCGAGTGACCATATATGCTGGGCCTGCACTGGTTTGAAGCCGGTTCTCAAGGGCTCCAAGTTTCCACCCGCAGACATTATCGGTTGGTGCAAGAAGATCCACTGGCCCCATTACTGGTGTGTAGCAGACTTCAACGTGGTCAAGAAATGCTATGCCTTTGAAGACAAGAAGAAGAAGTAGCATGGAAGAAAACGTAATCAAAGAACTCGACACCCTCAAGGAGATGCTGAACAACTGGAAAAGAGGTTTTCTGACCTGGGCATCTCCTGACGGGGATAATGAGTATGTGCTTTTGGAATTTAAAGAAGAAATCAACTCGCAGCTTTATCCCTATGTCACAAGGTTGCTTGAGACAAAACATCTCAGCGAACCCGAGGCCAGAGAGTTCATGGATTATTGTTATGGCCAGGTTGAAGATCTTCGCGACCAGTTAGATAAAGTGGAAACCAACGAAAGTATAAAGGAGGTTTGATATGCCTGAATTATGTCGTGTGGGTATCTGCGGCTTTGATCCCATGCTCGTCAAAGGATATACCGCTCAAAACATGAGAGCCATTTGGTGGCACATATCCGATGAGCTGTTTGATGAGTTTGACATGAAGCCGGGGATGAAGGTTACCGGTAAGCTGCTCAAGATTTATAGCGGCATAACCGGTGAGGAGTCCTCTGCTCCCAATGAAGCGTTTGAGTGGGAGTGTTCCAAGGAGACCGGTATTGTTGTTTTGGTTCCGGCGGATGTGGTACATGCACACAAGCTTACAGCATTTATGTTTGCCGATCTGCAAATCGATACGATAGACGGTAAAGACGTCTATCCCGGCGAAGATAAGATCAGCAAGAAGTGGTGGCCGGATGACAAGATGAAATTGGATTATACTCTGGACTATATCGGATAACCATCACAAACTCATAACAAACACCCTCTCCCCTGCTCACAGGGGAGAGGCCCAATTGCAACAATAATCCCCCTTTTCGTATTGCTCGGAAAGGGGGATTTTTTATAAAAAGATTTAAAGCAAAATAATTAGGGGCAAAATAATTTTAGATTCCATGGGTTTACCTCCGGCATAGCCGGAGGCAAACCCATGCTTAATTATTTTGTCCTAAATTATTTTGCCAAATAAAATGGGCTTGTTATTTTTTTCTAAATGTAATATTACAGGCGCTTGTTTTAAAATTAAAACCTAACAAACACGCTTATAAAGGAATCAAAATGACCGAAGAATTCAAAAAAGAGGACCAACAGAACCAGGACGAAGAATACAAGCCGCTGATTGAGGATGAAGTATATCCTGAGGCAGAACCGGATCACCCGGGGTGGCTTTCCATTGCCGAGATTTTAAAAATATCGGGTCCTGTCTTTGAAAACAGCAAGTTTCTGATAGGGTATCACCAGTCCAGCAACGTCTATGCCCTTGCCGGCGATTACCTGACCATCGTCGATCCGGGAAATGATTACACCATTTTTAACGAGCTTGAAAAATTGGGGTACAATGTTCTGGACATCAAGAAGATCGTTCTCACCCACGGGCACCGCGACCACTGCATGGGCGTGTTCGAATTTTTGAGAATCCCTCAAATCTGGGAAAATAAAGAAATCGAGATTATCATTCATGCCGCCGGTCCCATGGAATTTAAAAAAACGCTCCAAGAATACGGATTTTCTCTGACCGAAATAAAAGGAGGAGAGACCCTGGATCTTAGCGGCTTTGAATGGGAAGCGATCCACACACCCGGCCATACCATCGACAGTATCTGTTTGTATCACCCGGCGACCAAAACGGTCATTACCGGTGACACCGTACTGCCCAACGCCATATCAGATGCTGACAAAGCCGGCGGGGGCAGCCTGGACCATTATTTGTACGGGCTCAGGCAGCTCATGGAAAAAGAGATTGAAAACATCCTCCCCGGCCATGACGTGCCGGTGGCGCGTACCGGTCGTCACACCATCGAGCAAACCTACGAGGTTCTGATGATGCAAGCCATCGACGTCACTTCGGAGGATAAAATGTCCTGGATGGAGGGCGCCTCGAAGCTGGCTGAGAAAGGGCTTTTGGGAGAGGTCGTGTTTTGTTGCGACAAAGAGCTGGCGCTCAGACCGGGAAATATGTCGGCCATGCAGTCTAAGGCCCTGGCCCTGAACGATATGGGCCGTTGTGAAGAGGCCATTGAAATTTTAGATCAAATACTGGCAGAGCAAGGCGACAATGCGCATGCCCTGGCGTCCAAGGGCCATGCCCTGCTGGGTTTGCAAAAATACGAAGAAAGCCTGCCGTACTTTGATGATGCCCTGGCCCTAAACCCGGATATCGAGGAAGCCCAGGTGTTCAAGGGTATGGCCCTGACCTTTCTGGACAGACACGACGAAGCCATGGAAATCGAAGCTTTCAAGATAGCGTTTGCCGAAAGATTCAAGGATGAAATTGATAAACGTCAACAAGAAAAAGAGCAGGGTGAGACGGATCAAAGCACTTAACCCGGATTCATACGCAGCTTGATAATAAAAAAATTCTTTTGGACACAGATTCACCCCGATGAAATAGAAAAAGAAAATGCATTTCATAGGGCAGGCACAGATTATCAGGATTTTAAATTAAAAAAATAAAATCTGTGTATATCGGCGAAAATCTGTGTCCTATATATGTGCCTATATAATTGATGGTAATGTAAGATTCGAAAAGCACGCAGGAGAAGATACAAATGAAGGGTGAGTTTTTGACACTGTTTGAGGCTGCAAAAGCTCTGGTAACTTATATTGATACAGAGTCTGTTTTTGACAAAGCCGCCGCCGGAGGATGCAGTGGTATGGACTATTATCTATCGGACATCTTTTATGATTTAATTGTCGATTCGAGAAAGGTAATCAGCGAGGTTGAAAACGGATTGAACGCCTCAGATACGGACGGGGAAGCAAGCTTAAGACTGTTTGAGACTGTAAAGGCCCTGGCAACCCACGTTGAAAAAGAGCACGCTTTCGACAAAGTCAATGACATGGGCCCTGTTGGTATTGAAACCTATCAATCAGACGCGTTTATCGAAATAATTCAAAAGACCAACAAAGCCGTAGAGGAAGCTGCAAACAGATTGTAATAAGGGGTTGGCCCGTTTGCCCGTTGTCCGGTTCGCCGGTTTTAATTGATGAACGGGCCAACCGGCCAACCGTTTCAACATGTAGAAAAAACCATTTGAATAACGCAGTATCGTATTTTAACGATATGACGCAAACCGATACCAGGGAGCATAAATGGCCATAGAGGAAATCACTTACGAAGAGTATATGAAAAAGATCGATGAGCTTGAGAAACGCTATTTGTCCGATGAGAAAGGGTTTCCTCCGGGCGCCAAGGAAAAAGGGCTGGAAATCTGCGCGAAATTCCGGCGTGAGGTAGCAGAAGGCGGTCCCGAGAACTTTGAATATTGGATTGATACGCTTTATGGACTTCCGATGCATAAACCTAAACCGGATATTTTATAAAAATTTTTCATAAAATATGCTGAATCTATTTTTTCATGCAAAAAGAAGATGTTCAATATGTAAACTGCGCACACTGTGGGGTGAGGGTGCGTAAAGATAAAGCCGTTGACTACAAACACAGACTTCTTTACGGTGAGCACTATCATTGTAAAGACTGTGATCCCAAAGGGGTTTGGGATTGCATTAGTCACGATACAGATATGGACGTCCACTGACCCTGTCAATAGGCGTCTGTTGTCAGTTGTCCGTAGTCAGTGGTTTTACAGGTTCTTAGGGCCTCTTTTTGTGTTTCACCTGTAGTTGAAATATAATCTCGCTTCTTATTGCTTAGCAACGGACGATGGACAAAGGACACCCAATTGAGCATTTTCGCTCAATTGGGTTTTTACATTCTTTCAATGAGTTCCGGCGGCGGATCGGTGTGGGGCTTGATTTTTTCCTTGACCTCGTCACTTAAGGCATTGATATCATGTTGAGACAAGGTCTTGCCCGTATCGACAAACTCAATCTGTGCTGCTTTGCTGCTCAAGGTCGTCTGGCCGGAGAGAACGCCCCTTTTCCGACAGTGGATTGCCTGCTCGTGCCAGCCCCCATCACCGATGACAATGCTGTAGCAGAAACTGCCGTAGACGGTCTCCATTATTTTAGCTTCGGTAATCGGTCCATCCGTTATCAGGCAAACGCTCCCTTTTTGCATATCTTTTTCAACAAACCGATCTTTTTCCAATAAAACCAGATCCTGGACGGAAACCTCTTTTTTGGACAGCGGCTTTCTGGTGCGTGGGGCCACAAAATCTAATACAATGAGGTGATTTTGCTCATCAGTTTGTGAAAAGTGCTTATATTGCAAGGCGCCATGAGAATGAATCCATCCATTGATAAGCAGTTCTTTTGGCAGTGATTCCTGAAATTGAGCGATTCTTTCAGAGCCTAAAGCGGTATAGTCTTGAAGGTTCAGATCATTTTGCGGCAATCCAATATCTATGATCTGTTCAGGGTGGTCTTGGTCCGCCAGCGTGAAACCATACCATTCAAAGCTTTCTTCGAAAGTCAGCTTGACAAGTTCGTTGATTTTAAAAGCCTTTTCCCTGGCATACTCTGCCATTAATATGTGTCGGGGCAGGCTTTTCAAAGTTATTTCGAGCGGCTGGGGTCGTTTCAGCTGTGAAAGGTTTTTGAATCTCATCCCAATTTTTCCTTCACATAATTTTGATCCACTTCGAAGTTGCCGGTGTAAGTGCCGGGCAGGCGGTACATGTCTTCTAAAAGCACCCGGTGGAGTACGCTTGTCAGGCCCCGGGCTCCGGTACCTTCCAGTTCGGCGCGCTGTGCAACTGCAGTTAACGCATCATCGGTGAATTTGAGGTCAATGCCCCATGCTAAAAGATCATTGCGATATGCCAGCAAAACGCTGGCTTGGCTTTTGATCATGATGTCTTTTAAGTCCTGAGTCGTCAGTTGATCATATACCACTCTTACAGGGAAACGCCCCACGAGTTGTCTTTCCATACCAAAGGAAACCAAATCGTCTGCCATCAGAAAATGGCGCCAATTCCCTTCAAGGCCCTGTCGGGCCATGCGCTGCTTGACGATGATGTCCAGGTTTTCAAAAGCCCCTCCGGCGATGAACAGCACGTGCTTGGTCGACAGGGAGATTCTTTCCTTGCCGATGTGAAGGGTGTTATCGGATCCATCGACCATGTGTAAAAGCCCTTTTTGCACGCCTCGGCCGGACACGTCTTTATAAGCGATGGTTTCAGTTGCAATCTTGTCTATCTCATCAAAATAGACGATGCCCATCTGGGCTACATTTGGATTGCCGCCGGCTGACAAAAGCAAGTCAACCAGTATGTCCGTAGCATTCTGCCCAACGTAGCCGACTTCACTAAACTTGGTCATATCTTCATGCACGAAGGATACACCTACCAGGTTTGAGGCTGTTTCGCCGGTGAACGTTTTGCCGCACCCGGTGGGCCCGATGATCATAATGTTGGCCTTGGGAGTTATGGTATTGCGCAGGGCAACATCAATGTCCCCGCTGCTTGCAGTCATTCCTTTTTTAAGTGCCTGACCCAGCCTGCGGTAGTGAAAAGCAATGGCCGTGCACATAATTTTTTTCCCCTGTTCCTGTCCGATTACGAAGCGGTCCATATCTGCTTTCAGATCAGCAGGAGTTTTGTCAAATTCGATAATTTCCTGAATAGCGGTATTTTCCTGATTTTTTCTTAACTGTGTGATTTTTTCTTCTATACGCTGTTCTTTGCGTTTTGATATTCCGTCATCCATTGTTCCTGCTTTTCAATTTTTAGGTTTTTTGAGAAAAAAAAGTTTTAGTCGGATAAATCAGTGCCCTCAATCACTGAGCGGCCAAAGGCCTTGAGGAGTGTCACGTTGTGACTTGAGGAGCGGACTGACGTCCTTTAGGGTAAAAATTGATCCTCAAGCATAGCGCTCCTCAAACGTAGTGCTCTTCAAGCGCAGCGCTCATATTTCCCGGCTTGCCTTGGCGCGTTCATGCAAAAGTAGAGTTTCAAAATGATATCGCATCAATTTCTGATTAGTTAACGCAGGGTTAAGGCGATATAAAGGTCCGCACAAAAGGATCTCTTCGGGTGAATTTGCAAATTTAAGATATGCATTGTCAACTTTACCTATTATCGACATAGTAAGGGCATACTCATCTTTAGTTGCCAGGGAAAATAAAGAGCTTTCCAGCGGCGTTTTTAGCCTGACGCGGTTAAACGTAAAATTTTCTCCGGACAGATTATCCTCAAACTTATCGAGAACGCTCAGAAAACTCTCTTGAAGGTCATACTCTCTTACAAGACTGCAAATTTGATTAAAGACCTCTCGTCTGATAGGCTGTTTTCTTTTTTGTTTGGCCCGCTTACGCTTTATGTGGTGCAATAAATTCATTTTGCTTGGTCCTGAAAAATCTGATCCTATGGGCAGGCCAGAGATACCCAGCCCGGGCAAAGACCGTTAAAAGTGCCTAAAGTTTGAAGTGAACTAAAGTGAGCTAAAGTTAAGGAATTCTGTCAATTATATATAACCAGCGAAGCGAAGCGACACCATAACTTTAGGCACTTTTAACTTTAGATCACTTTAGTCACTTAATGCACTGTAATATTAACACCTTCCAAGGCAAACCGAAGCCTGGTCCTATGGGCCGGGATTCTTTACTAACCTCTACATGCGGTAGTCTTCAAAGTCTATTGTGGGTATATGCACCCATGTGCGATCCAGGCTGTGATAACCGTTGCGACGTCGGGCATTGTAACCATAACGCAAAGCCGTGAGGCCCTCTTCCAGGACCCTGATGGCATTTTCTGCTGTAAACTCACTGGATGGTGCGAAATGTTTCATACAGATATCTTGCCCTGATTTGTGACGCAGCAAAAAAGGGTGTTTGTACTTTTCCATGACAAAAGGCCTGAAAGGCGTATAAGTTGAAACCGCTACCCGGCAGGCCGGAAATAAATAGCTGCGCGCATAGTAATCCTTAAGGACGTACTCTCCGATACGTTTATATACAAAGTATGCGCCCTTATAGGCGTTTTTTCTGGCAAAGCCGAAACCATCTATCTCCATGGAGCCCGTATCTGCAATATAAAGCAGAGTTGCAGCATGCTCCGGTTTTGCCTGACTGAATTGCAGGCGTATTTGCAGTGCCTTTGTTAGACGATCATGCTCTTTCGCCAAAATTTTTGCATGGATGGCTTCATGGAACCAGTCACGTAGCTGGTGAGTTGCGAGCAGCCCGTTTCCGGGAGGTTTGAAGGTCTGCTTTTTATTTTCCAGCCCCGTAAGGACTGTCTTTAGATGTTCCACATGACGAAATGTTTGTGCCTCTTTATAATATTTTTCGGGGATGTCGATTTTTTCGGCGATTAGGTCCAGTATATCCTCATCTTGCAGTTTTTTGCGCTGCAGCCCCCTGTTTTTCCTGACAAAATAAGGCATTACCTGGAAAATAATTGTTTTAAGCGTATCATCTAATAAAATATCATCGACTTCGCGGGTAAGCTGATATTTTGTTAAGAATTCTTTTCGCCGGTTTTTATAATCATAGGCGTTGATTACTTCGTAATTTTCTAATATAGAGTGTATGCTGAGCGCTTTTACGAACTGTCTGTCCTTATGCGTAATAATTGTTTTTGATTCCGGGTGTCCTGGATTTTCCACAGGTTTTCCCGGCCGCAACAAGTTTTGGACCTCATTTTCTATCGCCGGATCAAGTAAAAGAGGCAGGTATATGAAGTCTGACTCCACCAAAAATTCCATATCAGAATTCAATAATTGCCGCATTGTTCAAATCTTCCTGCCTATCAATATTAACCAACTTAATTCTAAACGGTCGTTCATAGAGTTTTTGATCCTTTGTCAATGAGCGCTGCGCTTGAGGAGCACTTTGTTTAAGGAGCGGCCTGACGGCCTTTAGGGGAATTTTGATTAACGCTTTTCCCTTAAGCGAAGCGCTCCTCAAGCGTAGCGCTCTGGCAGCACACAGGTGATTTTTGCCAATGACAAACATTCAAATTCAAAGCACCGATTCTTACCGCTTCAGTATGTTCGAGTGCTGCCGCCTTCTTGGGGTTTTATCGCGCGAATCGGCACATAAAAATATTTTTCTCCCGCTTCCGTCTGCTCGGATACCGCGAATTCCAATGCCGTACCATCAATCTCCTGCCCCCGACACAGCAGTTTTCCGCCTTCAAGTTGTCGAGCGATATCTTCTGCGATGAGCTGTTCTTCTAAAGTCAAACTCTTTTTGCTCAACGTTCGTTTGCACAAATTTTGGAGTGATTTGGCCTCGTAACTTCCGGGTTCATATATGTCGATCAATCCCTCGGCGGCATGTCCCGGCAAAATTTCCAGCACAAGAGGCAGCAGCTTTTCCGCTTCATCGATTTGAATTGCCTTTTTGGTTTCAGTATCTGTCATAGTGTCGTTCCCCCCTTAAAATATATTCTATGTTCAAGTGCTTATGTCGAGAGCTATACTGGATGCTTGATCCTGGATACTCGATACGGGATGTTGTATATAATAAAATGATTTCTATATGTTATCCAGCATCAAGCACCACATGCTAAGAACTATAATTGTGTGCTATTATAAAAATTGTTATAAATTCAAAATGTCTGTTTGTAAAAACCGTTAAAACCTTGTGTTGCTTTTTGAATCATAGAAAATGTTTTTTGGTTCTTGACCATTTAAAAGCATTCTATATGCATCCACCATAAATCCGGCGGCGATCTGGTTGGTCATAATCACGGAAGGATCCGGGTGATAGATGCAGGCCGCCCTTTCCCGCTGATAGGTTTCAGGGCTGCGCTTTTCAATAATGTCATACAATCCCAACAATTTCGCAGGTGTAACGTTATTTTTTGCGGGGTTGTAAATCACGACCTGGCCTGCATCCGGACTGGTCCCACCGCTTATCAGCATTTTACCCTGACCGGCGCATTTTTCGCTTAACACTATTCTGGATTCGAAGTTGTCGACGCAGTCGAAAACAACATCAAAGGATGAAATGTCGCTGTTTCTATCAAAATAGGCAACCTGATGGTTTGAGTCTATTCCGAACAGAGCATTAAGTTTTGTTGATAGTGTTTTGGCTTTGCTCTCTCCAACGGCATCATAGAAAAAAATTTGACGGTTTAGATTGGTCACCTCCACAACATCCGGATCCATGAATATAATCTGACGAAAACCTGAATATGCAAGCCCCAGTCCTACGAAGATGCCCAGAGCTCCGGAACCAACAACCAGCATCTTCTTTTGATCATTTGATGTGCTGAGTTCTTTTCTTGAGTATGAGATCAGATTGTCGGAAACGTCCTGTCCCATTAAAAGGTTCTTGGTTTCTTCCAATATTATCCCGGTAATAATCGTGTCCAGCACGCCGTCATCAAAATGATCGTTCGGCAAGCTGTGGGGCGAGATAATTTGTTCAAGATCTAGCCATTCACGCCCGCGTATATAGGTGAAAACTTTGAATCCTTGCGTACCATTTCTTTCGTAGCATAACCCTCTAACAACAGGTTTTTTTTGACGATATCCTTTTTCTAATAACAGTTTGTTTGCAAGCCCGTAATGGCTCAAATCCACAATGAGATCACATGCGTTGAACAGGTCAGCCATGGCCGGATGGGTGTAGAAGCCCTCCACGTGGGTCAGGCTGAATCGTCGGTTTAACTTTTGGGCAACTTCAGTGAGTGTCGGGCTTAATGTGGGTGCAAGGGCAACTACATGGTTGATTCCCAGGGCGGATGCCGACATTATATACAGTGATGCTAAAAGATCGTCGTCACCAACGACACCTACTTTTGCATTTTCCAATGCCTGCTGATTCCACCCCTCAATGCGCAGCTGTCTGTCAAGTCTGCTTTGCCGCATTAGTCCCTTACCAGAAAAATTTGTTGTAATAGTTCAGCTATTTTTAGACAGGATAAACAGGATTGACATGATACTTTTTGAGTCTTTTTTGCGGGGCGTCTTATGAAAGCGCGCAACGATTTCATAAGTGGATTTCAATCATGTATATTTTGTTATCCTGTCTAATCTTTATCAAATTATCCGTGGGGTGGAGCCCAAAGGAATATTTCCAGCGGTTGATCAGCGGCAAGCCGGGGTCCCATTTTCTCAATACCCTTAATTCTTTTGTTAAGGTATTTTACCTTGGCCTTGAGATATTCGCTGGCAGGATCGGATCTAAGGTCTGCTTCGGTATCTCGCAACTGGATTCTAAGGTCAAGATATTCTTTCTCCAAACGTTTTACTTCGCCACGCCAAAGCTGAAAATCTTCCATTTCCTTACAATCATCATAAAGCCACATGCCCATGGTGCACCTCTTGTTTTAGGTATGAACAACAACATCGTAACATTGAACAGCTCAACGTATTCAGCAGCTTTTACGTTGTATTCTTTGAAAACAAGATTATAAACTATAACAACTGAAAATCAAAGTGGCAAGCTTCTATGCAGCCACCAGGTTTTGATTTTACAAAAACGGCCGCACCATCAAAGATCTCAATCGGATCACAGCTTGCATTTCGTTGACAAATTCTTTGTCGCCAATATAATGAAGCTTCTCGGTACCACCCTCTGCACAATCGAGGGTCAGATATCTTAACCTTTCACTAATTTGATCCCGTAGCTGCGTTGCGGGAGTTTCATAAAATAGTAATACGATTTTATTTAGGGAAGGATACCTAACATTATGCCACCAAGCAAACAACGGCATGCTTTGGTTGACCCTAAGCGCTTTAAAACGATTCAGGATCTTACCAAATTGCGCCCGGACTGTGGAGCAGCCATTGACGATATCCTGATGATAGACGACGAATTTCTGCTTATTGTCGATCTAACCCACATAGGAGATCTTTTGAATCCATTCAACAGCCCCTCAGCATCTTATGTCAGAACCCACGGTGTCATTGTTGCCAGCCATAGCAGGGATGTTGCATGCCCTGTGATATGGGGCGATCCTTTTTTATTGCTTGTTTTGTCTAATCATTTAGATGAAAAAATAATGGGTTACGCAGATGTTGGGGAAGTTGTCGGGAACGTTTCCTGCCCGGCGGGCTCATTCCTTTTTCTGCCGGTTCAAAAGGATATTCCAAAGCCCTTGAACAGCTTGCTGGATGAGGCTTTAAAAAAAGAGACCGGCGTAAAGATAAAACTTCCCAAGGGAACCTATAGAGTTTTTTATGAGCAATTCGAGGTGCCTGAGGGAACCAAAAAAGAATACTATCAAAATATCGTTGTTCAGAGGCAGTAGGGAAATTTTAGGTTCAGTCTTTATCCAGCACCCCTCTGATTTCTTTCAGCATCTGGTGCAAATCATAAGGCTTGTTGATAAAACCGCCGGCTCCGGCCTCTACAGTTTCTTTGATGGTTCCATTGAAAGTGTAGCCGCTTGCAATAAGAACTTTTACGTTAGGATCTTTTTTTATTAGGCCTTCAAGGCATTTTCTGCCCCCCATTCCCGGCATGATCAGGTCCAAAATGACCAGGTCAATCTGCTCGCTACCTTCTCGGAACTGCTGCAGGGCACTCTCTCCATCCGCAGCTGTAAGCACTTTGTAGCCGAAGTTTACAAGGAGCTGCTTTCCAAGATCGAGGATAGACTCTTCATCGTCCACCAGCAAAATGGTTTCCCGGCCCCCTTGTAGAAAACCTTCATCTTCCTTGGTCTCTGGTGCAGTTGTTTTTTGTTTGGTGCACGGCAGGTACAACTTGAAAACAGTTCCCTCGCCGGGCTCGCTGTCACATGTGATGTGTCCTTGGTGGTTTTGAACAATGCCGTAAATCATAGCAAGACCCAGGCCGGTTCCTTTACCAACTTCCTTAGAAGTAAAGAAAGGTTCAAAGATATGGTCCAAAATCTCTTTTTCAATACCGCTGCCGTTATCGGCAACACTTAAAAGCACATAATCCCCGGGCCTGAGCCCTAAATGCGTCCTGCAAAAATTTGCATCTAAAAAAACGTTTTCCGTTTTAATGATTAATTTTCCCCCTTCGGGCATGGCGTCTCTGGCGTTCACTGCCAGATTCATTAAGGATAGCTCAATCTGGACCGGGTCGGCATTGACCGTGTTGAGGTTGTTTGCAAGATCAAGTTCGATTTCAATCATCTTGGGGATTGTGCGTATCAGCAGGCTTTTGGTATTATTGACGGTATGGTTCAATATAACCGGTTGTTTTTTGCTTTCTACCTTGCGGCTGAAAGTCAGTAATTGCTGGGTGAGTTCGCTTCCTTTTTGGGCGGCTCGCAGGATTGCTTGCAGAGCGTTGAGTTCGGCATCGTCTTCCTTTTTACCGATTATAAGCAGCTCCGCATAGCCCTGGACGGCCTGGAGCAGGTTGTTGAAATCATGGGCCACACCTCCGGCCAAGGTGCCGACAGCCTCCATCTTCTGGGAATGGCGCAGCTGCAGTTCCAGTTGGTGTTTATCGTCTTCGGCCTGCTTGCGTTCGGTTACATCCCGTACAATGCTTTGAAAGGCCGCTTTACCTTCCCAGGTGAAGGCTCTGCTGCGTACCTCCACCCACAATTCGGAACCGTTCGATCGCAGGGCCTTATATAAAAAGGATGCGGGCAAGGATTCCGAACGCAGCAACATTTTCATGCGCTGCTCGGCGTTTTTCCGATGGTCCGGGTGAATCATTTCAAGCGGACTTTTTCCAGCCAGCTCTTCGGCGGGTTGACCGTACAGGTCGCATAACGCCTGGTTCACCCTAACGATACGGCCGTCTACGACTACCACGATCCCGTCAATGTTCTGCTCAAAGAGCCTCCGGTGGTTTTCCTCGGACCTCATTAGCTTTTCGGCGGTTTGCGGGCCTTCATTTGCCGCCTTTTGCAGTTCAACGACCTTTTGGCGCAGTTCAGTCAATTCACTGGTGAGCTGTACTTTATCAGTATTCGCATTTTCCATCTGTTTTACCATTGTGCACTCATTAGCATGTGATTAATATATCGAAAAGGTGCTCCATGGGAAGGTACCTTTTATAATACACCAAAACCATAACATGTTTTCCTTTAGAAAGGAATGTCGAAAATTATACCATTACTTGCAGGCGCCTAATTTCCGGTATTCTTTATCTTAAAATAACCGCAGAGACACGCTGACCGACATAAGCTTGTATTGCAGAGTCAAATTGGATATAATTTCAATAAAAATCAGGGGAAATGATGCGTATTTGTCGTAGTTCGCGTACTCTGGACCTCACGACTCACGTTCTCAGAGACACAAACC
>JACKQG010002762.1_pt1 | contig 22368 bp, 13 predicted proteins | sample 8237621 | NCBI WGS metagenome assembly JACKQG01 (sample SAMN15677084, study PRJNA649215) | marine metagenome | biome: marine; feature: Black Sea; material: saline water; isolation source: suspended particulate matter (SPM) from the Black Sea western gyre | collected 2013-06-09/2013-06-10 | depth... | reverse complement strand
TAGTTTACCATATTACAAGACAATGTCAATAGCTTGTCACACTATTTTGTGGTTTTATTGGAAATCAACACAGAAGTTGGGTATTCCCCGCATTTCGTTATGTTTGGTTTGTACTGAAAGTGCATTACTCATGTTACGCAAAAGTGGGCTATTGAGAGTTCAAACCTACCCTCACCCTCCGCCCTCTCCCAAGGGGAGATGGGACTTTTTGCCTTCTCCCTTTGGGAGAAGGGCAGGATGAGGGAGAACGGTAGCTTCTTTTTAGGGCAATCGCATGTTGATGAAAATCGGCGACTAAAGGTGCAGCAACCACTGCGAAACCTGCCTACGCGGGTTGATTCTTAGTCGCCGTAGGGCGACTTCGCAACTGTTGCTGCAGTTTCAACTGCCGTTCTGGTCCACATGCGATTGGCCTAGTGCTTTGCTACTCTCAGGACGACTTCATTCAATCTGAGTTAAGCTAACCTATTGCATACTAAACCGGTCGCTCGCTGTTAGAGGGCAGCTTCACAATGGTCATCCAAAAATCTTCGATGGTTTTGACCACCTTTAGGAATTGATCCAAATCAACTGGTTTCGTGATATAGCAGTTGGCGTGTAAATTGTAGGTTTCGAGAACATCTTCTTCAGATTTGGAAGTGGTCAGAATAACTACGGGAATTCGTTTAAGGTCATCATCAGCCTTGATAATCTCCAGCAGCTCCCGTCCATCCATGCGCGGCAAATTCAGATCAAGCAAAACCAAATCAGGTCGAATCGCATTGGCATGCTCGCCTTCCCTGCGGAGGAACTCCAGGCCTTCGACACCGTCCTTAGCAATATAGAGATTGTTGCTAACTTTACCTTCTTTAAGCGCCTCGCGGGTCAGGCGAATGTCTCCAGGGTTATCCTCCACCAACAAAATTTCTACTGCTCGTCCAAGGATATTAGTACTCATATTAATTCATTCCTTTCTCTTCAAATACTTTGGGTCTCTAGGAATCGCCTTGGTAAGGGCCCTTGGCAAGGGGTCACATTTGGGGGTAGGGGGCGTGCGGAGCACGCCCTCAGGTCTCTCACGGCAATACCCAAAGAACCAATACTTTACTGCGCCGCAGCGTCTTTTGGCATAGTAAAATAAAACGTAGCTCCCTCTCCGGGTTCAGACTCGGCCCAAATATCCCCCCCATGCCGCTCGACAATGCGCTTGCTGACCGCCAGGCCAATGCCTGTTCCGGCATATTCCTCTTTTGAATGTAGACGCTGAAAAATAACAAAAATGCGCTCAGCATACTGCTGATCGAAACCAATGCCATTATCTTTTACGGCGAACTGCCATTCATGTCCGAGATCTTGTACACTGACAGTGATTCGGGGAATATCCCCCTCCTTGCTGAATTTTATGGCATTGGCCAGCAGATTTTGAAACAACTGCACCAACTGCGATTCATCCGCTAGAACGGTAGGCATTTCAGGTTTGGAGATCAACGCGCCACTCTCTTCTAGCGCGGCTTGCAAATTAACATGAACCCTCCCTAATACCAGGTTGAGATTCGTAGAATCAAATTCCTGACCTCGCGTTCCCACTCTTGAATATTCTAGCAGATCGTTGATCAGGCGTTTCATGCGCGTAGCGCCATCGACAGCAAACGCTATGAATTCTCTGGCATCCTGATCAAGGTGATCAGCATAACGACGCTCGAGCAACTGAAGGTAGCTGGCAACCATTCGCAGCGGTTCTTGCAGGTCATGGGAAGCCACATAGGCAAAGCGCTCGAGTTCTTCATTAGATCGGGCAAGCTCGTCTGCTTTCTCAGACAACTGATTTTCCCAACGCTGACGTTCAGTAATATCGATACCGGTGCCGATCAGGATAGGTTTTTCTTCGGTATCCATACGGAACCCGGTAAAGTAATACGGTGTCGCAACACCGCTTTTGGAGACGAATTCTGCTTCAGCATCAGATTGGCCGCTAACAAAAACCTGTTGGATCCTTTCGGCAATAATTGCTTTACCCTCACCTTCAAATAAATCAATCGGATGCATCTGGGCAATTTCTTCATCAGAATATTCCAGCACCTGCGAGAAGTTCTTATTCCAACGTAAAAATTTTCCTTCGTCATCAAACATATAAAACACACCCGGGATGCTGTTGATAATGCGATCGGAAAAATCCTTCTCTCGCAAGACTGCCTCGCGGATTTTTTTCTGTTCCGAGATATCCACTATCGATACAAACACCTTTTCCCAGGAATTTTCATACCCGGGACCGATAGATACCTTGACGATCGTCCAAATTTGCTCGCCCGCCATTGTCTGATGAATGAATTCCTCTTCAAAGTTCATCTCGCCGTTCCAAAATGTCAATAATTCGCGGCCAAGAATTTCTAAGGATTGATCGACGAAAATATCACCAAATTTTTCCAGTAGCTGCTTTTGGTTATGTGCTTTAAATAATTTCACACTCGCTTGATTTATGCTGATAACTTTGATCAGTTGAGAACATTCCCGAATGGCCTGATTATCGCCTGCGAAGTAAGTTTTTAAATCAACGGTCCCATTGCGGGTTAGGTCAGTAAGGCGTTGACGTACTGCTGAAAAATCTTCTTCCAACAAAGCGATGGGAGATTCTTCAAAGAGACTGCGGAAACGGACTTCATTCAGCTCAGCTTGCGTGCGCGCATCTTCCACGTCCATCATCATATTCATCGTCGCTATCTGCGCTGCTCTCAACTCTTCAGAGACAGCTTCGGCAATCTGGCGGCTTTTCTCGGCATCCTCCATCATGCTCAAGGTGGCCAGTTGAGCTGCTTTGAGATCCTTGGTGCGTTCCTCGACGCGCCTTTCTAGCTCCACGCTACCGGCTTTCAATTCTGCAACAAGCTGGATGTTTTCCTGTTGAGACTCGGCCAAATTAACTGTCATTTGATTAAAAGATTCGGCCAAAAGGCCAAGTTCATCGCTCACCTCAATGTGAATACGGTGCTCAAGGTTGCCGCTTCCGATTTCATCTACGCCGGCTATCAGTCGGTCAACCGGCCTGGTTATGCTTCGGGCGTAGAAGACGCTCAAAGCTGTTACGACCACCCCAGAGATAAAGGCAATTACGGCGATCGTATTGCGAAGTTTATGGATCGGTTGAAACGCATCAGTCTGGTCTACTTCAGTCAACAAACATAGATCATGATCTGGGAGCCAGTGATAGGCGCCCAAAACGACTTCGCCCCTGTAATCTAGATAAATACCCTCCCCATCATCCCCGAGAAGGCAAGCATCGACCCCCTCGGTGTGGGTGGCCTTTTTTAGGGCAAAATCATGCCCAAAACGCGGTTCGGTAACAAAGAAATTGAACTTGTTCACCAGATAGGAATCTTCAGAATCGTTAAGCTCGCTGCGCTTGGTCATAATATCGGATATTTCAGCTAAATCTGCATGGCCAGCAAGAACAGCGATAAGCTCGCCGCTATCATCAAGAATCGGCGTGCTGATATGCAAAACCAACTCACCCTCAGTAATTGAATAGTTTATTTCATCTACATAGGAGGCCTGCTTCCCTTCGAGAAAGAAACTTGCGCTTTCGCGATACTTGCCCTCTAAAGCTGTATCTGTGGAGATGATGATCATTCCATCAACAGCTCTCAAGATTGAAAGATCCAGGAAACCGCCTTCTTCTTCGAGCGTGGGACCAAAATGCTCTTCGATCAATTTGGCATACAGCGTCTGGTATTCTTCATCCTGATTGCTGACATTTTCAGACGACATAAACGCGGTGTAATCTCGCACCAGGGGTCTGCGCGATAACTCGCGCAAGCTGCGCTGATTGGTTTCTATCCATAGCTCAAACTCATCTTCTTTGTGAATATTGATGGAACTTAGATGGTTAAAAACATTCTCTTCGATGGTTCTGCGCCCGTTATCGTACGCCAGAAAACCAACAACCGCCAGAGGCACAATTGTCAGCAATAAAAAGATCAAAGTCAACTTGGTTACTAATTTCATAGGGCTGTTCTCAGCTTTTGTGAGACTGTCAATATTGCATCATCTACCTTCATTATCACTTTCCATCCGTCTGTTCAAGAAACTCAAGCGTAAAAACCTGATCGATGTCAACCGCGCTTTCCAATACACCTTGCTCTAAGAGAATTTCTTGCATGCCCAACCAAATGTCCCGGCGCATCCAGCCAAGCTGGTCTTCTCCGGTGTGGATCAAGGGGACGCTGGCTTCCATCATGCCAACCTGAAGATTCACTTCGAGGTCTGAGTTGTAGATGAGTGCCAATTTGCCCGCTTCAACTGGGTTCTCGATGGCCCAGCGCCAACCCTTAATCGTTGCTCTCACGAAACGCGCGGTCAGATCTGGGCTGGATGCAAGAAATTCATCGGTGGCGAAGATAGTGTCGGAATAGAAGTGAATGCCATAATCATCAGGAAAAATTACATTGAGATCAATTTCCTGGCTCTTGGCGGCCAGCACTTCATTTATCAGATAGCCATTCGATACCTGGATGTCGCCGGTATAAAACGCGTCCAGCCCAGGGTCTCGGCTGATCGTATATTGATCTGGGCTTATCCCCACTTGGGCCATGAGAGCATCAAATATCACTTGTTGATTTGCCCCAACACGAATGGTGGTATTGACAAAATCTTGCGGCCTGGAAATTCCAGAATCTGGCAGCGAAAAATAAACCAGCGGGTTGCGGCGATATATTGTGGCAATGGCTTTGACCGGGATACCTTCTGTCCTGGCGCCCAGCAAGTCATCTGCAGATGTAACCCCAAAATCTGCGCCTCCCTCGACCACGCTATCAATCAATGTGGCCGTCGGGCCTCCTGGAAGGAGTTTGACTTCTATATTCTCATCGGCATAGTAATTTTGCTGAACAGCCGCGTAAAATCCGGCAAATTGTGCCTGGTGCCGCCATTTGAGCTGCACTGTTACCTGATCGGGCTGCTGCTCAACACTTGTAACACCGCAGGCGACCATTGAAGTTGCGATCCAAAAAAGCGCAATACCCAGGCTTAGTGTTCTCCAATTGGAAATAGAAATTCGATATTTATTCGCGTTCATCGCTGATCTTACCTTTCCAGCAAACAACCCTCGGGTTGGTTACTCATTACCATCATTAATAAATTTCAGATCAAAAGGCAGATCCTTTCCTAATTCTTGTGATAACTGATTGACTTGCTGCTTAAGCTTGATCATTTGATGCTCGCGCCCAACGGCCATGCGATTAAAACGTCCCATTTCTTCCATGCGGCTCGCCAGTATCTCTTCAGTTTTCTTGCGATTGAAGGTGTTGGCAAATATATCGCCGATGACCCTGAGCAACTGAACAAAGAGCTGAGGCCAGTCGATATGATCGCCCACTTCCCCATAGAAGCCTATCGCCCCGATTAGTTTTCCCAATGAGAGCAGGGGTACAAATAACAGAGAACGAAAACCGTGCTCTTCGGCCCATTGGCGTTCGCCTTTTGCTTCTAGCGGCAAATCTTCAAAAGTAGCGATCGCGATTGTTTCATGCTTATTCAGCAATTGAGCGTAATAGCCAAATGTCTCGAATGGAAGTTCCTGCAAATATTCAATTTGCGAATCGCCGGCATCAGCGCACCATTCATGGGTATTGGTGATCGTCGTCTGATCATCTGAAAGCAGGAATAGCGAACTGCGCTTGGCACCCACAAATTTTGCGATCCTCGCTAAAGTTATATTAATTTCACCATCCAGGTTATCCAGGGATAGCGTGAGAAATTTATTCGAAATCTCGAACATCAATTGGATCATTTCCAGGCGATTGCGCAATAGATCCTCACTATGCCTGAGGGCAAGTTCGGTTTTGGTTAGCTTTTCAATCGATTCTTCACGCTCCCCAATCATCTCCTGAATGTCGTCGACCATCAAATTAAGCGCGACGGTGAGTTCGGTAAATTCGTCTTCAATATCAGGGACCTGGATCTCTTTGGAAAAATCCCCTAAAGCATAATGTGCTAAATAGGGCGATAGAGAGCCCAAACGAGCAGCCACCTCAGCTTTATATTTTTCGAGTTCAGGATTCATCTGTATTTTCTCCATTCAAATCGATCAACCAATCTAACCTGGCGCAATGTTTTTCGGCCAACTCGTTCGTTGCCCGCAAAATTCCATCGGCAGTGTGCTCATTCAGATTTCCAATAACCATACCCCTTACGATCTTCAATACCTCGTCCCAATGGACATCAAACCATTTTCCTGGTTCGTAGTCTCCTAATTTCAGTACTTCACGATTTTGTCATTCTGAACCCCGCCAGGGGTGAAGAATCTCCAACGAAGGGCGGAAGACTCTTCGCTTCGCTCAGAGTGACACTGAACTCGTGATCTATTGAATTTCAGTAGATCACGAGTTCAGTGTATTTGCGAATCTGAGATCGACTGAATTTACACGACATCTTCTTGTAACCAATCCAACGCTTGCTCATCTGTTGAGAAATGTAGGGCATTCTTCTGGCCCGCAGCCACAGAGATAAAATTAGCCACAGTTCGAATAAAGACAGAAGCACCCGAAAGTGCGTATTTGCGAATGCTGGGATGCGCCGAGGCTTCAGCCAGAATCTTGCGCGCTTTAGAAGTGGCCTGGGTCATTTCGCTCAAATTAATCAGCCAATCGATTTTCCCACCGTAGTGTTGGGCAATCCTGGCTGTCTCTAACAAAATGAAATTTGCTGAGGCTTCATCAATTGCACCAACTGCTTTGGCACGCGCAATCCCAAGATCTTCGTCCCACCAGATACTGTGCTCTTGAAAACTACGGATATTATTGATTGTTTTCATTCTTCCAGTAACCACCTGAGAGCCTCTTCTTCTGTCGGAAATTGTCTGGTATTTTTCCTACCAGTTGCGGCCGTGCTCGGATTTACGAGCGTGCGCATGAATGTCGAACCACCAAAATAGGCAATTTTGCGTATATCTTTATGCTGTCTAATTTTTGCCACCGCTTTTCTAGCCCTGGGCGTAACCTTGGCAATTTGATTCATCGGTATCAACAATGCCAATTGAGCCTGATCCTGTTTTACTATTTCATCTAAGGTGCTCAAAATCCAATCAACTGATTCCAAATTTATTTGCCCGGCAGCCTGCACGCGCAAAACACCATTTTCATCGTTCCACAAAAGGGTAAGTTCTTTAAATTTTCGAATGTGTTCAGTCATCTTTCAGCCACCTCAGTGCTTCTTTTTCAGTTGCAAATTGACGCACGTTATTACGGCCGATTGCCTTGGAGATCAAATTGATCAATGTTCGCAGAATGATTGATGCGCCTACGTAGGCAAATTTACGAATATCTGGATGCTCTCTTAACTCGCCGAGGATTTTCCTGGCTTCTAAAGTTGGCTTGGTAACCTGGCTCATATCGATCAACAATTCCACCTGTTGCTCAAATTCTTTGGAAATTTCGCCAATGGTAGTAAGAATCCATTTCACTGTATGCGCATCAGGTTGGTCCATACCTGTTATTCGCAAGATGGTTTCATTTTCAATCCAGGATATGGTGTTTCCTTTGAATTCTCTCTTGTTGTGTTCCATATGTCACTCTTCCAAATACGACATCTCAAACTCTGGCTGACGACCTAATTCTACTAATAACTGATTGACACTCTGTTTTAGCTCGATGACGCGCTGCTCGCGTCCCAGCGCAAGACGGTTGAAGCGTTCCAACTCTTCCATGTGTTTGGCAAGCTCATTCTCCGTTATTTTCCGATTGGTAATATCTTGGTTTATCGCTACCACACCAATTTGGTCCCATACTTCATTCTTTATTACCGAAACAGATGAATTGAGAAATATCTCAGTTCCATCCCTGCGGTGATGAATAGCTTCTCCGCGCCACATTCCATGATCGACCAAGTGCTGGTTAAGTTCTCCTCTTGATTCTTTGGGATACTTGGGCTTCACGATTTTAGCAAATGGCTTATCGATCACTTCGTCAGCTTTCCAGCCGTACATTTTTTCTGCAGCCAAATTCCAACTTGTAACAATAAAATTCATGTCCGTGGCAATGATGGCCTCGCTGGCATTATCGACCAAAACGCGAAATTTTTCCTCGCTGACACGCAGTTGCTGAGTACGCTGCTCTACGCGCTGCTCCAATTCGGCGGCCAATGAATTAGTTTCATTGTACAAACTTACTTTTTCAACACCAATGGCAATTTGATTACCAATCGCACTAAATAAATCTAGCCACTCTTCATCAAAATAATCTTCCTGAAAAGCGCCTAATCCCATCGAACCCAGCACATGATCAGTGGCTTGTAGTGGAACGACAACCGCCGATTTAATCTGTTCTTTCTCAATAAATATCTTCAATGCATCGGGGTATTCGGATAAATTATTCATCACCAGTGGTTGTCCAGATTGAACAACCCGGCCAAAAAATCCCTCCCCCACCTCCGCCCGGCTGGCTGCGTCCGCAAACTCAGGGCTGAGGCCGCGGTGGCAAACCAGCTCAAGCCCATCAGATTGCTCGTTTAACAGATATATCGCCGCAGCTTCGACCCCGATGGCCCGCAAACTTTCGTCAACTGAGCGGTTGAGTATTTCATCGACATCAATCGATTCGTTGATGATGCGGGCAATGGAATTAAGCGCCTCTAATTCTGCAAGGCGGCGCGATAAATCGGCTTCCATTTTCACTTGGTGGGATATATCGCGAATGGTGCTGATATTTATCTTCATGCCCCTAAACTCGAAACGATTTGCCGATATCTCAACAGGGAATATTGTGCCGTCTTTTCTCTTGTGATACCTAAGGCCCACACTTCCTCTGCCAGATGCATCATCAGATTTCTGTTGGGAAAGCTCCTGAATTGCCTGGCTAGTTTTGTCCGGTTCTCCTGATAGCTGAGGAGCGGACATGCTTAGCAATTCTTGACGGCTGTAGCCATACATCGCCATTGCTGCCAGGTTGGCATCCATGATTTCCAGGGTGCTTTCATTGACCATGAATATCGTATCTGACTCCGCTTCGAATAGCGTGCGATAGCGTTCTTCGCTCTCGCGTAAAGACTCTAAATTGAGCGTATTTTCGAGGGCAACAGAAGATTGATTAGCAAACGCGGTGACAATTGGGATATCCGCCTCAGTCATGCTATTTCCGGCCACCATTAGAATCCCAAAGCTCTCTCCAGCAACGCGCATCGGGGCCAAAATGCCTTGACGAATGTCTGCCAGCGACAGGAGTTGCTCGGTCATGGGACGCTGTATTTCAGGCAAAGCCTCAAAAATCGGGTCCACAAATGGTTCAACAAATAGCGCGTCTTTGGATAACAACACACGCTGATACAGCCCATCTGGGCATACATCAAAGCTATAGTCGGCAGCCGGAAAACCCATCACCTTCTCAACTTTACGCAATAATTTAGAATCCATCACAACGACAGGCGCAGTCAATTGTTTTTTATCCTTACTGAGCACTAAAATAGCCGCATAATATCCAATTTCCGCCCAGCGATCCCCAACAATTCGATAGATTTGCTCCGCAGATTGGGCCAATTGCACATCTTGGGCAGCTTCACTTAATGCCAATAGATGGCGTTGGCGCTTCAGAATTTCTCCTAATGATATGTTCAGCTCCATTTGTGAGCGTGCATTTTCGAGCGCTATTGCAGCCTGGGTGGCAAATGCGCACATCGGGCCGAGATCCTTTTCGGTCATATTTCGACCGGTAACCATCAAAAACCCAAACAGACTACCGGATATTTCCAGAGGCGCAAAAATAGATTGCTCGATTCCCAGCATTCGAGCGACCTGCCCAGCAACGGGCCGTACCGTTACTGGCAAAGCCTCGCGCAGCGATTCGCCAGCTTGCGCTCGAAATTCTGCCTGGCCACGTTCAACCAGTTTTCCAAAGCGGCCATCTCCGTCGAATGCAATGCGGTGGCCAATTGCGGATAAACCAACTAAGTTTTCCGCCGCCTTCATAATCTCTTTGGCATAAGTTGAGTGAATAATTTCAAGATACTCCCGCCCTGCACTCAGCCTAAATACCATTGAACCGTACCCCAAATTGGTCAATTCCTTGCCGACGATATCAAACACATCTTCCGGCGATTGTGCGAGCTGCACCGACTGCGCAGCCTTAGATAGCGACATTAACAAACGCTGATTATGGTCGGCTTGCTCCAAAGAGATTTGCAATTTCTCCTCAGTGTGAACTTTTTCGGAAATATCCGTTATCACATCTGCCAGAAAGAGCGGCTCCCCCTGATCGTTGGGAATTAGGAAATAATTTTCTGCCACCTGAAATCTGTGCCCGAATTTCGAGATTAGTTCAGTGGTTCCGGACCAGTGGCCTTCTCTCATTACTAATGGCAGAATTTCCTTGGTGAGCATCGGCAGATATTCTTGCGTGTAGTATGTTTTCAATGGTTTTCCGTGCACAGCATCGAGCGAATCTTCCCCCAACATCTCTAACAAAGCTGGGTTTAGGTAGGTGATATGGCCATCTAACGTTGCCATGCCAAACCCTTGTTTGGAGTTCTCAACGAAGCGGCTAAAGATATTAATTTGTTCCTCAGCTTGTTTCTGATCAGTAATATCTGAAGCAATCCCTCCAATTCTGACTGGTTCTCCCTCTTCATTGTAAATTATGCGTTTGCGATCATAAAGCCAACGTACATCTCCGTCAGGCCTCACAATGCGGTATTTGGTTTCGATTTCGCCTTTTTCAAACAATAATTGAGATTCTTGCAACACTCTATCCTGATCTTCGGGAATAACAACTTCTGCCCAAATGTTTTTATTCGTAAAAAATTCATCAATGGGTCGCCCATAAACTGTTTGCGCTGCGCGATTGATGTACTGCATCTCGCCCTCCATAGATGCCGACCAAACCACATCTTGCAGGGAGGATAGTAAATCATCGAAGCGCTGCTCGTTTTTCTCAAGATCCTGAGCGTGCTGTTTGAGTTCCTCGTTTAATAATTTGATATCTTGCTCACTCATCAGCCATTCCTCTTTTACGCACTGCTTGCCATTTAACAGAATGTACTATTACCAAAAAGGTTCTTCGGGAATTGCCGTGAGAGACCTGACATTTGGGGGAAGGGGGCGTGCTCCGCACGCCCCCTTCCCCCAAATGTGATCCCTTAACACGGCGATTCCTACTACTGCGGCTGCGCCCATGGCGGCCATAGGCCCGTCTACAACGTCGGCAGCTCAGTGACACTAATTTCAGAGACTTTCCGGAACATACTCAACCCTGGTTATTTGAAATCAACTTGACAAACGTTTCTACAACCAGTGGATCAAAATGTAATCCGGATTGCTCTTTGATATGCTCTATGGTTTTTTCTCGCGGCCAGGCTTTGCGATATGGGCGGTCTGAGAGCAGCGCATCCCAAACATCGATGATGGCGAAAATGCGCGCCGCAAGCGGAATATTCTCCCCACTCAAGCCATCTGGATAGCCTGAGCCATCCCATCTTTCGTGATGATAGTGGGGAATATCTAATGCAGGACGTAAATAACTGATGGGGCGCAACCACTCATAACTGTATACAGGATGCTTGCGCATTATTTCCCATTCATCATCGTCCAGGGAACCAGGTTTTTGCAAGATGCGATCTGGCACACCCATTTTGCCAACATCATGTAATAATGCCCCTCGGCGTATGTGCACCAAATCCATGCCGCTAATTCCTATCGCACGCGCTAACTGCAGCGTCAAATCAACCACACGACGAGCATGCCCCTCGGTTTCACGATCGCGTAATTCCAGGGCTCTTGCCCATCCCTCCAAAGTGGTATCGTATGCCAACGACAGCTCTAAATTCGATTTTTCAAGATCTTCAAACATCGCAGCATTATCAATGGCTATGGCAGCCTGGGTGGCGATGGTGGTCGCAAGGTGCTGCCAACTTGGATCAGGATCGAAAGGTTGGCGCATGAATAATTCCAGCACACCCAAAATCCGTCCTTTTGCGCTCAGAGGAATGCCATAGTATGATTCGAATTTTTCTCGTAAGAAGGTTTCCTTGCGCACACAATCATCACAATCTTCATTCTTTAAACAATTTTTGTGAAGTTGAGTTCCTTGCATGGCAACCGCTCCGCCGAGACCCTCTCCCATGCGCAAGTTTTGATGATTCAACATAGCTGATTGATAACCAGCGTTTGCAATAGGTTCCAAAATGAGTGTGAACGGATTCAACAATAAAATTGACGCGGCATCCACTTGTAATTGGGCGAGCACTTGCTTTGTAACAACTTCCAGGGTGACATGTATATCCATACTGCCAGTGATCGCCAGATCGATTTGGTGCAGCGCTTCGAGGAACCCTAACTGTTCTTCCTGACGCTGGTAAAGATTTGCGTTTTCTAACGCTAATGCTGCTCGTTCAGCAAACACAGAGACGATGCGTTCATCATCCTTAGAAAAAGCATTTTTTTTGGCGCTCTGTATATCGATGACGCCAATCACTTTCTCACCAACGATTAGGGGGATAGCTATCTCTGAACGCGCCTCATCCCAATTGGCAACATAACTTGACCAATTCTTCACATCAGGAACGTTGAGGATTGTTCTCGCGCGAAAAGCATTTGCCGCGATGCCTGGTCCATCAGTAAATAACTCTTGACCGCTGATTATCTTTGCCGTATAAGGCCCTGAGACAGCAGTTCTAATAAGGCGGTTTGATTGCGCATCACTCAGGAGCAAACTGCAATTAGATTTCCCGAAATCTGTACGGATCGTATCCACGATGGTCTGGCTTAGCGTTGGAAGGTCTGTGGGATCAGAGGCCAAAAGCGAGCCCGAGGCCTCATACAACCGAGACAATTCAAAGGCTCTTTTTTGAGTTTCTACATAGAGGTTGGCATTTTCTAACTCTGCAGCAACCTGATTGGCCAGTGTTTGCGCTAAATCTAGTTCACGCTCCGTCAAATGCCGTTCCTCAGTAGCTTCCTCAAGTTCGATAATTCCAATTGCATTTCCTCTAACTGCCAATGGCAAGATAACCAATGTAGCGACGCCTACGGATTGCATATATGCCAATTCCGAAGGCTCTGCATTGGGATCACTCGCCTGTACAATTAATGGTTCCAAAGTCTCCATAACTCGAGTTGTTGCCGGAAAATCCTTCAGAACAATTTCTTCGCCAACCCAATCATTTTTAAATTCCCCAAGCTGGCCATTACCTTTAATATAATCCACTATTGCAGCCAGGGTTTCTTTAGTTTCGCCATACAATGATATTGAACATTCATAATAACCTAATTCATCCACAAATTGTCTGGCCACTGCTTTGGCAATATCGACAGGCTCTAACATAACGCTGGCATACGCTTTACTGGCATTGAATAGGAATGAAAAATCCTGCAAGTTACTCTGGATTTCATCGAATAATCTTGCATTTTCCATGGCCGTAGACAATTGGTTCGTCAATGCTTTTAGGGCAATTTTGTGAGACTCGCTAAAATAATCAGTCTGATGATGATACAAACAAAGAAAACCAAAAGTATGTTCATCTTTTTGGATGGGCGCACTCAAGTATGATCGCATCCAAGCATTTTCTGGATAATGAACCCATAGATCACTTTTTGTGATATCAGGTATCATGATTGGATCCCCAGATTCCATCATCATGCTGAATTTACTTTCTTCGCTGATCTGGAATTCCAGTCCACTAATCCATTCTTCCGTCCCAAATTTTTCGAAACCCCGGTGCCGGATTGTGCTTGAACGACCATTTTGATTTACCATCAAGGAGGTCGTATCACATGGGATTACTCGCTGGACATTGTCTAGGATTTGATCCAAAATCTGATCGAAATCCAGGCTGCTGTTGAGGGCAAGTGCAGTATCACTAAGTGCTTCTGCACGCACGTGCTGCTCTCTCTCAGCATTTTGATGACGGATCTGTTCGATGGCGATAGAAAGCTGACTTGCGACTGTGGTCAGCAAGCGTTCATCATCCCTGCTAAAAGCATCCAAATGCTTGCTTTCTGCATTGACCACACCAATCGCCTTTCCCCCAGCCATCAAAGGAACACAAAGCTCCGAGCGTAATTCGCCGGTGGAAGGAAGATACTCTCGCACTTCACTCGCATCCGCAATGCGCCTTGCCACCCCCGTTTTCAAAACTGAACCCACCACCCCTTCGCCCACTGCAAATTCGGGAGTTTCATATCCCTCGGGTAAACCTCGATAAGAATAATGAACCTGAAGCACCTGCCGAGCTTCATCCAACAACATCACCCCAAAATGATCGGGGTATATATTCTCGCCTATGATATCGGTCACGCTGGCGATTAAAAGATCTTCTTCGGTTTCGGTCACCCCTACCAGGGCAACATCCTTCAAGACCGTAAGTTCACGCATTCGCCGGCGAAGCGTTTCTTCAGCTTGCTTGCGAGATGAAATATCTTCTTTTATGGCGATGAAGTGGGTAATTTCTCCCTGGCTGTCTAACAATGGGGCAACCGTCTGGTTCTCGGTATATAATCTGCCGTCTTTGCGGCGATTGATCATCTCCCCTTGCCAGACCATGCCTGTTAAGATCGTCTGCCAAAATGACTCATAAAATTCATCATCGTGCGCGCCAGATTTCCAGGTTTTTGGATTCTTGCCTAGCACTTCATCAGGAGCATACCCGGTGAGATCTTCGAAGGCTGGGTTGACCCAGATCACATTCCCGGCGCGGTCCGTGATCACAATAGCATTGGCTGCGGCGTCAAGGGCCGCAGACTGTAACCTGAGTTGTTTCTCGGCCTCAACCTGGGCAGTTATATCCTCAGAGGTGCCCTCGTAATACAAAATATCCCCATTGGCTGCACGAATCGCTTTGGCGCTTTCGCGAACATTGATCTCGGAACCGTCAGCTTTTTTCCACACCGATTCCATGCCAATCACGTAGCCGTGTTCTTCAAGAGTCTGTTTAAATATTCTACGATAATCCTGATCGATAAATTCGCCGTCTTCAAGGTTTCTACGCGCTAATTCTTCAAAGGATGGGTAACCCATCATTTGCACCAAGGCCTGGTTAGCAAAGAGAATTTCTCCACCGGGGGTGGTGCGGTACATGCCTATGGCCACGTTGTTAAAGATACTGCTCAACCGCGCTTCACTGTGCTGCAATTCGATTGCATAGCGCGTATTCTGCAAATGCAATTGATGCCGCTCCGCTGCATATTGAATCGAGCGTTCCAATAATTTCTCGTCGAAATTTCCTTTGGTCAGGAAATCTTGCGCGCCCAATTTCAAGGCTTGCAGCGCCACATCCTTATCATCCAAGCCCGTCATCACAATCAGTGGGATATCTGCCGCGACATCAACAATTTGCTCGACTGTTTGCAAGCCTTTACTGTCTGGTAAGGATAGATCGAGCAGGATAAGCGAAGTTGAATTGCTTTCCAGATGCGTGATGGCTTCCGCGAGCCTGCCGACATGGGTGATTTCAAATGTTGTGTCAACCATCTTTAAGTATTCTTGCACCAGACGCGCATCCCCCAAGTTATCTTCTATCAATAAGAAATTGTTTCCATTTTGGCTAACATGATCCATTCTTTCAGCGCCTTCTATTTCTAGCGAACTGCTGCCAAAATTTAGCGGCTGCGTTTTTTCCTGCTTATTGCGCCTCTGTTCATACATGTCGAGATCAGCTTCGCGCATCAGCTTGTCGAATGTTTTGGGTTCAGCCTTCGTCCAACAGGACATACCTACACTGAACCATATTTTAAACGGTTGTGCTTGCGCAGACAGGATTTTCCGACGTTCAATTTCCAGGCGTTGTATGATGGCGTCTTTATCGGCAATTTTGGTATCAACGGTCAAAACCGCAAATTCATCCCCTCCTACCCGGGAGATGATGTCTGAATCTCGGAAAGTGTTGCGCAAAATATCTGCCAGAAACCCCAGAGCGCTATCGCCAGCCTTATGGCCAAATTGAGCGTTGATCATTTTCAGATTGTCAACATCGATGAAGAAGAATAACAGCTCATCTTGCGATCGCTGGGCAAGTTTGATTTGCTGATCCACCAGGGTGGAAAAACCTTTACGGTTATACAACCCTGTCAGCCCATCCTTAATTGATAACTCTAATAATTGTTTTTTTAGCGAATGCCGTTCAATAGCATAATCCATTGATCGAGGCAGCACTTTTTCATCGAACCCCCCCTTGACCAGGTAATCTTGCGCGCCAGCTTGCACTGCCCGCAGCGCCAGGTCTTCATCATTAAGGCTGGATATGACTACAATAGGAATATCAATATCGGCGAAGCGCGGGTCGTTGAACGAGTCTACTTCTGGGCTATCCGGAAGGATAAGGTCTAACAATATCAGATCGAAATTATTCGACGATAATAGCTCAAAGGCCTCCGTCAATCGACCGCAGACATGAACTTCGTATTTGTTGGGTGCAGTGCTCTTGATGATTTCTTGGATCAGGAAAACATCGTCCTGATTGTCATCGACCAAAAGCACCGTCAGTTGTTTTTTTATCATTGAGGAGGCTATGCCTTTTTCCAAATTCTTTACCAATTACAATTTATTTCGCTGTCAATTCCTGATGATCTTTTGGCAATTCAACGATTGAGAACCAAAAATGATAAACTTCCAGAATCACTTTAATAAACTGCTCTAATTCAACAGGTTTGGTCACAAAGCAGTTGGCGTGTAAGTTATAGGTTTCGAGAATGTCGTCGTCATCACCGGACGTGGTCAATACTACGACAGGAATTTTCTTCAAGTTTTCATCTTGCTTGATAATTGTCAGGAACTCGTGGCCATTCATCAGAGGCATATTCAGGTCGAGAAAGATCAAATCTGGCCTGAACGAATCGGCGGAATCGGCTGTGCTTCGTAAGCGCTCGAGACCTTGCTGGCCATTATTGGCGACGTACAAAACGTGGTTGATTTTACTTTCACGAAGTGCTTCCTCAGTCAAACGGATATCTCCGGGGTTATCCTCAACCAACAAGATTTGGATAGGCCGGTCGTTTCTATTCATTTTCTTGCGCCTGCCGCACTTTGGAGTAGTGTTTCCCCGCCAAGAAAGGACAGCATCAACGGCACTAAATCGGCATACATTTTACGTTTGATCACATAAGCATCTGCGCCTGCTTGTGTGGCTTCAAACTGATAGCGCTCATCTTCCTGAACCGTCAGCACGATCACGGGTAAATTTGGGAACTCGTTTTTGATACGCGTCGTGGTGGTGATTCCATTAATCCCAGGCAGATGAATATCCATCAATACAAGATGAAATTCGTTATCTCGCAATCTCTCTAGGGCTTGTTCTCCGGAATTAGCTTCTATTACCCGCAAGTTGGGGAATTTGGTTGCTAACCACTGGCGCAAGGTTTTGCGCATGATATTGTGATCGTCGGCAATTAAAATCGATGGTGTCATTTTACTCTCAGCATTCATTATTTATTCCTCTTAGGCTAGGCCTTGTTGACATTTGGGAATTTCCCTTCTGAATTTGATGAGTGCGTCATAGGGTTTGCTCTCATGAAAACCCTAAAAAATCAACACTGCCCAAATAATAAGTACAACAGTGGCAGAAAAACCTGCTAATATCATATACCTTGCCAAGCTGTTTGTCTGTCGATTAAGTTAGATAGTTCTTGTCGCAATACTTAGACTATATTTGTCCAATTCGCGATTAAGTGTTTTGCGGTATGTAGATTGAATTAGGAATTTGCCATCTACAGCGCAAAACCTGTGCAAATACCGGGTTTTTGTGTATTAGTCAGAAGGATGGGAAACAGCATTGTCATTCTGAGCGCAGCGAAGAATCCCTGCGACGTTCGATACATTTAACCCGCGCAGGCATGAATTCTCGCACAGTATCAGAGATTCCCTTCGACAGGCTCAGGGCAGGCTTCGTCGCTTCAGCCGCTTCGCTTCCTGCGCTCCTCAGAATGACACAGCACGGTGTGCGCCATCCTTCTGACCAATACAAAATACCGGGTTTTTGCCCTTCTATTTGTCTTACTTTCCGGCGTTTACTTAGCTCATGTTACGCAACCTAAAGAGAAATACCCCTGAAAATAGGGGGCGGGGCGAAGCCCCCTCCCTCTATTTTCAGGACTTTCCTGCTGCGCGTGCGTAACATGAGTTGCTTAAAAAGAAAATGTCACTAACACAACACTGCTAGAGCTAGCAAAAATGGAAGCTGACTGGTTGTAAAACCCGCGGGCCAGGCCCGCTTCAGGGATGCTGCGCGCGCCCACACATCATAAGATTATACTGAGAAGGATTCAATTCGTTAGATCAAGTCGTTTTCTATGGCAAGCTTCACCAAACCCGGAAGATCATTTACCTCTAATTTGCGCATTAAGCGGCTGCGATAGGTGTTTACCGTGCTGATCGAAAGGCTTAGAACTTCGGCTGCCTCGGCGCTGGATTTTCCCTCAACGATCAACTGCATAACCTGGCGTTCGCGGCCGCTGAGTTCGTCAAACAAATTTACCGAAGGCGCGTTATCCCGCTGATCGATGTAAGCATCGATAATTGATTCGGTAATTGCCCCACTCAGGTATCGTTGGCCCTTAAAGACAGTTCGGATCGCATCGGCAACTTCGATTCCAGATGAGTCTTTGATCAGGTACCCGAGCGCGCCAGCCTTCAGCGCTTGATAAACATGCTCCTTGTTGGAATGCATTGAAAGGATAACTACGTTGATTTTTGGGAGTGACTCATGAATTTGCCGGGTTGCTTCAATAGCATTCAGATTAGGCATATTGATGTCGATCACCATAACATCTGGGACCTCTATTCGGGCTAACTCAAGGGCTTCGCAGCCATCAGCCGCTGTCCCTACTACGTGAATATCTGCCGCTGAAGACATGATGGCACTGAGTCCGTCTCGGATTACTTGATGATCATCAGCTAAAATTACACGTATTGTCATGAATTACCTTTCGGAACTACAACTTTAATGATCGTACCCTGGTTAATAATAGCATCTATCGAGATTGTGCCCCCAATCGATTCAGCACGTTCACGCATATTTACCAACCCCCAGCCGCGCCGCTTGCCAACATCCACAGGAATCGATTCCTCGAATCCCGTCCCGTCATCTTGGATCTTCAACTCAATCAGACCGGGTTTTTCCTTCAAAGAAACGGTCACTTGCCTGGCTTTGGCATGTCGGGTTACGTTTACAAGTGCTTCTTGTGTGATCCGGAATAAGGCATTCTCGATATTCCCAACGAGACGAGGTTCCAGGCTTTTACCAATCACGCGCGTCTCAACCCCTGTCTGTTCGAAAAATCGATCGCCATACCAACTAAGCGCCGAGAAAAGGCCGTAATCATCCAATACCGAGGGGCGCAAATCATCCATCACATCTCGAATATTCTGGGTGACCTCGTCAACCAACGAAATCGACTCTTCTACTGAGGGAAGATCCTTCAAGAGAGTGCTCGAAACCTGATCGCGAATCATATTTAAGTTGAACCCTAGAACAGCCAACGATTGCCCAACCTGGTCGTGCAATTCGCGGGCCATGCGGCGGCGCTCGTTCTCCTCAGCTTCAGCGAGGCGGGTGGTAAGAATGCGTAGTTCCTCACGATTTCTCAAGATTTCCTGCTCATAGAGCTTTCTCTCGGTGATGTCTTCCCCAGAACTCAATAATCCAACGGTCTTTTCATCTTCATTGAGCAACGTATTATGCCAAAGAATCATGCGCTCACTACCATCTCTTCTCAACACTGGATTTTCGTATCCTTTAAATTCATCAACTTTCCCCTGCAATAGATTTTCGTAAACATCTAAAATTTCATCTCGATTTTTTTCGGGAATGCAGGTTGAGAACCAGTTCTTGCCAATCAATTCGCCAGGTTCATACCCTAATAGTCTATGGCCACTCTCATTAAGCAAGGCAATGTTTCCACCGGTATCCAAAGAAATGATGATCTCTGCGGCAACATTGAGATAATTTTCGGCGGTTTCCTTACTCTGACGGAGAAATTCTGCTATCTGGGCATTTTTCAGTGCAATCCCAGCCTGGTTAGCAAATGTCGCAATTGCCGGTATATCTGTCTCCGACAAATCATCCCCCATCACTGTGAGCAATCCAATCGGCTCTTCGCCAACATTCAAAGGAGCATTGATCACGGTACCCGAGGTCAAGATGGCTGCTAATGGTTTCGCAGTTGATTTAACTTTTTTGGGCAGAGATTCTACAAATGCCTCAGCCGCCGAATCGCTGAGCACTGTGTTTCCATCACGCAACAACTGCTGAATAAAGCCATCTGGCTCAAGCGGGAAACGATATCCAATTGGAGTCAATCCGGTTAGTTTCTGCGCCTTTTTTAGCATATCCGGGGGAAAACTCAGGTAAGCGACTTCCAAATGCTCAAGATCATCGGTGATTGTCACAACAGAGGCGTGATAGCCAAGTTTCTTAATTTCCTCCCCCACCAATTCATAAATTAGTTCGGGTTTCAGCGCGCGTTGAACGGCGTGCCCGGCATTGCTGAGGGCGAGCAAAAGCTGCTGGCTTCGGGTGCGCGCATCTTCGGCCATTTTGCGCTTAGTAATATCATGAACGATGGCAATCACCCCAAGGATAGTTCCATCGGGGATGACGTAGGGGAGTTTGTCAGTAAGCGCCCAAAGGTTCTCCCCAGCGGCTGTTTGGTACTGCTCAATGATTCCCAGCTTGGGTTGCCGTGTTTCGTACACTTCTTGAATATCGCGCAAAAATCCTTCAGCCTGCGGCCTTGGAAATAGGTCATGGACAGTTTTACCGATCAGTTCTTCGAAGGGCAGTCCAACCACTTTTGCTGCGGCAACATTTGCCCGCAAAATTCCACCATCTTGGTCGAAATACCAGATCATATCCAGCATGGCGTCGAGGATGGTTTCATAATCCTGCCGTTGCGCCATCAAGCGATGTTCCACCAATTTGCGATCCGTGACATCTTGGGCAGTACCATATACGCTCAGGATATCCCCAACCGTATTTGTTTCAATCCTGGCAATACTTAGAATATAGCGCACATCATTATCTGGCCGGATGATTCGAAATTCGATCTCATATTCCAACTGATTCTTCAGCGCTTTTTGGAAAATCTCCACCGTGGAGTCTCTGTCATCGGGGTGGGTCATTTCGGTATTTTTGGCAATGGTTATTGAAGTTTTTTTATGATCTAAGCCATAGATGCGATATAACTCATCTGACCAGTAGAGTTCATCAGATTTAACATCATATTTCCAGTTTCCAATATGGGCCACTCTTTGGGCTTGCCTTAGAAGCTCTTCACTATCTTGTAATGCCAATTGCGCCTTCAAACGGTCGCTGCGCAATTGAACTGCTTCCAGCGCAGATTTAATGATATAGGGCAGCCGTCTAATATGCGATGGCGATTTGATGACATAATCGGCCGCACCGCGTTTGATTGCCTCAGCAGCCACCTCTTCAGAACCAGTGCCAGTTACAATGATCACCGGAGTACCGGGCAACTTCTTCTGAACAGCGTCCAATACCTGAAGGCCGGTGAAGCCCAGAATGTTGAAATCGCTCAATACCAGGTCATAATGTTTCGCTTCGAGCAAGAAATCAAATTCAGCGCGCGATGAAGCCTCAGACAAGTCGAATTTGCCTTCATCACTGACCAAGGCATCACGCACTAAGGCGCGGTCTAAAGGGTAATCATCTACATACAGGACTCGAATAAGTTTTTCATTCATACTGGGTTTGTTTATTCATGAGGCAGGTCAGTCATCACTGGTATTCTTGAGGGGTAATTTAACTTCAAAGATTGTACCGCCTCCTTTGGCAGAATCAACCGAAATTTCACCATCCATCAGAAGAACAGCCTTCCTGACCAGGGCTAAACCGATCCCCGTTCCAGGTACTACATCCTCGCTATGCAAGCGCTGGAACATGATAAATACCTGCTCGCGGTTTTCTTCTGGGATGCCAATGCCATTGTCACGGACCTCGATCATAGCATACTCAGAATCTTCTCGCCAGCAAAGTTCGATCTTCGGAGGCCGGCCAGGATGCTGGTATTTTATGGCGTTATCAAAAAGATTAAGGAAAACCTGGTGCAGCGGGGTTCGATCTCCGAAGACAAACGGGTAGCTTTCGGGAAGAATGATCTGCGCATCGCTTTGACGAATAGCATCAGATAGATTTGCCAACACTTCTTCAATAATCATCCCCAAATCTAAAGGGATTGCCTGAGACGCTCTTTGACCTAAGCGTGAATACTCTAAAAGGTCGTCGATCAACTCGGCCATATAATTACTGGCTTTAACAACGTGGTCGATATATTCTTGTCCTTCCTGATTAAGATCATTTCGATGGCGCTCTACGAGGATCGATGCGAACGCACGGATGCCTAGCAAAGATGCGCTCGGGTCGTGTGAGACTGAAGAGGCAGATGCCTCTAGCTTTTCGTTGGCA
>JACKQG010000878.1_pt3 | contig 22370 bp, 14 predicted proteins | sample 8237621 | NCBI WGS metagenome assembly JACKQG01 (sample SAMN15677084, study PRJNA649215) | marine metagenome | biome: marine; feature: Black Sea; material: saline water; isolation source: suspended particulate matter (SPM) from the Black Sea western gyre | collected 2013-06-09/2013-06-10 | depth... | reverse complement strand
TTATTATGAGAATCCTTGTGGTTGAAGATGATTTAAAAATTGCAGAATTTATTCAAAAGGGCCTCAGGTCATCCGGGTTTGCAGTTGATCATGCCAAAACAGGGAACCAGGGGCTTGAAATGGCTCTTGCAGCGCCCTATGATACACTGGTTGTGGATATCATGCTGCCCGTACTGGACGGCATCTCCTTAATCAAAAAAATCCGGGCAGAAAAGAACAATACCCCTGTTATTATTTTATCTGCCAGGAACCGGGTGGATGACCGGGTTAAAGGTCTTCACGCCGGTGCAGATGATTATCTGACAAAACCCTTTGCTTTTTCAGAACTTCTTGCAAGGATACAGGCATTGATCCGGCGGGTCGGGAATGTTACAGATCCTGTAAATCTTGCCTATGCAGACTTGAGCCTTGATATTTTGAAGCGTCAGGTAAAAAGAAAGAATAAAACCATTGAATTGCAACCCCTTGAATTTTCCCTTCTGGAATATTTGCTGCGTAACAGGGAGCGGGTTGTTTCAAGAACCATGATCATGGAGCATGTATGGGATTATAATTTTGATCCCATGACCAATGTTGTTGAAGCAAGAATCTGCAGGCTAAGGGATAAAATTGATAAAGACTATGAACCCAAATTGATTCATACCGTTCGCGGTGCCGGGTATGTACTGAAAGAATAATGCGTTATAAACTTTTTAATACAATTGCTTTTAAATTAACACTCTGGTTTACAGGAATTTTTACAATCTGTGCAGGTTTTGCCTTTGTATTGTTCTATTTTCTTGCCACACAAACCATTCAGGCCCAGGTTGACCAGGAACTTATGGATAATGCATCTAAATTTTCAACTGTTATTCGCAGAAATGGTTTAAAGGGAGCAAGGGAACTGGCCGTGGTAGAAGCCCAGGCAGCCGGAGAAAAACTGATATTTTTCAGGGTTTTATATCCAACAGGAGAAGTGTTTGCATCTTCCCATATGTCTTATTGGAAACAGGTTAATGTAAGCAAGAATACCCTGCAAATCCTTGTTCTGAATAAAAACCCCGTGTTTGAAACCATTATTATTCCATCCACGGGGAAAAAAATAAGAATTCTATATAGCTATGTGGCTTCCAATGCCATCTTACAGACGGGCATAGCCATGGATTCTTCCATTAAATTTTTATCAGCATTTAAAAAAGTTTTTATCGGTGCAATGGGTTTTATCATCATTTTTTCCGCGGTATCTGGCTGGCTTTTGATTAGAAAAACCCTGTCCGGGGTGAAAACCATTACAGGAACGGCCCAGAATATTACAGGTACAAGCCTTGAGGCAAGGGTTGAGACAACGGGTAATAAAGATGAACTTGATCATCTGGCCATTACGTTTAATGCCATGCTTGACAGAATAGAAGAGCTTGTGAAAAATATCAGGGAGATGAGTGACAATATTGCCCATGATTTAAAAAGCCCCATTGCAAGGATCAGGGGTTTTGCGGAATTATCGCTTACCCATGAGGAAAATCTGGAGGACTTTCGTGCCATGGCCTCAAATACCATTGAAGAATCAGATCGTCTCCTGGACATGATTAACACGATGCTGGTGATTTCAAAGGCTGAAGCTGGAGAGGGAGAATTTGAGTTTAAAAAAACCAACCTTTCCATAATGATCAAAGCTGCATGCGAGCTGTTTGCACCGCTGGCAGAAGATAAAAATATAGAGTTTATTCAGACCATTGAAGAACAAATATTTATTGTTGCAGATATAAAAATGCTTCAAAGGGCATTTTCCAACCTGTTAGACAATGCAATAAAATACACGCTTGAAAACGGGAGGATAAATGTTATTGTTTTTAAAGAAGATCATTATATTACCATTAAAATTGAGGATACTGGAATCGGTATAGCAGCAGAATGTCTGGAAAAAATATTTCAAAGATTTTACAGGGCTGAATCTTCCAGAACAAGCGCAGGTACAGGCTTGGGCCTGAGCCTTGCCAGAACCATTGTCCATGAACACAAAGGAGATTTACAGGTAAAAAGTTACCCTGGCCAGGGATCTGTTTTTGTGATGACATTACCATATTGTAATTCTGAGGTCATTTAATCGTCATATTTATGGTTTATTATACAATCATGGAAGTTTAATTTTTAAATTTATGGGAGGTTGTGATGAGACTACAATATAAAATACTTTTTACCATTATTGCTATTTGCCTTTTGACCTTGCCGGTCATGGCAAAAACCAATCAAAATGATACCAGGATGGTACCGGTAAGTTTTGCCGAGCTTGCCAAACAGGCAAGACCCGGTGTCGTAAATATACAAACAGAAAAAGTTATCAAAGGCGGGGGAAGAGTTTACAAACATTTTTTTGGTCAGCCTTTTGGCGGAAACCAGAATCAACTTGATGAATTTTTAGCACCTTTTTTTAATCAAATGCCCCAGGACAGAAAAGAAAGCAGTCTGGGTTCCGGGTTTATTATCAGTGATGACGGATATATTGTCACCAATAACCATGTGATTAAGGATGCAGATCAAGTTAAGGTTATCCTGCATGACAAGACTGAATATGAAGCAACCATAATAGGTACAGATCCCATGACAGATCTTGCCCTTATTAAAATTAAGGCAAAGAAATTGGTGCCCTTAAAATTTGGAAGTTCTTCTAGAACCGAAGTGGGTTCCTGGGTGGTTGCCATTGGCAGCCCATTTGGTCTTGAACAGACGGTTACGGCAGGGATTGTCAGTGCAAAGGGAAGAATTCTGGGCTCCGGGCCCTATGACGATTTTATCCAGACCGATGCATCTATTAATCCTGGAAATTCCGGCGGTCCCTTGTTAAACCTTGATGGAGAAGTCATTGGTATTAATACAGCCATTGTCAGGTCAGGACAGGGCATCGGGTTTGCCATTCCTTCGGATCTTGCAACGGGTATTATTGATCAATTAACAGAACAAAAAACTGTTTCCCGGGGATGGTTGGGTGTGGCTATTCAAAATGTCACGGAAGAGCTGGCAAAATATTATGGCATCAAAGAAACCAAAGGCGTATATATTGCCAAAGTGTTTGAGGGTGATCCGGCAGAAAAGGCAGGAATTAAAATCGGGGATGTTATTTTTTCAATCAATGACAAACCAATTGATTCATCAAGGGATCTTACCTTGACCATTGGTAGTGCATCAGTTGGTGAAATAGTTAATATAAAGTTGATCCGTGATGGCAAAGAAAAAATGGTAAAGGTTGCGCTTGGTAAAAGGCCGGATCAGGACCCTGAGACAAAAGAAATAATTGATGGGTATGATTCTTTTGGATTCAGGCTAAAGCAGATTGATGCGGATATTGCCAAGAAACTTGGTTATCCTGAAGATATCAAAGGACTTGTCGTAATTGATATAGAATCCAACAGCCAGGCCTCAAAAACAAGTGTCCAGCAGGGAGATCTTTTACTTGAGGTGAATCGTCATAAAATTGATACCATTGAAGGCTATCAACAATTTTTGAACAAAATAAATAAAGGCGGAAAGGTTCAACTTCTGTTTAGAAGAGGGAACAGCCATGTGTTTGTTGCAAGCTTTGAGAAACCATAGCATTTGACCTTAATTCTAACTTCTGACGTTTTTGAATGAATTTAAAAAAATACCATGAAGAACATGAAGATGCATGAAGAAAGAAAATTTCTTCGTGCTCTTCATGGTAGATTAAATAGCTGGAACATAAAAACAAGTTTTGGTTTTGGTGATTGCAAAAATAATGTACAAATATTTAATTGAATTGAAGATTTGTTTAAAAAGGAGTGGTGGAGCTGAGGGGGATCGAACCCCTGACCTTACGGCTGCCAGCCGTACGCTCTCCCAGCTGAGCTACAGCCCCACGGTAAAAGCACTCCTTAAATAATAGATTCTGCCATCTGTGTCAACAGAAAATTGTCGATTAATCCATAAAGTCAGATTTTGAATTAATAAAAGATTGACACATGGTTTTATGAAAAGATATTATATATCTTTTGTTTAATTAAATACTTTTATATTTTACTGGAGTTAAGGAGAAAGTGATGCTGCGTTACTTGCGTGAAAATACCGGAAACTGGATCATAAAAATATTTCTTGGGATTATTGTTGTTGTGTTTGTGTTTCTCGGAGTGGGGTCCTTTGGATCAAAGAGAAATGATTCTATTGCCACCATAAATGATGAACCCATTACCATAAAGGAATATCAGCAGGAATATAAGATTATTGTTGATCAGATGCGGGCAAGATTTGGAAAAAATTTAAATGATGATCTCTTGAAAGCGCTTAACGTAAAACAACAGGCGATGGATTCATTAATTGAACGAAAACTGATTTTAGCCCAGGCAGATAAACTGGAAATCATAGTCTCTGAAAAAGAACTTCAAGAAAGCCTGTTCTCCATTAAAGCTTTTCAAAAAGATGGGATATTTAATCTGGATCAGTATAAAAAAGTTTTAAGCTTAAATTCTTTAAATCCTGAAATTTTTGAATACAACCAGCTCAATTCAATGCGACAGCAAAAAGTCAAAGATCTGGTGTTAAGCACTGTTAATGTGTCAGATCTTGAAGCAAGGGACTGGTATGTATTTAAAAATACAAAAACAGCCGTGGACTACCTGGTTTTTGATCCTAATGACTATTCTGATATTAGCCCTGATGAAGAGCAGATTAAAACTTTTTATGCTGAAAATAAAGACAGGTATAAATCTGAACCCAAACTTAATGCCGTGTATTTAAAATTTTCACCAGAGGATTACAAAGATAAAATAATGGTCACTGATGCCAGGATTAAAGATTTTTACGAGCAGAATCCAGAACAATTTAAAATACCTGAAAAAGTTGAAGCCAGACATATTTTAATTAAAGTTGCACAGGATGCAGAAGAAGAAAAAGTCAATGAAGCCCTGAAAAGGGCACAGGATATTTTTGATATGGCACAAAAGGGCCAGGATTTTGAAGAGCTTGCCAAACAATACTCAGAGGGCCCTACAAAAGACAATGGAGGATATCTGGGTGTGTTTGAAAAGCAAAGCATGGTGAAGCCCTTTGCAGACAAGGCATTTTCCATGAAAGCCGGTGATATCAGCGAACCGGTAAAAACCATGTTTGGCTGGCACATCATCAAGGTTGTCGCTAAATTTGATGCTTCTGTCCAGACCATGGCCCAGGCCTCAGAAACAATAAAAAAAGAATTAGAACAGCAGGAAACGCAGAATCTGGCCTATTATAAAGCCGGAGAAGCATTTGATTCAGTGATTGACGGAGATGATTTTGAGCAGGTAGCTCTCATCGTTAATAAAAAACTTGTAACAACCAGAGACTTTGACATCAATGGTAAAGGCCTTGAAATCGAAGATAATAAAGGCTTTGCAACTGCAGCTTTCAGCCTTGCCCTGGATGCTATCAGTGATGTAAAAGAAATTGGTAGTTCTTATTATTTGATCAAGGTCATTAAAAAAATTGAGCCTGCACTTCAGGCCATTGATCTTGTTAAAGAAAAGGTGTTAAAAGAGCTCACACAAAAACTTCAAATCGAAAAGGCAAAAGAAGATGCCCAATTGATTGTCAGCAAAACCAGTGACGAAAAAACACTGGAAAAACTGGCCAAAGATAACCTGTTAACGCTTAAATCCACAGAATTTTTCACAAGAAACAGCAGGGTTGAAGAAGTAGGCAATTCTCCTGAATTTGTCCAGGCCAGTTTTTTATTAAATGAAAATAATAAAATTCATCCTGAAATAATTGAGGTTTCGTCCAAGTATTATGTTGTCGGGTTTAAAGAAAAAAAATTGCCCGAAGAATCTGAAATTATCGAAAATATAAAAACCATTAAAGATGAAATCACCTGGAACAAGCAGTCACAATATTATCAGGCATGGATCAATGAATTGAAAAATCACAGTAAAATCAATTATGATCCTGAAATTTTGAACTAAGATTCCATATGAATTATCGGCGCATTGCTTTTAAGAGTTCCATTCTATGGTTCCTGCTCATACTTTCATGTGCTGCTCCCCAGCATCGGATTATTGTTTCTGATCAGGGGGTTCAAGCCGATCCTGGTATTGTTTATGGCGTTCTGCACAATGGATTTCAATATATCCTCAAGGAAAACTCCACCCCCGAGGACCAGGTTAACATCCATTTGAATGTTTTTGCCGGGTCAATGCATGAGACAGATGAACAGCAGGGGGTTGCCCATTATCTGGAACATATGCTGTTTAACGGGTCAGAACATTTTAAACCCGGAGAATTAATCGACTATTTTCAATCCGTTGGTATGGATTTTGGTGCAGATGCCAATGCCAGCACTTCTTTTTTTAATACGGTTTATGATCTGTCTTTGCCAAAGGCAGATTATAAACATATGGATGAAGCCTTTGTTGTAATCCAGGATTATGCAAAGGGAGCACTTCTTCTGGAGTCAGAAGTTGAGCGTGAAAAGGGAATTATTTTAGCTGAAAAAAGGGAGAGAGACTCGGTCTCCTACAGGACCTTTAAAAAATCATTGGAATTTGAGCTTCCAGATTCTCTTTTTAATCAAAGATTCCCCATCGGGATTGACTCTGTCATTCAAAATGCTGACCAAAACTTGTTAAAATCATATTATGACCAGTGGTATCGGCCGGATAATATGGTGTTGATTGTTGTTGGTGATTTTGATGTCAACACGGTTCAGTCCATGATTGTCAAAAGATTTTCTAAACTGAAACCCCGGGCCGCTTTTGTAAAACCAGCATTAAAAACCCAATGGAAGGAACACAAGGGGATAAGGTCTTTTTATCATTATGAGCCGGAAGCCGGCAGCACGGATATTACAATAGAGACCTTTTCCTGGGAGCCCTTTGAAACAGAAACCGAGAATACGCTAAAGAAAAAGACTTTAACACATCTTGCCAATTCAATATTACAAAACCGGTTGTCCAGAATGGTCAGCAGGCAAACGGCTGACTTCTCAGAAGCTTCTATTTATTCCGGCCTGTTTCTTCATCATATTTCAATGTCTTCCATTAGTGCAAAATGTGAGCCTGACAAGTGGGAAAAGGGGCTTAATCAGATTGAAAATGCCTTAAGACAGGGGCTTTTATATGGATTCACCACAAAGGAGCTGGATAGAGTTAAAGCTGATTTCATTTCTTCACTTGAAACACAGGTTAATCAGGCAGCCACACAAAAAAGTCATGACCTGTCCAAAGATATTTTAAAAGCCGTGAATGGGAAAAAACTGATTTTATCTCCACAACAGAAAAAAGACCTTTTAAAGCCCTATGTTGAATCGATTTCTCTGGAGGATGTTCACGAGACACTAAAAACAGCATGGTCAAAAAACCATCGGCTTATTCTGGTCACGGGCAATGCTCAAATTAATACCCAGGACCCTGAATCAACCATTCTTGAAGCCTATACAAAATCTAAGACGGGTAAGGCTGGCAAATATAAAGGGTTTGAATCAGGTAATTTCCCCTATCTTGAATTGCCTTCTTTGAAATTCGGAATACTATCAAAACAAGAAAATGTAAAAGGTCTTGGCATTAAATCAATTGAATTTGATAATAATGTTCGATTAAATTTTAAAAAAACAGATTATAAGCAAAATGAATTTTTATTTAAGGTTTGTTTTGGAGATGGCAAAAAATCCGAGCCTGTATCCAAGCCTGGTTTAGCCCTTCTTGGAGAGGGTGTTTTAAAGGCAAGCGGGATTGGAAATCTTGACACAGATCAACTGGAAGAAGCCCTGGCCGGCAATAAGGTCAGTATCGGATTTCAATTGAATGATAATTATTTTTCTTTATCCGGTTCCAGTGATCCAAAAGAAGCAGAACTTATTTTTCAACTCATCTATCATTATTTAAATGATCCAGGATACAGGCCTGAGGCTCTGGATCTTACAAAAACTATTTATAAACAGCAATATGACAGCCTTATGCGAACGCCTGAAGGTATCATGAAGATAAAAGGAGATTCTTTTCTTGCCAAAAAGGATACCCGATTTGGTTTGCCTCATCCAGATACAATAAATCAGTATACTCTGAGTGATATTAAAAACTGGGTGGCCCCATATTTTCATAAATCACCTGTTGAAGTGTCCATCATTGGAGACTTTGATGAAGAAAATATCATTAATCTCGCTTCAAAATATTTAGGTGCATTGGAAAAAAGAAAAAGTTTTACAGATAAATTCACCTATGCAGGAACAATAATTTTCCCAAAAGGAGAACAGCTTGAACTGAAACTTAAGACCAAGATTGATTCTGGTGTTGTTCGGGTTGCATTTTTAACAGATGATTTTTGGGATATCAGGCAAACCCGCCAGTTGTCTGTTTTGTCCAGGGTTTTTTCAGAAAGGCTGAGACTTTTTATTAGAGAAGATTTAGGTGCAACTTATTCCCCTTATGCCTATAATGATCCGTCAAAGATCTTTAATAATTATGGGATACTGCATGTGGTTGCCAAGGTGAAACCGGAAAAACACTTATTTGTTTACAATAAAATTAAAGATATTGTTAATTCTATTCTCATGGATGGCATCACAAAAAAAGAAGCAGATTCGGCATTAAAGCCCGTTCTGAATCATTTAAAAGTTATTCGAAAGACCAATAATTATTGGTTAAATTCTGTTATGGCAAATGCTTCAGTTTATCCGGAAAAATTTGACTGGGCCAATACCATAATGCATGACTACACTGCCATTACCCAAGATGATTTGATGCTGCTTGCAAAAAAATATTTAAACATTGATGATAGTGCATTGATTGTTATAAAGCCTGGGAATAGCGCAGATTAAAAAAGGGGGGCTATCAAATATTATTGGAGAATCAAAAAAGAAAACTTTCTAAACCATATGAATTATATTGTGGATCTTATTCTTCAGGAAGTTTTTCCACCGGGTCAGAAACATTATGCCTAAGGTAATAATCAAGATCAAACAGCTGTTTAAAACTTAAGTCGGTAAATTGTACATGTCTTTCTCTAACCTTCATTGAACTGAAGGATGGTGCGTTTGTGACTTCTACATCTGAAATTGTTTTAAATGGGAGATCACCCACATAAAATCCCATACTGCTTAAAAAAATTGATTCCTGCGTAGGGCTTTGGTTTTTTGCATCATCATTGTTTGTATCATCATTGTTTGTATCAATATATTTGAATGCAAGTCCGCCCATGCTGATATCAATTATCTGCCCTAATTTATGAGATTTAGGACTTATGGCAGCGTAGGCTCCTTCAACAGCTTTATATCGCTCACTTTTGCGTCTTTCAACAGTTCTTTTTCTCCCCGCCATGATATATTTCCTTTAATTGTCTCGGTTTACTTAAAAAACCATTTTTCTTTTCTTTTAGCTATGATAGCTATGCACAAAATATGCCATTTAAAAAATGCAGTTGATAGTTCTCAATTGTTTTCTTAGTAAGGTCTTAATATATCGGCTAAAGAAAATCAATAGATGAAAAATTATTTTTTTGATTTTAAAGAGATATTGTGACTGGATTGATAAGAACACTGAATTTTTCTATAATTTTACAAGGATAAAGGGAAAACTAGTTATAAAAATAGGATTTTTTTTCCCAAAACATTACATTTTTTCCTCAAATAGTTTTAAAGACCTGTTTTTTCTAACATTATCCCGTGTAAAAACTCTGCCAAAAAAATTTAATTTTCATAATCCTCCTTTTTAGATAGGTTTGATTCTAAAAAAAGGTTCAGGGTTGTAAGGCAGATATCATAACTAAACCCCCGGTATTGTAAAAAGTTCATCATTTTTTTTTTAAATTTGTCAGTATCAAGAGTTTTCCATATTTTAATTTTCGGTTTTACCGCCTTTAAAGCCAAGGCCTGATCATCATATGGAGTTAAAAGATCCTCAATGTCAGAAGGATTAATTCCCTTTTGTCTGAGTTCATATTTAAGGGCAAATTTTGATTTTGGTTTGATTTTTATTTTGGTTTCCACAAATAATTTTGCAAATTCTTTATCATTTAAATAATTTTTATCCAGCAAATTTTCGATTATTTCTTTTACAATGTCCTCACTAAATCCTTTATTTTTTAAGTATTTTTGCATTTCTTGAATTGTTCTGGCTTGATAGGATAAATAGTTCAAAGCCAGGTTCAAAGCCAGTGTGATTGTTTTATTTTCATTCACCATAAAGCTTATCCCACAATTTAACAGGGGTTTTTAAAATATCAGACATCATCGTTATAAGTCCATCGCCAACGGCAGACGGATGCAGAGGGGCAACTATAGGATCAGAAAGTTTTCCAGTTGCTTTTGTTGGAACAGATACAAGTCGTCCGTCTAGAAGTGTGTTTAAAATGGGAATTTTTTTGATAATAAGATCAATGGTTTTAAAAGGAGCAACCAGACAAGTTAGATCCAATGTATCATTTACAGGGTCAATCCAGCCACTGAATATCAATGTCATATCCTGGCCATCAATGATTGCACGGGTAAGATAAATTCTGCTACCCTTGATATCAGCTTCCAGGGTAATCTTGTTATAAGCAAACCCATCTTGTGTCACATCTGGAATCTTGCCTTTAAAAATTTTTGAAACATTTAAAACAGAGAGAATTCTTGAAAGAAGCGTTAATTTATATATCCTCCCTTTTTCAGCATTCAATATGACTGCCCCGTTTAATGTGTTTAAAAAATCTTTTTTTAAGCTATTGGACGTAAGATTAGCAGTTAAAGAATACTGCCCATCCATAAACTCATGTTTTTTTGAAAGACAGTTAAAAAGATCCTGAATATTGTCTTTATTCTTTGCCTTAAAAGCAATATCGGCATTCAGGCTATCTTTGTTAAAATTCATATAACCACTTGTTTCCAATTCACATAAAAAAGCTTTGTTTAATATGATATGGGAAGGGTTCTGTTTTAAAAATAATAGAGAGTCAATATGGTTAAGGGTCAATTTTTTAATTTTAAGTTGATCTGTTTTGAAATGGATGATCTTATCCGGTAATAACCGCCTGTCCATTGTGGTAATTTTGGGTGAAGTAGTTTGAGGGGAGATAATTTGGGATTGAGAAAATATTGAATTCAGGTCAATTGTTTTGGTTGTAACATTTAAATTGGAATTTATATCAGCCTCTATTAATATTGATTGTCCTTCAGTAAGGTTTTTTATTTTTTTTGCCCAGAAACTGTCCTGCCGGATCACTTTATTTAATGTAGTTGTATTTAATATTCCCTTAAAATCAAACAAGGGTTTATCTTTGTTGTAATTGAATGATACAGATGCATTTGAAATTGGCGCATCTAAAATTTTTATTTCACTTAAGTCAAAGGATGCAGGGGCCTCACCTTTCAGGTCAATATAAATTTTTGGCCCGCTGGGAAAATTAATGTCTGTTTTGAAAAAAGATTCCGTTATTCCCATTTGAAAATCACCTTTTTCCAAATCAAATGGAATTAAAATACTATCCAGATGTTTTTTTTCGATTAAGTGTTCCATCCATGAAAGATGATGTATTTTTGTTTGAATATTTTTCATAATAAAAAGATTTTTGGTAAAATGATATTTACAGGACAGGTCTTGTATTTGTTTTTGATTTTTTTGTGTTGTAATATTAATTTTAGAACTTTTACCCTTTAATTCATATTCCCATAGTTCCGGGTTTAATATGGGGCCGGACAGGTCAATTGAGGCGATATGGATTTTACCGTTCCCGTGTTTGACAGGTGATATCATTTCCCGGGTTTTTTTATAGGACATCAACCAGGGTATGGTTGAGGCCAGGTCAATAACCCCGGAACCGGATTGGATCTTAATCCAGATATCATTTTTAAAATTGATAAGTGTATTAAAATCATCAATTTTACTGCCGTTAAAACCGGCAGTAAAATGTTTAAGGGATACAAGATCAGGTTCATAATTAAAATTCACATTTTCAAGAGAAATATTGCCTGGAATACGATCATAATACCCTGTAGCAGAAAAATCAGGTGCTTCAATTTTGATCTTAAGATCAATTATGTCAGGTTCCATCAAAAGTGTTAATTGGGCTTTTGATCGTCCTGCTACATCATGAACAAGAGATAATTCCCGTGCCAGAAGAGTTTCTGGTAAAAGGCTTATCAATGTTTGTGGTATCAGGGAAAGGTCAAGATCAAGTGAAAACTCACCTTGAAACGGAACATTTTTATGATTTAAAAGGTCAATGGAAAGATGTCCTTTTTCAACTTTTGAATTTTGAATGATGGCGTTTTTTGCCTGTATGTCAAGAATACCATTGTGTATATGGACATCTGCCTTAACATCTGAGGCCATCAAGTTTGTTCCTGGAATATGGACTGATCCTTTTTCAATATTTCCCTTTAGCCTTAACTGATCTCCTTTAAAAAGGTCTTTAAGGTCTTTGCCGTGGAAAGATACAACTACTTTGGGGACAAAGCCTTTACTGACAATTTGGAAAATAGTTTTTACAATTTCATTGTCCTTGAATAATTTTAAGGACATCTGTCTTGCCGGATCAATAAGAATTTGGGTTCCGGTAAATTCCAGGATTGATTTTTTTTGGATCTGGCTGGTTTCAAAATGGACACCTACCTGGCCTTCAGGAAAATTTAATTTAAATGGAGTCAGGTCAAATTGATAATCGTCTTCACCCAGTTGAAAAGACGATTCAATGATGTTTGCGCCCAATAATATATCTTTATTTTCAGACAAAAGCTTTGGTTGGACAAAGGTGCACTCACCTTTTATCTCCCCCTTTGAATTTATGTTGGCAAAAAAACTTACTTGATCCAGCTCAATGGAATCCAAATCAGAATATTTCTCAAAAGTATCTTTTGATAGGGTGGCCGGCCTGAATTTTATTTTTTTTATGGTCGTATTTAAAAGGATCTCTTCTTTTTCTTTTGACAGATAAACGGATCCATCCATTTGTTTAAAGTATTGCGAGACTGCATTTTCAAACCTGAGTTTAACAGAGGTCTGATGTTCGGGTAAAAAAGCAAATATTTTTTTTAAGTCCTGGATATAGTTGGAAACAAAAATATTATGGGATAATGAAAAGGGTTTGCCCTCTATTACCATTGGTTTGATTTCAGGGCGATCAATAGTTATCTGATTTATATTTATCTTGCCCTGCAAAAGCTGTTGAATATCAAAATTAAATTTTAAAAAATCAATGGATAGGTTTATTCCATTGTCAGGGTTAAACAAAACCTTATGAACAGAGATGCTTGCGTTTGGAAAGATGGCAAGTGAAAATTTAGAACCATCAATATGTATCCCTGTTTTTTGATAGAGAAAAGAAGATATTTTATTTTTTATATATGATGTGTTGATGCCCCAGGTAATGATAATCGGGGATAATACTATTAATCCAATAATTACTGCAATACCATAAAGAATCAGCCGTTTAAATCCTGTTTTATAAGAAAAAAACATTAATCCTTACCAGGAAAAATCAAGGTCATAGGATAGATCTATAAAATCAGCCATTACAAGATGGGTTTGATCCATTATAATTTTTTTAAACTCATCTGTTTTCATATTTTCCTGATCTAATTTCTCTATTGGAGGTTTGCCAATAGATTTTAAATAATCATTTTCAATCTCAATTTCTAATTGTTCATATTGTTTTTTTTTCGATTTTCTGGCATCCAGGTTTAATGAGAGTAAGTCCTGATCATTTAAATCCGAGGCCATTTCAATTATTTTTTTAAGATAGTTTAAGCCGGGGTCTTTTAAAGATCTTTGCTGGTAAATCATATTTAGTTTTTCATTCACCAAAGAAAGGGATGGATATGCGTTATAGGATATTTTGGTTATTGTGTCCCATGGAAGGGCGCCGTCTAAAGAGCTTTCTCCTGTATCTTTAATTTTATAGAGTTGAGGATATTGTAAATCAGGCAAAATTCCTAAATGCTGTGTACTGTCCCCGGATACACGATAAAATTTTGCACTGGTAAGCTTTAGTTTCCCTTTCCCAAGCGGTTGCATTTCCTGAACAGTTCCCTTTCCAAAACTTCTTGTGCCGACAATCACACCCCTGTGATAGTCTTTAATAGCACCGGCAAAAATTTCAGAAGCAGATGCGCTCATTCGATTGATTAACACAATAAGGGGCCCGGAATATTCTATGGCTGGATCTTCATCATATAATCGCGTGGTTCTATATTTTGTTTTAATCTGTACGACCGGGCCTGATTTAAGAAAAAGTCCCGTCAGCTCGTTAGCCTCTTTTAAGGAACCGCCGCCATTGTCCCTTAAATCAATAATCAATCCATCAATGTTTTCGTCTTTAAGTTCAAATAATAGTTTTTTTACGTCTTTTGTTGTGCTTTTGTAGTCTTTATCTCCTCTGTGATAGGCATTAAAATCAATATAAAAATTGGGAATTTCAATAATACCCAGTTTCAGGGTTTGGTTGTTGTGCTCCATGGTGATGATATCTTTTTTGGCAGATTGTTCTTCTAATTTAACCTGTTCCCTTTTTATTTGAATTGTTTTAGTTGAATCACTTTTTTTAGCAGGAATGATTTTCAGCCGGACAAATGAATTTTTTGGACCACGGATAAGTTTGACAACATGATCAATCCTTTGTCCGATGGTGTCTTGAATTTCTCCGGTTTCACCCTGACCAACACCAATAATTTTATCACCCGGCATAAGCAGATTTGATTTGTCAGCAGGTCCCTTGGGAATTAACCTGATAACCTTGGTATATTCATATTCAGTCTGGAGTACAGCGCCAATCCCCTCAAGAGATAAACTCATATGGATATCGAAATCTTCGGAAGCCCTGGGAGGAAAAAATTGAGTATGGGGATCAAAACTTGCCGTCACACTGTTCATGAAAATTTGAAAAATATCATTTGAATTGGTTTGCAATAAGCGATTGAGCCGGTTTGAATATGTTTTCTCAAGCGTATCGCTGATCAAAGCTGTCTGTTGATCATTCAATATCAAGGAAATGATATGATTTTTCAGCTCTTTTTCCCAAAGAAAATAAAGTTCAGATTTGTTGTCCTTCCATTGCCTCAAATCAATGTCAACAATCATGGATTCGTTTTTAGTGAAATCTAAACTTTTTTCCCATGTTTTAATCAGTGTTAAAATATAATCCAGCCGTTCCTTTGATCGATCCATATATAAATTAAATATGTTGAAAGCAGTATCAAGACGTCCTTTTTTAAGATCATTATCAAACTGGAATTGATATTGTTTGAATTTATAAACATCTTCTGTTGTAAAGAGCTGCTTGCCTGGATCAAGTTGTTTTAAATATGCATCAAGAATAATTAAGGACATTGAATTGTCCAGATTTTTTTCAAGATAATGATATCGGTCAAGTGCTTTTATAATTTGAATACATTGAGAAGAATGTTCTGGCTTAGGGTTGATGGCCTTGCCAATATCTGCCAGTGCAGATGATGAATACGATAAAAAGATGAGCGTTGAGAAAATGTATTTTAAGAAAATTGAAATAGTAATATTCTTAATTTTTTTCAGTTTCATGGTCTATATCCTCTGGTGTTTCAAAGCTTATTCTGCCAATTTTGCCCGCCCTAAGTTCACGAATCAATGCTTCAGATGCTTTTTGATAATTGATTATGCCGCCTTTTTTTAAACATCCCCTTGCAGCACCGATTTCTTCTATTAAAGTCAGTGCATCCTCTGGTATGGTTTTTAAAAAAGAATACCGCTGCATCAATAGTTCAGGATATCTTTTTATTAAAAGACTGGCAGCAAAAAATGCAATGTCATTATAGTCAATGGCCGTATCTGATATGGCACCGCTTGCTGCCAGGATATATGCTCTTTCTTCTGGTTCTATTACGGGCCATAATATTCCAGGGGTATCATAGATATCAATATTATTTTGTAAACTTGTTCGTTGCTGATGCCGGGTGATTGCCGGCACATCTCCGGTTTTTGCAATTTTTTTTCCTGCAAGAGTATTTAAAATGGTTGATTTTCCAGTGTTTGGAATGCCCACAACCATTACCTTTAATTTTCTGGCCCGGTTGCGATTAACTTTGTCCATACAATAATTTAATGCCCCATTTACCTGGGATTTTTGAGAACCGCAAATTGAGATGGCAGGAGTCTTTTTTTGTGTTTCAAAATAATGAAGCCATGCTTTAGTTTGTTCAGGGTCTGCAAGGTCGGATTTATTTAAAACCTTTAATCGAAATTTTTCTTTGCAGATTTTGTTCACAAAGGGGTTGGCACTTGCCCGGGGCAGTCTTGCATCTAAAATTTCCAAAACAACGTCTACTTTAGATATAGCCTTTTTAAGCAGGTTTTCCGTTTCAACCATATGTCCTGGAAACCATTGAATTGTCATTTTTTTTATTTCTCTTTTTTTATTTGGTTTAAATTTTATGAAGTATGGCATATCAATACAATTTTTTCAAAGGCAAAAACCCCAGACTCCATACGTATTTGATTCCTTTAACGGTTCATTGACTTTGATACTTGATTTTGAGATGATCCCGCTAAGTAAAAATTTTAATTTTCGGATATGTCTATGCAATATAAAACTTTATGGAAGATCATCTGTATATTAATCCTATCGGTTTTTGCAATTCCCTTGATCTGTTTTGGTACAGAGCTTTTGAGCCATCAAAACTCTTCACCTGATTTTCCGTCATTAATGGAAAGCATTCAGTTTGAAAAGGACATTGAATTCTGTGGCATTAAAATTCCGATTGAAGATCAGGATGTAAAGGAAAGACTTGAAAAAGAGATGTTATTGGCGTTGTGGGACCGTGCACAGGTGATCCTGTGGATCAAGCGCGCGGCACGATATTTTCCCCATGTGGAAAAAATTTTAAAACAACATGGACTGCCACTGGATTTGAAATATGTTCCGCTGATTGAAAGTGCTTTAAGACCCCATGCCGGCTCTTCAAAAGATGCAATGGGATATTGGCAGTTTTTAAAATCGACCGGAAGAAAATATGGACTTAGAATTGATTCTCAAGTAGATGAACGAAGAAATATTTTTAAATCAACCCAAGCTGCCGGTGAATACTTAAAGGCCTTGGAAAAGCAATTTGGATCATACCTGCTTGCCCTGTCTGCATATAATATGGGAGAATATGGTTTAAACCGTGAAATTGAAGCGCAAAAAAATAATGACTTTTTTTCATTATATCTTCCTTTGGAAACCCAGAGATATGCCTTTAAAATTATTTGCGTCAAATTAATTCTTGAAAATCAGGAATCCTATGGATTTTTTTTGAAAAAATCAGATTTGTACCCTGTTTTTTCTTTTGACATAATTCAGTTCAAACTAGATTATCAGCTTCCCATTGTCGTTATTGCAAAGGCTGCGGATATACCCTTTAAAACAATTAAAGATTACAACCCTGAATTGCGCGGATATTACCTTGAAAAAGGTGATTTTGCGATTTTGATACCAAAGGGAAAAGCAAAAGGATTTAAGAAAAATTTTAGCTCTCAATACAAAAACTGGGAAAAAATTTATAAAACAAAATTTCACATTGTTAAAAACGGAGAGAGTCTCAGTGAAATTGCAGAAAAATATCAAATTTCTTTTTTATATTTGTTAAAATTAAATAATCTTTCTGTAAAAAGTATGATTCATCCGGGAGACAGGCTTTTGATTGAATAAAAATTACGAAGAAGTGTCTTCAGTGCAGTTTGTATCCTCTTTTTTGGGTTTTTGTAGTTTTTTAAAACAGACTTTATCATCCCGTATGATTGCACAAAGTTTTTGATTATGTAATTCCCTGCAAGTCGCATGATTATAGAGTGGGCATTCTGGGTATTGTTTAGACATTTTAATTCCTTTTTATTTATTTCCCCAAAGAATTTGATAACTATACCCTAATTTAAAGAAGCTTTCAACCTATTTCCGCCAACCCGTTCCGATCCAGGTTATTTTGCAAAAAGCATTTACGAACTTGCTATACCTTCCAAAGGAACGGGTTATGCAAAATTTCTTATGGCAAATATCCAGCCGGGATGGACGACCAAGATATACGGGAAAGCCAAATTATTGTGTCAAAGGTTTTTCTTTAATAGTTACAGATTTAGATGAATCAATATTTATCTGCGGTTTTGGCTTGGTACTTTTTGATGATTTGTTTGACAGCTGGTCAATATCTTTTTGCATCCGAGAAATATTTGCTTCAAGTTTTTGATTCAAGGTCTCTATCAGGCTATCAAGGGTATTCATGCGATTGTTTAAATCATTTTCCATTTGTGTGATTTTTCTGTCAACAATAGCTTGAGAAACACTCTCACTCTCTAAATTTTTATATTTTTTATCCATAAGACTTATATTTTTTCGAAGCTCGCCTATTTGCTGATCATAATCTGATAACTCCAACAGTCGGGCCTTAAATTCATTTTTTAAAAGATCGGTTTCATTTTTTATTTGCTGGATAAAGGTATCAAATTGAGTTTTACTTTCTTTAAAGGCTGAAAGGCTCTGTTCATTTAGCCCTTCAATGGCCAGTAGCGTTGTTTTATTCTGGTTTGTATTATTTGCAACCTGTTTTGCAATTTGAGCAAACTGGTTTTCAAATTTAGCAAACTGGGCATTAATCGTTTCGCTGTCAGCCTTTAAGCCTGCTAATTTTGTGATTTGTCCTTCAAGTGAAATATTTTTTTTGTCAAATTCAGGCAGATTATTATCCAGATCAAATCTGTTTTTGGCTATTTTTACATCAAGTGCATTTAATTTTTCTTCCAATTGTTGAGAGATCCTGTCGACCTGGCTTTGTTTGGTCACATCAACATCAAACACCCGTTCTTTCATATCAAGGTAGGCAAAAACGAGAATAGCGCCGATAAGGCAGGGAATAATGATGGAAATAATTGTTACCCTGTTGGAAAGCTTATCTATATTCAAGGAATTGATTTCTTCGTGATATATCAATGCTGAAACCTGGCCGTCCGAATCTTTCAGGCTCTCTTCTCCAGAGTCGAAATTTGAGATATCAGGTTTGAAATCTTTTAAACTCATTTTTCTATTCTATTCCTATTATTTTATTGCCATTCAATGGTTCCGGGAGGCTTGGATGTGATATCAAAAACAACCCGGTTAATATTTTCAACTTCATTGATTATCCTGTTTGAAATTTTACCTAAAAGATCGTGGGGTAATTTTGCCCAGTCAGCAGTCATGGCATCATTGCTGGTGACAGCTCTTATTGCAATACAATTTTCAAATGTCCTTTTATCTCCCATCACCCCTACAGTTTTCACGGGCAAGAGGACAGCAAAAGATTGCCATACCTTTCTATAAAGCCCAGCTTCCCTGATTTCTTCAAGCAAAACAGCGTCTGCTTCTCTTAAAATTTTAAGTCTGAATTCCGTGATTTCACCCATGATTCTTATGGCAAGTCCAGGGCCGGGAAAGGGTTGGCGCCATATGAGATCATCCTTAATGCCCAGTTCTGCCCCGAGTTTTCTAACTTCATCTTTGAAAAGAAGTTGTAAGGGTTCAATTAGTTTGAGTTTCATTTTTTCCGGCAGGCCCCCAACATTATGATGAGATTTGATAATGGAGGTGGGTCCGCCAAAAGCGGATTTGGATTCAATAATATCCGGGTACAAGGTGCCTTGACCTAGGAATTGTGCGCCTGGGATTTTTTTGGCTTCTGCTTCAAATATGTCTATAAAAATATTCCCAATAATTGTTCGTTTTTTTTCAGGATCTGTCACACCTTTTAATGCGTTTAAAAATTTGTTTTTTGCATCAACAAATTTTATATTTAAATCAAGGTTGAGGATCAGGCTTTTTTCAAGAGTTTCTTTTTCATTTTTTCTTAAAAGACCATTGTCAACAAAGATGCAGAATAAGTTTTTGCCGATGGCCTTATGTATAAGGGTCGCAGCAACGGAAGAATCAACACCGCCTGAAAGTCCCATGATCACTTTTTTATCACCAACGGCAGCTTTAATTTGAGCAATCGCACCATCGCAAAAAGATTTCATTGTCCAGTTTTTCTGGCAATTACAGACATCAAATAAAAAATGGCGAATCATTAATGATCCGTTTATGGAATGTTCAACCTCTGGATGAAGCTGAAGGCCATAAAATTTTTTTGTATGATTTGCAATAGCTGCAATGGCAGTGTTTTTGGTGGAAGCGGTAATAACGAAATTTTCAGGTAATTCAATGGCAGAATCTCCATGACTCATCCAGCATTGAAAACCAGTATCCATATCCTTGAATAAGGGATCGGGGTCTTTAATGTCAAGGCTTGCAAATCCATACTCACGTTTATCTGCTTTTTTAATTTTTCCGCCCAGGGTATGTACCATATAATGCATTCCATAGCAGATGCCAAGGATGGGGATGCCAAGATCAAAAAGGGCTTTATCAATTGTTGGACTGTTTTCTTCATAGATGCTTGACGGTCCGCCGGAAAGAATTATGCCCTTGGGATGAAGATTTTTCAATTTTTCCAGAGAAATACTGGCAGGTTCTACCTGGCAATACACATCATTTTCTCTAACTCTTCTGGCAATAAGCTGATTAAATTGCGAACCAAAATCAATAACAATGATCATAAAATTATTCCTATATTAATAATTTTCCTAAACTATCATATTTCCTATACTATGGACAAAAAAGCAAGTTGTTTTTATCCTTAAGGTTGCCATTTGACCTTTAATATGATTAATAAGGAGATGAGAATAAAGAATATTATTTGAAAATAAATTAAGGAGTATGTATGTATCTTGCCAGTGATTTAAAAAAGGGTTTAAAGTTTGAAATAGATGGGGAACCCTATGTCATTATTAGTTTCGAATTCAAAAAACCGGGAAAAGGACAATCTTTATATAAATGCAAATTAAAGAATATGATCACAGGTACACAGTATGAACGAACCTATCGATCCGGTGACAAATTTAATAGAGCTGATCTTGAAGAACAGGAAATGGAATACCTTTATTCGGATAAAGATAATTGCTGTTTTATGAACACAGCCAATTATGAGCAGCATTTTTTGACAAAAGATCAATTGGGAGACGTAATAGATCTGTTAAAGGACAATACCATTTGTACTGTTCTATTATATAATGGCCTTCCCATTGGTGTTACATTGCCGAATTTTGTACACTTGGAAGTGATCGAATCAGAACCCTGGGCTAAAGGTGATACAGCAACAGGAAGCACAAAACCTGCGATACTTGAAACAGGATTTGAGGTCCAGGTTCCTCCCTTTATTGACCCGGGTCAGATGGTAAAAATTGATACCAGAACCCGGGAATATGTAGAAAGGGTGAATGAATAATCCAGCATTTTTATTGATGTTCTTTAAACCCGCAATCCTTTTCAGGACATTTTAAAGATTTTCCATCTCTTTTGGTTTCTTTTTCAACAAGATAGGCAGAGTTGCAATCCGGGCATGATTTATCGACGGGCTTATCCCAGGATGCAAAGGTACAGTTTGGATAATTTGAGCAGCCAAAAAATATTTTACCTCTTTTTGATTTTCTTTCTAGAATCGTTCCTGAGCAATCGGTTTGCGGACAGTTCACGCCGATATTTTTACCGTTTTGTTCACCATTGACAGATTCAGTATGCTTACACTCAGGGTATCCGGTGCAGGCCAGGAACAGGCCAAAACGGCCCTCTTTTTGAACCATGGGGTTGCCACATTTTATACAATCTTTGACTTTGGTATTATCAATGATTTTTTCTACAATTGAAAGGTTACCTTTTTCATCTCGAAGATAATTGCTGGTAAAGGAGCAGTCAGGATATCCAGTACATGCTAGAAAATGTCCGTTTTTGCCAATTTTTATATTCACTTGTTTCCCACAGGACGGACAATTTAAATCAGTGTCAACCCCAACTCCTTTTACACTGATCATTTTCTCGCTTGCAGCGTCCAGGCTTTTTTTAAAGCTAGAATAAAAATCTGTTAATAATTGGACTTCTTCCAAATTACCGGTTTCAACGTTATCAAGATTGGTTTCCATCTGGGCTGTAAAGGAAATATTTAAAATCTTTGGAAAAGATGCAGCCAGCAAATCATTTACAATAAAACCGAGTTCACTAGGAATAAAATATCGTTTTACAAGGTCAACATATCCTTTGTCCTGGATCACGGATAGGATGGAAGCATAAGTACTGGGTCGACCAATACCGTTTTTTTCAAGCTCTTTGACAAGGGATGCTTCGGAAAACCGCGGCAGGGGTTTTGTAAAATGCTGTTTAGGGATAATTTCTATAGTTTTTAAAGCAGTCCCAACTTTTGCATCGGGCAGTGCTTGAATATCCTTGTCTTTGGACTCTTGATCCTGGGAATAAAGATTCATGAATCCCGGGAACCGAATTGTTGAACCGCTGACTGAAAAAAGATATTTATCCGTTGCCTGAATCAAAATGGTTTTTTGGTCAATGATAGCCTGTGCCATTTGTGATGCAACAAA
>JACKQG010002761.1_pt1 | contig 22373 bp, 23 predicted proteins | sample 8237621 | NCBI WGS metagenome assembly JACKQG01 (sample SAMN15677084, study PRJNA649215) | marine metagenome | biome: marine; feature: Black Sea; material: saline water; isolation source: suspended particulate matter (SPM) from the Black Sea western gyre | collected 2013-06-09/2013-06-10 | depth... | reverse complement strand
CCACCGCGACAACAATCCCACACTATCTCCGTACCCCCCCCAAAATTGGCAAAGAGCACCCCCCTGCAAACTCCTCTCTCTTCCCTTCAAGCATCTCCGCCATTCGGTAGAGAATCTGCCCGCGGTTATATGGGGTGCGCCCAGACCAGCCCTTGAACGCCGCCCTACCAGCCTCTACCGCGCCCCTAAAGTCTTTCCTTGAGGCGTGGCAGAGATGGGCGACCACCCCTCCCTCCCCCTTCACCTTGAGGGTGCGTCCGGACTCGGTGCGGGCAAATTTGCCTCCGATGTAGAGTTTATGGGTCTTAGGGATGGGGTTGCGGCTCATCCGTCCACCTTCAAATAGGGGAGAATCCCTTGCCTCCCACCCTCCCGCCCAAACCCAGACTCCTTATACCCTCCAAAGGGTGACGCAGCGTCAAGGCGGTTGTAACTATTCAGCCAAACCACACCCGCCTTGAGTTGGTGGGCCATCTCCAGCGCCTTGGCTCCCTTGTCGGTCCAAACACCCGCAGCTAAACCATAGGGGGTGTTGTTAGCACGCTCAATCGCCTCTGACGGCGTGCGGAATGTCATCACCGAAAGAACGGGCCCGAAGATCTCTTCCCTTGCGATCGTGTGGGCAGGTTCGACCCCCGTAAAGAAGCAAGGGGGAACCCAATACCCCCTCTTGGGCACCTCTCCCTTGCTTGGGCTGTGGAGAGTCGCTCCCTCCTCCGCCCCTGTTTTCAAGAACCCTTGGATTATCTCCCATTGCTCCTTGGAGTTGATAGCTCCCAAGTCGGTGTTCTTATCAAGGGGGTCTCCCACCCGAATCGTCTGAATGCGACGGTGGAGTTTTTCGGTGATTACTTCAAGGATACTCTCTTCTACAAATAGGCGAGAGCCTGCACAACAGACATGGCCCTGGTTGAAGAAAATCCCTTGAACGATGCCCTCCACCGCCTCGTCAATCGCAGCATCGGCGAAGATGATGTGGGGGGACTTGCCGCCCAGTTCCAAGGTGAGGCGTTTACCTGTTCCTGCCACGCTCTTTGCAATCGCCTTCCCCACCACCGTACTCCCTGTAAACGCTATCTTGTCCACATCGGGGTGGTCCACCAATGCAGCCCCCGTCTCGCCAGCACCTGTGACGATGTTGAGAACACCGGGGGGCAATCCCACTTCTTGGGCAATCTCCCCAAGGCGAAGGGCTGTAAGAGAAGTAGTTTCGGCGGGTTTTAGGACAACGGTGTTCCCCGCAGCCAATGCGGGGGCGACCTTCCACGCTGCCATCAAGAGGGGGAAGTTCCAAGGAATAATCTGCCCCGCAACGCCTACCGCACCCACTTCTCTCCCCGGGAAGGCGAACCGCAACTTGTCAGCCCATCCAGCGTAGTAAAAAAAGTGTTTTGCAGCTTCGGGGATATCCACATCACGGCTTTCCTTGATCGGCTTTCCGCCATCCATCGTCTCCAGAATCGCGAGTTCCCTCGCACGTTCCTGAATCCTCCTGGCGATGGCGAAGAGGAACTTGCCTCGCTCCCTCCCCGGAAGAACCGACCAACTCTTGAATGCCTCTCTTGCCGCACCAACTGCAGCAGAAACCTCATCCGCCCCCGCTACAGAAAACTCTGTCAAGACCTCTTCATTAGCGGGGTTGATACTGGACATCCGATTTCCGGAGGGGGAAGTCCACGCCCCACCGATGAGATGACCGTAGGCATCGGCGATCTCAACGGCTGTCGTTTCGGGGGCGGGGACTAAGTCAAAATCGGTCATTATCCCAAAGTCGTATCGTAGTCGGCTGTGTATACAGACGAATGCCTCCGCCTAATCTGGCGAACAAGATCGTTGACGAGGGAGGACGCCCCAAATCTGAATAAGTCAGGTGTCATCCATGCCTCTCCCAATGTCTCGTGCAACATCATGAGGTAATGGAGGGCAAGTTTCGCTTTGGAGATACCTCCCGCAGGTTTCATCCCAATACGAACCCCTGTAGAGGTATAGTGATCCCGTATCGCTTGGAGCATGACAAGGGTAACGGGCATCGTCGCTGCTGGACTTACCTTTCCGGTGCTTGTCTTGATGAAATCCCCCCCAGCTTGGATAGCGATATCGCTGGCAAGGCGGACATGGTCTAGCGTTTCCAGTTCGCCCGTCTCAAGAATCACCTTGAGGTGGGCATGCCCACACGCCATTTTCACCGCTTTGATTTCTTTGGATACCGTCGGGTAATCTCCACTGAGGAAGGCACCGCGATTGATGACCATGTCCACCTCGTCGGCGCCATCAGCCACGACACCCTCCACCTCTTTCAACCGGAGAGCTAGGGGGGACTGACCACTAGGAAAGGAAGTGGCGACGCTGGCAACCTTGATACCCGTTCCCTTCAAAATGGAAGCTGCCAAGGCGACAAAACGAGGGTAGACGCATACGGCGGCGACAGTGGGAAGATCGGGTTGTGATGAATCCGGGTGCAACGCCTTCTGACAAAGGGCGCGCACTTTACCCTCCGAGTCCTTCCCCTCTAAGGTGGTTAGGTCGGTCATAGAGAGAGCGAGGCGAAGGAGAGCATCCTTACTTTCGCGCTTGATGCTTCGCTTAGAAAAAGAGCTTGCCCTAGCAGTGACAGCAATGGTGTCAACAGCACGGGAGGAAGGGCCTTTATACATCCCTCGGATTCTAGAGTTCAAAGAGAGAAACTAGGTTCCGAAACAACTGCAAACTGGAAGTGCCCCTTGGTTCATCTAGCCCCTATGACGGGGTTTCCATAGAGGCGTAAAGACCCAGTAGGCAATGAGGACAGCACCTATCCCTGACCAAAGGTTGGCATACTCAGCCATCAATCTCTTTTTTGGGCATACCTATCAAGCGTCTGGCAAGACCAATCCCCCCCACCATAACGACTGCCAAGGGAACGACCCAAGGCAACCAGTTCACCCCTCGCTTGGGGGGTTCAAAGACGACCCAAGCACCATACTTTGACACAAGGAAAGTCTCAATCTCGCTGTCGCTCTTTCCCTCGACAACCATCTCTGTGATGATTCCAAGAATCTCTAGGCTAATAGGTGCGGAGGATTCCGAAACACTGACAAACCTGCAGGTGGGACAACGGAATCGCTCGCCCAAGGCGATAGCGCGCGCTGTTTCATCCTCGGTAGCGGGACGCCATGCCAACAGGCTTAGGGCAATCAAAGCGGGAACCCCCTTCATTCGCCACCCTCCATTTTGTAGGATTCCCAGTCAACAGCAGGGAGGAGGTTCCCATCCATCACCTCCTGGGCAATCGATCTTAGCTCTTCCTCTGTCATGGAGCCCGTTATATACCGCACCACAACCCCCTCCCCATCCAAAAAGAAAGTAGTGGGGATGCCGTTCACCATCCACGCATCCGAAACGAGATCTCCCTCATCAAAGAGGTTTATGAATTCCATCCCAAACTCTTCCATCGTATCCAAGGCGTCTTCTCTTTCGTCCCAAGTGGCGATCCCTATGAGGCGAGGACAAGAGGGAGGGCTTTTTTCGACAGCACACGCCTCCCAATCTTGAGAAACCCGCACAAAATCAGGCATCTCATCAAGACAGGGACCACACCACGATGCCCAGAAGTTCACCACCGTTACAGGAGACCAGACACCCTCCTCTAGCCGCCCCACCGCTGCCATCCATTCGTCTTGGGCTCCTAGGACTTCCAAGTCGACCGGGGGAGGAGACATCTCCCCCACAAAATCGGGTGCGACCTCTTCCGCCCCAAAGGAGGAGAATCCTCCCCCACCATCTCCATCGTCTAAGAAGGGAAAAAAGACGGACCACGACCCAAGCCCAAAGAGGATAGCTCCAATGATGTTGCCCAAACATCCTCCGGGGTTCATAAGAGGAGCATCATGGCAAAATAGCTACCTCGCCCGCGATACGGCGGAGTGTCTCCACATCGATTGGTCCTACCCATCGTTCTACAATCTTACCGTGTCTGTCCACAAAGAAGGTCTCGGGAGCGCCGTAAATACCCCACCCCACCACAACCTTTCCCTCTAAATCAAGGTAGTTAGGGTAAGTAGCATCATGATTCTCCAAGAACGCCGTGGCATTCTCTAGGGCATCGTAGAACGCCACACCCAAGAGGACAGGACAAGATTCCCCACCCTCTTCCCGACACGCCTTCCACTCTTTATCAATCGCCACTAAGTGAGGCATCTCTCGCTCGCACGCTGTGCACCACGAACCCCAAAAGTTCACCACTGTGACGGCGGGCCACCCCTCTTCCCCTTCTGCCAAGAACGGGAAGAGTACTTCGGATTCTGAACCGATCAAAGGGAGCTCAACCGCCTCGGGCACCGTTTTGCCCTCCAAGGCACTGGGGAGGGGCGCCTGAGGATTGCGACCAACCAATCCCCATCTCAAGAAAGCGATGACAGCTGCCACCGTGATGGCGACAAGGGCAAGGCGTCGCTCTCTGGTCATCCTCCCTTTCTCCCTGCCCATAGGAATCCCAACAAGGAGAGAGCTCCACCAACCCATAGCCACGAGAGGAAGGGTTGAATCGTCACCCTGTAAGAAGCGGAACCATCCGATTCGGTCTCGGCAAGGGTGATGGCGATATCCCGTTTCCAGTTGGAAAGCAACGCCATCTCAGTAGTGCCCGGCCAATTGGAACCATAGTCGCGCCGTTCGCTCTGCAAAGGGTGTTCTTTACCTTGCTGGGTAAGGACGACATTCGCAATCCAAGCACGGTGACTCTTTCTACTCTTGACCGTAACACCCACATGTCTAAGCGAGACCCCCTCCACAACGACAGCAGTCTCTTGGGGGGCCAGCTGAAAATCTACAGCCGTTTTCCCCCCAGATGCACCCGTTGCACCTACAGCAAGGACAGCGATGCCCAAATGGACCAGTAACCCTCCCCAATGACGGGGTCTCTTGATGAGTGCTTTTCTAGAGCCCCCCACAGCTCTTGCCGTCCGCACGAAATCAGCCAAGATAGGGCCCAAAACAGCACCCAAAATAAAGACCGACACCACATGTGCCCATCCTCCCATACCCATACCCATAGATGCCCTAGCCCACGCCAAGCCCCCTGAAACCACGACCCCACCCACAACCCCCGCTATAAGGCGAGGGCGCAGACTCTCTTTACCGGTTCTTCCCCAACCAAACCATGGGGCAACCGCCATCAGGAACAGGGTGGGAAGGGCAATGGGGGGGATTGTGGCAGCAAAGAACGGGGCGCCCCCACTTACACGTTCGCCCGTGGCAAGTTCGGCCAAAATCGGCCATGTGGTTCCCAAGAGAACCGCCAAGAGAAGACCCCCAAATAAGAGGTGGTTATAGAGAATAGCACCCTCTTTAGTAATAAGCCCCCCAGGGGGTTTGGGATCGTCCAAATCGTCCCACCGCCAAGCCAACACCCCAAATGCAATAAGGAGAAAAACAGCGATATAGCCCAAGAACCACGAACCCAAACCACTTTCACTAAACGCATGGACACTCGTCAGAATGCCGCTACGGGTTAGGAACGTTCCAAAGAGAGTCAAAGCATACGCCAAAAGGAGTAGCCCCAAGTTCCACCTGCGTAACATCCCCCGTGCCTCTTGCGCCAAAGCACCATGGGCATACGCTGTTAGCGCCAACCAAGGCATCAGGCTGGCGTTTTCTACAGGGTCCCAAAACCACCACCCCCCCCACCCCAGCTCATGGTACGCCCACCAACTACCCAAGAGAATCCCCGCAGACAACATGCCCCATGCTGCTAACACCCACCGGCGCGTGGGCTTGGTCCAGTCTTCTTTTTCACCTGTAAACAGTATCGCCAATGCCCACGCGCCGGGCACAACAAGGCCCGTAAACCCTAAGTAAAGGAGAGGAGGGTGATACGCCATGCCGGGATCTTGAAGTAAGGGGTTTAGCCCGATACCGTCAGAGGGGCCAGCGCCCCCACCAGGCCAACCACTCAACGGATTGGCAAAGCGCAACATGACCCCTGCAAAGAAAAGGGCGGTTGCCGCTGGCAAGAGCGGAAATGCGCGACGTACCTTCTCTCCCATCCCCTTCGTCTGTTGGGCCGGAACAGCGAAAGCCAAAACCAAGAGACACCAGAGAAGTAATGAACCCTCCAAAGAGCCCCACCAAGCCGAGAACAGATATAGCGAGGGGAGGTTCTTTGCAGAGACACTAGCGACATAGGGCAAAGAAAAGTCGTGATGAAAAAGAGCCCACTCCAACCCTGCTGCAGCAAGAATCGCCCCCACCAAAGCAACGACCATTCCCCGTCGGGCAGACCTTGCCCACCCCCCTCCCTTCCGCATGGAAACAACTGTAGCAATCAAAGCCCAAAGGGAGCCCGCAGCGACTGCCCAAAGACCGAATCGGCCCAGAAGAACTGGGAGAGATGAAAGGACCAAACTACCCTCCGGGGTCGGGGATTCCTGTACCAAAATCGGAACGGATGTTTTCGCGATCGGGATGCTCTTCGGCGGAATAATCTTCTCCGTGTTTCACCATAAGAGTATGGGCTTCAAATACCCCCTCCATCGTAAAACTCCCCTCAACCACTGCGCCCCGCCCCTCTGCAAACATATCGGGCGGAATCCCCACATAATGGACCAAAACCTGCCCCTCTCCATCATCCACCATCACGAAACGAATATCACTCCCTTCCCTCTCCAACGAACCGCCAGCGACCATCCCGCCAATGCGGAGCTCTTCATGACCCAGTTCCGCCAAAACAGTAGGGGTTAGCTCCGAAGGGTATTTGAAATAGACGGATGCCTCTTTTATGCCAGAGAAGACGAGCCAACCTATCGCGACCGCAGCCACAAGTAGCGTCTTAGCTTGTCGATTCATGGGGTACGACCTGCCCTTTGATAAAAGTAAACCATCAAGATGAACGCAATCAGATAAGCGACTGGAACGAAAGTAAGGGGCGGCATTAGGAAGATCCTTCTGCGATGTACCCATCTGTTTTGGTCACTTTTTCTAGCGCTTTCATCCGTGCCCCTGCCGTGGCAAAGAGCCACCACCCCACAGCGACCGCACCACCCAATAAGACCCACAACATTTCAGCATCCATAGAAGGACGATCGGGTTTTAGGACCGATGCATCTTGGTGAAGCGTGCGCCACAACCGGACGCTAAGATGAACGATGGGTACATCTAATGCAGCGACAATCGCTACGATAGATGCTGCTCGTCGGGCTCGTGGTGTTGTGCCTAGCATGTCTCGAACGACGATAGTTCCAGCCAACAGAAGGAAGAGAATAAGAAAAGTCGTTAGACGGGCATCCCACGTCCACCATACTCCCCATGTATACCGTCCCCAAAGCGAGCCTGTAGCTAACGCCATCGCCGCCAAGAAGGCTGATGCTTCCACCAGCCCTTGTGCTGTGCGGTCCCATTCCTCTTCTCGTTTCCAGAGGTATATCCCAGCGGCTCCTGCAGCTAGGAAGGTGCCCAAAAGAGCATTCCAAGCAAAGGGGACATGGAGGTAGATAAGGCGATACGACTCGCCCATCGCACCATCTGTGGGAGCCCAATAAAGCCCCAGAATATATACCGCTAGAACAGCGATTGACCATTTTGGTATGACTTTCATTACTTTGGGGTATTCTCCCTGAGAGTTATACCCTTTTTCATCCTTCCCATGCCGCCTCCCCTAACCCAACTGCTGCCAATAGGGCAACGAAATCGAAAACGAGAACAACCTTAAGCCACGATCCTCCTATGCCACCCCCATCTAAGACCTCCGCTGTCAAACTAACGACCCCCAACAGAAGGGGGACTACGGCAGGGTAAAGCAGAAGTGGTAGAAGTAAATCTCTCGTTGGCAGCCCTGCAGCAACCGCCCCAAACAACGCCCCCAAAGCGCCCAATCCCAAAGCACCCACTGCTAGGACCAATAGGAGACCACCTAGATTGGGCGACTGAAACAACGGGTTGAAGAAGAAAAACGCCGCAACCGTAGTTCCCCCCAACACAAGAAAAGAGAGTGTCGCCCCCCACAAAGCCTTACCCAGCACCATCCCCCCCCTGTCTGCTGATGTTGCCAACAGGGCATCGCGCAACGCAGCGTCCCCTTCCGCATCCCAAAGGCGTGCTAGCCCCAAACCACTTGCCATCAATCCTGCCCACCAAATCAAACCAGGAATCAAAGCGATAGTCTCTGTAGGGTTGGGATCAAAGGCGACCTGTCCAATAAGGAGAAGTGCAATCGCAAAGAGGAGAATCCCTGCCAGGGGCCCCCGTCTTCGCCTTATCATCCCCGCTTCTCGGCGGTAAAGAGCACACGTCGTTCGCCAAATCGTCAACGCCGCACCCCCCCTGTTCGCTCGATTGCGTGAACAACACCTCCCGCTAACCTTGCCACATGGTCTGCATGGCGGGTGATACGCCCTGCATCATGAGAGACCAATATCCATCCCTTTCCCGCTTGATGTCGGGCATCTAACCAGCTATCTAACCAAGCACACCCTTCTGTATCCAACCCCCGAAACGGCTCGTCCAACAAGAGCACCTCGTGATGGCCCAATGCCAATCTAGCTAATGCTAAGCGCCGACGCATGCCTGTGGAAAAAGCAGATACAGGCATCCTGCTGGGAACGAGTGAAAGACCTTCTAAATGGCGTTCGGCATCATCCCTATCACATTCACCGTTTAGCGACTGAAAAAACAGGAGGTTTTCTAGCCCAGTCATGGTGGGATAAAACCCATCTCCAGCACCTAAACTCCCTATTCGTCTTCGTATGGATGCATGGGAGGGATTGCCGCCCATCACTTCAAGCACACCCGAACTGATTGAGATGACACCACCCGCCAACTTTAGTAGGGTCGTTTTTCCCGCGCCGTTTGCCCCTGCAAGAGCCCAACGCTCCCCTTTCGGAATATCCACATCCAATCCAGATAGTACGGGTGCCCCACCATACCCCGCAACCAACCCCTTTGCCATTAGCATCAAGGAAGAACTACTCATTGCCCTCCTTCATCTCGTCCAGAATGCGGGCAGCTTCCCCCCCAATCTCTCCGGTAGGGTTCAAAGAGACTGCATGGGATAGCGCTTCCATTGCCGCTACCCTGTTCTCTTCTCCATAGAGATACGCCACACCCAAAGAGAGCCAACCTCGGGCATAATCGGAGTGCTTCCCCGTTAGGTCTTTTAGCACCTCAATCGCACCCTGAACATCGCCAGCTAGCAAGGTGGCAAACCCTAGGTCATTTTGAATATCTGGGTTGGGGCGCGGAGCCAAAGCCCTCTCATACCATGTAACAGCTTGGGGATAGAACGCCACCTCCCAATACATCTCTGCCACGCGCAAGGCTGTTTCCCAATCTTCGTTATCCTCTTCCCACACACCCCTTAGTGCTTCCAACTCTTCCCGGTAAGCTTCCATCTCCATGCGTGTGGCATCATCCATCACGGGCCCCACATCCCCTGTCCCTGCCGTGGAAGGATGATTGGGGGGCAGCCCAGTCTGGGACACGGGCGATTCACTTCTCCCCAAAAAGTACCCCCCCACCAACCCAAGGACCAACCCAATCAAAAGAGACCTAGGGCTCACGGGGTTTTGACTTCTTGCTGTTCTGCCTTTGCTCTTCATCATCTAATCCGCCTTTTCTGTTGCCATCGGGGGATTATCATCCCTTTGGGACGGATGCTAAAGTCCCAAGGGGGTCTATATGAGACGTTTAATCGCAGAGGCTTTGGGGGTTTTTGCCCTCGTATTTGTGGGAATTGGGGCAATCGCCTCCAACGAATCCACTGGTGGGGCGCTTGGACTAACAGGTATTGCGCTAGCCCATGGGCTGGCGATTGGGGTTGGTGTGGCTGCCACCGCTGCAATCAGTGGGGCCCACCTAAACCCAGCCGTCTCGTTAGCGCTTTGGATGGCAGGTAAGTTCCCCCAAAAAGATCTTCTCCCTTACATCATTGCTCAGATTTCTGGGGGGATTGTGGGTGCGTTCTTAGCTACTTTGGTATGGTCACCTGAAGCGCTTACCCGCATCGGACACGGCGCCCCTGCGTTGGGTGGTGGAGTCTCTATGGGACAGGGTGTCGCGATGGAAATCGTCCTTACCTTCCTACTAGTAAGTGCCGTCTTTGGCACCGCGGTTCACACCAAAGCGAACTCCTTTACAGGAGGGCTCTTTATTGGATTGGCTGTGGTGATGGGCGTTTTAGCTGGGGGTGCCGTTTCGGGTGCTGCGATGAATCCCGCCCGCCATTTGGGTCCTGCCCTAATGTCTGGAAACCTCTCCCAAACGGCTCTTTATTGGATTGGTCCTTTGCTTGGGGCTGCTATCGCATCCGCCCTTTGGTCGCGCATCCTTCTCAAAGAGGAACCGCCAACCTGAACTTTTCGCTGAGGTGGCGAAAGGGGGCCATGGTCGCCTATCTTGCTTTGGCGTCTTGGGTGGGGGAAGATTGGGATCAAGGTGTTCGACCCGATTGTGTCCATAATGGATGCCTAAAGTCCATCACCCTATGGGGCGATTACAGAAGGGAAGAAATCGCTAATGAGATCGGGATAGGGACAGAGGTGGAGAATGGCTATTCCGTTTATCAAGTCTCTTTCGCTTCGGATGGACGGACGGCAAGGGCAACGATCACTGTTCCCTTTGGGTTGGCACCTCCTCCCCTTGGTTGGCATGTCGTTGCACTGGCACCTTGGACGGTGGGAACGGGTGATGTATGTGCACCGGGCAACTCCCTTTACGGTGTAGATCTAGCAGGTTCAATGGGAGCTAGGGGAATGGTGGGGGTCGCTGTGGACTATGCAGGGTTGGGCACGGAGGGGAACCACCCTTACTTGGTCTCTGAAGTTGAGGGTCGCTCTATCTTGGATGCGCTTCGTGCGATGGAAAATCTGGGGAGAATCTTTGAGATTCCTCTAAGTGGGAAGAGTGCCGTGGTGGGGGTTTCACAAGGAGGGCATGCCGTTATCGGCACCGCTGCCCAACATGAGGGTTATGCACCGGAGTTAGCTATTCGGGCTTTTGGTGCCGCAGCACCCTCCCATCTTTCTCTAGAGGGCTGGGGAGCGTATGTAGATGTCCCAGGAACCCACTTGGCCTACTACGCATGGCTTGTCCACTCTTGGCTGGACCACTATGGGAACGAAGGCCCCCCTGTTTGGGCACCGGGAATGGAAGCCCGTATCGATTCCCTAGCCGCTTCGAAGTGTCAAGGTGGGAATGATTCCTTTGTTAGGGGAATAGGTAAAGACCCTTCTGCTATCTTCTCTGACACGCTAATCCATGATTGGCAAGAGGGCGATCTGTCGGCATGGCCAGCATTGGAGAAGGGGTTTGTAGAGAACGATATCCAGACTTACCACCAAACCGCACCCTTACTCATCTATCAGGGGGGGCTGGATAGTATTGTCCCTGCACCATCTACCAATAGTCTCGTATCAAAGTTGCGTGAAGGTGGCGTTGAAGTGGACTACAGGGTGGTGGGATTGGGGAGACATACCGATGTCGCCTTTGGTCCCCTTTCTTCCCGCCAATGGCGCAGAGAAGAATCTTTGGTGTGGCTGCGGCAACTTCTAGATGGGGAGTAAGAAGAGAAAAAAGAAGAAGAAGGGGGGGTCTAAGGGCATCTTGGCGTTCCTAAAAACCTTCTGGAAAAAGTCCCATTTCCATTCCACCAAGAAAGGAAAAAAGGGGCGCTTACCCCGAAAGAGGAAACACCGCCAACAAGACGACTAATCTCTAGCACCCCTTCCCCCATCCCGTGGAACCGCCGCCGCCTCCTCCATTCCGTTGGACATGGGATTTGTGGAACGTGCTAGGGACGCCCTCCCCCTTCCCCTCAAGATATATCCAACCCTCAGGAAAAACACCCAACAGATGCATGTGAGACAGTGCCCTTCACTGTGCTAGACTCACCAACGCCATGAGACCCCACAGGCGACTCCCCCCTTTCCTTGTTATGTCCGCCTTAGGTTGCGGAGGGGGTGGCATACGCTCTCCTTCCGACCCCACCCCTACTCCGCCTCCCCCTCCCATCGCACCCCCCCCAGCCCCTCCTTCCCCTTGGGCACCGCCGACCCCCACTGCGCCCCGGACCCCAACGGATTCCTCTTGAGGCTACGGGTTGGGGACGCGGATGGGGAGGGTGTTGCTATACCCTTGGGGACCGATAATGCCCAACAGAACCAAGTCGCCCGGGCTGGCTTTGGAAACGACCTGTGCAAAATCCTTGGGATTCTTGAGGGTAACGCCATCTACAGAAATCACCACATAGCCAATATACCGGTTAATACCCGCTTCCCAACCCGCCGAACCAAACTGGACACCCCCCAATAGAAACCCCGTGGGACGTTCTTCAGCTTGCCAACTAGGAAGGGCGCGTTCAGCCAAAGCCCACGCATCATCATCCAAGGGGCGAATGTCAATACCTAATGGGCGGGGCTCTTCTTCTTCCTTCGTCACAGGCGGTGCCTTCAGGGGATCTTCAGAGGGTCTCTCTCCTAATACTACTGGAAACGATAAGATGTGGGTCTCTCTATATAGTAAGACTTGCACCACATCCCCCGGGTGCCCCAAAGCTGTCACTCTTTGCAGGGTGCCAGGGTCTTCAACTAACGTACCGTTCAAGGACCAAATGATATCTCCGGGATGAATCCCTGCTGCCATGGCTGGACCCGGTTGCGCCTTGCTTCCAGACAGCCCCACCACTTTTGCTCCCGCTGGATAAGGCAACCCAAATGCTTCTGCATCTAAGGAGGAAACAGGTTCAACCATGACGCCCATGATGCCTCGTAGAACCACGCCATACAAGACGAGGTCTTCCATCACTTTGGCGGTCAGTTCTGCAGGGATAGCGAATCCATAACCAGTAAACGCCCCTGTAGGGCTAGCCAGCACGGCGTTTACGCCAATCACTTTGCCATTTAGGTCCACCAACGGGCCACCCGAGTTTCCTGCGTTGATTGCCGCATCTGTTTGAATATAGTCCTCAACCGAATACGCCCCGCCCGTCCCCGCCAGAATCCCCAATCTGCGCCCGCGTGCACTCACAATGCCACTCGTTACCGTAAAGGGAAGATCAAGGGGGTTGCCAAACGCCAAGACCCACTCGCCCACTTGGGGTTTACGGGTTGTTTCTAGCTCTATAGTGGGGAAAGGACCCTCACCTTGAACCCGCAAAACAGCGATATCGGTCGTGGGGTCTACCCCCACAATCTCTGCATCTAGAACGGTCTGATCACTAAGGGTAATCCGGACTTTTTGAGCATTGGCTACCACATGGTAGTTCGTAATCACCAACCCCGAAGCATCCACAATAAACCCCGTACCCCCGTTTTCCGTAAACTCTCTATTGGGTTCCTCTTCAGTAGGGGGTGGACCAAAGGGCCAGAAAAACCGCTGGTCTCCACGAGGTCTTTGTACAAATGCTTCTACACGAATGTTTACAACGGCAGGCATAACCCGATTCGTAATCTCTACATAGGTTTCACTAGCGGCTTGGGCGATAACTAAAGAGTCCTCTGACGCCATCGTGGCACCAAGCAGAGTGAGGGAAAGGGCAAGAACGAACTGTTTCATCGTCCTATTGTAGAAGGTAAAGGATAATAGGCTTGTGAATCGGGGTGGTGCTGTTGAATCGTTGAATCGGGTCCATGCCCGGTTCATGGCGGGTTGTGAACAGAGCGAAGTGCGCACTCCCCATGGAGTCTGGAAGATCTATTCGGGTGGTAAAGGAAACGAGACTATCCTTTTCTTACCGGGTAGTTTACGAAAAGCTGAGGTTTGGTTTCCTGTAGCAGACGCTCTGTCGGGTCAGTTTCGGTTCGTAGCACCTTCGCCCCCACCCATTGAAACGATGGAAGAGATGGTATCCGGCTGCCTCTGTGTGATGGATGCCCACGGAGTGGATAAGTTCCATGCGGTGGGACATTCGTTTGGGGGGATGGCAGCCCAAGCGCTTGCCCACCATATGCCCAACAGGGTTCTCTCTCTTTCACTCTTTAATACCGCTGCACCTACACCGTTGAACTCGTCGGGTATCCATTGGGCTTTTACATCAGGCTTGACTTTTCTAGCCCGGCTATCAATGCAGGTTCCCGACAAGTGGGCACGATGGGGTTATCCACGGCGGCTAGAACGAACCCACTTACGAACAGTTAGCGATGGAGAGAAGTCGTTTTGGACCCAGTTCCTTACAGAGGGGAATGAAAGACTGAGTATGGAAGAGATTGGGGCTATAACACTACGAGCCGTTCCCCGATTCTTTAGGGACACTTCTTTTCGGTTAGGCGACTTTCGCAACTGGCACAACCGCGTACTCCTTGTGAATGCAGAAGATGATGCCACGATTCCACGGGGGGCGCAAAGAGGATTGCACGCCCTGCACCCCCACGCTAAGGTGAAGTCCTTTGCGACAGGAGGACACCTCTTGCCGATAACGCGTTGGGCACAGTCGGGGGAACTCTTGTCTAGGTTCTTGCCGGCCCTTGTTTAGTCACTGGGTCTTCCACCCCCCCGCAATCACCATGAATCCGTTAGGGGCTGGGTTGTGGCTCTCCGTTAGGTCGGGGGTTGTGGTTTTCCGAGCCACCATGTCGGGTGCTCCGGCGCAGAGCCGGACGCATGCGTCCTTCTCTGGTCTCCGTCCCTCATGTCCACGCCTGCCCACATTCAGATTCCACGCATTGGCATCCGTCTACTCCGTGAGGGAAACCATAGTCGTATAATCCCCTAATGCGAGCGATTCTCAATAAGGGCGTCCCCATCCTTGCCCTCTTCTTGGCAGGCTGTTCTTCCCATTGGGGTATCTTGGTGCTGGCACATGGCGGCGGAGAGGCATGGAACGCTCTTATCCATGAAACTGTGACACCCTTGGAGGAGCGTTTCCCCGTGGAGGTCGCCTTTGGGATGGCAAACCCCGAAACGATTCAAACCTCGCTAACGATGCTGGAGGAGCAGGGAGCAACACGAATCGTTGTATTGCCTCTCTTCCTCTCATCTTCCTCGTTTAAAGGAGCCAACCATTACATCTTGGGTTTCTCTGATGAACCACCTCCTTATTCGATGCACCCATTATCTCAAGTCAAGACCGAAGCGACCCTTCTTTGGTCTCCAAAAAACCTTATTGAGGACTCTCGTGTGGGGCGTATCCTCCGCGAGCGTGCCCAAGCTCTCTCGGTAGATCCTTCTACAGAGAGTGTTCTAATCCTCTCCCACGGAACAGGAAATGAAGAAGAGAACGATGCTTGGCTCCGTGCGATGCGCCAACATGCACGTCTCTTGGCAAGGGATGGATACCGTGAAGTGCGGGTAGATACACTCCGAGAAGATTGGGAAGGCCCCAGAGAAGCAGCTGAAAAACGGATTCGTTCATTCGTTGAAGACGCCTCTGCCTTGGGAACAGCGATCGTGATTCCTCTCCGTGTAGCAGGTTTTGGCCCCTATACCGATGTGTTAGAGGGCCTTGATTATCTCTCTGATGGAAAAGGTCTCGCACCCCACCCCCTCCTAACAGATTGGCTTCTCCGCACAGCCCTTGGCTGCTTCGCTAACTGCAACTAGGTCATGCCGGGGCTACCCTAGGTGATCGTTGGTGGCTCAAGAGCAAGCCCCATCACACTCCATAACTGAATCGGATTACCCTCCGTGCGGTGTCTCTGGTCTGCACCGAAGGGAACAGCCTCCATTGCATCCCCTTCAGAGCACCAACTCCACAATTCGCTCTGACCAAACGCCCCGTTCTCCTGAATCACCGTCCACAGGGCACCTTGGGCGTCTTCTACCTTCTCTCGCAGTATAGAGGGTAAATCCTTTCTGCTAAGTTGGCGCGCCAACCCCGCTGCAGCCATCGCCATAGGCCACGACCAGACAACCGTGCCGTGGTAGTGGTTCTTCGTACACCGTTCTTGAACATCACTGGGAGCAAGAACGGGGTTGGCTACCATCAACCCTACTGGCGAAAGTAACCCCAAAGGGAAAGGTCGGAAGAGCGTATCAAGAATGCCCACGAGACAATTTGGATGAGGCTCTTTGAAGAAGAGGTCAAAGACAATGTCTGAATGGAGAATGGGAATGGGCTTTCCGTGACCCCCCAGCGAGAGTGCGGAGAATGCCAAGCGTTCCGTGGTTTGGGAGAGGGCCACTGTGGCATCAAAACCGTTCCTTTCTGCCCAAGCAGAGATTCGCTCCCTTGCCTCCCCCTGAGGGACCACCACCCTATAGTGTGCCGTGGCACCCTCCCAAACAGCGAGGAGTCTCTTTGCTCTTTCAACCCTCTCAGGGTCTGGGAGGATTCGCGAGAGTGCAATCACCGCCGCTAGTGCTGCAGGGACAAGTGCACCATTTACACTATACGGGTATTGCCCCCCGCACAACCCGTCGGTACTGTCCCTCCAATCACCAACAACACCCGATTTCAACCGAATCAAGTTCTCCCTAGAAGGCTTTTCTCCATAGGGCGTTGCCAAACTGACTACGAGATCCAGATTCAAGGAGAGAGCATCACGAAGAGTCCTCCCAGAACGGTCCACCCCGTCTAAGAACTCCTGACACGTGCTCTCCGCTTGCCCCAGCAAGAGGAGAGCCGAGACGGGAGCAAGGAGGAAGTCGTCGTCAATCATCTTCCTGTCCAATCTTGGTGCAGAAGAAGGTTTTTCGTCGTGACGCATCCTCTCCCAAACGGCAAACTCTCCCACTTCCTCTTCATGGGCAACCTCCCCCTTGTAGGAGAGACGCTCTAGGACACTCCTCAACCCAAGAAAGAGTGCTTCCTTCTTCAATATCGGCTTGAGGAGTGCAAGCGTGATGAGGGTATCTCTCCCAAAGTAGGTGAGATACCTCCAACTTCCCGCTCCAAAAAGCTCTTTGAACACCAAGAACTCCAGAGCGTGCACCCCAACCCAACTTGCAGCCTCCTCCTGAACCAGCGCCTCAGGTGGGAGAGGGGTTAGAGGGGGGGCATCCGAAAGCACCTCTGCGTGGAGGGAAATTCCATCTTTTCCCCCTTGGATCTTGATTCGTCCTTGAGGATCTGATGTTATAGATGTTCCTCTTTGGGGGTGGAGGGAGAACCTGACTTTATTCCCGTCCAGCAACACCCTCTCCCAAACCCAAGGTGCGAACGCTGGTGGAGAGGAGCTAACCTCGGGGGGAAGAACCCCCTGGGCACAGCGAGAACGGATGAATCGGATATTGGCTAAGACCGTCTCTGTGATACAGAGTCTCTTCTGGGGAGAAGTGAGCGAGAAGGAGACCCCTCTCATGCCCTCTTTCTGAATGGAAGGGGACAACGCACCCTCTACTTGGAAAGTACCATCCTCTAGCCAAACGGCTACACCTAGGTTTCCTGCGGGAAAGGCGACGACAAGACGGGAAGATCCCCTTGAAGTCTCTACATGGACAGCCACCTCTCCATCCTTCAGAAAGGCGTTCTTGCTCCCTCCCTCTTCAATCTCAAATGAGAGAGGAGGGCTCAATCTATAAATAGAGCGTCCCGCATCGCTTGGGGATGGTCTGTTGTAAAGCCCTCCACACCCAGTAATCTCAGCCGAATACCCTCCACCACATCGTTAACCGTCCAAGAAACCAACCTAAGACCAGCACCCAGAACGCACGCCGCTGCCCTACCCTCAACTATGCGCGGCTGGTATACCTCCATCGCCCTTCTGCCCTCCACCAGTGGGCTCTCTAGGTTGCTTGAATCTGCTCGGTTTTCCCTGATGTCGTTCTCTCTGTACTTGGTTTGGCGTACTGATTGTACCCGCTTGGGCGAACCGTTTGTACCCGGTTTGCATGAGGGTTTGTACCTATGGAAAGGGTGGCAAGGGCGGGCTACCCCTTCAGGGCGGGGGAAGAGGGTTTTGTTTTCCATGTGGATGTGGCGGTGAACGGGGGAAACCCCGACCCGATTGCTGGCGAAGACGTCGCGAGAATGCGAGCCCGAATCCGCTCTAGAGACCGATGTGACGGCGGATATTCTTCAATCTCCAAAGGACTGCTGGATGGTTGGCGACCCGATCGGTCATGGTCGGGTCGTCGGGAAAAAGCAGACCGGGTCGCAAGTCCCCCTCTTGCAGCCTTTCAACATATTCCAATTCCTTGGGCTTCAGATCGAGAAGGGGGGCAACCACCGCCCACGCCCGGTCAATGAGATCCTCAGCCACCGCCTCCTGCCCCATAGCCAACATAGGAAGCAGCCGCTCTCCGATCTGTTCCGTGGTCACCCTTGTCTCCAGCCTCTCCTTGCCGTACTTGGTGAGCGGAAGGGGCAAGACAGCCGACAGAGCCAAAAACCATGCGCGGAACCGCGGTGAAGCGAGTGTCTCCGGCTCGGTGGACGACAACCTGCTGACATCCCACAGATCCCTGACGGCGACCCGATCCAACAGGGCGTTGATCTTCCCCGCAAGGAGTTCCACCAAGGGGACTGCGAGAACCCGGGGCCGGTCCAGTCCCCCGGGCTGCCACAGCGCGAGATGGCGCAGTTCTCCGGCAGGTACGCGGAACAGGTAATTCAAGTCGATTTCCACTCGATCGGTCGAGCCCAAAACCGAGGAATAGCGAAGGTAGACCTTTCGCCCCGCATGCGCATCCACTGACCTTTGGGTTCGGTATCCCAGACGCCTAGCCAACCTCTCTATGGTCTCCTCCACTTCTGGCCGCGCTTTCAACATGTCGGCTCTTCCCCGGGATCCAACGTAGTTGAAGTCCAAATCCACGGAAAGGCGCGCGGGCTCGCCGTGGGAGAGGTTCAGTGCTGTGCCGCCCTTCAGAGCCAAAACCTTTCCCAAAAGAGGATGGCTGGAGATCTGGGATGCCAGCTCCCCTAGGTGCACTACCTTTTCCAGAGCCGCTTCCCCGAACCCCGTCTCGGCGGCACAGCGTTGGAGGAACGGGAGGCTAACCGGCATCCGGCTCGCTCCAACTCTCCGCCCCTGGCGGGAGGATCAGGTTCCAGCGCCGCACGAATTTACCGCCCCGGCTGTCTCGCAAAAGATACCGCGGTGTAGCCGGGCGACGGTCCTCCAAGCGTTGGAAGATGCTCTGGGGAACCGCAAAGGCCGTCTTGTGTGTCTCCAAGAACCACCCCGCTGCACCCCAGAGGACCCCGGTGGCGTAGACCTCGAGGAGATGGAGAACGAGATCCAAATCGAGCACAGGAAATCCCGCAGCGGACGCCACCAGGTTTTCCAACCCGCCTGCCAGGCGGGGTCGGCGCAACCCTTCCACCAAGGTCCGCTCAGGTCCAGTGGCTCGCAACACCCGCCCCTGCCGCTCTACCTTGCGCGTCCCGAGAAACGTATCTCGGCAAGCGACAAGGGCTGTCGGATGGTGCAGAAACCGCACCTCGCTTCGCAAGGCCAAGGGGCGGTGAGGGCGATTCGTGTACAAGGTCACCTCGCGCCAAACGGAATGGGCGGCCCCCAGAAGTTCCAAAGCTGCGTGATGGGAAAACAGACCGTCGGGTCGCACAGCCGAAGCGGCTATGAAGGGGTCTGGCTGGAATCGCTTCGGACCCACACCCGGGGCGACGACCGCATAGATCCCTCGGGCCACGCGCTTGAGCCGCCCAGTGTCCAGATGGTATTTCAGAAGATCCAAGGTGCCCGCCCGCCCGCCCGTAGACAGACCTGCCCCTACAGCCTCCTCCAAGGAGAAGACGGGATAGATGGCGAAGAACTCAAGGGATTTCACTTTACTTACAGCCCTATTATAGGGGATGTAATTCCCATCAACCCCACGAAACGTAAAGTCAGGGGTCCCTGAGTGAATCCTGCAGAGCGCCGATACGCATGCCGTTCAAAGGGAGGCGGTTCGTCTCTCCAGGCGCGTCCCGCAACGCTCCCCTTAGCCTAGGGGCTCTGCCCCCTGGACGAGGCTCCGCAGGAGCCGAAGGGAAGACCATGGCAACCCAAAGGACTAGGGCGACGACAAGACGGGAAGATCCCCTCGAAGTCTCTACATGGACAGCCACCTCTCCATCCTTCAGAAAGGCGTTCTTGCTCCCTCCCTCTTCAATCTCAAATGAGAGAGGAGGGCTCAATCTATAAATAGAGCGTCCCGCATCGCTTGGGGATGGTCTGTTGTAAAGCCCTCCACACCCAGTAATCTCAGCCGAATACCCTCCACCACATCGTTAACCGTCCAAGAAACCAACCTAAGACCAGCACCCAGAACGCACGCCGCCGAATCGGCGTTGATGGAGCTGTAGTGGATATCCAACCCATCAATACCGTGGTCTATCGCTTGGGCAATCATCGATGTATCAAAGGAGGCAACAAGCCATATCGCCTCGTAGGAGGGAAGCACTCTCTTTGTTCCTTTGACCACCTCAAAATCAAACGAAGTGAAGAGAATCTCTGAAGGATCAATCCCCGAGGCTTCAACGACCCGTTGGAGTTCTGGGAGGATCTCGGGACCCGTTTTCATCTCCACAACCAACCGTTGTCCGTGGGCAGGATGGAGCGCCAAGACGTCCTCCAAGGTGGGAACGCGTTCTCCTTCCCACTCCTCGCCCTTCCACGATCCCGCATCCAATCCTTGGAGTTCTTCCAGCGTAAGTTCCTTCACACGCCCCACTCCATCGGTCGTTCGATCCACCGTGCTGTCGTGCATCAAGACGATCACTCCATCACGCGTAAGCCTGATATCCACTTCGGCAGCATCAGCTTCCAACTGCCACGCCAAATCCAAAGAAGAGTGTGTGTTCTCGGGCGCTGCGGCAGAGGCGCCTCGGTGCGCAATAATCCAAGGTCTACTCATCTCCATCTTGTCTGCCCCCTCCTCCCAGTTGGCGATCGTTCTCATCGGGATGCCGTCTGGAGTAGCATCCACCACCACTCGCCCCTCCCCTTCGGCAGGAACGGGAAGGAGGGCACAGTAGACTTCGTTTCTGTCAGGAGCAGACCCCCCAACGACCGGTGGGATGCGCTCTCCCATCCCCGTAACTCCCTCCCACCTTGCGGTGGTCTCTCCTGCCTCATCCACCCCCCAAGTCCGCCACAGAACAGCGAGGGGACCAAGTGGGGTCTTTTTGGGTGGCGTCAAGAAACCGATACCCCATCCGCGCTCCATCCCACCACCCAAGATATTCTGGGAGCGGAGTGCAACAGATTGGTAGGGTCCTTCTGTAAAGTAATCCTCACTGGGAACCGTCCCATTCTCGAATCCGCCTTCAGGCCACGATTGATAGGAAAGGTAGTGGTTGTCGGCCCACCCAGCAAGGTAGGTTAGAGGCGCCCCACCCACCACAAAAACCTCCCCTCCTTTTACCTCTACTACAGGAACAGGGGGCGGGAAGTCTCCGTTTCCTCCCAACCACGGACTGTGGGCCAGGTGGAGGGTATGTAGGGGGTGCCAGAGGGGTGCTTCGCCCGGAGAGATTGCCCTCCTCCCCCCCCGAGAGCCCACGATCTCCACCGAGAGGAACGCTCGGTTGCTATTGTCAAATCCTCGTTGCATCACCCATTCCCCGCCGAGGTGGGGAAGCCCCAGAGTATGCCCTAGCTCGTGGAGCACAGCGCCCAGTGTGGTGCTTGCTGCTGCCCCAAAGGTCCCCCTGCCGTGGGAATCGTCATGGAGGCGAGGAGAGATATCTTTGTACCGCGTACTATCCATAAAGGCATCGGGGACCTCGTCAACTGATGTGGGCCAAGAATGGAGCGATGCCGACCCAAAGAGGGCGAGTTCGCCTCCGCCCAGCGCCGTATGGGCAACGACTTCGCCCGTCTTGGGATCGAGGTGGGTGAACGCCATAAGGACAATCACTTTATCGCGCCCTCTGTTAGAGATACCCCCCAGCTCTCCACAGGAACCTTCATCGCCGTCGCAGGCAATCTCGCCATTTATGTGCCCCCAGAGTTGAAACCCCGTCATGCTACGAGCAGCCTTCTCTGTTAGGTTGGTGTGGAGGATATGGACGATGGGTTCGCCCTCCCCATCCCTCTCAAGACGGAATGTCTTTCGCCCCCATCCACCACGATGCATCATCTCCGCCGTGGTTGTTTGGAGGAGTCTCGCCCCCAATGCGATGCGGGCTGCTGCCGCTGAAGCATCGCGGTTTTCTGGTGCGCCCCCTTCGGGGGCATCAAAAAGATGGTCTTCATTCTCGTCTTGTGCCAGTAGATAAACGAGGCGTACACGAGGACCCTCCTCCCTAGGTTGATACCGCAAGGTAAAGCTCTCCTTTCCGCCCCCGTGAAGCGTAATGCGGTTCTTTCCTTCTTCTAGGGGAACTAAGGCTGTAAAGTACCCGCCCCTTGCAGGCCATTGGGTCGTCCCGTTAGGACCCTCTACCTTGACCTTGCGGATCCAAGGTCTTACCGTCCCCTGAATGATGGCGAGCTCATGGTGAATGATCGTCCCCTCTACGCCATTCGTCACAGCAAGCCTCTCTCCAATGGGGGAGGTCACAGAGAGCAGGAAAGAGGCTC
>JACKQG010001502.1_pt1 | contig 22391 bp, 17 predicted proteins | sample 8237621 | NCBI WGS metagenome assembly JACKQG01 (sample SAMN15677084, study PRJNA649215) | marine metagenome | biome: marine; feature: Black Sea; material: saline water; isolation source: suspended particulate matter (SPM) from the Black Sea western gyre | collected 2013-06-09/2013-06-10 | depth... | reverse complement strand
ATTGTTAAAGATGGGTTTGATATTCTCTGTGTACGTGAGTTAACCTCCGGTATCTATTTTGGTGAACCAAAGGGAAGACAAGGAGAAGGCCTTGATGAAAAAGCCTTTGATACAATGGTATATACCCGGTTTGAAATTGAACGAATTGCCAGGATGGCCTTTAAAGCTGCCCAGAAAAGAAACCATCTCGTGACATCTGTTGACAAGGCAAATGTTCTGTTTTCCATGGTTCTCTGGAGGGAAACAGTTACACAGATTGCAAAAGAGTTTCCTGATGTAACCTTAAAACACATATATGTTGACAATGCCGCCATGCAGCTTGTCAGAGATCCCCATCAATTTGATGTACTTTTGTGTGGCAATATGTTTGGGGATATTATTTCTGATGAATGCGCCATGATTACAGGCTCCATGGGCCTTCTGGCTTCTGCCAGTCTGAATGAAAAAGAGTTTGGCCTTTATGAACCTGCCGGGGGATCTGCCCCGGATATTGCAGGAAAAGGCATTGCCAATCCCATTGCCCAAATCCTGTCCGGCGCAATGATGCTTCATTATACCTTTGGACTTTCAGATGCTGCCAGCGCCATTGAAAATGCCATTTCAAATGTTCTAGAAAAAAATATTTTTACGGCTGATCTGACTAATCAAAAAGGCAAAATAGTTGGGACTGATGCCATGGGAGATGAGATTATAAAAGAACTTGAAAAAGGGAATGACTAACCCACCTACCCTGAAATATCTATTCTGAAATAAAAAAAGGATTTTAGTTTTCACTAAAATCCTTTTTTATATTATGGCGGGAGTGACGAGACTCGAACTCGCGACCTCTTGCGTGACAGGCAAGCGTTCTAACCAACTGAACTACACCCCCGTAATCTGTATTTTCTGGTGGGCGATGCAGGGCTTGAACCTGCGACTTCAACCTTGTAAGGGTTGCACTCTCCCAACTGAGTTAATCGCCCGAAAATCAAGCCAGTTTATACCAATAAAAAAAAAACATGTCAAGCAAAAACCATCATAAAAGCATCGAGGGTATGATTATTTTATATGGTTCAAAATTAATTGGCCGGATCATACTTGCAGGCTTATATTAAAATATGTTATAGGTAATTTATAATTAAGTCTCAATTCGATTTTTCACCATAAAAAATTGACTTAATCTTTTAAATTATCAATGACGATCAATCTCTTATTCTTAATTTTATTCGTCATAAATTTCAGCCAAGGAGTCTGACAATGGAACCTGTACAAGGATATCTTGAAATTATGGATAAGGGATTTGGATTTTTAAGAACAATAGAAGAAAACTTCCAGCCAAAACCTGAAAACACATATGTCCCAAATAGTCTGATACGAAAATTAAATTTAAAAGAGGGCTGTTTTATTGAAGGCTTTGGGGAACAAAAAGGCCCAAGTAATCCAAATCTTGCACTGCTCCGGGTGGAAACGATAAACGCGCTCCCGCTTGATGAATTCAGCAACACACCTCTATTGCAGGATCAGACCAGCATTAACCCTTTTGAACGCTATCGTCTTACTCAAAATGAAGATGATATCACAGGAAAAGCACTGGATATGATCGTACCTCTCGGCATGGGCCAGAGAGGACTGATTATCTCGCCGCCCAAATCCGGAAAAACAACCATATTACGGCATATGGCAAACTCCGTGGTGATGAATCATCCAGAAGCAAAAGTTTTTGTTCTCCTGGTTGATGAACGGCCGGAAGAAGTGACTGATTTTCAAAGGGGCTTAAAAGATGCTCATGTCCTATACTCTTCAGCAGACCAGCAGATTGGACAGCACATGAGAATGACTCGCCTTGCCATGCACACTGCTATCAGATGTGCGGAAATAGGGCAAAATGCCGTGGTTTTCATTGACTCTTTGACCCGGATGACAAGAGCTTTTAATGCAAATACAGACAGCTTTGGCAAAACCTTGACCGGAGGTCTTGGTGCCAATGCCATGGAGTTTCCCAGAAAAATTTTCGGTGCTGCCAGAAAGCTTGAAAATGGCGGTTCCTTAACAATTATTGCCACCATCCTTGTGGATACAGGAAGTCGCATGGATGATATTATCTATCAGGAATTTAAAGGGACAGGAAACATGGATCTGTTTCTTTCCCAGGACTGCGCAGAAAACCGGATCTGGCCGGCCATTAATATCAACAAATCCGGCACACGAAAAGAAGATCTGTTAATGGATAAAAATGAAATAAAAAAAATGGTTAAAATTCGAAGGGCCCTCGCCACAAAGGACGAAAAAGATGCCATGGCGGAATTTATATCATACCTTGAATAAATTCATATCATAAGAATGCATTTTCAAGCACCTGGGACATATCTTCAGCATAAACCATTTCCAATTGTTTTTGAATGGCTTTGGGAATCTCTTTAATATCTTTTCTGTTTTCTGTTGAAACAATCACTCGTTTAATACCATTTGCATGGGCTGCCAAAAGTTTTTCCTTTAACCCGCCTACAGGCAGCACCCTTCCTCGCAGTGTAATTTCGCCTGTCATGGCAATCTTTCTTGAAACCGATTTCCCCGTGAGAATGGAAACAACTGCTGTACACATGGATATGCCTGCTGAAGGTCCATCTTTTGGGATTGCGCCTTCAGGCACATGAATGTGGATATCAAGTTTTTTATAAAAATCTTCTTTTATATTTAATTCTTTACTGCGGGATCTGACATAACTGATGGCTGCCTGGGCAGACTCTTTCATGACATCTCCGAGCTTTCCCGTTACCAGGACATTTCCCTTGCCCGGCATGGTTACAACCTCTATGGTGAGCAGTTCACCCCCGGCCTGGGTCCATGCAAGACCTGTGACAATTCCCGTCCTATCTTCTTTTTCCATAACACTGTCTCTAAAGCGGGGTTGGCCAAGGTATTTTAAAACCATGGTTGTTGAAATTTTATGCAGTTTCCTAATATTGGTTTGAACAATCTCTTTAGCAATTTTTCTTAATACAGAAGAGATCTCCCGTTCCAGATTTCTTACCCCGGCCTCTTTAGTATATTGTTTTATAATGGCATGGATGGCATTTTTTGAGAAAATTGCATCTGTCTTTGAAAGGCCATTTTCTTCCAATTGTTTTGGTATCAAATATCCTTTGGCAATCTTGAGTTTTTCATACTCTGTATAACCCGGTATCTGAATGATTTCCATCCTGTCTCTTAGGGGTGCTGGAATATCATACAAGGTATTGGCCGTAGTGATAAAAAGAACCTGGGACAGATCATAATCCACTTCAAGATAATGATCATTAAAATTTTTATTCTGCTCCGGATCCAATGCTTCAAGCAATGCAGATGATGGATCACCTCTGAAATCAGCCGTCATCTTATCAATTTCATCCAGGCAGAACACAGGATTGTTATACCCTGTTTTTTTCAAGGTTTGAATAATCTTACCCGGCATGGCCCCAACATAGGTTCTTCTATGGCCTCTGATTTCCGCTTCATCCCTGACACCGCCAAGAGAAATTCTGGCAAAGGCTCTTCCTGTAGCAGAAGCAACTGATTTTGCCAGGGATGTTTTCCCCACACCAGGGGGTCCCACAAGACAAAGAATCGGCCCTTTAATTTTTTTAACAAGTATTTGTACGGCCAGATACTCAAGAATTCTTTCTTTGGGCTTCTCAAGCCCATAATGATCCTGATCTAATATTTGCTCAGCCTTTTTAAGATCATTTTTTGACCGGTTCTTTCTAAACCATGGCAGAGAAATCAGCCAGTCAATATAGTTCCTGACCACAGTGGCCTCAGATGACATGGGAGACATCATCTTTAGCTTTTCAAATTCTCTTCTTACAACGGAAGCCCCCTCTTTGGACATTCTTTTTTTCTTTATCCGGTTTTCAAGGTCCTTAAATTCTCCTGAATCCCCTTCTTCTCCCATTTCTTTTTTAATTGCACGCATCTGTTCATTCAAATAGTGCTTTTTCTGCAGGCCCTCCATTTGCTCCTTTACCCTGCCCTTTATCTTCTGGGACATGGTAAAGACCTCTGTTTCCTTTTGAATCAGCTTTAACAATAAAAAAAATCTGCTCTCTATATTTCCGCATTCAAGTAATTTTTGCTTGTCAGCCATTTTAAATGGCATATGGGCGGCAATGGTATCTGCATATCGGGACTCATGGGCGGCAATAGCATCAAGGGTTTTAAAAAAAGTCTGGACCACGGCGCCGGAAAGTTTGGCATAATGTTCAAATGCTTCCGTGACGGTTCTAATGACAGCCTCCCTTGCTTTTGCGGGCAGAGGCTCTTCAAACACCTCGATATATTCAACACTGAGAAAACCATCCTCATCAATCAATTTGACAATTTTACCTCTATCACACCCCTCAACCAATGCCTTAACGCTTCCATCGGGCAGTCTAAGAAGCTGAGTGATCCTGGCCTCTGTACCCACCTGAAAAACATCGGTAATATTTGGTTTTAAAACGTCCGGATCTTTTTGAGTGGTCAAAAAAATTTTCTTGTCTTGAGCCATGGCTTCGGACAGGGCCTTGATAGATTTATCCCTTCCGACAAAAACAGGAGTAATAATAGATGGGAACAGCACCATATCCCGTAAAGGCACCAAAGGCAGTTGCTTTTTTAAACTTTCCGTACCATCAGGATGTAAGAACTTAGGCAATTTAATCATAAAATTTTCGAACTCTCTTTATTTTACGCCTGCTTTTTAGGTTGTTCATAAAGCAGTATCGGGGCTTCATTTTTTAATACGACTTCATCACCGACTACACACTCTCTCACATTTTCTTTTGAAGGAATTTCATACATGATATCCAGCATGGTTTCTTCCATAATGGCTCGAAGTCCCCTTGCACCTGACTTTCTTTTTACAGCTTCTTTGGCCATTGCCTCCAGGGCTTCATCTGAAAAATGAAGCTTTACACCTTCAATCTTGAATAATTCCTGGTATTGTTTAACAAGGGCGTTCTTTGGCTCAGTCAAAATTTTAACCAATGATTTCTCATTGAGCTCACCAATAGATGTAATAATGGGCAGGCGGCCTAAAAACTCCGGTATAAGGCCAAATTTAATCAGGTCTTCGGGCTTGAGTTGTTCAAGAAGCTCCCCGATGTTTTTCTCTTTATTACCGATAATCTTAGCTCCAAAACCCATGGTTTTCTTGGTAATTCTTCTTTCAATCACTTTTTCAAGCCCTGTAAAAGTGCCTCCGCAGATAAAAAGGATATTGGATGTATCAACTTTTACATAATCCTGCTGGGGATGTTTTCTCCCACCTTTTGGCGGGATGCTGGCAATGGTTCCCTCTATAATTTTTAAAAGAGCCTGTTGCACACCTTCTCCTGAAACATCCCGGGTAATGGAGGGATTGTCCCCACGCTGGGAAATTTTATCGATTTCATCAATATAAATAATGCCCTTCTGGGCTTTCGCAACATCATAGTCGGCATTCTGCACAAGGGAAAGTATTATATTTTCAACATCTTCCCCAACATAACCAGCTTCGGTTAAAGCCGTTGCATCTGCAATTGCAAAGGGAACATCTAAAAATCTGGCAAGGGTCTGCGCAAGAAGTGTCTTTCCACATCCAGTAGGACCAAGGATAAGGATATTACTCTTTTGAATTTCCACATCATCATTTGTCTTTTCTATGGTTGAACTCAGACGTTTGTAATGATTGTAAACCGCCACAGCAAGAACTTTTTTGGCTCGATCCTGCTCAATAACATAAGTATCAAGCAATTGTTTGATCTGCCTGGGTGTTAAAAAATCCTTTAGCCCATCTGTATCAACTTGTTTTTCTTTTTCTTCATCCTCAATAATCTCACCGCACAATTTGATACATTCATTACAAATATATACGCTTGGTCCTGCAATCAACTTTTTAACCTCTTTTTGATTTTTACCACAAAAAGAACAGAAAAACTGATCATTGTCTTCTTTTTTCCGAGCCATAATTTATGCTACTCCTTTGAAGAGTCGTCTGTCTCTTCTTCCAATGCACTTCTATCCGTAACAACCCTGTCTACAATACCATATTCCTTGGCTTGAATTGCTGACATGAAAAAATCTCTGTCTGTATCTTCTGATATTTTTGCAATATCCTGACCCGTATGAAAGGATAAAATTTCATTTAAGATATCTTTCATCCTTAAAATCTCATTGGCCTGGATCTTAATATCAGTGGCCTGTCCCTGGGCACCGCCAAGTGGCTGATGAATCATTATCCTGGCATTTGGCAGAGAAAATCTTTTTCCTTTTGCACCGGCCGTCAAAAGAAGTGCTCCCATGCTGGCGGCCTGTCCAATACATACGGTTGCCACATCCGGCTTTATGTATTGTATGGTATCATAGATGGCCATTCCTGCGGTTACGATTCCACCTGGTGAATTGATATAAAAACTGATATCTTTTTCAGGGTCTTCTGATTCCAGAAACAAAAGCTGGGCAACAATAACATTGGCAACTTCATTATCAATAGCTGAGCCAATAAAAATAATTCTATCTTTTAAAAGGCGTGAATAAATATCATATGCACGCTCCCCTCTGTTGCTTTGTTCAACAACCATTGGAATTAGAGGCACGATTCAACTCCTTATAATTATTTTGTTTTCATAGTTCTGATTGCACATTAAATGATTACTCTTTTTCTTCTTTTAATGCATCTTCTTCTTTAACAGCATCTTCTGCGTTAACAGCATCTGGTTCTTTAGCAGCACCTGGCTCAACTTGTTTGATGCTGGCTTTCTCTATTATAAGGTCAACAGCTTTTTTTTCAAGTTGTGTATGTTTATAATATTCAAGTTGCTTGGGATCCATGTTGAAATAATTTTTTACTGCATCAACAGATGCATTCATTCCCATGGCCATTTCTGCAAAACTTTTTTCCAGTTCTTCATCATCGAGTTCAAGTTTTCCCTGGGAAATAATTTTATCCAGAATCAAATGTCTTCTGGCTTGTTTTTCTGCCACACCACGATACTGGGTTCTCAGTATATCCTTACTGAGTCCTGCTTCTTCAAGGGAGGTATTATTTGCGGCATAGGCTTGCTCTGCTTCCATTGTAATACCGGAAAGTTCTCCTTCAATCATTGCCTCAGGCACTTCAAACTCATATTTTTTCAAAAGATTTTGGAAAATCTGTTCGGAAAGTTCATGCTTTATCCTTTGTGCATATCCTTTTTCCAGATTTTCACGAATGGACGCTCTGACATCATCCAGGGTTTCAAATTTTCCCAGACCTTTTGCAAGTTCATCATTGAGGTCAGGCAGAATTTCTTCCTGAATTTCTTTTAATTTTACCTTATAGAGAATGGTTTTGCCTTTCAGATTTTCATCATGATAGTCTTCTGAATATGGCACTTCGATTTCAAGATCCTGTACCGGGATTGCACCTGTCAATTTTTCTGAAAATTCTTTGGGCATAACTTTTTGTCCTATTCCCATGACATAATTTTCAATTTTGGGTGTCTTGTCACAGGGTTCTTCATTTAAAAAACCCTCATAATCTATCAGAACAAAATCACTCTCTTTTACAGGACGTTCTTCTTGTACCTTCTCTTTTTTTGACATTGTTTTCTGAATCATGTAAATCTGGCTCTCTATCTCACCATCTGATACTTCATACTTTGTTTCTTCCAGGGCAATTCCTTCAAATTCAACATCTTCAATTTCTGGTTTTATTTCCACTGTAATCTCAAAATTATAGGCATTGTCAGGATCCAGTGGTGGTGGATCCATTTGTGGACCTCCAACAATATTCAAATCATGCTCTTTAACGGCTTCAATAAATGCTTCCTGTATTAATCGGGGTGCAACATCAGCGTGAATCTCTTTTGAAAATCTATTTTCCAATACCTTACGAGGAATTTTACCCTTTCTAAATCCCTTTACATCAGCCTTTTTTTTCAACTCATTGTATGCCTTGTCCAGCTCTTTGGTAACAGCTTCCTTAGAAATTTCAAAAGCCAACATTTTTTTCACACTGCTCTTATCTTCAATTTTTACCTGCATTTTTCCGTCCTGTATTCATTTTATTAAAATTGAATTATTTATAAACACTACTTCAAATAATTAAAAAAATGTAATATATAAAAATAATATTACATTAAAAGTACTTTTAAACAAAGTTTGCTAAAATAACGCTTATATATAAAGGTGTCAAGAAAATTGGCCAAAGAAACCGTTTTAGTCTTTATTATCACTGTATTAATGATCCTGCCCGGCACAGTATTTAGCCAAAGCATGATTCAAACCACCCAACGAATTATTGTCATTGATCCGGGTCATGGAGGACCTTATAGCGGACTTGCCACTTCCGGTGGGGTACAAGAAAAAACCATTGCCTTGAAACTGGCCATGAAAACCGCTCAAAACCTTGAAACCCGTTATAATGTAATTTTAACAAGGATAAAAGATACAAACATATCCCAGCAGGAAAGAATGTTTATAGCAAATAAAAACCTGGCTGAGTTTTTTCTCAGCATACATTTGCACAATTCAAAAGAACCATCCAGCTTTTTCTTTTATTTTGATCCCCCTGAACCCGATACGGAGGAAATACCTGCTTCAGAAAATACATGGAAATCCCAGCCCCTTTTTCATCAGCCTGAAAGCAAGCAGGCCGTCAATTCATTTTTAAGCATTTTTTCAGCCCATAAAAAAACAAATTATTTTTTTTCAAAGGGTGCCCCCATCATACTACTTGAAGGTGCAACCATGCCAGCTATATTGATTGAGCCCTTATCCATTTCCATACTGCCCCACAACCCGGATGAGATGAACATTATTCTTGATGAATATGCCGTGCTCATTGCAAAAAGTATTGATCTTTACTTTGAAAAAAAATAAAGAGGAGCTTGCTTAAATCCCTTGCCTTTATTATCTCAAAATGATAATTACTGCGATCGTGTTAATTATTGAATCGGGGCGTAGCGCAGCCTGGTAGCGCGCTTGCTTTGGGAGCAAGATGTCGGAGGTTCGAATCCTCTCGCCCCGACCAGATAAATACATTTTTTCTTTAACGCCCCTGATTCAGATAACTTTGAGTTCAAAGCAAATTAGACTTGAAAAAAATTTAAAAAGCAACTATATATGCATCTTCCGGCTGTGCAGGCCGGGTGCGAATTATTCTGATCGGTCGCCTCGTAACAGAAGGCCATGAACCTCGTCAGGTCCGGAAGGAAGCAGCGATAAGTGATATCTTCCGTGTCGTGGATCGATCCCGATCATGCAATTTTACGTTACCCCTTCTGCCAGCCGGATTTTTTCTTTTCAAAGCCTTCATTTTATTTCTTGACATGTTTTTAAACAGACTTATTTTTCTGCCATCATTCAATTTAAATTTTATATAAATTCCTATTAATTAAAGGAATATTTGGAGTAGAGAAAAATTGGCAAAAGAAAAAGATGAGACATCTACAACGGATTCTCCTGTAAAGAAAGCTAAAACCAAAATTAACTCCGACAAAAAAGAAGACATAGAAGAGCTAAAAGAGCAACTTGCAGCTGAGAAAGATCGTGTTTTAAGGCTTGCAGCTGAATTTGAAAATTACAAAAAAAGAAAACAGCGGGAATCGGATGAGTTTAAAAAATTTGCAAATGAAACGATTTTCAGACAGCTCCTGACTATTGTGGATAACCTGGAAAGGGCAATCTTTTCTACAAAAGAAAATTCAGATGAGGCAGGGTTGCTTGAAGGAGTTAAACTGACTTACAAGGAAATTCTCAAACTCTTTGAAACCTTTAATGTTAAGCCTGTAGAGGCTGAAAACCAAATGTTTGATCCAAACTTTCACCAGGCCATCACCCAGGTAGAAACAGATGAATTTCCTGAAAACAGCGTCACAGCGGTACTTCAAAAGGGGTACCTCCTTCATGACAGATTAATAAGGCCTGCCATGGTTGTTGTCTCAAAAAGAGTAGAAGAAGAAACTAAAGAAACTAAAGAAAATTAAAGATATCTTGGAGGATATGTTATGAGTAAAATAATCGGAATAGATCTTGGAACAACCAATTCATGTGTAGCAGTTATGGAAGCGGGCGGTGAAGTAAAAATTATTACCAATGCTGAAGGAGGGCGAACCACGCCATCTGTTGTTGCTGTTTCTGAAAGCGGTGAGCGCATTGTTGGGCAAGCAGCAAAAAGGCAGGCTATCACCAACCCTGAAAACACTGTTTTTGCTGTTAAAAGACTGATTGGAAGAAAATTTAATTCAAAGGAAGTCCAGAATGATATACCTAATCTTCCTTATAAAATTGAAGCAGCATCCAATGGGGACACCAGAATCAATTTAAGGGGAAAACAACTCAGCCCTGCTGAAATTTCATCTTTTATACTGGCAAATATTAAAAAGACTGCCGAAGATTATCTGGGTGAAGAAGTTAAAGAAGCGGTTATTACTGTACCAGCCTATTTTAATGACAGTCAGAGACAAGCCACAAAAGATGCCGGGAAAATTGCCGGCCTTATTGTAAAACGGATTATCAATGAACCCACAGCCGCATCCCTGGCCTACGGTCTTGATAAAAAAGGTGAAGAAAAAATTGCTGTATTTGATTTAGGTGGCGGTACCTTTGACGTTTCTGTCCTTGAAATCGGTGATGGTGTGTTTGAAGTAAAATCGACATCTGGTGATACCCACCTGGGTGGAGAAGATTTTGACTTAAGAATTATCGAGTATGTTGCCGATGAATTTAAAAAGACCCAGGGGATTGATGTCAGAAGTGATAAAATGGCACTTCAACGTCTTAAGGAAGCTGCTGAAAAAGCTAAGATGGAGCTTTCAACATCCACTGAGACCAGTATCAACCTGCCGTTTATCACTGCTGATGCGTCCGGCCCGAAACACCTTGATGTAAGACTGACCCGGGCAAAACTGGAGTCTCTGGTATCAGATCTTTTAGACAAACTTGAACAACCTTGCCGAACTGCTCTTAAAGACGCCAAATTAGGGGCTGGCGGTGTTGATGAAGTGGTTCTTGTTGGGGGTATGACCCGGATGCCTGCGGTTCAAGAACGTGTTGAAAAAATATTTGGGAAAAAGCCTAATAAGAGCGTAAATCCGGATGAGGTTGTTGCCATGGGTGCTGCTGTCCAGGCAGGTGTTCTCCAGGGGGATGTAAATGATGTGCTCCTTCTTGATGTTACACCCCTTTCTCTTGGCATTGAAACCCTGGGCGGTGTTATGACCAGACTCATTGAAAAAAATACGACCATTCCCACCAAAAAGAGCCAGGTATTTTCAACGGCTGCTGACAATCAGCCGGCTGTTTCCATACACGTCCTCCAGGGGGAAAGACAAATGTCGGCAGACAATAAAACCCTTGGCCAATTTGAATTGTCAGACATTCCACCGGCACCAAGAGGCGTTCCCCAGATTGAGGTTTCCTTTGATATTGATGCTAACGGGATTGTTCATGTAGCAGCAAAAGACAAGGCAACGGCTAAAGAGCAATCCATCCGAATCACAGCCGCCAGCGGCCTTTCAAAGGAAGACGTCGACAAAATGATCAAGGATGCTGAATTGCATGCAGAAGATGACAAGAAAAAAAGAGAACTGATTGATACGAAAAACAGTGCTGAAGCGCTTATTGACCAGACTGAAAAAACTTTGAAAGAGCATGGCAGCAAAGTCGATGAAGCAACCCGGAAAGATATTGAATCCGCTGTTGAAGCATTGAAACAGGCCAAAGATTCAAACAATATTGATGAGCTGAAACAAAAAATAGAAAGCTTGTCAAAGGCATCCCATAAGCTTGCCGAAGTCATGTACCAGCAGGCAGCCCAAGAGGGACAAGGCGGCCAGGGTGCTCCGGGTGCTGATGCCGGTGCTTCTCCCCAGGATGATGAAGATGTTGTTGATGCTGATTTCGAAGAGGTTAAAAAAGATAAATAAAACCAAATAAAATCGGACAAAACCGGTTGAATATAATCCTGCCGTGGTCTATAGTTGCCCGGCAGGATTTTTTATTTTTATAGAAGGGCTCTTAATTATAAATGATTATTACCCAGATTTTAGCCAGAAATGCATCAATGTATAGAGACAAGACCGCACTTGTAGAACGAACCCCTTCTCTGAACTTGCGAAAATCCATTACCTGGGAAGAATTTTACACAACTTCCAACCGGTTTGCCAATGCCCTTACAAAAAAGGACATCCAAAAAGGGGAGAAAATTGTACAATTGATGACCAATTGCCTTGAATGGCTTCCCATTTATTTTGGCATCCTTTATTCAGGCGCATGGGCAGTTCCGCTAAACTTCAGGTTTGAATCTGATAAGATCCTTCTTTGTACAAACATTGCTGAAGCCAAGGTCTTTATTTTTGGTGAAGAATTCATTGAAAGAATTAAAGCTGTCAGAGATGAGCTTGAAAAATCTGTTCATTTATGGATTTTCACAGGACCAAAAGCTTTATGTCCTGACTGGGCAGTGCAATATGAAACATTTATTGAACCTGAATCAGGAAACGAGCCGCCAGATATTGATCTTGATATCGAAGATGATGCCGCCCTTTATTTTACCAGTGGCACGACAGGTGACCCAAAAGCTGTTCTTTTAACCCATAGGAATCTTGAGCATGCCTGCTATATTGAACATGCCCATCATGGCCAGACCCATGATGATATCTTTCTTTGTATCCCTCCTTTGTATCATACGGGTGCCAAGATGCACTGGATGGGCAGTTTTCTTGTGGGAGGCAAATGTATCCTTCTCAAAGGCGTAACCCCCAAATGGATTATTGAAGCTGTATCTGAAGAACTGTGCACCATTGCCTGGCTTCTGGTTCCCTGGGCTCATGATATCCTTATTGCTATTGAAAACAAAGAGCTTGATCTTTCAAAATTCATGCTTTCCCAGTGGCGGCTTATGCATGCCGGCGCCCAGCCAGTACCGCCAAGCCTGATTGAAAATTGGAAAAAATATTTCCCAGACCAGGATTATGACACCAACTATGGCCTGACCGAATCAACGGGCCCTGGGTGCGTTCATTTAGGACTTGAAAATGCAAGCCGAATCGGTCCAATCGGGTTACCAGGAATTGACTGGGAAGCAAAGATTGTTGATAAGCAGGGCAATCATCTTTTTGCCAATGAATCTGGGGAACTCATTGTAAAAGGTCCAGGGGTAATGAAAGAATACTATAAAAACCCTGTAGCAACCGCTGAGACACTCAAAGACGGGTGGCTTTACACCGGTGACATTGCCCGATATGATAAAGATGGGTTTATCTGGCTTGTGGACCGGAAAAAAGACATGATTATCTACGGCGGAGAAAACATCTTCCCCGTTGAAATTGAAAATTTCTTTCAGAACAATGAAAAAATAAAAGATATTGCAGTCATAGGTATCCCGGATGACAGACTTGGAGAAATCCCTGCCGGAATCATCAGCGTTAAACCAGGGTGTATGCTTTGTGAGAGCGATATCATTGAATTTCAACAGGAACTGCCGCGATATAAACAGCTTAAAAAAATCTTTTTTGGTGATGTCCCCAGAAATCCCACTGGGAAAATCGAAAAGCCAAAGTTGAGAAGAATATATGCTGAAGATAAACGAAAAGATATTCGAAAACTTCTTCGATAAAATTAATATTATTAAAGGAAATCAATTGAAATCTTTATTCCACAGGATCAGCCTGAACCTGTTTTTTGTCATTCTTGGCTGTTGTATCTTGTTTTCAACCGCATCTGCCTTGGGCAATGAAATTTTAAAAGAAGAAATTTTAATTGCCATTGAAAAAAAATACTCCGGCAAAAGCTTTGAGGCTGATTTTACCCAAATTTCTAAACTTGCCGCTCTTGATATCACAGAAAATGCTGCTGGAACAGCATCCTTCAGTCATCCCGGAAAAATGAGATGGATATATAAAGAACCCGAGCACCATGAAATCATTACCAATGGCAAATTGCTATGGATTTTCCGGCCCGAAGAAAACCAGGTCATGCAGGGGGATGCCACCCAGTTTTTTAAAGAAGGTGCCGGCGGTTCTTTTTTATCAGACATTTCTCTTGTAAGAAAAAATTATACCATCCACATTAATGAAATTACTGATGATTATGCAGAGATGAGTCTGGTCAGCCCCAAAAAAAATCCAGATATATCTTCGATTGTCATCCAGATATCCAGAAAAAACCATGAGATCGAAAGAATTATTATCAAAAATGCCTATGATGATACCACCCGGTTTGAATTCCATAATATTCAATTTAAAAAAATTGACCCTGATGTATTTGAGTTTAAACCTTTTGAAGGGTTAAATATTATAGATTTGGACTAAATTGTCTTTTGCGGTGTTCATTTCATGGCTGTTTTTTTTATATATTAAAGCTTGATACAGCCTTACATTGAGTCAAATGCTTCATCCGGGATATCAGCATTGGAATAAAATTTCTGGATATCATCGCAGTCATCTAAAGCCTCCATGAAATTGATCATCTGCTCGGCTTCTTTTCCTTCAACCTTGGTCATATTCTGAGGAATCATGGTTATTTCAGCCATTTCATACTTGATCTGTGCCGCATCAATGGCTTCTTTTACCGCCTCGAACTCTGCTGGGTCACAAATGATCTCAAATGATTCTGCCTCCTCTTTAATATCTTCGGCCCCGGCATCCAAGGCCAATTCCATCAGAGTCTCCTCATCTGAATCCTCTTTGTTGACTATAATAAGCCCTTTTTTATCAAACATCCAGGCAACACACCCGTCTGTCCCGACATTTCCACCTGCTTTATTAAAAACCTGGCGCACCTCTGCAATAGTTCTGTTTCTATTGTCAGTTAAGCATTCAACCAGAACAGCAACACCGCCGGGGCCATAGCCTTCATATAGGATTTCCTCGTAATTAACCCCATCAAGGTCGCCGATTCCCTTTTTAATTGCTCTTTCAAATGTATCCTTGGGCATATTCTCGGATCTGGCTGAAATCAACGCACTCCTTAATCTTGGATTCGTTTCAGGATCACCTCCGCCCATCCTTGCAGCAACTGTAATTTCCTTTATTATTTTGGTAAAAATCTTACCCCTTTTGGCGTCCGTAGCACCTTTTTTATGCTTTATTGTCGACCACTTGCTATGTCCTGACATTTTTTGTATATCCTCCTTACTTCTTACCTTTTGCTATAATATATATTTCTTTACTCTGTTTTCTGCAACTATCCGGTTTAAAAATTTTACTATCTTTAAATTTGGACTTAACATTTTTTTGAAATTCATTAAAGTCATTGCCCTGAAATATCTTGCACACAAAATTACCATTTTGAAGCAAAAAATTATCTGCAACCTTTAAAGCCATATTGCAAAGTTCAAAAGATTTTAATGCATCCACCTCCTTTCTTCCCGTTGTTGAAGGCGCCATATCACTGAGAATTGCATTGAATCGAGTATTTTCATCCAAAAAAGATTCATTGGTAAGATTTAGTATGTTATCTTCAATTGCAACCACATTTTCAGGCAAATGAATCTCGATCTTTTTTAAATCAATGCCAAATATTTTTCCATGATTCCCTACCTGTTTGGCTGCATATAACAACCATGAACCCGGTGCGCACCCAAGGTCAAGCACCAGATCATTTTTTTTCAAGACTTGAAATTTATTTTGAATTTCTTCAAGTTTATACACTGATCGAGCAGGATAATTCTCATTTTTTGCCCTTTGAGTCAAATGGTCTGCCCATTGATTCCTGCCTGGTTTTTTATTATTTGGGTTTTTCTTTTTTTGGGCCGTCATTAAAACAATACCTCCATGGCATCCTTGAGAAAACTGACACTTTCAATGGTCATTCCTTTTATTTTTGATAATTGCTTGATCGTACTGCTGGGAACAAGGCATTTTGTAAATCCCATTTTTGCGGCTTCCTTAATTCTTGCCTGAACATGACCCACAGCCCTTATCTCCCCTGTAAGTCCGATCTCTCCAATCAATGTTGTTCCTTTATCCACTGGTTTATCAAGAAAAGTTGACGCCAGTGCTGCTGCAATGGCAAGGTCCACTGCCGGCTCTACTATTTTCACCCCGCCTATGACATTCATAAAAATATCAAGCCCGGAAAGATTCATCCCAAGTCTTTTTTCCATCACGGCAACAATTAAAGCAACCCTGTGATTATCCAGTCCTAAAATCGTCCGCCTGGGTGTCCCTAGGCCAGAACTTGATACAAGGCCTTGAATTTCAACAAGGATGGGCCGTGTGCCTTCCATACATGAGGTCACAACAGAACCCGGCGAAACGGATGAACGTTCAGCTAAAAAAACAGCTGACGGGTTGGGAACCTCGGTCAACCCTTTTTCGTTCATCTCAAACACACCAATCTCATTTGTGGAACCAAATCTGTTTTTAACGGCCCTTAAAATTCTGAACACATGGCTTTTATCCCCTTCAAAATAAAGAACGGTATCCACCATATGTTCCATAATCCTCGGGCCTGCAATGGCTCCAACCTTGGTGACATGACCCACAAGAAAAATAGGAAGTCCCGTTGTCTTTGCAAGCTTCATAAACTGCATGGCTGCTTCTCTGATCTGTGTCACAGAGCCTGGGGTTGAAGAGACATCAGGATGAAACACTGTCTGGATAGAATCAATTACCAAAGCATCATATTTAGTCAGTTCCACCATAGCCAGAATGGAATCCAGATCCGTCTCAGACACCACAAACATGGAAGCCCCGTGGGAATTAAGCCTTTTCCCCCTCATGGAAAGCTGTCTAACAGACTCTTCTCCAGATACATAGAGACACTTTTTACCGGCCTTTGATAAACTGGACAAAACCTGGAGCATCAGGGTGGATTTTCCAATTCCAGGATCTCCGCCAATCAGAATTAATGTGCCATCAACAATGCCGCCCCCAAGCACACGGTCAAATTCCCCCACACCGGTTTTAATCCTGTCCGTTTCTTGTACTTCTACAGAATCCAGCAAGACAGGCTCTGGTAAAAAAGAAGATTTTTTCTTTTTCAACACACCTGAACTAATCCGTTCTTCAACCAAGGTGTCCCAGGCCCCGCAATCCGGGCATTTCCCCATCCATTTAGGGGCCTGTCCGCCACAGGACTGACATCTGAATATAAATTTATCCCTTTTTTGTTTTTGCATTTAATTTTAACCCTGATTGTCTATAATTTATAAAGTCATGAACTATATCATCTTGCATGATCCATATCAAGATTCAGATATGGCAAATACTGGTCAATCGCATGTAAAATAACTCAAATAAATGCCCTGATCTTTTTCACCTTTTTACTCAAGGGTGATAATTACAATTTCTGATAAATAACCTGACCTTAATGGTGGTCCCCAAGACCCTGCTCCAGTACTTATATTGATATAGAAATCATCAATTTTGTGCAGACCATAATGAAAACCTTTAAAGATTTTTTTTGTAACCCAGGTGTATGGTAAGAACTGCCCTGCATGGGTATGCCCTGACAATTGCAAAGAGATTCCCAGCTCTCTTGCATAGAAGAAAGCAGTATCCGGGGCAAGATAGTCTTTTGACTGAATTTTGGTAAGATTCTGACCTGCTCCCTTAATGTTTGTAGGAGTATGGTATAAAAGAATGGTTGGCAAACCCTTTGTAAATATTTTTGGATCATTAAAATCAAATGAAAAACTATTCTTGAATTCAGGATATGAAATACCGAGAATCTGAAGTCCATCCAAGACAATTGCCTTATTATCAAGCAATATTACTTTTGAATCTTCTATCAACTTTCTTGTTGTATCTATCCCGGAATATATTTCATGATTCCCGCTTGTAAATATGACACCATCTTTTGCTTCAAGGGTTTCTATAAGTGACATATAACGTTTCTGAAAATTTGTAGCTCCATCAAACAAGTCACCTGTTATCATTATTAAATCTGCGTTCTGCTGATTGGTTAATGAGACCACCTTTTTTAAAAATTCGATATGTTTTGCTCCGCCAAGATGCAAATCAGACAGATGAATGATTCTTTTCCCTTTCCATTGTTCAGGAAGATTCAAAATTTTAACATGAATAGATCTTAATTCAATTTTATAAAACTGATAGTGACAAAAACCTGCATAAACAAAAGCTATACTATAAAAAATTAAAGAACTATTTCTAATGAATATGTCCATTGGGATATTGATTGGTAAACACCACAAAACACCTTTAATCACCCATATTAAAACAGTTCCCATCAAAAGAAAGGTCAAAAGCCCCATCCAGAATCCTGACAAAAGATAATAATTACGGGTAAGAGTATTGTTGAACAGATGAATCAGAATAGAAGAGAGAATAAATGTTACAGACAAAAAGCTTAAGATTAAAAAAAGAGTGAGTTTTGCTTTATATGTTTGGATATTGAAGAAATTAATCCATGAAAGGAACAAAACAGAATGGCAGGTTAATAAAACAAATAGGATAACACTTAAAAATCGAATCATATTCCAGATCATAAAAGCTCCTTTTCTTTGATACCAAACTTTCCAATACCAAGAATTTTTTTAAATATCAATCTTGGAAAACATCATCCCACAATAGTAGATTTCTCCTATTCTTAGAACAAGGGGGGGGTTGTTACGTTAAGTTGGCGAGACCAAAATAAAATTTCAATCGGTTGCAGACGAAGTTTTACTTAATATCTTTCGGCAGGACCACTTTGTCATGTCCTATCAAATTGTCCAAGAAATAAGCGCTGTCTATCTCAATAGATGGTTAAAAAACCGATTGAATCGCATCCTGTAGTAGCTGGTGTTAACACCAAATACCAAACGGCTATCAAAGTTAATATTTGGTATTTTGGCCATAGATGATAGATAGTTTACATGTTGAGCAACCGATGTGGGGCATCCTTTCATGTGGATATAGCGTTTTTTATTGAATAATCCATGCAGTGTAGCAGAAATAATTTTTTTTTGAAGATCATTTGATTTAGCTTTTTTTTCATCCACTTCAGATGTGGTTTTGTAAGCATTTTCAATTTTCACATGTTCACCGTCTATTTTCCCTTCCCAGCTAGTACAGTCTCCGGCAAATATTACTCGTTCGTTTTTTTCAAGATTAAGCGGCCCCTCAACCTTACCTACGACATATCTCACTTTACCCATCTCTTTTTCGATTTCAGGGTAAAAGGCTCTGAAGATATGCATTGATTCTTGAAGAGACCCTGGACACCCACCCCAGCAGTAATCTGGAGAGTGCTTTTCAGGAAAGGTGCCGACAGTGCAGCTTAAATTAGGAGACGTATCAAAATAGCTGTCGATGTGCTCCATGCAAAATTGAAAATCCCTGGTTTTTTTCTGCATCTCTTCCAGAGGAAAATCTCCCAAAACGGTTATCTCCTCAAGGTTTATCGGTCCAAAACCTCTTTCTGCCGTCAATTTCAAGTGAATAACGTCATTGGGGTCAACATTGACCATATGTGCACAAACAGTATCCACTGCACACGAATTGGTCCCCATCACAATGGCACCCATGTCAAACGGGGTGGGAGTCAACATCATTTTCTGGCCTGCTATGATACCGTCTATTGCAATAAATTTGGGCTGAATGACTTCCTGTAGATCGGCTATTTTATGTTCGAGAAAAGAATTGTGATCCACCAGCCGGTGTTTGTCATCCTGAATCCCAATAAAATTCTTCAAACTCAAAGTGAGACGAGTCCAGGGATGAGCCTTGAATTTTGGCAGGTTAATCAGGAAATCACAGTCTACAATTGGTTTAGGGAAAAACATATTCTTGCGAAGATTGACATCTTTTTCAAATTTAAAAGGGACATGCTTGACTTCATCAAAATAGTAGGTTTTAACACCATGTTTTTTAATGACTTCTGGGTAACCGGCCTGCTTAAAGTTATAGCGTGTTGGTATGGTGATCCCGGATCGCTCACCCACTGAGATTTCTTTGACATCTTTTGCCATTTCTTTGGTGGCAGTGATAACGCCGTCAACAAACTCCGGTCGGGTGAAAGCATGGGGGAAAAACTCCTTGTGAGCCATGACCACATTGGGTTTTAAAAGAATATTTCCTGAAGGAATTGCATTTAATTTTTCCATACCCTCTTTTATAATCCCTGCAATTTTTTCAACATCATAAGACTCACACCTCATAATTAGAACTTTATGCTTTTCTACCATACGATTCTCCTTCTCTGTGAAGAGATAACTCCTTTCTTTTATACGAACACTAAGGTCGATTTTAATAAAAGAACCTTACAATACATTGTGGTGCAAGACAAGGGGTGTTTTGCCTGCCTTCAAATACCAGGGATCTTTGCCCATCTCCATATCAATGATTTCAAAGGTATACATTAAGTATTATGGTTTCTTGACATAAAATAGCATACTAAGATAATAGTATCTAAAGATCTAATCAAAAAATAATGTAATTTATTTAAATTTATGCAAAATGTTTATAATTAACAATCTAATCTCAGTATATACCCTTTACTTTTTATATGGCTTGGCTTTTCTTTTTTTAGGAGCTTCCATTGCTCTGAAAGATATGAAAGCCAGCGGCTTGAAAATATCAAATAGTTTATGGTTTTTATCTCTTTTCGGTTTTACTCATGGTTCGCACGAATGGATTGAACTTTTTCTTTTGAGTACCCGGCTGCAATATTCTCATAATGAAATCTACAATATTAAAACTTTTGGCCTTATTATCGTTGGAATCTCCTTTTTATTTTTATTGCTGTTTGGATTATCACTGATATTTTCAATTAACAAAAACAAATATATCAAATGGTTAAAACCATGTGCAATAGCGCTATTTATTCTAATGTTGTTATATTTTTTTAAATTTGGATCCAATAGCCAGGATCTAAATTTTTTTACACTTGCAAATAATATTTTGAGAAAAACCTATGGGTTTGTTGGAAGTCTTGTAACGAGCTATGGTTTGATACTTTATTCTAAAGAGGTAAAGAAAATCAGTATTCCTGTTTCCAAATATTTTTTATATGCAGGGATTGGTTTTTATTTTTACGGTATTTTTGCAGGGCTTGTTCCATCCCATGTTAAAATTTGGCCATTTTCAGTTCCCGTTGAATTTTTCCGCGGTGCTTGTGCGGTTTTGATTACAGCTTTCCTATTCAAAGCTTTGAACATTTTTGATATCCATACAAGGAAAAAACTGGAACAGCAGATTAAAAACCAGGCTCAATCGGAAAAAATGCTGTCTCTTGGCCTGCTCTCTGCCGGAGTCGCCCATGAAATAAACTCTCCATTAACCAATGCCTCTCTTAACATGCAAATGTTAAGAAGCCAGTTTAATACGGCTTTAAATGATGAAAAAATTCAAAAAAAACTGGATGCCATTGATAGAAATATTGAAAGGGCTTCAATCATTGCAAAAGAATTGCTTCAATTCTCCCAAACAAAGGAAGAAATGTTATACCCTATGGATGTTAACCAGGTTTTAGAAAGTGCCATAGCTCAGTTAAAAAACAAATTTGGCAGAATTAAGGTGGTACGTCTTCAAGAAAATCTTCCGGAAGTTAAACTCAATCCCATCAAATTGGAACAGGTTTTTCTCAATGTGATCAATAATTCCATCGAGGCCATGGAGAATTCTGGAGAATTATTAATCAAAACAAGCCAGGTAAAAGACAAAGTCCAGATCCTTATTTCAGACCATGGAACAGGCATTGATCAAAAAAATTTAGCAAGGGTTTTTGATCCCTTTTTTACAACCAAAGAAACAAACCATGGAACCGGGTTAGGTCTTTCAATCTGCCATGGTATTATTGAACAACATGGGGGAACAATAACGCTTAAGAACCATAAATGGGGCGGGGTGGATACAACCATTAAATTACCCATCCCTTGAGTTTTTCTTAATTTTTAATTAATTAACAACCTTAGACAAAGTCAAATTAATAAAAGGAAATCATTTTGAGCAAAATTCTTATCGTAGATGATGACAAAGAATACAGGGAAAACTTGAAAGAAATCCTTGACAATGCCGGGTATTCCAATGATATGGCCGAATCTGCAAAACAAGCAATGCAAAAGCTTGGTGACCAGCAATTTGATATTGTTTTACTGGATTTCATGATGCCGGGTATTGATGGCATCAATGCCCTGGGGGAATTTAAAAAAATCAGCCCTAACTCCAAAATAATAATGATAACAGCCTTTGCCTCCATTGAAAATGCAGTTGTCGCAATCAAAAAAGGGGCCAGTGAATATATTTCCAAGCCCTTTAAAATCGAAGCACTTCTTCTTATGATCAAACAGGTTATTGAAGAACTTCGCTTTGAAGGTAATATTAAAAAATTAAAACTTGAAGGAACTCTAAGTTCCCTGTCCAATTCCATTAGAAGAGAGATCATTCGTCTGTTTCAAACAAGCAAAAAGATACGTTTGATGGAGACGGCACGCAAATTAGACATTGAAGACCATACCAAACTTATTTTTCATCTAAAAACTTTAA
>JACKQG010002759.1_pt1 | contig 22393 bp, 15 predicted proteins | sample 8237621 | NCBI WGS metagenome assembly JACKQG01 (sample SAMN15677084, study PRJNA649215) | marine metagenome | biome: marine; feature: Black Sea; material: saline water; isolation source: suspended particulate matter (SPM) from the Black Sea western gyre | collected 2013-06-09/2013-06-10 | depth... | reverse complement strand
GGTGGTGCCCGTAAACAGTTCCTTCGTTAACCCGGGGTTTCGGTTGCTCGGGTTCCATGGGTCGGCGTAGGTGTAATCGGAGGGCTCGGCGGTGATCGCTTTGGTAAGCGGGGATTGGGGGGGGGGGGTTTCCGCCGTTGGGGTGGCGGATGGGAGTGAACCGTGAACCGTGGCCAAGGTGGCAAGGCAGGGCAGGAGCAGGAAAGTAAACGCTTTCGCGTGAAAGTTTAATTGCTCAATAAATAGCATTACTCGATTGCCAATGTTGGTTTGACTCTCGCTCACCGGTAAGTGTTGGCCGCTGGTTCCAATTTAAACATCATCTTTCTCACTTCATGATTCTTCAATTATCGGACTGACCCCGTCAAGTGCCATTCCGGACTGACTCTTTTTTCCCTTTTTGTGCGGCATGAGCGGGAAACCATTAGGTTGTTGAAAATACTCTATAGCTGGCAGTTTAACATTGTCAGGAAAAATATAAAACCGCCCGTCCTTGTCTATCCGAGATTTAATTTGTGCATTCGCAGGAGTGTAATAATACTCACGTGGCACTTTGTTTACCCGATAATGCCACTCGTCCTGATAAGTTTTAATCACAAGGATACAACCGGAGTTAGGGATATAAACCTTTCGTGTCCTCTGTGGTTTAATCGTAATAGTTTTTTTATCTGAAACAACAACGATCCTAACTCCAGTGTTGTTATAAACAATAAACCTAGCCCCCATGCTGCACGAAACCGTACATAAAGAAATAATAAATATAATATATCTCATAAAATTTACGGCCAAGGTTTGCCGGTTTTAGAGCCTTTCTCCATAAAGTTAGCAGGAGCATGCCAGGCGGTTTCAACAAGCTAAGGAATCATTAGACCAAGCGCCACAGAAAACAAAACCGCCCCACCCAAAAACACCCCACGCCTCTTTTGGCCAAGACCGGCAAAAAGGCTGAAAATCTTTTGATAAATAAAGCGTATCGTGTTCACAAAGCGAACCCTGCGGCCATTACCCCCCATTAAGAATAAAAACGAAAAAATTATATCCGACTAACCGCTGCATGCCTGACGCACCAACGATGGCGCAATCCCCACCGCCGGGCAAGGCGCAAGCGAGGCGCGACGGCGTTGGTTTTTGTGATGTGACATGTAACGGGTTTTCACCGGCGTTCATGTCATGGGGGCGTTACGGCAGGAGCAACTCGACACTGCCGGCATTGATCCACCCCTTTTGGCCGAAGCCGGTCTCGATCTCGAGGAATTCCCCCTTGCGGTCGTGCACGCGCAGTTCCGACCCGTCCGGGGCCTTGAACGATTCCGGCGATTCCTCGAGCGGCCCGTTGCGGACAACCGCCATCGGCGCAATCACAAAGGCGCGCCGGTCGAGAAAGTAATCCGCCGCCGCCATTGCCAGCAGGAACACGCCGGCCAGTGCGGCGGCCGCGGGGAGGCGGATCCACAACGGCTTGCCCGCGAACCGGTCCGGCTTGAGTTGTTTTGCGGTCAACAACAGCAGCAGCAGGGTGATCGCCGTCGAGGCGAGGGCGGTCCATTCGCCGATCGAGAGCCGGCGCAGCCACCGCTGGCGCAGGGTGAGCGGCGGCGGCTGGATGCCGGCCTGCTCGCGGGCAAAGCGCAGGTTGGCCACCGTCTCCGGGTTGCGCGGGTCGAGCCGCAACGACCGCTGGTAGGCGGCCATCGCCCAGCCGAGCTGGCCGGCCTTGAAGTGGGCGTTGCCAAGGTTGAACAGGAGATTGGCGGAGACGCCGTTCGTGGTGGCGGCCCGGTACAGCCCGGCGGCCTCGGCGAATTGCCCGGTCTCGTACAGGCGGTTGGCCTCCTCAAACTGCGCCTCGCTGGCCGCGCCCGTGGTGGTCGCGAGCAGCACCCCCCCCAGCAGGCCAAGCGCTTGGCCAAGCCAGGTGATGATGGATCCGCTCCCGCGAATGCTGCCTCTCCCTCTCCCAGCGGGAGCGGGTTGGGGTGAGGGAGAAAACAAGGCGTTTGCAAAATTGCGTCCGAGAGTTTTCACCCTCATCCGGCCTGCGGCCACCTTCTCCCTGAGGGAGAAGGAATCGAGCGGGACGCACTTGGCCAAGCGCCGCTTGCCGGCGGGTGAGGGAGAACGCAAGACAACCAACGGAGCATGAGGCACACTCTTAAACTGCCGGTTTAACAAAGGGCGGCGCGGGTTCATTTGAGGGCGGAAACAACCTCCTTGAGCAGGGCGAGATGCGTCTTCATCTCCCCGGTGGTTTGCGAGCCGGCGTAGCTGGCCTGGTCGCTTGCGGTGAACAGTCTCCGGATGTCGCTTCGGGTTTCTTCACTGAGCGAGTTGGCGGCGGGACTGTGGACGATGTCACCGGTGATGCCCTCGGCCGGGATGTCGAGCCGCAGGCCAATCTGCTCGCGCAACACCTCCGCCAGCTCGGCGTGGAATCCCCCGGCTTCGCCGCTCTCCGCCAAGGTGTCGAGCTTGGCCAGGCCGACCCGGGTGCGTCCGGCCACCTGTCGCTCGCGGCGCAATCTCGGGTTGCTGGCCAGCGCGTTGGCCTGCCGGCGCCACGCCAGCGCGCCCAGCCAAAGCAGCAGGGGGATGGACTGCAGCAGCCAGTAGCCGGGCCGGGCAATGAACGGTGCCGCTTGGCCAAGCGAGCCGAGGTGGTGCTTGATCGGCAGGATGTCGGTCTGCGGCTCCGGCTCCCCGGTTTCCGGCGCCGGGCCGGCGGCGGCACCCGTGGCGACCGGCGGGTCCCCGGGGTTGACCTTCAGCGGAAACGGCCCCTTGGCCAGCACGCGGTACCGGCTTGCGACCGGGTCAAAGTAGGGAAACTCAACGCGCGGCACCTCGGTGATGCCGTCGTTCTCGGGAATCACGACCTGCTCAAAGGTGCGCGTGCCCAGCAGGCCAAGCGGGTTCTCTTTTTTCGTGGTGACGGACGGCTCGTAGCTCTTGAACCCGGGCCAGTCGAGCTTGGGCAGGTTGAGCGCCTCGATCGCCCCCTGTCCGGTGAGTTGAATATTCACCGTGACCGGGTCGCCCACGGTCACCTCCAGCGGCGACGCCTTGGCCTGCATCGTGTACCGGCCGACGGCCCCGTTGAAACTGGCCGGCCGGCCCTCGGCGGGCAGCGGCTTGACGGTGATCGGCTGCGCCTTGGCCTCCAGGTTTCGCGGCACCTGCTGGTAGCGGTCAAAAAAACCGTCGAACGGGTCATTGAACGGGCTGCGCCGGCTTTGCTGCTTGCGGACGCGGAGCACCATGCTTTGTTTCACCGGGCCAAGCTGGAGTTGCCCGGCCTTGAGCGGCGTGGCAGCGGTGCGGAAGGTGAGCACTTGGTAGATGCGGTTGCCCTTCTGCATCCGCGATTGCTTGTGCTCGGGGAAGGGCGCGACGTTGAAGCCGTCGGCGGTCAGCTCCGGCATCTTCACGTTTCCGCCGTCGATGAAATGCAGCTGGATCTCCACCGGGATGGCCTCGCCCACGTAGGCGGTGGTCTTGGTCGGCAGCAACCGGACGTAGCCGTATTGCGACAGGCCGTCGTCGTTCGCGGGTCGCTGGCCGGCCGGCAGCACGCGGAGCGTGAGCGGCGCGGGTCTGAGCAGGCGCGTCTTGGCGCGAACCTGGATCGGGGAGATGGAATAGTTGCCCGGCTTGAGCGGCGTGACCTGGTAGTTGAGCGTGTACGACGTGGTTCGTTTGCCGTTGGCGATTTGGAACTGCCGGGAGGTGCCGGCGCTGGCAAAGCGCAGCCCGGGAATCGACGGCATCACCGGCTGGGACGACGGCGAAAAGTCGGTGCAAACGATCGCCAGGTTGACGCTTTCGCCGACCGACGTGGTGGCGCGGTCAAGGCTGGCGCTGACCTGCTGGCCAAGCGCGCTGGCTGCGAGCATCAACACAAGACTGAACGTGACAATTCGGCTCATCTCACCAGTTTTTTATGATGCCCCGTTTGTCCGCCTTGCCTTTTTGGACGGGGCGGTAGATCAGCGAGCGTTCCTGCTGCTTGAGGGTGTCGAGAAGCTGGCGAACCTGCTCCGGGGTCATCTTGCCGTCCGGCTGTGCCTGGCCGGCTTCCGGTGGCTCCTCGCCGGGCTTGGGCTGTGATGGTTCCTTTTTCTCTTCCCCGCCGGAGCCGTCCTGTTTTTGTTGCTCCTCTTTTTTCTCCTCCTGCTCCTCTCCGGATTGCTGTTGCGGCTGCTGTTCTTTTTTCTCGTCGTCGCCCTGTTGCTGGTCCTGCTTTTGTTGCGGGTCTTTCTGTTGTTGTTCCTGCTCCTGTTGTTTTGGGTCGTCTGGTTTTTGCTGTTGCTGCTGGTCTTTTTGCTGCTCGTTTTTGTCCTGGTTTTCCTTGTCCTGCTGATCGTCGCCCTGTTGCTGTTGCTGCTGTTGTTGGTTCAGTTGCTCAAGCCGTTTTTTGACGATGTCGGTGTTGAACTGGGCGTCCTTGTCGTCGGGGGTGTCTTCCAGTTTTTGGCTGAGATTGAGCGCGCCCTCGTATTTTTTCAGGGCGTCGATCCACTGCTTGGCCTTGTCGTCCGGGTTGTCGGTGGTCTCGCCCAGCCGGAACATGGCGTTGCCCAGGTTGTAAAACGCCTTTTGCTGCAGCGGGAGCGGCGCCTCGGGCGAGGCGAGGGTCGAGTTAAAGTGGGTCTTGGCCTTTTCAAAATCCCCGGCCTGATAGGCGGCGGCCCCGGCGTTGTAATGCAGCCGGGCGTCCTCGGGGTGTTTCTCCAGCAATGCCTCGTAAAGGTGCAGCGCCCGCGCAAAATCATCCTGCTCCATCGCGCGCCGGGCGTCGGCCGGCGTGGCTGAGGCGGCCGGTGCGAGGAGCAGCAGGCCAAGCGCGGCCAGGGCGGCGGCCCCGTTTTTGTTCGGTTGGCGCCGCCCCTCGCCGAGGAGCATCTCGGTGAGCAGCAGCAGGATGGCCAGGCCAAGCGGCCACTGGAAGCGTTCGAAGTAGCGTTTGGTCTCCCGGTTCTCTTTTCGGTTCGGCGTCAGCCCGGCCAAGCCGGCCTCGTAGAGCCGTTCCATCGTGTCGGCCCCCTGCAGCGGCAGGTAGAACGCCCCGGTGTCGGTGGAGAGTTGGCGCAGGAGCGGCTCGTTCAGGCGCGACTTGACGACGTTGCCGCTTTCGTCCTTGAGGAACTCGAGTTGGCCGGAATTCGGGTCGGGCAGCTGGATCAGCTCTCCCTTTGCGGAGCCAAGGCCGATGGTGAAAATCTTCATGCCGATGTCGTTGGCCTTGCGGGCGGCGTCGGTCACGCCGGCCTCGTGGTCCTCGCCGTCGGTCATCAGCACGAGCACCTTGTGGTTGTCCTCCTCCTTTTTGAACGTCCGCAGCGCCTCGTTGACCGCCTCGCCGATGGCGGTGCCGCCCTGCGGGATGATGTCGGTGGTGAGGGAGTTGACGTTTTGAATGAAGGCGTTGCGGTCGATCGTCAGCGGGCATTGCAGGAACGCGGTGCCGGAGAAGGCGATCAGGCCAAGCCGGTCGCCCTTGGCCAAGCGCATCAGGTCGAGCACGGCCAGCTTGGCCCGCTCGAGCCGGTTCGGGCTTTGGTCGGTGGCCAGCATGCTGCGCGAGGTGTCCACGGCGACGAGGATGTCGAGGCTGCGTGTCTCGGTTCTCTGCAGTTCGTAGCCGCCCTTGGGCCGGGCCAGCGCGACGAAAAGCAGCAGCACGACGCCGAGCAGCAGGCCAAGCTTGGCCTTGCGCCGGGCCGTGGAGAGGCCCAGCGTGAGCTGTTCCACGAGGTTGGCGTGGATGAACCGCGCCACCCGCTCGCTTCGCCGCCGCCACGCCCAGCCGAGGAAGAGGCCGAGCAGTGGCACGACCAGCGCCGTCAGCCATAAAATCTGGGAATGTTCAAAATGCACGGGGTTGCGTACCAAAAACGCGCGGGAACCTTAACCGCGCCGGCGGCTCTCGGCCACGCGAAAATGCGCACCCACGGCCGGACCGACTTTGACGGCAACTGACTGCCGGTGCGCCGGTTCCGTTCAAATCCGCCGTCCTTTGTCTTGCAGTTGAACGCCGGGACGGCTTTTCTTCCTGCCGCCGCTTTTTCGCGGCTGGACGATGAAGACCAGTTCGGAGATTAGACAATCCTTCCTCGATTTCTTTCAGGACAAACAGCACACCATCGTGCCGTCGGCCAGCCTGATGCCGGACGCGCCCAACCTGCTCTTCACCAACGCTGGCATGAACCAATTCGTGCCAATCTTCCTCGGCGAGCTGACCTGCCCGTACACCCCCGGCCGCGCCGCCGACACGCAAAAGTGCATCCGTGCCGGAGGCAAGCACAACGACCTCGAGGACGTCGGGCTGGACACCTACCACCACACGTTCTTCGAGATGCTCGGCAACTGGTCGTTTGGTGATTACTTCAAAAAGGAGGCGATCGAGTGGGCCTGGCAGCTGCTCACCGGCGTCTGGGGTTTCCCGAAGGAACGCCTCTACGCCACCGTCTACCAGCCGGGCGACGGCGATCCGGGCGAGTTCGATCAGGAGGCGCACGACTGCTGGGCGGCCATCTTCACCGCCGCCGGGCTCGACCCCGCCGTGCACATCGTCAACGGCGACAAGAAGGACAACTTCTGGATGATGGGCGACACCGGCCCGTGCGGCCCGTGCAGTGAACTGCACATCGACCTCACGCCGGACGGCGACACGAAAGGCAGCCTCGTCAACGCCGACAGCGGACAGTGCATCGAGATTTGGAACCTCGTTTTCATCCAGTACAACGCCAATCCGGACGGCTCGTTCGCGCCGCTGGCCGCGCGGCACGTGGACACCGGGATGGGCTTCGAGCGGGTCGCCGCCGTCATGCAGTCGACCAACGGGTTCACCGACTTCAGCCGGCCGGTCTCCAACTACGACACGGATGTGTTCCGTCCGCTCTTTGCCGAGCTGGAGAAAATGAGCGGCAAAAAATACGCCTCCACGCTGCCTGCCGCCGAGCCGACTGAACAGGAACAGGTCGACGTGGCGTTCCGCGTCATCGGCGACCACATCCGCACGCTGAGCTTCTCGATCGCCGACGGCATCCTGCCCGGCAACACCGATCGCAACTACGTCCTGCGCCGCATCCTGCGCCGTGCCGTGCGCTACGGGCGCACGCTCGGGTTTCAGGAGCCGTTTTTTTACAAGCTCGTCGATGTGCTCGTCGACGCGATGGGCGACGTCTTCCCCGAGCTAAAAAAACGCCGGGAGATTGTCCGGCAAACGATCCAAACCGAGGAGCAGTCGTTCAACAAAACCCTCGACCGCGGCATCGACCTCTTTCGGGATGAAGCTGGAGGGTTGGGGGATGTTAAAGAATTGACCGGCGCGTTTGCGTTTAAGCTTTATGACACGTATGGGTTTCCGCTGGACTTGACGGAGTTGATGGCGCGCGAGACCGGCTTGACGGTGGACACCGCCGGGTTCGACGCGTTGATGGAGCAGCAACGCGACCGCGCGAGGGCCGCGCAAAAGAAGGAGGTTATCAGCGTCTCAAGCCTCTCCTCCGGTGCCACGACGGAGTTTGTCGGGTTCGACCAACTCAAGGTCACCGCGACCGTTGCAGAGGTTGTAGAGGAAAAGAAACGAACCGGCGTCGTGCTGGATCGCACACCGTTTTATGCCGAGATGGGCGGGCAGGTCGGCGACACCGGCACGCTGGCGCTTGGCGGCAAAACGTGGACGGTCACCGGCACGCAGAAGGTTGGCGACGCGTTTCTGCATTTCGTCAAGGGCGACGGTGTGCCGGAGGCCGGCAGTGTAGTCGAGTTGGCGGTGGACGCCGACCGTCGGGCCGCGATCCAGCGGCATCACACCGTCACGCATCTTTTTCACTGGGCGCTGCACGAGGTCACCAGCCCGGACGCCTCGCAAAAAGGTTCCTACGTTGGCCCGGAAAAGTTGACGTTTGATTTCAACAGCCAAGCGTTGACGGCGCAGCAGTTGGACGAGATCGAGCAACTGGTCAACGAGCGCATCGTTGAGAATACCCCCGTGAGTTGGGCCGAGGTGCCGTACAGCGAGGTCAGCGGCAACGACCGCATCCTGCAGTTTTTTGGCGACAAATACGGCGACACGGTGCGCGTGGTGCAGATCGGCGGCGGGGCCGACGCGCTCGACGGTTACTCGATGGAGTTGTGCGGCGGCACGCACACGCGCGCCACGGGGGAGGTGGGCCTGTTCCGCATCAGCGCCGAGTCGGCGATTGCCGCCGGCGTGCGGCGGGTGGAGGCCGTGGCCGGTCTCGTGGCCGCCGAACAAGCCCGGGCGGACGCCGGGCGCATCGCCGCCCTGGCCGAGACGCTCAACTCGCCGGTGCGTGAGATTGAAAAAAAGGTCGAAGCCGCGCTTGGCCAAGCCAAGAAGCTGGAGAAACAGTTGAAGGCACTCCGGCAAAGCCAGGCGGCCGGGACGGCCCGGGAGCTGTTGGCCAAGGCGGAGACGGTCGCCGGCGTGCCGCTCGTCACGGCCCACCTTGGCCAAGCGGACGGGGATTACGCCCAGGCCGTCGCCGACGCGATGAAGGGCGGGTTCGACGGTGTCATCGTGCTGGGCGCGGTCGATGACAGCCGGGTGGTGCTCCTGGCCAGCGTCGCCGACTCGCTGACCGATCGCCTCCAGGCCGGGAAGATTATCCAAGCCATCGCGCCGGTTGTTGGGGGCAAGGGGGGAGGCAAGCCGACGCAGGCGCGCGGCGGCGGCAGGGATGCCTCCAAGCTGGACGACGCCTTGGCCAAGGTGGCCGGGCTGGTGGCGGCGGAATGATTTTTGCGGGATGGCGAACTCTCTGTCATTGACGCGGCCAAGCGCTTGGCCCGAAGCTTGGCCAAGCGGACGGGAGATCCCGATATAGATTGATTCGTGAAAAAAGGAGCATTATCCATTCGAGGCTGGTATTTGGCGTGCGGCATCCTGGCGTTTCACGGCCAAGCGGTCGCGCAAACCATTTCGTCGGTGGCGATCGATTTCCAGATCCTGACCGAGATCAGGCCGGTGGCGCACCAGCCCGGCACGCTGCTTTTCGAAAGCGACACCTTTTCGCTGCAAAACAAATACAACACGGTCACCATCCACGGGCTTGGCCTGGACCTGCCGGAGAGCACGTCGGAGGTGACTTGGTCGGTCGAGTTCCTGAACCTCGGCGTCGGCCGGGCCGGCCTGCTGCTGTACGACCCCCCGACGCTTGGCGACAACCACGACGACTTTTGGGAAAAAGTCAACGGCGAGTGGAAGTTGAAGTCGACTGAGGACGGCTCCAACTTTGCCGCCCGTCTGGCCGGGGTGCCGTTGGGCAAGGAGGAGGACAAGGTGATTTACGAGAACGCCAAGACCTCCCTTGGCAAGGTGTATCTCACCTCGAAGGAAGTCGGGGACACGGTGATCCTGGACGGCGACAACAGCGAGCTGACGGCGATCCAGTTCGAGTATTATGCCGCCTTGTCGCCGTTCGGCGACATTGCTAAGGGGAAAGTTCGCCTCTACCTCAATGACGGGAAAAGCCAGGCAACGGCGGAGGTGCCGGTCGACCCACGGGGCGAGTTGATCCTGCCGCCCGGAAGCTCGGTGGTGTACGACAACCCGCGCGGCGTCAAGGGCGACATCCAGATTGCCAGCGGCGAGATTGGCGACGCGTTTACCCTCGATGACAGTCGGCGGATGATCAACCAGATTCAGTTCGAGTATTACGCCGCGTTGAACCCGTTCGAGTCCACCCAGAAAGGCGTGCTCCGTTTTTATGCCAACAACGGCGCGGTGACGGGGGAGGGCGGGGTGAGAAAACCGGGCGATCTGCTGTTCGAGAGCGATCTCTTCCCGCTGCGGGCCGGGTACAACATGGTTACGGTCAGCGACCTCCGCGTGCGGGTGCCGGAGGAGGTCACGTCGGTGACGTGGTCGCTCGGATACACCGGCCTGAGCAACATCGGGAAGGTGGGATTGCTCCGGCACGACCCGCCGGCCAAGGGGGACAGCGCCAATACATTTTGGCTCAATGCCGGGACCAGCACCAAGCCGGATTGGCAGTTGCAGACCCCCGACGACGGGCGCGGCAATTTCTCGGTCCGCATCGCCGCGCAGATTCCGCCGCCCGTGAGCCTGTCCGTCGGCGGCGAGGTGTACCAGCTGGGAGAGCCGATCGAGGTGGCGTTTGGCAACGGCCCCGGCAACCCGAAAGACTGGGTCGGCATTTACCGGCCGGACGCGATCCCCGGCTCCGCCGCCGCCCCGGCTTGGGCCTATGTGAACGGGGCCAAGACGGCGGGGCAGGGCCGCACCGACGGGACAGTGGTGTTCGATGAGGTCTTGCCGTCTGGCAACTACGTGGCGCGGCTTTTCGAGAACGACAGCTACAAGCAGCTCGCCAGCGCGGTCTTCTCTATCGCCGAGCCGCCCGGTGTCACCACCGGCAGCGAGTCGTACCTTCCGGGAGACTCCATAACGGTTCAATTCGCCAACGGCCCCGGCAATCCCAAGGACTGGATCGCGGTGTACCGGCCGGACATGGTCCCGGCCAAGGTGCCCAGCCTGTTGTGGGCGTTTGTCAACGGGACACAGACCGCCGGCGAGGGGCTTTCGGCCGGTACCGTCACTTTTGCCGATGGCCTGCCGGCCGGGGCGTATGTCGCGCGATACCTCGAGAACGACGGCTACAAACAGTTGGCTGAGGTTTCGTTCATCGTGAAGGATATCATTCCGCCGGTGATCACGCTGAACGGGCCGCCGACGGTCACGATCGAAGTCAACGAACCGTACACGGATGCGGGGGCGACGGCGCTGGACAACGCCGACGGCGACATCAGCAACTCAATCCAGGTGACTGGAATAATTCTTACCGACATCCCGGGCGTTTACACGAGGACATTCAAGGTTCAGGACAGGAGCGGCAACGCCGCCGAACCGGTGGTGAGAACCATCCGGGTGGTCGATTCCGGCCCGCCGGCGCTGCGGATCGCACGAAACGCGGACGGCACTCTCACGGTCACGTTCAAGGGCGAACTCGAGGCCGCCTCCGGGGTGAATGCCCCGTGGAAGCCGGTCGCCTCGGAAAGCCCCGTGGTGTTGCCGGCCGACCAGGCTGCCGCGTTCTTCCGTGCCGTCCGTGATTAGTCCGGCTCCAGCCTCCTCTCCAGTGGAGAGGGGCGGGGAGAGGGAGAGCGCAAAACGATGAGCAGCCCGCCGGCCAAGCCAACGATCAACCCGTGGGTCTGGGTGGCGGCATGGATGGGCGTCATTTTCTTTTTCTCGACTGACCTGTTTTCCGGGCCGCAAACCTCCCGCATCATCGGGCCGATCCTGAAGTGGCTCGTGCCGGGCATTTCCGATGACGCCGTCGCCGCTGCCCAGCTTGCGGCGCGAAAAGTCGCGCACCTGGCCGAGTACGCGATCCTGGCGGTTCTCATCTGCCGCGCCTTGGCCAAGCGCGCCGGGATGCTCCCGCTGCCGTTGGCCGCGCTTGGCCAAGCGGTGCTGATCGCCGCGGCGTACGCCGCGTTTGACGAATGGCACCAGTCGTGGACGGCTGAGCGGTTCGGGTCGGCGCTCGACGTCGGCATCGACTCCGTCGGAGCGGTGGCGGGCGCTGCGTTTTTCGCTTGGCTTTCGTGCCGTAAACCCGCGACAAACAGCCCATGAAGCGGCCCATGGTACGGGTGGCGGTGCCGTACATACTCGGCATCGCCGTGGCCGATGCCGGGGGGGTGCCGTTCTGGCCGCTCCTCGCCGCCTGTGCCGCCGCGACCACGCTGGCCGCCGTGTCGAAGGCGGGCCGGCCGGTGCTGCTGCTGCCGTTGCTCTTTGGCCTTGGCCTGGCCAACCAGTCGTACCACCTTCACCGGATCCCGGCGGACGACCTCCGGAAGCAACTCGGCGACGGGCAGCAGCTCGTCACCATGACCGGCCGCCTGGCCAGTACGCCGGAGCACCGCGTCAGCGAGGTCAACGGGGAGGATTATTGGCGCTCGATGGTGGAACTGTCGGTCACCGAGGTCGAGACCGATACCGGCCGCTTGGCTGCGAGCGGCACGGTGCACGTCTCCGCGTCGTTCCGTCTGGCCAAGCGCTACTACGCCGGGCGGCAGGTGAGCGTGACCGGCGTCATCAAGCGCCCGCCAGTCGCCGCAGCCACCGGCATGTTTTCCTACCGCGACCACCTCGCCCGGCACGGCATCCACTTTCAGCTTCGCACCAAGACAACGAGAGATTGGCGGCTCCTCGACGAGGCCGAGCCGCCCGCGCCGCCGCTGTCCGTCCGCTTCCAGCGCTGGGCACGCGACACCCTGGCCAAGCCGCTTGGCGGGGAGGACGACGTCGTCCGCCTGCTGTGGGCGATGACGCTCGGCTGGCGCACATCGCTCAACGGCGAAGTCGCCAAGCCGTTCATGCACTCCGGCACGATGCACGTCTTCGCGATCAGCGGTCTGCACATCGCGATGATTGCCGCAATCCTCGTCCAGTTGATGCGTTTCGCCCGGCTGCCGCGTGCCGTATGTGGCCTGTTGTTAATCCCGATGCTTTGGTTTTATGTCGCCGCCACCGGCTGGCAGGAGTCGGCTGTGCGTTCGTCGGTCATGGTGACCATCGTGGCGCTGGGCTGGATCCTCAAGCGCCCCGGCGACCTCGTGAACTCACTGGCCACGGCCGCTGTGCTGATCCTGCTTTGGGAGCCACAGCAGTTGTTCCTGACCGGTTTTCAGCTTTCGTTCTGCGTCGTGTTGTCCATCGCGATGTTTGCGCTGCCGCTTCAGGAGCGCATTCAAAACCGGCTGCAACCCGATCCACTGTTGCCGCCGGAGCTGTGGTCGTGGGGGTCGCGTTTTTTGGTTCGGGTGGGGACGCCGCTGCTCGCCGTTTCTGCGGCGGCTTGGCTGGGGTCGCTGCCGTTGGCGGCATCGACATTCAACCTGTTCACGCCGGTGACCCTGCTTGTCAACGCGCTCATCGTTCCTCTCGCCGGCTTGGCCTTGGCCAGCAGCCTCGGTTGCCTGATTTGTGCCGCTTGGTTTCCGTTTGTTTCGGGGTTGTTTGCTTACAGCGCCTGGCTTTGGATGTGGTTAATGCGAGGGCTCAGCGAGGCGGCGGCGGCATTGCCGCTGGGGCATCAGTACGTCACCGCGCCGCCGACTTGGCTGATGTTGATTTATGTGGCGGCACTCGCGTTGTGGGCGCTGCCGTTGGTGGTGAAAACCAAGCGGCTCGGGACGCTGGCACTGATCGGCTTGGCCTTCGTTTTGTTTGCGGCGCAGAGCTTGGCCAAGCGCGGCGAGTTCAGGTTGACCGTGTTGCCGCTCGACAGCGGTTCGGCACTGTTCGCCAAGCCGCCCGACGATGCGCCGCTGCTCATCGACTGCGGCAGCGACTCCGGCGCCCGGTTCACCGTGGTGCCGTTTTTGCGGACGCGCGGCTACGACGCGCCGCCGTGGGCGATGGCAACGCACGGCGACCGGCATCACGTGCAGGGCTTCGGCAGCCTGGCGGCGGAGATGGGCTGGCCGGTGATGTTCATCAACCCGACCCGGTTCAACTCGCCGTACTTCAAGGCGATGTTGGAGGGCTTGGGAGGGTCCGGCCGGCCGCCAGTCGTCGTCGCGCGCGGCAACTCGATCGCTGGGTGGGAGGTGCTGCATCCGCCGAGCGGCGATCGCCTGCCCAAGGCTGACGACAACGCGACCGTGCTCGCCCGCGAGGTGCACGGTGTGCGCCTGCTGCTGCTCTCCGACCTGGGCGAGGCGGGGCAGGCGGACCTGGCCGGGAGCGGCTTGGATTTGCGGAGCGACATCGTCGTGGCCTCCATGCCCGGCGTCGGCGAGCCGCTTGGCCAAGCGCTGCTCGACGCGATCGCGCCGGGGGCGATCGTGCTCAGCGCCGGGACGTTTCCGTACGCGGAGATTCCGTCGGCCGCGCTGCTGGAGCGCTTGGCCAAGCGGGGCGTGCCGGTGTTCAACACGCTGGCCGACGGCGGCGTCCAGCTCAAAATTCGCCGAACCGGCGAGTGGCAAATCGAGTCGATGCACGGCCGCGAAGCTTCAAACTCAAGCGAATCCGCGAAAAATTGAATCCGCAGATGACATAGATTTTCGCAGATAAATAAGCGGCGCACAGCGGGCGCTCAACAAGACGCTCCCGCTCAGCGGCCGAGCAATTTGCCCATGCCGGGCATCGCGCCCATGCCGCCGCCCATCTTGGCCATCATCTTCTGGAATTTGCCCATCTTCTTCATCATTTTCTGCATCTCGCCGAACCGCTTGAGCAGGCCGTTGAGCGCGGCGACCGTGGTGCCGCTGCCGGCGGCGATGCGGCGGCGGCGGCGCGCGTTGAGGATCACCGGGGTGCGGCGTTCCTGCGGGGTCATGCTGCAGATCATCGCCTCCATCTGGCGGAATTCCTTTTCGCTCTTGCCGAGGTCGGAGCCTTTTACAGCACCCCCGCCGCCGGGCAGCATCTCGACGATGCTCTCGAGCGATCCCAGTTTTTTGAGCTGACGCAGTTGCTCGAGAAAATCCTCGAGGGTGAACTGGCCCTTCTTCATCCGCTCCTCGAGTTTGCGGGCGGTCTCCTCGTCCACCGACTCGGCGGCCTTCTCGACGAGGCTCACCACATCGCCCATGCCGAGGATGCGCGACGCCATCCGGTCGGGGTGGAACGGCTCGAATTCGTCGAGCTTCTCGCCGATGCCGGCGTACTTGATCGGCTTGCCGGTGACTTCGCGGAAGCTGAGCGCCGCGCCGCCGCGCGCGTCGCCGTCGAGCTTGGTCAGGATCGCGCCGGTGATGCCCAGCGCGTCGTCGAAATGCGTGGCGACGCTGACCGCCTCCTGCCCGGTGGCGGCGTCGAGCACGAGCAGGATCTCTCGCGGCTGCACACGGTCGCGCAGCCGGACCAGTTCCTGCACCAGCGGTTCGTCGATCTGCAGCCGGCCGGCCGTGTCGAAAATGACCACGTCGATGCCGTCTGCCTTGGCCTGGGCCATCGCGCCGTCGGCGATCTTGAGCACGTCCTTTTCGCCGCGCATCAGGAAGCACGGCAGGTCGAGCTGCTTGGCCAGGGTCTCGAGCTGATCCATCGCGGCCGGGCGGTAGACGTCCGCGCCGACGAGCAGCGGCTTGCGTCCCTCGGCGGCGAGCAGCCGGGCGAGCTTGCCGCTGGAGGTGGTCTTGCCGGAGCCGTGCAGGCCGCACAGCATCAGGCAGAGCGGCTGGGCGAAGCCGCGCGGCAGGTCGAGCTGGCTGCGCTCGGCCCCGAGCAGCGCGACCATCTCGTCGCTGATGAGTTTGACGATTTGCTGTCCCGGCTGGATGCTGGCAACGACCTTCTCGCCAAGCGACTGCTCCTTCACGCGGGCGATGAACTGCTTGGCGACCTTGAAATTGACGTCGGCGTCGAGCAGGGCCATGCGCACCTCGCGCAGCGCCTCGGCGACGTTGGATTCGCTGATCTTGCCGAGGCCCCGGAGGTTGCGGAAGGTCTGCTGGAGTTTATCGCTGAGCGCGTCAAACATGGGTGCGGACGATAGAAACCCAAACGGGGTTTGACAAGCGCGTCACAATTTGGCGTAATCCGCCGCCCTTTTCGGAGGTAGGATACCGAAGCGGTCAAACGGGGCGGACTGTAAATCCGCTGGCTTAGCCTTCACAGGTTCGAATCCTGTTCCTACCACCACTTCTTTCTACTTGCCGCTCACTCCGAACCGGCCCCGGCCCCGGGGGTCGGGAGAGCCGCTAAACAGCTTGCCGGCCTGGCCAAGGCCGATCGCCTGTGCGGCGCCGAGGGTGTTGACGGCCTCCACCGTGTGGCCCTTGGCGCGGAGGGCGTCGATGGCCGCTTGGCCAAGCGCCTTCTCGACAAGCAGCCGATCCGGTTTCCATTGGTGATGAAACCGCGCCTGGCCAAGCGCCTCGGCGGGCGATTTGCCGAAGTCCACCACGTGGATGATCGCCAGCAAAACCTGCGTGATGATCGTCGGGCCGCCGGCCGCGCCGACGGTGAAAACCGGTTTGCCGTCGCGCAGCACAATCGTCGGGCTCATGCTGGAGAGCGGCCGTTTGCCGGGGGCGATCGCGTTGGCCTCCGCGCCGATGAGGCCAAAGGCGTTAGGCACGCCGGGCTGCGCGGAAAAGTCGTCCATCTCGTTGTTCATCACGATGCCGGTGCCGGGGAGGACGACGCCGGAACCGAAGGTGGTGTTCACCGTCGCCGTGCAGGCCATCCACCAGCCGTCGGAGTCGGCGGCGGAAAAGTGTCCCGTGTGCTTGCTGAACAAATCCGTATCGGCGTTCGGCGGGGTGGAGTGGGCATCGATCGTGGCCGCTTTGGTCGGGTCAATTTTTTTGGCGAGTTGGCGGGCGTATTTTTTGGAGGCCAAGCCTTTGGGCACTGCGGCGAAGTCGGCGTCGCCGAGCCAATGGGCGCGGTCGGCGAACGCCAGCCGCATCGCCTCGGTGACGAGGTGGACGAACTCGGCCGAGTCGGGTGCCATCGAGGCCAGGTCGAACGACTCGAGGATGTTCAAAATCTGCGCCACGTGCACGCCGCCGGAACTGGGCGGCGGGAAGCCGACGATCTCGTGTCCGCGATAGGTCGTCCGCACCGGCTCGCGCCGCTTGGCGTTGTAACCGGCCAAGTCATCGCGGGTGATGAGGCCGCCATTCGCACTCATCCACCGCCCGGTTTTCAGCGCAAACGGGCCGCGATAAAACCAGTCGGCCGTGTGGCGCGCGATCTTGCGATACGACTTGGCCAAGTCCGGCTGCTTGAGCTGGTGGCCGCTTGGCCAGGCGTTGCCGTCGGGGTTGAGGAAGATGCGGGCGCTGTCCGGGAACTTGCGGAGTTTGTTCACCACTTGGCCAAGCCGGCGCAGGTAGGCGTCGTCGAGCGCGAAGCCCGTCTCCGCGATCGCCGCCGCTTGGTCAAGGTGCTCGGCGAGGTCGAGGTTGCCGTGTTGCCGGATCGCGAGATCGTACGCTGCCAGCGCGCCGGGCACGCCGACGGCCAGCGCGCCGGTACGGCTCAACTCGGGCTTGGCCTTGCCGTCGCGCAAATACATGTCGCGGTGGGCTGCGGCCGGGGCGGTTTCGCGTCCGTCGATCGCGACAATCGTGCCGTCCGGCTTGCGGATCAGCATGAAACAACCGCCGCCGATGCCGGAGTTGAAGCCGTCCACCACGCCCAACGTCAACGCCGCCGCGACGGTGGCATCGACAGCGTTGCCGCCCCGCTTGAACGCGTCCAACGCCGCCTTGGTGGCGACGGGATGAGCGGTCACCGCCGCGCCGGTTCGTTCCGCCGCTTGGCCGGTGGGCAGCGCGAGCAAAAGCAACAGGAGAGGACGAAGCATCATGTCAATGAAGGTTCCACCTGGCCAGGCGGAGGACGGCGCGGGGACGGCCGCTCAACTGCTCGTACCATGCGGTAAGGAGGGTGCCGCCGGGCAACTCGACGGTGGAGGGGTAGCCGAGGTCGCCGTTCGATCCGTCGCCGGAAACAGTGAGCGGCTCGCTCCATGTTTTGCCGTGGTCGGCGCTGACGCGGGCCTGGTTGCCGAACGGGTTGCGGCGGTGGCCGTAGCTCATCAGCAATCGATCATCCTTTAGGCGCAGCAAGTGTGACGGCAGCCCCCAGACGCCGATTGAGCGCGGCACACTCCAACTCTTTCCGCCATCGGTGGATTCGCTTTGCAACGTCTCGCGGCTATTGGCGGCGTTGTGATTCCGGATCTGCGCAACGATCGTTCCGTTGGCGGCCTCGACCGCGTGCAGTTCGTGGTATTCGGCGGGATCATCGCCGGGGCGGGTGGGGATCTGCGCCAGTTTTTGCCACGACTTGCCGTCGTCCGTTGATTCACAAACACCGATCCAGTTGCCGGTTTTCCACAAATCCTTCCCGGCATAAAGCTGCCGCCCGTCGGCGAGTTGAATCGGGCCGTGCGGACTGTTGACGATCGAGTCGTAATGAGTGGACCACGTGACACCGCCATCGGTCGAGCGCAGCATCCACGTGCCAAGCTGCGCCTTGCGCTCGGCCTCGCTGATACGGTGGTGCGCCCCGCGCCAGCGCGCCTGCCGTGCGGCGTCCCAGTTGTCGATTTGGCCGTTTCGAAAATAATGCTCGTAGGCGAGCGACGAAAACGTGGTGGCCAACAGCGTGCCGTTGTCGGTCTCGAGGATGCCGGCGTCGCGGTCGTCGATCGCGAGGTCAAGCAGCACGCGGGGGAAGGTCCAGGTTGTGCCGTTGTCGTCCGATCGCATCAACTCCACCTGGCCAAAGGGGCAAACGTGCCCCTCGCGTCCGCCGGTGCAGATCAGCAGCAACTGGCCGTTGCGCCGCAGGGCCAGTGTCGGCCAGCCGTGGTAATGGGCCGGGCGCAGGCTCACGGTTCGGATGTCGTGCACCTCGGCCAACGGCTTGGCCGCTCGGACACGAACGTGCGGCACAACGGCAGCAGCCAGGCCAAGCGCGGCCGATTGGCGGATCATGCGGCGGCGGGAGATGGGTTGAGGCTTCACGGCGGAGACGGTAGTGGATGTTGCCCGCTTGGCCAAGGGGATAGGGGATAGGGGTGAGGGGTGAGGGGTGAGGGGTGAGGGGTGAGGGGTGAGGGGTGAGGGGTNNNGGTGAGGGGTGAGGGGTGAGGGGTGAGGGGTGAGGGGTGAGGGGTGAGGGGTGAGCAGAGTGACACGGGGTTTTGCTCACTGTTATCTGCTTACTTTCCCGCGCTTGGCCAAGTACCCTCCGGGCATGGCCAAGTTTTCACCGGCGAAGCTGTACCACTACCGGGCCACCATCACGGCGGTGTACGACGGCGACACCTGCACGGCCGATGTCGATCTGGGTTTCAAGGTGACCGTGCGTGGCGAGAAAGTCCGGCTGGCCCGCATCAATGCGCCGGAGATCCGCGGCGCGAACCGCAAGGCCGGGCTGGCAAGCCGCGATTTTTTGCGGGATCTGATCCTCGGCAAGGAAGTGCTGCTCAAGACGATCCGTGACAAGCGCGGCAAGTACGGGCGTTACCTCGGCGAGATTGTCGTGAAACAGGGCCGCCGAAACGTGAACGCAAACGACGCCCTCGTCCGAGCCGGCCACGCGAAGTACGCGGAGTATTGAGCCGGTTACGCCTGCTTTTTGTTGCGGCGGTGGGCGATAAACATGGTGGTGCCGAGGCCGATCGGGATGGCGCTCAGGAGGGTCATCACGATGATGATGAGCGCCAGTTGCGCGTTTTCCATCGGGTGGGGTGCCGGTTTGAACTCCATCTCGGCCACGACCGGCAGATGATCGGAGGCGTCGGTGGTCAGAACGTACGCCCGTCGGAGTTTGAAGTTTTTCATGTCGGACACCCAGACGTAGTCGATGCGGCGGGTTGGTTGATCACTGGTCATGGTGAGGCCGGGGCCTTGGCCGACGAGGCTCCATGAGTCGGTCCATTTTCCCCTCATCCGTTTGTGCAACTCGCTGTCGGGGGTGTCGTTGAAATCGCCAGAGAAAATCGCGGGCAGTCCCTCATGTTTTGCAAACAACTCATCGAACTGCGCTTGGCTGAAGAGCCGTTCCGCCTGGTCGTTGGTGTGGTCGAGGTGGGTTCCGGCAAACAGCACACGGCCTTGGCCGACGTCGAGCACGGCCTGTAGGACGCCGCGAGGTTCGCCGTCCCGCGCCTGTTTGAGGACGTGGTTTTCGACTGAATCGATCGGGTGTTTGCTGAGGATGGCGGTACCGTATTTGCCGCCCTGAAAATCGAGATTGGCCCCGAAGGCGACGTGCATATTGGTGCGCTTGGCCAAGTCGGCCGCCATGTCGATGCCACCGGTGCGCTGGGTGTTTTGGTCGACTTCCTGCAGGGCGACGGCGTCGGCGTTGGCGTTCAGGATGACCTTGGCGACGCGTTCGAGATCGACCTTGCCGTCCTGCCCTTCGCCGTGATGGATGTTGAAGGTCATCACGCGAAAGATGATGGGCGACACCTTGGGTGGCTTGCAGCCGGTAAGCGTCAGCAGGCCAAGCGCAGACAAAAAAAGACAGAGGCGGTTAAACCTCTGTCTGAAAAGTCGAACCATCGCGAGAGCCTATTTCTTTTTTTCGCGCTTGAGACGGAAGTCGCGCGGCCGCTTGTTTTGCTCGGGCCAGTAGTCTCCCCGCCGAAAGCTGTATTCTTTCGGGTTGAACTCGCCGGGGAGATCCACCTTGGTGCCGCCCTTCGGGATCTCAAGATCGAGCAGCCAGTAGACGCCATTGACCATCATGCGGCGGGAGCCCTCGACCACGAGGTCGGTGGAGGAGCCCATCGTGGTGGTGTAGACACGGCCTTTTTTGCCGCCCGGCACTTGATAGCTCTTGGTCCAGGTGACCGGCATCATGGGGTCGTTTTTCTTGCCTTCGACTGCTTCGTCGTCGGTTGGTTTTAGACCGAAGTGGATGTCGTTGGTGCGGGGGCCTTTGCGCTTGGTCACTTGACCGAGGATGATGTGTTGTGAGCCTTCGGCCAATGGAAGGCGGACGCCGTAGACGTCGCTCGGACCCCAGATGTCGCCGTTTTTGATGCCGCGGGTGGTCGGGTGTTTTTCCGCGCCCGGGGCGATGATGCCGACGGTGCTTTCGGTTTTGTGGCCGCCGTGGTGGTTCTTCCAGAAGTCGCCGAGGACGAGTTTGCCGAAACCGCCTTGCCACTCTTTTTTCGGGCCGTTGTAGCCGTTGCTGTAGTGGGCGTAGGTTTTGTTTCCGCCGATGTTGAAGGCGTGGGTGGCGGTGCGCATGCCGATCACCGGTTTGCCGGTCCGGAGGTAGGCATCGATGTGCGCCATCTGGTCATCCGGCAGGTCGCGGAAACGGGTGCCGATGACCATCAGATCGGCATCCTTCAATGCCTCGAGGCCGGGGATGTTGTTGCGGTTGTTGGGATCGACGAGGCCGCTCTTGGGGTCGATCGCAAACACCACGCGGCAGTTGAAGCCGTGATGACGCGCGAGGATGCCGGCCAGCAGGGGCATCGCTTCCTCGGAGCGGTACTCCTCGTCACCGGAGATGAGGAGGATGGACTTGCCTTTGCCGGGGCCTTTTTTGCCCTTGTAATCCAGCCACTGCTTCGGCGCGGCGGAGGCGCTCACCGTTGCCACGGCGAAGAGGGCAACCAACAGTTGTTTTGATACGTGTTTCATGGTCTGAGAAATTGGTACTCGTGGCGGGGAACCGTACCGGATGCCGTGCCGATTGCAACCCCGCAACGGCCGAAATCACTCGTCGCTCGCCCACCGTTTGCCTACGGTCGTTGCTGACGGTGCTGGTGATGACGCCCGACAACAACTCTGTCAACCCGTGGATCGTGACCGGCATCGGCACCTATGTTGGCGGGCAAAAGGCTGTGGGCGCCATGCAGGCCGCCTTGGCCCTGGCCGGAGGGCTTTTGAGCCTGTGCCTCGTCGTGGTACTGTTCCGGTTGGCGATGACGCTGAATTCGGCTCCATTCGACACCGAGTCATTCATGGAGGCCAACGGCACGCTGCTTGGCTTGGGCGGGAGCGGCCTTGGCCTACTGGCGATCGCCTCGGTGTGGGCAGCGGTCAGTTCTTTCATTGTCATCAAAATCACAAACAGATCATGAGCAACGCGGAACCAGAAACCGTCCTCGGAAAACTGACGCGCCGTGAGTTTCGCGAGCGCATGGCCTCCGGCGAGTTGGCTGGCTGCCTCATCCCGGTCGCGGCGATCGAGCAACACCTCGAGCATTTGGCAATGGAGCACGACTGGCGCAGCGTTGGCCTGGTCACCCGCGCCGTGGCCAGACGACTGGCCCCGCGCCTGCTCATTGCCGAGGGGCTGATGTGCGGCATCAGCGAGCATCACATGCAGCATCCCGGCACGCTGACACTCCGGCCCGGGACGTTCCTCACCGTGCTGGGCGACCTGATCGACAGCATGGTGCGCGCCGGCTTTCGCAACATCGTCGTGGTCAATGGGCACGGTGGGAACATCGAGCCGATCCGCGGAGTGTGGGATCAGTTCCTGCGGCAGTTCGACGGCACGAACCTGCACTTTTTGTCGTACTGGGACAGGCTTGGCCAAGCGGACGCCGACGAGCTGCTGCGCGGCGGCAAGCGGCTGCCGGACGACATGCCGGGGCACGCGCAGGAGTTCGAGACGTCGTTCGCCTTGGCCAAGTTTCCGGAAAACGTCCGTGCTGACGCGCTCGCCGACCAGCCAGACCGAAGCCCCGCCTTGGCCACGGCGGAGCAGGGGAACGACTGGTTCGCGCGGGTGACCGGGCGCTTGGCCAAGTTCGTCGGCGAGGTGATCGACGGTGAGCGGCAGTCCAAGACTCCGCCGTACCATCCGTGACCGCTTGGCCAAGGTCGGCTCCTGTTGACTCATTAAGAAAGGACACCGAAGGGGAGGCGCTAGACTGTGGTTAGC
>JACKQG010002758.1_pt1 | contig 22397 bp, 17 predicted proteins | sample 8237621 | NCBI WGS metagenome assembly JACKQG01 (sample SAMN15677084, study PRJNA649215) | marine metagenome | biome: marine; feature: Black Sea; material: saline water; isolation source: suspended particulate matter (SPM) from the Black Sea western gyre | collected 2013-06-09/2013-06-10 | depth... | reverse complement strand
CCTGCAATATCGTACCCACCGCCCAAGTCTTGATTTATAGATGTATTTAGATTTCTGAATTCACAGCCGTCAAAAATAGGCTCTGCGTTTTTAATTTCAATAACTCCATAGAGATTATTATCGTTGGGGTCTACATTATCAATTGTTGTATTTGTAAATCGGCAATTCTCAAATGTTGGTGCCCAATTTAAGGCACTACTCAAATCGCTGGGACCTTCAATATAAATCAGAGGTTCTTCATCGTCTCCATTGGTAAATGTAAATCCGATAAATTTTGTACTGTTGGAATATCCACTGTATTCGTTTGCGGTTGCATCCAGTCTTAATACAGGGTGTATTCCTTGTCCATCAATAATGGTTGAATCAGAACCACTGATGGCTTCGATAACAATTTGTTTACCAAGCAAATCAATAACCGCAGTTGTGGCGGAAGATGACTGCCAAACACTTTGACTCCAACCGCTTTGATATTGACCGGTTGAAACATTACCTATTACAACAGAGTTATCACTTATCACAAAGTGTGTTCCTGAAGTCGTGCTGGATGTACTATATGCATCAACAGAAAAATTATTAATATTATTAAAATAAATCATAGCTGGATCCATTGTCCAATTACTCCCAGGATATGTACTTTGATCGCTGTGAGAAAAACTCAAGGATGAAGGACTGCCATTAATTACAGTAAAACTTCCCGTTTGATTTCCGTTATTGTCAGAATAACTAAAACTGTACGTTGTCCCCGATCCGCTTCCAGAGTCAAATGTATACGTCCCTGCGGCAACAAGAATTCGCTTTCCGTCCGTTGTTGCGCTGGCACTAATGGCATCCTGGATGGAAACAAAGGCGCTGTCCAACGAACTACCATCCGGATTGCTGGCCGTTGCAGAATCGTTTACATAAATATCTTCCCCGGAAAATTGCGGAGCACCCGTAACTTCAGCGGAAAAACCACTTTCATAGCCATCTTGGTCAATGGCCGTGATCCGGAAATAGTAAGTGACATTATTATTCAAGCCGGTAGCCGTATACGACGTAGTCGCCAGACCCTGGGCGGTATCCTGTACTACCGTGGGTGAGGACGATGTTCCATAGTAAATCCCGTAGCCGGTGACATCCGATTCGGTGTGTTGGGTCCAGGAAATGGTAACCTGTCCGTCCCCGGCGGTTGTTGTCAGATTTTCGGGTGCGGAAGGATAGGGCGTGGTAGCGAAGCTGTTTTCCAAAAATCCCAGGTCCGGATATGAACCGGGCGGGTCAGGGCGGGGATTTCCCAGCCGGTCGACACTGGGTATAAGGTTCCCCCCGGGATCGCTCGCGCCATATTGAGCCCCGGCACCAATCATTGAACTGGCATCACTCAGGGCATAATAATAGGGCGCTGTACCGGTAAACAGCGGATCATCGGTTATGTTCGATGTCCCGGCATAGGGCTCCTGCAGTCCGGAATAATTCACTTCAATCGTCCCTTCCCATTGGGTAAACATGTCATCACCACCGGCGGTATTATTCCAGATAATGGAGTTCAGCACCTTAACCGCGGTACCGGGATCAGCCTGGGCAATCGCTCCCGCTGTTCCATTCCAGGATTCGACAGTATTCTCCGCTTCATTTCTTACGATGGTAGTATGGACAAAATAGGCGGTAGCGCCATTACGCGCCATCGCACCGCCACCAACTGCTTGCCAACCACCACTGTTATTCTGAGTAACACTGTTGTTCAAAATCAGGGAATTGATTACTCGAACCTCAACCTGACTATTGAAATATAGTCCGCCACCCCGTATATCACGTGCCTGCCCGGCTTGCACACTCCCCTGATTTCCCCGTATGATACAATTCCGGATCGTCACCACCTCCTGGTTCCAGCCACCGGCAAATATCCCTACTCCTAGTCCTTCATCAAAGAAATCCGTACCGATAGTGACATTATTTCCTTTTACTACAGTGCCTGAAATGGTCGCGTTGGTACCACTTACGGCGATTCCGGCTCCTTGACCGGCCCGGTTTCCGGGACCTATAACGCAATTTTCAACCTGCAGCGATCCGGCATCCTGCAGTAAAATCCCCCCACCGCCTTCATTAAAAGTATCGTTGGTATAGGGCGCAAACCCATTGATGATTGTTAAACCAACAATCTTGGCGGAACTGGAATAGGGATGGTTCGTAATTTTAAATCCGCGCCGACGGTCATTCTGGAGACCATTCACATCAAGCGCCACCGAATCGGCACCGCCGTGTCCCATAACCACTAAGTTTTTCTGCATAAAATCAATATCATAATTCCCCCAGCCGGAATAGGTCCCCGGTTTGATGCGAACCGTATCACCGCTAACCGCCTCATCAATCGCATGCTGAATCGTGGCAAACGGATTATCGCTGCTCCCGTCCCCGGTGCTGTTGCTACCCGTTGTTGCTACCCAGAAGGTGGGTCCCAGATAATTGGGAGTGGCCGAGACCGTATCGGCATAAACACTGTAGGAACCATCCGTCGCCTTGGAACGGGCAGTGAAATAATAGGGAGTGCCATTCTCAAGACCGCTGATCACCTTTGTGGTGGTGGTTGCATCGCCGGTACTGTCTGCAAGGGTCATGGTTGCTGTTGTAAAACCCTTATACAGTAAGGTTTTGGCCACCCCACTTCCGGTGGCAGCTGTCCAGCTCAATGCCACTTGCTGTGAGCCTGCCTGGGCGACGAGGTCTTTGGGCGGAGCTACCTGAGGTACGGCCGACTCAATATTCGAGTAGGCACTGTATTCATTATTAGTGTTTTTGGCTTTTACGGCATACCAGTAGGTAACACCATTGGTAAGACCGGTGTTAGAATAGGTTGTTGTGTTGGCATCTACAAAACCAATCGAATCCAAACTTGCGTCTGACAATCCACGGTAGATGATGTAGCGTGCCACATCACCCGTCGTGGAAGCTGTCCAGGACAGATCTACCTGTTGGTAAGATGGCGTTAATGCCAGATTCGTTGGCGGTAGCACTGCAGGTAATGTATAGACCAAACTTAGGGCCGCGACTCTTGAATCTGGTGTCTGGGACATGGTGTTATCGAAAGGATAGGAACCAGCCCCGGAATCACTCCACCCTAGGCGACCGCGATTGGCTCCGGCTTCGCGGAGATACACACCTCCACCCGAAGTATAAGAATTATTATCATGGCTGAATTCCACCACCAGGTTAGCGCTTCCGTCCCACATAATCGGGGTGATGGGAAATTGCACCCAGGCACCCATGGGAAAATCAGCCGGGTAATGATAAACCGGTCCATAACCAACCGTGGTGGCCTCAAAAGAATTACTTAGATCGGCAACTGTTGTCCAGGCGGTTGCCACGCGGAATCCGGCCAGGTCCTGGCCCGGGGATTGTGATGGAAACATTTCGACCGCAGTTATGGTAGCACCGGGACTTAAACCGGCGTTAGACAAATCGGCATTATGATACATAGACTGGTGTTTCACATCGTGATAATAAGTATTCAGGGGGTAGCCCTGGTCTTGTCCTCCAGTGGAAGTAGAACTGGCTCCAGTTAGGAGTTCTGCTATTATCTTGTCGGTGGGGGTCGCTTCGACTATATGAGAATAGTCGCTCTGCTGCCCGGCACTGTCAACCGCCACAACGCGGTAGAAATAGGTAGTATCATTTTCAACATTATTATCAACATAAAAAGTATCCGGCGGAGAAGATGCCATCACACTGTCAATAACCGTCCACGGTGGAGAGTACTTGTCGCGGTAAATGCGGTATTTGGCGAGGTCATTAGCATCAACTTCATCCCAACGTAGAGTGACCTTTGCATTACCCGCTGTGGCGGTGAGGTTTTGGGGGGTCGATGGCCCATCGTTGTAAAGAGTTTGTATTTCCGTGGCAGTTAGGGCGCGGTTGTAAATGCGTATCTCATCAAAATTTCCATCAAAGAAGCTGTAACTACCACCGTCTGAACCAATATACAATGACTTAGTTGTATTTTGTATATTGCTGGTAGCTGAGCTTGAGACATCTAATGTCCCATTAATATAAAAATAGCATGTATTTGTTTGATGATTATATGTAAAGGTTACAAACGTCCAAACATTAGGTTGGAGGTTAGTTTGGGAATAAGCATCTGTTCCACCAAATTGAAAAACAAATTGAAGTTGACCTGAATTATGCATTAAAAAACCCCAACTGCCATCATTATTGATAAAGGGTGTATGTTTACTAACTAAAAAACTTTGCTTTATGATATCAGGTTTGAGCCAAAATCCGATTGAAAAACTCGCGGTAATGTCAAGCACATCATTATCGTTCGCACTTATATAATCATTCGCTCCATCAAAATTATAGGCATTATTGGTATTTCCACTCCTATCGGTAGTTAGCGTAGCGCCATAAACAGTGCCATGATTGCCATTACCGCTGCTGTCATTTGCATTACCGTTAAAGGGATAGAAAGCTACCAGGCCGGAGTCTAGGCTGCCCTGGGCAACCAAAGGCAGGGATAGAGAAACAGCGAGTGTAAGAACCTTCAGGGTTCTGGTCGTTACAGATTCTATTGAAATGATTGTTTTAGCATTGTAACGCATAAGCGCCTCATCTAATTAAAAGCATTGAATTGGAAATTTTCGATCAAAATTAAAATTACTCCGGTAATGCCGGTGGATTTGGCAGGACTGCCGGCTCTTCTTCACCTAAGAGAACATAGGCCGCTCCGGCACCCCCGACTACAATTATTCCGGTCCAGAACAGCCAACCCAGACCGCCTTTTTCCTGGGCGGGAGCTACTGCAGCAATTGGCTGAACCCCGGCCCGTTGTTTGGCCAGTAGTTCTTCCGGTGGATTGAGGCTCATGATTTTCCAGGCCAGGATTTCGATCTCCGCTAACAATCCGTCGATCTCACCCTTGTAGGTGGCGCTGACGGTCTTTTCTGTCTGCCCGGATTCCACCGAGAACATCTTGGCGTCAATGGTATAACTGTTCCCCAGTTTTCCAAACGATCCGGCGATCATATGCTGGACCCCCAGCAGGGCACCGACTTCAGCAGCACATTCGGCGCTGGTACACCCGGATTGCTGAAACCCTTGCTCATCCAGAATTTCCTTCATCTGGTTGCGTTCCACTAGAACCATGGCGTTGGTGGAAGCCAGCTCGGATGTGAAACGATCCGTCAGCGTCTGAGCCTCCATTTGGGAGATTCCCCGTCCTTCAAAATCAAGGATGGCCACCGTCTCTTTATCCTGGCCGGATGCTATTACAGGCAGAGTGATTTGTAAAATTAATACGCTCAGAAACAGGCGCATTCCTGTGGCAAAAATGGATCTATTCATAGCTCTCTCTCTTTTCCCCGACTGGGGAAGCTGTTTCACAGATGGCTTTTAGACGGAAGCGGGCTTCAGCCCTCATTAGCTTCCGCTAGTAATTCTTCAAATATTTGGGATAATTCCCCCTCAAAATCTTCGCCTTCATGAAAGCCCTGTTTTATCAAGCGGATTGTCTGATATTTATCGATTACAAACAAGCGCGGCAGAGTTGCCACCCCGTATTTTTCTTTCACAACACCTCGATTATCATTTAAGACTTGTATTGTTATCCCTTTATCGGCAAGAAACGGGCCAGATTTAGGCGAATCCTCGAAACCAGGCGAGTTGCGGGTCGCTTCGGTTATATCGATGAGGAAAAATTTAATCTCTTCACTACCGTATTTCCGGTAAAGATTTTCCAGGAGCGGTAATTCTTTCATACAGGGTTTACACCAGGTGGCAAAGAAGCTCATCACCACTACATGCCGGTCGGGTTGGGTTTTAAAGCGTCTTAAACGCTGATCTCTTTCAATTGACCAATTCTTTAAAAATTCAAATTTGGCCGGGGCATACATCAGAGCCCAACTGGGAGCTATATCGTCTACCTTCAATAAAGTCCCTTCAACCGCTGCATCAGCCGGAATAATCACCTCCTCCTGAGCCCAACTCAGGCTCAAGAGCGCCGTAAAGAGCAATATTAATACTCGTCTTATCATTCTAATGCTGTCTTTCGTGTTTTTGTAATTCGGAAAAGCGGTCAATCGAGTAAGAATAATACCCGGCAATCTCGCAGTACATTGTTGGCGGAGTTGGCCTGGTTGATTTTCATTACATCGGCGTTGGCGATAACTACATCAGTCCGGTTGGCGCCGCTTACACTAACGGCTTTGACAACCAATGGACTCCCCTTAACACGCATATCTTCCTGAGCGGCTTCCAGAGATTTGGAATAGCCGGCCACACCATTGGTGACGGCATACTCGCGGGTATAGTTACCTGGTCCGTAAACGGCACCCATATTTTGATCCATAATTTTCGGCGCCATCGCGGGACGAATACCCAATCCCCGGGCATCGACGATTATACCAGTCACGGCGGCGGCTGTCGGTTCTACGGCCGTTGTAGACAGGGACGGGGTTGTTGTACCTTCGACCGGTAGGGGTTCGGCGAATCCGGTGGGCGGCGTAATAATTTCCGAGATTCCGCTCATGGAAACAGCCATGGTCAATTCCACCGATGTGTCGCTTAAATAACGCGTCTCACCCACCTGGTAAGCTCCGCGAATAACCCCGGAAACGCTTTCCTTGACGACTTCATCAGCCATCCGGTTACGCATGGTGGTCTCACTGGTGAGGGTAATTCCATTGACCATTTCAACCAACTGGCGGCGGGCATCCACTTTCGCGGCACGAATAGCCATCGCCCGAGCTTGACCGGCGTTGACGGCATATTCCGGAATCGCCCCGATACCATTGGCGGTAATAATACCCTGGGAATAATTTATGGCTCCATTATCGGTTTCTTCAATCACAGCGCCGGGAACTACCCCGTAGCCATACTGGGCCAGACCTAAAGAACAACATGCTAACAGGATGATAAAAAGTTTCTTCATTGCTGCCTCCATCTTATTGAACGATCTCAGCGGAGATTCGATTTCCGCTCAGACCGGTAATTTTAAAGCTGAGTCCATCCGGTGATGTGCGGGTTAGACTCATAGCCAAATCCTGGGCTTTGCCCTCGAATTCGATTTCATATTCAGCGACACCGTCATTCAGACTCTTGGCATAGGCGTTCCGGATACCCGGAACAGTCTGCGCCTTCAGAAATGATTCAAACAGCATGTATGAACCGAAATCGGCATTACTGATTACCATATAAATCTTTACAAAATTTGCTTGTTGAGTACTCCATTTGCGAATCAGTTGTTTAATTATCTGCCGACCCAAATCCTCGGCCGCCTGATTAGTGGCATTCACTCCAGCAGTCGATTCGGAAATATGCGGTTTTTTTCCGCGCGCCTGGGGAACTACCGCCAGAATTTCTCCCGTATCCGCTCGAATAATCTTGGCATTCATATCGGCCTGCCCGGAATACATATTATATATTTTTCCGCCTGAGCTAATCTTAGCGGTACCGATGACGATCACTTCCGCACCCAGCATAGCGGCTATCTTGGCTGCTGCAGAAACATTTCCTTCCAGGGCCTGGGCATAGTCAGGTTCACCTTGCAGGGCGGCTACCAGTTGGCGATCGACCACATCAAATCCTTTTTCATAAAACATAGCCAGTAATTTTGTTTCGGCAAAATCAGTAGGAATTTTATCAATTAAATTTTCTTCCTTCACCATAAACATGATTTTGGGGCGGTTCATACTATTTAATAATACCTGCAGGGCGGTTTCATCCTGGAGGATCTGGTCCAGAATCTGGGTCACCTCCGCTTCAATAGTTACCTCCCACAAACCGTCCGGCCCCTGGCTCTCACTGAGTACCTGAAAGGTCTTAACAAATCCCTGGGCTTTGGAATAGATATTATCGGAAAAAACCATGGCATTCTTGACCACGGTTTCGGATGACATGACCGCACCAAGTCCATTTTCCACAGCATTACGTTTAGCCTGCTCGATGGCCGCATCACGATTTAAGGCCATTCCCTCTCCGGTAACTTTCTGTGTCTGAGCCCAGACAAGTGCAAACAAAGTAAGGATCACGATAAAAATACTATTTGGTTTTAACATATTCCCTCGATGAAGTATTCTCTCATTATCTAATATATCGATTTAAATTATTCATATCACGTACAGAATGCAATGACATTCCCGGGCATTGTGATGTTAATCAATAACAGGCTATTGTGATTTACCTCAATTTCCTTGCTGAGATATTTCATTTTCGCTGATTTCCGCTTATATTCGGTGCACATTATGTAAACACAACAGGGGAATCAAACATGAAAAATGTCCTCAGAATAATCTTATCCTTAGGTTTGCTAGTATTATTTTTTAACTGCGCGCAAAAGCCGCAAAGCGTGATGGATACACCGGAATACCATTTCAAGGCTGGTATGCGGGCCGTCGATAGTGAAAACTTTGCCGGTGCCCGGACTTCCTTCCAGCGCTCAATTGACCTGGACCGGAAATTTGCTCCCGGTTATGTTGGTCTGGGTCTGGTAAGCGCTCTTGAGAATAATACCAAGGAAGCAAAACTCAATGTAAACAAGGCGGTAATGTATGCTGCCAAAAATCCTGAAGTCCTGGCCCTTGCCGGCCGGGTGTGGATTGAACTGCGCAATCTGGACCGTACCTGGTTCAATAAGGCTGAAGACTATTTAACCAAAGCCTTGCGCCAGGATGAAAATCATGAAGCATCACTCTACTATCTCGGGCTGGCAAATCTGTATCAATACAATTTCCGCAATGCCGAAGGCTTCTTTAAACGCGTCGTGGATGGCAAAGGTGAATACGCTGCCAAAGCCGATGCGAAATGGGAACTGTCTCAAAAGGTCGTCCGGGCTGTCCCAGGCACGATGGCCGGTAAAAAAATAGCCCTTCAGGAAAAGATCAACCGGGCCGATCTGGCGGTGCTCTTGGCCGAAGAATTGAAGGTCGGTGAATTGATCTCCAAGCTGCCGCCACCTCCGGTCGGATTCCAAACTCCCGGCCAGATGGCTGCCAATCAAGCCGAGCTTAAACCGGCCGATACTCAGGGTCATTGGGCCGAAGGCTGGATCAATGAAGCGATGGAATATGGCATTCTTGATTTGAGTCCCGATGGTAATTTTTATCCCGATGAATTTATCACCCGGGCTAACTACGCTATGGCGGTCCAAAGACTGCTGGTAATTGCCACTCGTGATAACAGCTTGGAAACACGCTATTTCGGCGAACGCCCCTCCCGCTTTGCCGACGTACCAAGTTCGCATTTTGCCTATAATGCCATGGCCCTGTGCACCGAACGGGGAATCATGAAAGCGGATGTAATCACTTCCCGCTTCGATCCCGGTGGAAATGTCAGTGGCGCCGATGCCTTGTTGATCATTCGTACATTGCAGAATTCATTACGGCAAACGTTTTAAACTGAGAGCAGCATCAGTTCGATATTACAGAGGCGATCCATTAATGGGGATCGCCTCTGTTTTTAGCAATGGAATCTGCTTATAATTTGACGGGCATGTTACACGGATCAAAAATAAAAACAAGCAGCTTTTTAATCATATTATTGCTTACCAGCACGGCGGCTGAAAAACCACGGAGCAATCGCCAGATGGAGATATTGGTTGCTAAAAAGCTGGAACATTATCCGAATGCACCGATGGTGCTGGGTTTCAGTGTATATTCCGATCGCGCCGAAAAAAACTGCCGGCTCGATGTACTAACAAACCGAAATCGTATTAAAGGACATTTAATTATAGCTTTTTACACTTTGGCCGAAATATCCCTAAATATTAAAAAACCTCTCAAAAATTATATTGTATGCCTGCACTTCAACCAACATGGCCGTCTGCCGGAATTCTGGATTAGTGAATCCGAAAAAGTCCGGGATTGTTTTATTCATCAAACCCTGGACCTGAAAACCTGGCTGGACCAGCATCTGTACCAAATCCAACTTTAATTGTCATCAATATTTCACTTGGGCCTAATGGATTAATGAATTAATCTGCCATCGTTGTTAATTTCCGGCATCGGCTCAACGGATTTCAAATACCGAGTACTACCAATGGATTTATTATCAAAAATACGGACTGAGTTTATTGGCCTGGATACTACCTACAAACTGGCTACTGGCGAAAGCAGCCGTAGGATATATCTGGATTCCACCGCGAGCACTCTGATGATGAAGGCTGCCCATAGCGCCATTGAGAAATTTTATCAACATTATGCTAATACTCACAGCCTGTTGCATTTTTCGGCTAAGATTTCCACCCAGCAATATAATTGGGCGCACGAGCGAATTCTCAGTTTTTTGGCCGCCGATCCTGAACACTACACCTGTTTTTTCACCGGTAGCGGCTCCACGGCCGGCATCAACCGGATCGCCCGGGTATTCAGAGATTATCGACCGGACCGCGGTACTGCTTTCGTATCGCTGATGGAGCATCATTCCAATGATCTACCCCACCGCAAACACGCTCGTAAAGTAGTCCATATTCCATTTGAGATGAACTCCGGGAATCCCGGCTGCATCGATCTAAAAACCCTGGAAGAAGAACTAAGACGCCACAAATCAAGCGCCAGTTATGTAGCCATTACCGGCGTAAGTAATGTAACCGGCATCATCAATCCGGTTTACGATATCGCCGAGCTGGCCCATCAATACGGCGCTTTCATCCTGGTCGATGGCGCCCAGATGGCCGCCCACCTGCCGGTGCAGATCAGTGGTCATAAAAACCCGGCCCGCAATATCGATGCTTTTGTTTTTTCCGGTCATAAAACCTACGTTCCCAGTTCACCGGGCGTCGTGATCTGCCGAAAAGATATCCTCAGCGCGCTCGAACCGGAGGAAGTGGGCGGTGGCATGGTGGACCAGGTTTTTGTGGAACGCTATACCATTTCCCCCAATTTTCCGGATCGTGAAGAAGCAGGCACGCCCAATATACCCGGCGCTATCGGACTGGCGGCCGCTATCGAGATTTTGGATACGATTGGCATGCAGACCATCTACGAAGATGAAGATGAGTTAATTCGCTATGCCTTAGATAAAATCCTGACAATCACTGATGTTGTCGTTTATGGCGAAACCGATTGTACCCGATGTCCCCGGGCTGCATCGATTTCATTCAACATCCTTGGAATGGACCACGGACTGGTGGCAGCAGTATTGAACGATTATTACGGCATTGCCGTCCGCAATGAATGTTTCTGTGCTCATCCCTATGTTAAAGAAATGATCCGGGATTACCTTTTGTCACGCGTTGGTCAAGTTGATTTCGATGATTTCAATATTGATTTGAAAATCAAGGCGGGTATGGTACGAGCATCTTTTGGGCTGTATAACACCAAAGAGGATATTGATCTACTGGTGACGGCCCTCAACGATATTCAATCCAACCAGGCCAAGTATACTCCCCAATATCATATTGACAATCATGGTAATTACATTCATAATCAATTTGATATGACCGCTGCTAATCACTTCTCGGTGCGTGATCATTTATTTAAGGAATTGGAACCCTGATTTATCGTCTGTTCCTCTACAGCTTTATCCTCGCTAATCTTACGCTGGCACAGTCGGTTGTAACCAAACCGGCCGATTCAACCTTGAAAATTCCACGAGTTTTTCATCATCCCAAAAACGTCTTTCTCCAGGGCTACCCCCAGGATATCGATCTGATTGTGGATTATCCAGCCGATTCAATTCAAACAGTACTGTTATTTATACGTTTCAATGACTCTCCGGTATATCGTGAAATTCCCATGCGATTTGACCGTGAGCGCTACCGTTATCGTTTCATTCCAAGTGAAACACCGGCTGACAGTATTGAATATTATTTTCTGGTAACCTTATCAGGATCATCATTGCATGCTGCACCATTGGATGCAAACGGCAATCTAACTCCTGTGAAACGTACTTTGATCGATCCGCAAACCTATTACCAAAACCGCAATTTATTTAAGTAATGTCTGACATTCGCCAGCAAATCGCGAATCTGCGACACCAGATAGATGAACATAATTACCGCTATTATGTACTGGATGACCCGATAATTGCCGATGGTGAATACGATTTGCTCCTACGCCGGTTAGAAAACCTGGAACAGGCACATCCCAAATTAATCACCCCGGATTCCCCCACCCAGCGCGTTGGCGCAACACCTTTGACCGAATTTGATACTGTGACGCACCGGCTGCCATTATTATCCCTGGCCAATGCCATGGACACGGATGAGTTGCTGGCGTTTGATGAACGTACCCGCAAAGGTCTCGCTGGGGCAGAACAAGTGGAATATGTCGGGGAACCAAAATTGGACGGCCTGGCCGTCGAGTTAGTATATGAAAACGGTCACCTGATTACCGGCTCGACCCGCGGCGATGGTACCACCGGGGAGAATATCACCGTTAATCTGCGGACGGTACGCAGTATTCCACTACAGTTACGAACCGCTGAATTACTAGCCCCGGCTGTGCTGGAAGTGCGTGGCGAAGTGTTTATTTCCAAGACTGACTTTGATAAACTGAATGCCCAGCGCAGCGCTGCCGAAAAGGCGACTTTTGCTAATCCCCGCAACGCTGCTGCCGGCAGTCTGCGGCAACTTGATCCGGCCGTAACGGCAACCCGTCCGCTTTCGATCTATTGTTATCAAGCCGGGGTAATTGAAAGTGCTACCTATTTAACGCATTGGGATTTTCTGCAGGACTTAAAAAAATGGGGCTTACCGGTAAATCCTTATATAATGCGCCTGACCGGCGCTGAAGATATCGTAACTTACCACCGCCAAATGGAAGTTCGGCGAAACGACCTGCCTTATGAAATTGACGGGGTGGTTATCAAAGTCAATTCCCTGCCGGAACGGGATCGCCTCGGCATCCGCAGCCGTTCACCACGCTGGGCAATCGCCGGAAAATTCAAAGCTCAGCAGGTAACTACAGTGGTGGAAGATATCTTAGCCTCCGTGGGACGCACCGGCGCAATTACACCAGTAGCCAGACTGAAACCAGTTTACGTAGGTGGCGTAACTGTAACTAACGCTACCCTCCATAACCAGGACGAGGTGGATCGTATGGATGTCCGGATCGGTGACACGGTCCTGATTCAGCGGGCCGGTGATGTAATTCCCAAAGTGGTGAAAGTGATCACAGAAAGACGTCCCACAGGCACTGTGGAATATCGTTTACCGGAAGATTGTCCGGTCTGCGGACATCAGGTTTTTCGTCCTCCCGATGAAGCGGTCGCCCGCTGCCAGAACCTGGCCTGCCCAGCCCAGATCAAAGGTCGGATCGAACATTTCGTATCCAAGCGTGCTCTGGATATCGACGGATTCGGTACGAAGCTGGTGGACCAGTTGGTAGAGATCGGCCGGATTAACTCGGTGGATCAGCTATTCGAATTGACGCAAGAAGAACTGGCAGGATTGGAACGCATGGGTGAAAAATCCGCCGCCAATATTATAGCCGCGATTGAGGGAGCTAAACGGACCACTTTCGCCCGTTTTATTCATGCCCTGGGCATAAGAAATGTCGGAGAGCATCTGTCCCGTGTTTTGGAACGGGAATTGGCCGGAGATATTCAACACTTAATGACGTCCACCATAGCTGAATTGATTGCTATTGACGAGGTCGGACCTATAGTGGCGGAATGTGTGGTACGCTTCTGGTCCGATTCGACCAACCGCTCGATTGTGGAAGCCTGTCTAACAGCCGGCATCAATTGGAAGAAACAGGTGAAATCATCCGGACCGGATCTATCCGGAAAAACTTTCGTTTTCACCGGCAGCCTGGAGCAGTTCACCCGCAGCCAGGCCAAGGAAATGGTGGAAAATCTGGGTGGGCGGGCCAGTGGCTCGGTTAGTTCCAAAACCGATTATGTGGTAGCAGGTCCGGGGGCCGGATCCAAGTTGAAACAGGCGAAAAAATTAGAAATTGCTATCTTAACAGAAAAAGAATTTTTAACTTTAATCAAGTCATGATCAAAAGTTAAAAATATATTGGGAAAATATGAATATTGTAAAGTTTGATTTTGCCAGTGAATTTATCGATCTTATTACCGAGGAATATAAAGATAAAATCGATTTTGAACTGGTAGGTTTATTAACAAGAACTAGCGAGGTTTACACCTTATCATACGATTCTAAAATCTTATCCGGTATATTCGAAATTTTGTGTGAACCAATTGTCGCTAAGATTTGCACTCGGAACAAGCTTTGTTTGGAGAAATCTTCTCAAACTTTTTATCCTGATTTTACAATTTTCCAAGATCGAGATGGGATGAAACATGCTGTTGAGATAAAATCGACCTATAGAAGATTTAATAAAAAAAATGAGGTGAAACCGTTCATCTATACTCTTGGATCGTATAAATCGTACCTCAGAGACCCACAAGGTAAAAAGAATATACTTTATCCATATCATGAATACTGTAAACACTGGATTATTGGATTTCTATATTCAAGGAATCCAGCTTGTGAGGGGACGGAAATTAAACAAGTAATTGAAGCAGCATCATTACAAACACCATTTATAGACATAGAATGGTTTATTCAAGAAAAGCATAAAATTGCTGGTCGTATACGTGGTAGCGGGAACACAACTAATATTGGGTCAATTAAAAGTAATGTCATGAAAGATTTCCAGAATGGAAAAATGGGATTTAAATCAAAGGCTGAATTTGATGAATACTGGAGAAATTATTAGTGCAACTCCCTCGTAAAATCGATCACATTATTGTTCCACCGATTAAGTGTCAGGGCATTAAAACCAAGCTGGTAAAATTTATTGCAAATAATATACGCTGGGCAAATAATGGTGTATGGTATGAACCATTTGTTGGTTCCGGAGTTGTACTATTCAATTTGCGCCCAAACCGCGCTATTGTTAGCGATACCAACATTCATATTATTCAATTCTACAATGATTTGTACTTAAAAAAATTTAATCTTATTGATTTTAAAGAATTTTTAGAATTTGAAGGCAACAAATTAAAAGACCGAGGCAAAGAACATTATTATTTCATCCGGGATAGATTTAATCAAAATCAAAATAGCTTTGATTTTCTGTTTCTGAACCGCTCTTGTTTTAATGGACTTATGCGGTTTAACAGTAATGGTGGCTTTAACGTACCTTTTGGCCATAAACCTGAGCGATTCAGACAATCATATATAACAAAAATTCTCAATCAAATTGTGCGCGTACAGGAGGTAATGTCTGGTGGTGATTGGATTTTCAAAACCCAAGATTGGTCCAGCGTAATTAACGATTTGGATTATGAAGATTTTGTTTATTTGGATCCACCATATATCGGGAGATTTACTGACTATTATAATCAATGGGATGAATCAGATGCCATTCAGCTTGCAAACTGGTCTCAATCAACCCATGCTTCATTTGCCTTATCCATGTGGGTGAAAAATAAATATCGATTTAATGAACATCTCAATGCTTATTGGGGAGGCAATGTTCTTAGAACTTATGAACATTTCTACCATTTAGGTTCAACGGAAAACCTTAGAAATGCTATGCTGGAAGGTTTAGTGATAAAACCCGAATCTGCTTCAATATTGACCAGACAATATCCTCAAATTGATCAAAAACAGTTGGAAATTTCTATATCCGATTTAGTTTTGCCAGTTGCTAAATCAGTGGTAATAAGTCATTTTTCCAGCAGTCATTCGTTATAAAGTTATAAGTATAATTGTAAATATGTTGAGTAGTTTAGAGAAGTACAATTATAAAGGCTTCCTTCTAATTCTAGTTTTATCACCTTGTTTATTCCCGCAATCCATAGCTTGGCAGCAACTAGACCAGAGTATTTCTATGCGGCTGCAAGGCAGTAACAACTATCCTATTGTAGACTACCTGTTTGAATCGGTTTCCCTGCTGACTCCGGCGGTTGAAGTGGGTAATGCTTTCTATTTCAGACTGGAGGCTGATACTGATAGCTTCCAATCGATTGCAATCACGTTAATCAGCACCCAAGTCCTTACTGCCGGATTAAAATATCTGATTGGCCGCCCCCGTCCGAACCGTACCTACCAACCGCGGCTCTGGAATACCAGGATTACACCATCCTTACCATCCGGACATACCGCTTCGTCGACAGCCTATGCCACTATCATCAGTTTGCAATATCCCCGCTACACGCCCCTTATGGCTGGATTTGCCCTCCTCTCAGGGTACAGTCAGATTTATGTTGGGAACCACTACATCAGCGACGTCCTGGCTGGCATGCTTTTGGGAGGGCTGGTTGGCTACCTCGTAAATGAAACAGTGCCAAACTAAAAATTACCTATATCAACCTTGTATGAATTATACCCAGGCTTCGGAACAGCTTGAAATGGCCGAATGGCAGATTACCAGAGCGATTTATCACAATTTACTTATCAGTTCCAGCGTAGGCCAAATCGACCGATACGCGAATCTGGTCTTTTTCCAGCACCAACTCCTGGGAGATAGTGGTTACGGCAATACTCCTGGTCTTCGATTTTGAGGTTTGCATTTCAATTGTCTTCTGCACCGGTTGAGGCCCATTAAATTCGAATTTCGGCTTATAATATTTGGCTATATCTACTTGCCCGACCTTTATTTTTTTACCCAGAACTTTGATATATATCTTGAAAATTGCCTCTTCAACTTCCATCAAAATCTTGTTTTTCTCAACATCGAAATTCACATTGACTTTGCTCTTTAGCTTGTCACTGAATTTGAAGATACCGGCATCCAGGTCTACCGTAGTTAAGAAGGCTGCCGAACCAGGTTCGAAATCAAAACTGGCTTTCTTGACTTTCCATTTATATTTGACCCCACTACTCTTGCCTTTGCCAGAAACCGGACCAACGGCAGCGATAAAATCATTCACTGTTTTCTCAGTAATAACAACCGATACATCGGCGGCTTGAGCAGCACAAAATAGCATGATAATAAGTGCAATAGTTCTGTTAATCATACTTCCTCCGTAGTTTTATGATCTATTAAATCATTCGTGTACTAAAATAAAGCTTGAGTTTATTTCACAGGTCGATAATTTTAACCATTGGAATGTTTGGCTCAAGATACTAAAAAAGCCAGTTTTAATTTGATTGATTATCTAAAGGTATCATAATTATGATGAAAATCGAAAATATAGTTGATGATATTGTACTATTGATTTTGGATAATCCCGAGCCACTGAAAGATTTGGGATTAAGCCAGAATTCCATCTACACCAGAATCAAGGGTTATGATGAATACGGCCTGTGGATCGAACATCCCGGATTAAAAATCCCCCAATTACCTAAGGAAAAGGATATCAAGGTTGGAAAAGCACCAAAGAGTCCGAAATTTCAAACGGTAGTGGCAACCGTTTTGATTCCCTGGAATTTCGTTGCTTCTATCGTCCACTTTCCAAATGTGGAAGGTTTTGATTTCCCGAGTCCATTTGAACACCAAATAGGATTTGAAATTAGTGATAAAACCACCAGCGATTGAAATACAGGGCCTGACTAAGACTTATAACGGTGTCAAAGCCCTGCAGGGAGTTAATATCACTATCGAGGAGGGTCAGTTTTACGGACTGCTGGGTCCTAATGGGGCTGGGAAGTCGACCACGATCAATATTTTAACCGGGCTGGTTCGCCGTGAGGCAGGGAGTACCAGTATATTTGGTCGGGACACAGTAAAAGATTTCCGCTTTACCCGTGCTCAGTTGGGGATTGCCGCTCAGGAATTACCTATCGACTGGTTTTTCCCGATCGAAAAACTGCTGGCTTTCCAGGCCGGGTACTACGGTATTTCAAAGCGGCAGGCCCAAGCGCGGATCGATGAACTGCTGGAACAACTGGGTCTTAGCAAAAAACGGAATTCCCGCCTGCGTCAATTATCCGGGGGAATGAAACGGCGCTACCAAATAGCCAAAGCTCTGGTTCATGACCCAAAAATAATCATTCTGGATGAACCGACCGCCGGAGTGGATGTGGAACTGCGCCATGAATTATGGGACTATTTACGGGAGCTTCACAAAGCCGGCAAAACAATTTTGCTCACTACCCACTATATCGAAGAGGCTGAATTACTTTGTGAGGAAGTGGCGATAATTGATGAGGGTAAGATCATCAAGCAGGGTCAGCCCCAACAACTGACCCGCGAATTGGGCCGTTCCGGAGTAACTATTCATCTCTCCGGATGGCACGAGGATCTACCGGACCTGCTTAGCGAATACACCTGTACCGATTGCGACCAGGGACGCCTTCATTTTACGATGCGCGAACCAGAGCAAGCCTTACCCAATATAATCAAAATTCTGGTGGAAAAAGGTTGCCATATCCACCGCATTGAGACCGAAAAATCATCCCTGGAAGATGTGTTTTTATCACTGACCGGCAAAGGAATCGACCGATGACCGGCTGGATAAACTGGATCGGATTAGGGACCCTGATCCAACGTGAGGTTGGGCGCTTTTTTTCAGTTTACCGCCAGACCGTTCTGCCGGGCCTGATATCGTCAACCCTGTATATTCTGGTGTTTGGTTTTACGCTGCAGCGACGGATTGCAGAAATCGATGGTGTCAGTTATACTATATTCATCATTCCCGGCTTGATCATGATGAACACCCTTACCAATGCCAGCGCCAATACATCTTCTTCCATGCTGCAAATGAAGCTGCTTCAGCAACTACCCGATATTCTTACCGCTCCATTGTCCAGCCTGGAACTGAGTTTAGCGTACATAATAGGCGGTACGGTGCGGGGGACGGTTAATGGAATTCTGGTGATGTTGTTGGGCATGGCTCTGGTAGGATTACCCATACAACACCCGATTTTAACAATCGGATTTATTATTCTGGTATCATGGTGCTTTGCCAGTATGGGATTGCTACTAGGGCAATTGGCCGATACCTGGGATCAATTGGCCATGCTGAATAATTTTTTCCTGACACCGCTTAGCTTTCTCGGCGGAATTTTCTACTCGATTAAAATGCTGCCGGACTGGGCTCAGACCATCAGTTTCATCAATCCGATTTACTACATGATCAACGGTATCCGCTACGCTACAATCGGAGTATACGATTCTCGACCGTCGGTCAGCTTTCTGATGGCAGCATTAATGACGTTCATCTTTACCGCGGCTGCCATGCTGCTAATGCGCAGTGGGCGCAAGATCAAGCAGTAAGCACTACCTGTGCAGCCAGTCACATAAACGGATCGGCCGCCACAGTGTAAGCGAGAATAGTATTTTAATTAAAAAGCTCTGTCTTAAATTCCATTTGTAATTCGGGAAGTTATAACATGAAAAAGATCATATTGCTGTCATTATTTGTATTGTCACTTTTTATTTCAGCACAAGAGGTACAGCCAAATATCACCGAAGAAAAAATACGACTGTTGATTCTGCCCTCCACCGCAGGTGAGCGGTATGAGGAAATCGCAACCCAAGTAACCGGAATTGTCGCCAGTGAAGCTACCCGCTTGGGTCGCTTTGTGATCATCGATCGCTCCCAGCTGGAGGCTATCATGAATGAACAGGCACTACAGCTTTCAGGTATAATCAACGATTCCGATGTGGTCGAGATTGGCAAGATTACCGCTGCCAAAGAAGCTCTGTTGATTAATGTATATAATTTCAACCAGAAAGGTGTACCACCGGATGATGATGACGACGATGATGATGACGATGGCAAAGGATTCGGTTTGATTGGTGAAATTGCCAAAAGCATTGTCGATGCCACTATTGATAAAGTCATGGAAGATGTTGAACGCTACCCGAACAATATCCAGACTGTCATTAACGGCGACGTCCGCAAACTTAACCTGGAGACCGGTCAATCATTGAGTTCTTTTTCGATAAACATTTCCCACACTGGTGGCAATAAGGGTAAATCAATGAATAAAGCCCTTAATAGCTTAGCCTTGCAGGTATCACTCGAGCTACGGGAGATGTACCTTTTGACCAGTCAGGTACTGGATGTTCGAGGTCGGGAAGTCATTTTGCTGTTGGGTCGCAATCTTGGTATCAATAAAGGTACGCGATTTGCTATCAGTTCACCTAGCACCAAGCGCCAGGTTGGTGACTATGAAATCGACATTCCGGGGCGACGGGTAGGTTTCGTAAAAGTCACCGAACTGAGTCAGAATGCCAACCGGGGTTTGATCCTGCGGAATTGGGAGCCGATTGAACCAGGCTTTATCGCAGTGGAATCCACTGGTCGCATCATGGCCGGTAGCCTTAGTTTAAAATATGGTTCCGGCAGCTCGGACATGGGGCTAGATTTGACGGGATATTTCAATCCATTGGGGCAGACCGGTGGGTCGGTTTTCTTTGGGCTGGGAACCATCAAAGACAGTTACGATGAAATAGATTTTAGTCTGCGCTTCGGTATCGACCTGTATTTTCGCCTGATCAACACTATTCCATTCTCGCTGGCCGGATCGGTAAGTCTGCCGATTCAGTTTCCCATCCGCGATGATGATGAGGGCAACAAAGTCTCGGCAGTACTTTTCAGTCCGGTTATAGGCGGACGAGCTGAAATCATGCTGAGCTCAAACATGGACCTGATCGCCACGCTCGGCTACTGCCCGTCCTCACAATTAAGCAAATGGGATTACAGCGAGGATGATGATGACAAATCGAATTCAATCCCAGCCGAGTGGGATGATGGTGTGGGACCGAAATTCGATTCCTCCGGTCTGTATTTCAATATTGGCTTTCGGTTCCTGATATTTGACTCCGGAATAAAAGCACCTTCACTTTCGGAAATGAGCAGGTTCTGGTAAATCTTATTCTGAGTCAATTGACTGGCAAACCAGTCTTTGACTAAAGCGGACTCACTTTACTCTCTGAAAATATCCCGCACGTTTTCCACATTTCCATCAATTTTCGCTAAAGGTTCGATTCCCAGAATTTCCGCAATAATCGGATAAACGTTCACATTTTCGAAAGTATCCCGAGTATAACCATCCTTAAAGGCCGGACCGTCAGCGATGAAAATGGCTTGCATGCTCCATAATGCATTATCATAACCGTGGTTGCCACCACGGAAGTATTCCGCCTTTGGCCGGTTAATATTGAGAATCGACCAGCCTTCTTCAGCCACCACCAGCAGGTCTTTAACACGGTAATGATTGCGGTAATGCCAGCGCTCGGGAATTTCCTCTTTCCAATAGATCTTTAAGTGGGGCGCCTTACTCAATTTTTCATAGACTTTTCTAAGTTGTTTTGGTGATTCACCGTACAGGGAAGAAAACGCACCGTTATTTTCCTGAGTTATACCTTTCAAACTAACATAATCGGTCAGATCGATAGTCCGCTCAGGCGACGTAGCGGCCATTCCATGGTCACTGACAATGATTGTGTTTAATTGATCATAAATATCAAGACCTTCCAAACCCTCCATCAAGGTTCCCAGCAGAGTATCCAGTTCCCGGATCACTGCCAATGTTTCCGCTCCTTCAGGACCGTAGCTATGGCCAACACCATCCGGTTCATGAAAATAGAGTAAAACCAGGTGCGGACGTCGTTCCTCTGGCAATTGAAACCAGGCCAGAACTGAATCCACCCGGGCTTCGAATGGAAAATCATGTTCGTAGCGCTTCCATATCGATGGCCGGACACCACCTATCGGTGCCTCTGATCCAACCCAGAAATAAGAGGCAGTTTTGACACCCTGGTTCTCTGCCGTGACCCAGATCGGCTCACCGCCATACCAGCGAGCGTCCTCCACGGCGTTGCGGTCGCTAATTTGATAAATTGCATCAAACTTCGGATCATAAAAATAATTGGCAATCAGACCGTGGTTTTCAGCATACATACCGGTGGCAATGGCATAATGGTTAGGAAAAGTTTTCGTTGGATAAATGGATTGCAAGCTTTTTGCCTCTACCCCCTGTTGTACTAAACGATCAAAATTAGGTGTGTCGGTCCATTGTAAATAATCGGGGCGGAAACCATCAACAGATACCAGTAAAACGTAGGGGCGGCCTGCTTGGCCAAAGAGAATGACGAACAACAAATACAGGAAAATTAAAGAGCGAAATCTTCTCATATGATTATCCTTAAATTAGACCATCAAAGTTCATTAGGATTTAATTCAGTGACAAGTATAAATCTAACCGAAGCCCGCCGCCTCATGGTAGCCTCCCAGATTCGCCGCCGTGGTGTAAAGGACAAACGGGTGCTGGCGGCCATGGAAGCCGTACCAAGACATAAATTCGTTACCAGAAAACAGAAATTGTTTGCCTACGAAGACAGCCCCCTGCCTATCGGCCATAAACAGACCATCAGCCAGCCTTATATCGTGGCTTATATGACCGAACAGTTGATGATCGAACCGGAGCATACCGTTCTGGAAATCGGTACCGGTTGTGGTTATCAAGCCGCCATTCTTTCGGAACTGGCTCGATCAGTAACATCGGTAGAAATTGTCCCCGAACTGGCCCGGGACGCTTCCGCCCGCCTGAAAATATTGGGCTATAATAATGTAAGCGTACA
>JACKQG010002757.1_pt1 | contig 22399 bp, 17 predicted proteins | sample 8237621 | NCBI WGS metagenome assembly JACKQG01 (sample SAMN15677084, study PRJNA649215) | marine metagenome | biome: marine; feature: Black Sea; material: saline water; isolation source: suspended particulate matter (SPM) from the Black Sea western gyre | collected 2013-06-09/2013-06-10 | depth... | reverse complement strand
ATAAAATTGGTAAAAATTAAAATGGAAAAAATGAGTAAAATTAAATGGAAATAACACGAGCTCACGTCTACGGCTTCGTCGGCCCCCGGCTCGGGTGCATCAACGTCAAGGATGGCTCACGCAAGTGGCGGGACGCTCGCTACGGAGGCTTCACCATCCTGTTGGCGGATCAGGACATGCTGTTGGTGCTTTCCGAAAAGGGCGAGCTGGCACTGGTCGAGGCGGTTCCTGGGAAGTTCACCGAGCTGGCACGGATCCAGGCGATTGAAGGCAAGACTTGGAACCACCCGGCGCTGGCCGGAAATGTGGTGCTGGTCCGCAACGCCAGGGAGATGGCTGCGTTTCGGCTGTCTTTTGCTGGCAGTTGATGGAAGCTACCTTTAAAGGCTATTTATAAGCTAACCCTTACCCATATTTTTTGAGAGAAAGAACAAGGTAAACACTTTATTTTTCAATCGTCCCTTCGGGACTTATAATATATTGTTTTTATGGAGTTCCCAGCGATAAATCGCTTCGCTATTTTCAGACATCCCTACCGGGATGTTCAAGAACAGTTATGAAATAAATATCATCCTGTAAGGATGATTGAAAATAGCCCCGATATTTATGTTGGGGGAAGAAAAAACAGGGTAATTATGAGTCCTACCAAGGGACGATTGAAAAGTTATGGGTAAGGATAAGCTTTCTATGAGAGTGCTTGGGTGAGTTTATGATAGAAAAAAATCTCAAAACCACTTTCACCTTAATTTAGTTGAAAAGCTTGAGCTGATTGTTGAAAAATTTGTATTCTCCGTTGACCTTAATGATATTTTCATTAGCTGAAGATTTATTTTTACTTGACATTTTTAATTTAATGGACTATATTTTCTATTATTCATTTCTTGTTTTGATGGGTTAAAAAGCAAATCTTTTTCAAAAAGATCTTTTTTGTCCGATCCGAAAAAATATACTTTACCAACCATCCCAAAAACAAAAAGCGTATAGCGTGCAAATCCAAAAAAAACATTTTGCAAACAGGACATCGCTTTGCGTTTAATTCTCTGCAGAGGAGATAAATAGATGAAAGCTACATACCAATCTTCGACACTATGTGAATGTGAAAAGGGATCAATGATGTGCAACAACTCATCGGCAGTGGTGAATGGCTGCGCCTTTTTCCCGGGAAGTTACTGCTAATGGCCGCATTCGCAAAAAGACTCGCGTTGGGTTGTGGTATCGCTTTAGTTTTTTTCATCCTGGTTGAATTGATCCTGCTGGCGGCCGGAGTGGTGTCGTTGTACGAACGTACCGATCCCTATGTCGGATTCTCCGGTTACGCGCCGCTGTTTCTCAAACACACTACGTCCGGTGGAGAATCCATATACGAGACCGCAGACAACAAGATTCAGTGGTTCAACTTGCAGCGCTTCCCAGCTCGTAAAGCTAAAGGCGTGATCCGCATCTTCTGCATCGGGGGATCGACGACTTACGGGCGCCCCTACGACGACCGCACCTCGTTCTGCGGCTGGTTGCGCCTTTTTCTGCCGGCAGTCGATCCAAATCGTCGCTGGGAGGTCATTAACGCGGGAGGCATCAGTTATGCCAGCTACCGCGTGGCCCGGCTCATGGAGGAACTTGCAAACTACGAACCCGACCTATTCATTGTCTACTCAGGGCACAACGAGTTCCTCGAAAAACGTACCTACGACAAGCTGTTGAAAACACCCGAACTGGTGCGTAACCTCGCAGCGCTGGCATCACGGATGCGGCTGTACAGCTTGCTCTATGAAGTCACCAACAAGCGTGACGAAGTTCTTTCTACCGAGGTTAAGGCATTGCTCGATCGCTCCGTTGGCCCCGAAGACTACCACCGGGATGACGAGAAACGTGTCGCCGTACTCGATCACTACCGAAATAGCCTGACACGCATGACGCACATTATTGAGCGCGCCGGAGCAAAGCTAATTCTTGTAACACCGGCTTCCAACATCGGAAATTTCTCTCCATTCAAAACCGAGCCCAGCACCAGGAAAAGCGATCTTGACATCCGACAGGTCAACACGCTCAAGCTTACATTGAACGCAGCCCTTGACAATGGCGATCACGTGCGCGCGAATGCGATCGCCGAACAAGCGCTGGCTCTCGATGACCGCGACGCCGAATTGCTGTACCTGCAGGCACGGGCTCTTCGCGCCCTCGGTCGGATAGACGAAGCGCGAAAGGCGTTCACCAACGCCCGCGACGAGGATATTTGTCCGCTACGTGCCTTGACGCCTATCCACGAGATCGTAACCGACGTCGCCCGAACGAAAAACACGGGGCTCGTCGACTTCGTGCGCATCGTTAACGAAAACTCGGCGGACAACATTCCCGGATCGGAGTTGTTCCTGGACCACGTTCATCCTACAATCCAGGGCAACCGACTGCTTGCACTAGCCATCGTCCAAGAGATGGTGCACGAGGGAATCGTCTCCCCGGGCGCGACGTGGAATAACGCTACCATCGCTGAGATCAGCGAGAAGCTGGAAAGCAGCCTGGACGAGCAAGCCCATGCCGTGGCGCTCAAGAACCTATCTAAGGTGTTGGGGTGGGCCGGTAAGCACGATGAAGCCGAGCGTCTCGTCAATCTTGCTGTAGCCACGAGTCCGGAAGACGGCGAAACCCATTTCCAGAAAGGGATTCTACTCAAAAAAGCAGGTGACAAGGAGGCCGCATTGGTCCATTATCGTGAGGCTGCACGCCTCGCACCATGGAACGCGTTCATACACCAAGGCTTGGGTGTGCTCCTTTCCGAGCTCGACCGCACGGCCGAAGCGCGCGTGGAGCTGGAAACAGCCATTCGCCTGGATCCAAAGCTGACCAACGTGCATTACGACCTCGGCATTGTGCTGCAAGCCCTCGGTAAAGGAAGACAAGCCGAAGCTGCTTATCGGACAGCCCTGGACCTGGATCCGAGCCATGTTGATACTCACAATAACCTGGGTGTACTCCTCGCCCAGCGCGGAAATCTTGCCGCTGCATCTGAACACTTCGCTGAGGCTTTGCGTTTGGATCCCGACAATAAGGATGCGGCTGCCAACCTCGCAATCGCACGCCAGGCTCGTAACCGATAGTCAAACACGGAACCAAAACCTACACCAACACGAATGTACGGCAACCAGCATACTGTTTCGGCCAGATAGCTCTTTTGCGTGGATTCGGACATGCCCCATAATTGTAAATAAAAATTCGTTTGGAAACACATATTAATCGTTGAATAATATTTTTCTGATGATTTGAAAATGATATTTTATTAGCAGAAAATTAATTTATTCTTGACATTTTTGAATTAAATGCATTGAATTGGAGGATGACCTATAAAGCTATTATCAAGACCGGAAGAACTAATTTTATTAGCAATTTGGGATTGCAGGAAAATGCTTATTGCGCGCCCATCAGGAGCAAGCTGTTGGAAATCAAAGGGGAAAAGTGGTGTCGCTGGGATCAATTTACATGCCCCTGGATCGGTTGGTTAAAAAGGGATTGCTTGATTCTTATTTATCCGAGGTCACACAGGAACGGGGTGGCAGGCATAAACGCATTTACAAACTCACCAAAGACGGAAAAAAAGTTTGCTTAAAGTCAGGCAAGTTGAAATTGCCATGTGGCAGAACATTTCGGAGCTTTCATTGGAGACAAAATAGTGAAAGTGGATCCAAATTATAAAAAGCTTTCGCGGTTTGCCCAATGGCTGCTCAGAAAATTGTTTCCTGAGGATCACTGGGATACAGCAGTTGGTGATTTCGAGGAGGTTTGTAGTGCGATAACCCGGAAAAGCAATATTTTCAGTGCCGGGCTTTGGTGTTGGGGTCAGGTAATAAATTTAGTGGCGTACCGAATAAAAAACTCAATTTATTGGAGAAAAAAGATGTTGAAGAACTATTTAAAAATTGCATTAAGAGTATCCCCTCAGTCAATTTTTTGTTGACATTCTACAAAATTATTATATATTAGTTTGTTAAAGTAACTTGAATTGCTCAGAACATTTGTTACTTCTTTTATAAAATAGAGGCCCTCATGAAAAAATTAATCCTTCCATTTTTACTGTTGCTATTATGTAGTGCAGCGAACGCTCAATTACCCAAAATAGACGTTTCCTTCCGAAAAAATATGATGACACATAAAGCGAAACATTACCAGCAAATGCTTCGCTGCGAGCAGCAAAAAACAGCCAACCAGGATATTTATGATGTCACCTATTACTCACTCGATCTGACACTCGATCCGGCAACCTCACATCTCACCGGTATCGTTGAAATTGCCGCTAAGGTAACTGCCTCTACGCTGAATCGAATTGAGTTGAATTTCTGGCATGGCATGACTGTAACAGGTATCCATTTTATCGAAACACCGGGAGTTCAACTCAATTATGAAAATAACAATGACATACTGGTGGTCGATCTGTCAAGAGAATATGTGCAGGGCGAGCAGTTCCGGTTAATTGTAAAATACAACGGTCGCCCCCAGGATTCGGATTATTATTCCTTTGCTTTTGATTCGTACAATGGCGAGCCAATGATTTGGACATTGAGTTCGGTCTTTGGGGCGCGCCTGGTGGCCCTGCAAAGACGTGCCATCGGATAAGCCGGATTCCATGGACATCCGGGTAACCGTGCCTTCCAATTTGATTGTCGCCTCCAATGGATCGTTACGAGAAAAAATTGTTGAAGGAAACCGGACAACTTATTGCTGGCACGAAAAATACCCGATTGCTACTTACTTGGTTTCTTTGGCAATTCACCCTTATGAAATGTTTTATGACCAATATATTTACAATAACGGCGCCGATACAATGGCGATTTAATTACTTGCGACAATTTTCATGATATCTGGTTGAATGAAGGTTTTGCTTCTTACAGCGAAGCGCTGTGGTTTGAATATGCTTATCCGCCCTACACGGCGAGCGAGTACCAGATGATGTACCAGTTATATTTGGGTCCCGGCACTGTTTACGTGGAAGATCCGGAAAATGAAAACATCTTTGATAGCGGTCTCAGTTATGTGAAAGGTTCCTGGATATTGCACATGTTAAGGCGCGTTGTTGGCGAAGATAACTTTTTTGATATCCTGAAAGCCTACTATGCTTCGCCTAAACATAAATACGGTTCTGCGACGACTGAACAATTTCAAGCCGTGTGTGAACAGGTTTCCGGAATAAATCTTGATAAATTCTTTTACCAGTGGATGCATGAGGAATTTTATCCCCATTATTCATATTCATGGAACTGGACGCAAAGTGGTTCCGGTTTCGACATAAATTTAGAAATCCGGCAGGAGCAAACAAATCACATTTTCTGGATGCCCATTGATATTACTATAACAACAACAACCGGTGAAACCACGTTTGTAGTTTGGGACAGCCTGGCTTCGCAGACATTTCAACTGAATGTTTCTTCCCAACCGGAAAACCTGGAATTAGATAAAAATAATTGGATATTAAAACTCATCCCGGAAGAAATTATAAATCCAATATTTGATCGTGGAATTTTGTTGGTAAATGGCGTTATGCTTGATTCTTACGGTGACGAGATTCGTAACAGCTATGAACGTCGCGCCTTCTGGGGAGATTTCCCAATCACTTTCTGGGATTGTTTTAATCCGTCTCAAACCGGTTATGCTTCAACTTTACCGGAGCCAATTGGTTTTGGAAAAATACCTGCTGATTTTTTGGGACAATTTTCAACTGTCATCTGGGTGGGCAATGATTATGGTGGCGACCTTGGCACCTGGCAGCAAACATCTATTTTGTCCTATTTAGAGGCAGGAGGAAATGTACTGCTGATGACCCGAAATGGGCAAAATTATATTCATTCGGATCTTCAGAAATATTTTGGTTTGATTTGGACGGGATCCCCTCGTTCCAGGCTAAACAATTGTGTTGCTACATTCTCAGGACTGACCGATATGCAAGTAACAGGAAACCAGACATATAATAGTGTGTTCGAAAAAGAGTTCACTCATAACCAAAGCACGCTTTTATTTCAGGAGACTGCTTCTTTTGATGAACCAGTGGGGCTTGGTGTTTGGTGCGATCCGGAAGAAGGCGGATTATATCGCAAAGATGGCGGACAATTTGTTTTTATCAGCGGTAGACCATACCGTTACAATGCAGAACATTTACGAGACAATGTTGAATTCATTTTAGAATATTTGATGCTTGAGTCGATGGCGCCGGGTGATGGCGATCCTGTCAAATTCCGGCTTGAACAGAATTATCCCAATCCATTTAAAAAAACCACCACAATCAGGTATTATTTGAACCAACCGGCAGGTGTAACCATTAAAATTTATAATATGCAGGGAGAACTGGTCAAGTCATTTTTAAACAGGGAACCCATATCAGGTGGACAACATGATGTTACCTGGGATGGAAAAAATTCAAACGGAACAAGAGTGAGTTCAGGTGTTTATTTCTGCCGATTGAATACAAGTGAATCAAGCAAAGTGAAGAAAATGTTAGTGTTGAAATAAGGAAATCCCGCGACCTTTAAAAATATGATGCCCGTACAGTTACCTTGTAAAAAATAATAAGGAAGTACGGACTGTGCCTGTACAGTTACCTTGTAAAAAATAATAAGGAAGTACGGACTGTGCCTGTACAGTTACCTTGTAAAAAATAATAAGGAAGTACGGACTGTGCCTGTACAGTTACATTATAATAATAAGGAAATACAGACTATGAATACAGCGGGATAAATAACAATCTATTGATTTTAACGGAGAGTGTTCTATTCGAATAAGGAAAAAATAGCGGCAACAAAACAAATCAAACAGTATAAACCGGTTCTTTGATAAGGGGGTGGAATAAAATAAATCCGCCATTGTCGGATCATTTCTATAATAAAGGTCCGAAGGAGGATTACTCATTTTGATCTCACAAATTATTTTTTTTAGTGTCTGAACAAAATCCCTGATTTTGGTAATTTTCTGTCATTGCGAAGATCCGCCAGCTGGTGGAGACGAAGTAACCCCATTAATAAACGCTTAATAATCAAGAGATTGAACCCTTCGGGTATTAAAACTTCGCTCCTTCATCACTCGTAATGACAGGCATTTTTTTAAATTTCACTTGTTTTCGTTCAGGCACTAATTATCAACATTGAGAGAATTTTAAATGCCCAAGTTATTTAATTCAACCCTCTAAATAATCAGGAGTGAAGAGTAATGATAAAAAACAGGACTTCGAGAAAAACATTCTTACAAAAGTCTGTTACCATGGTATCAGGAATAATCCTGCTGCTTACCTGGGCTGTGCTATTACACAACTGCGGAGGTCAGAACAAAGTCTCCAAAAAGCAACTGCTGCAAGGTTTTTTGAACCCACCCGATTCATCCCGCCCCGGCGTCTATTGGTATTTTATGGATGGCAATCTTTCAATAGAGGCAATGACTGCTGATTTAGAATCGATGAAGGAAGCCGGCATCGGTAATCTTGTTTTTCTGGAAGTAGATGTTGGCGTGCCACGGGGACCTGTGGACTTTCTCAGCGAAGAGTGGCAGGAGTTATTCGCACATGCGGTACGTGAGGCAGAACGGCTGTCCATTGAAATTACGCTGGGTGTTGGTCCCGGGTGGAGCGGCAGTGGAGGCCCCTGGGTAAAACCGGAACAGTCCATGCTGCATTTGGTGGCAAGTTCAACCAGGGTGACGGGTCCTTCAAAATATAACGGTGTACTTCCCATCCCAAAACCACGCCGTCCATACTTTGGCGAAAGAGCACTCACGGCTACGTTAAGAAAGCAATGGGAATCGTATTACGAGGATGTGTTCGTATTAGCCTTCCCAACACCCACGACAGAAAAAAAGATTAAAAACGTTGACGAAAAGGCTCTCTATTACCGGGCTCCTTACACGTCTCGAAAGGGTGTTAAACCATTCTTACCGGCAATTGCATATTATCCGGAATCACCATCCGGTACAACGATACAAAAAGAGAAAATTATTGATCTCACAGACTGGCTTCAACCTGATGGAACTATTGAATGGGATGTTCCACCCGGTAATTGGACCATCATGCGATTTGGAACGCGAAATAATGGCGCAGTTACCAGACCGGCACCGGTTCCCGGACTTGGATTTGAATGTAATAAGTTTGATGCGACAGATTTTGATGCCCATTTCGAAAAATTTGTTGGCAAGCTTATAAAAAAAGTTGAACCTCGAAAAAAGGATTCCGGTGGCGGCTGGACTATGTTGCACATGGATAGCTGGGAGATGGGCGCTCAAAATTGGACGAGAGGATTTCGTGAAGAATTTCAATCACGCCGGGGATACGATCCGCTGCTTTACCTGCCGACGTACACAGGCTGCATAGTAGAGAATCTCGAAATAAGCGAGCGGTTTCTTTGGGACGTTCGATTGACTGGCCAGGAACTGGTGCTCGAGAATCATGCGGGACGTATCAAAGAATTAGGCAGCCGATATGGTTTTGGACTTTCCATCGAGCCGTACGATATGAATCCCTGTTCGGATCTCGATCTCGGTGCACTTGCCGATGTACCAATGTGTGAATTCTGGAGCAAAGGATTTGGTTTTAATTCAGCTTTCAGTTGCCTTGAAGCAACGTCCATCGCCCACATTAATGGACTGCCTGTTGTTGCGGCTGAAGCATTTACCGCAGGCAGTCATGAAGCCTGGAAGCTTTATCCCGGTGTTATGAAGAACCAGGGAGATTGGGCTTTTTGCACCGGTATCAATCGTTTCGTTTATCATACATTTGCACATAAACCACTTGGTGACCAATACCGTCCCGGTATGACAATGGGACCCTATGGTGTTCATTGGGACAGGGGACAGACCTGGTGGCCTATGGCTTCGTCCTATCACAAATATATTTCTCGCTGTTCATACCTTCTGCAACAGGGAAATACGGAAGCTGATATTTTATATTTGACACCGGAAGGAGCGCCACATGTCTTTCGCCCACCAAAGTCAGCTCTCGTTGAAAATGACACAATACCAGACCGGGGAGGTTACAATTTCGATGGATGTTCGGCTAACATACTGATTGCAAAAGCCAGTGTTCAAGACCGTCAGGTTATTTTCCCGGGCGGTTCGTTATACCCATCGTAGAACCGCATATCTCGATATTTATTTTGTTGCAAATCGTGAGAATCAAAAAGTCAATGCAGAATGTTTATTTCGGATAAAAGAAGGAACTCCTGAATTATGGGATCCGCTGACCGGGAAAACACGTCAGCTACCTGATTATACCTGGCAGGAAGATTACACTCGAATCCCGCTGCAATTTGAATCGTATCAAAGCTTTTTTGTTGTTTTTGAGAAAGATAAGAGGTCTATTCAGAAAAAAGTTCTGAATAGAAAAAATTTCCCGGAACAGACAGTGGTCGCTGAAATTGATGGTTCCTGGAATGTCTCGTTTGATCCGAAATGGGGGGGACCGAAAAATGTTACATTTGAGAAGCTTGAGGACTGGACAAAACGGACGGTGCAAGGGATACGCTACTATTCCGGGATTGCGGTCTATCGTAAAATATTTGATCTTCCGGAAGATAATATTATAAAGGAAAATGCCGAACTTTTTCTTGATTTGGGCGAGATAAAAAACATGGCAAAGATTCGGCTCAACGGAAAAGATCTGGGTGTTGTTTGGACAGCTCCATGGAGCATTAATATTACGAATGCTATTAAGAAAAAGGCAAACAATCTTGAAATTGAAGTAGTTAACCTTTGGCCCAACAGACTCATCGGCGATGAGCAGTTTCCTGATGATGGTATTAAAGATGGCAAATGGCCTGATTGGTTGCTTAAAGACAAGCCCCGAACCAGTGGACGATTCACATTTACCACGAAAAAATATTATATAAAAGACTCCCGTTTGCTGAAATCAGGACTCATTGGGCCGGTGAAAATAAATAGGGTTTTGAAGAATTGAAAAAAATGAAGATTGATGTTTGACTTTTAGCTTGAGATTTTGCTGACATCTATTGGGGTTTTAACCCAGAATATTTTAAGAAATCGGGGTTAAAATCCCGCAAAGTTGTTTCAGACATACAAAATCCACGACCTAAAGGTCGTGGCAATTCAGAACGTTCTAATGATTTACGTTAAGTTTCCGCTAATTGGCGGATACTTCTACCTTTTAACTTGATGGTTTATTGTCAGGCAAAATTAAACGCTGAACAGTTACAAATGTATAAGTTGTAAAACTAAATGGAATAAAAATTATCAAAATAATCCCTGGAGAAAAAATGAAAAAATTAAAATTCACAGTTACGCTGTTGATTTGTTTCTTTCTGATTAAATGTGCACAATTTGAAAACAAAAAATGGGTCGGAATTCATTTGTTAAACTATACATCTGATTCATTGTTAACTGAATTAGGGAAAAATATTCCCGGTTTAGCAGAGAAGGGTATCAACCTTGTGTTTCTGGAAGTGGATTATAGTTTTGAATTCCAATCTTTTCCGGAGCTGCGCCAGGGTGAAAAATACATAACCGGAAAAGGCGCCCAACAATTTGCAAAGATATGCCGAAAAAATAATATACGACTGATCCCGGAATTTCAGTGTCTTGGACATCAATCCTGGGCCAAAACGACCTTCCCATTATTGACCAAATATCCCGAATTGGATTTAACACCCGGCGCGTTTCCCAATAATGAAAACATTTATTGTCGTGAATGGGACCCCACCAATCCCCGGGTGAATGAAATTGTTTTTCCCTTGATCTCCGAAATTGTGGTTGGATTTGGCGCGGATGGTATTCATGTTGGGATGGATGAAATATTTTTATTGGGCTCGGAACAATCACCTAACACCAAAGGAAAAGACCCGGCTGCACTATTTGCACAGGTTGTAAATGAATTTTACGATTATTTTGTAACGCAAAAGGGACTGCAAATGTTTATGTGGGGGGACCGCCTGATCGACGGTAACACATATAAATATGGCGAATATGAAGCATCTTTAAACGGCACTGCCCCTGCGGTGGATATGATACCAAATGACATCGTCATTTGTGATTGGCATTACAAACCAATGGTAAGCTATCCTTCAGTGCCCATGTTTCTGGAAAAGGGATTCAAGGTGCTGCCCAGCAGTTTTCGCGAGCCCAAAGCAGTGGAAGCGTTCATCAAATATTCTTACAGTTTGGATCATCCCGGAATGTTGGGACATTTGTTTACCACCTGGAGCCTGGTGGATCAGGATAAGTTGCTGAACTATCCAGCGTTACAAACCGGCATTAAAACAATACAAGACAAAAAATATTTTGATGTCGCATTTCATTTACAATCCATGTTGCCACCCGGGCGATTAACAATCGCTTTATCAGCAGGCAACCAACAATTAAAAATTTATTACACGACTGACGGCACCAATCCTACCCCAAAGGCACAATTATATAATCAGCCACTGACTTTTGAAAAAAGTATTTTACTCAAAGCCGTTGCCTATAAGAATCAAACACCGGTCTCTGATGTTTCGGAAAAAAAGATAGTTGTTCACAAAGCCACTGGAAAAGGTATCACACTGAGGATGCCAGCCAGCGAAAAATACCCTGCCGCAAATGGCGCAAGTACCCTGGTGAATGGGATCAACGGATCCATTTCTTTTGCTGATGGACAATGGCTCGGATTTGAAGGCATTGATCTGGAAGCGTTAATAGATTTTGGTAATCCAACAACGATCTCAAAAGTTTCTGTGAGTTCAATGAATAGCACATCAAACTGGGTTCATCATGCCGATCATGTAGAGGTTTTTACATCGAATGATAGCCTCGAATTTACAAAACAGGGCGAAATATCCGGTATTTCTACGGATAAAGACATCGTGCCGATTGATGTGGCATTTAAATCCGTTAAAACAAAATATGTAAAAATTCTGATTCACAATCGCCTCATCCCCGAAGGATTCACTGGCGCAGGCAACCCGGCGTGGCTGTTCGTTGATGAGATTGTTGTGGAATGAGCTTCTTAAAAGAAAGGTCGAGATCAATACCCTTCGAGTACAGGGTTCAAGAAGAAATTTAAAATGATTTTTTACTCTACCTTAATCCCTGTGCTCGAAGAGTACCTGTGCCCGAAGGGTACCTGTGCCCGAAGGGTATCAACCTTGATCTTTTCTTGTTGCAAAATTTATCGTAAATTAACCTACTATTTCAGTTTATTGAAATTCTGGCTTGTCTAAAATAGGAGCTAACCATGAACAAACCATATCAGAGAGATAAATCTACTCAAGAAGATACTGTAATAGCAGAGGTGCGTGCCGTTAAACAATGGATTAAATATGTACGAAATGTATCTCTCTTAATAATTGCTATTATGATAATCGCAGCAAATATCTGGGATGGTGATCTGTACCGGGCTCTGATTCGATTTGTTATTCTTCTGGTTGCTACAATTATCATCTGTTATAAATCCGAAACTATTTTTAATATGAGCATCCTGATCCATCGCAATGGAAAGATTTTTGTAAAAAAAGGACGAAGGAGTAAGTTTGCCGCTGATGATACCAAACAAATAATTAAAACAAAGAGAAACTGGTTGATTGGGCAAAAAAAAGTAAAAGTGCCAATCAAGGCATTCCCTGATATCAAGGAACAAATTACAGAAATTTTGGCGGAAATAAACAAGTAGATTACTTTGGCATCACAACCGCATTAGTTAATTCACCGCCTCGTTTGCCCAATTCAAACTCACGAATGTTTTCGAGAGTGCATTCTACTATTTTCGTTTGTGCTACATCGGTAAAAGATCCCTGGTGACTGGTGATCATGACATTGTTGAATGTTGCTAGCCGGGCGAGAACATCGTCGGTGATAATGCTATTGGAACGGTCTTCAAAAAAGTATGCGGCTTCTTCTTCATAAACATCCAATCCAGCATATTCAATAAAACCGCTTTACAGCCCATCTAATAAAACAATCGTATCAATGAGTCTGCCGCGAGCAGTATTGATCAACATGACTCCCTTTTTCATTTGCTTTATTGCTTTATCGTTGATAAGATGATACGTTTCTTTCATCAATGGTGCGAGCAGACTGATGATATCTGAGCTGGCACATAATTCTTCCAAAGTCACATAACAAACATTATATTTATCTGCGAAGGATTGATTTTGAAACACATCGTGCGCCATGATTTGGCAGCAAAATCCAGGAAGGATTTCTATTGCTTTTTTAAAAAAATGCGTTATATTAATATAGTTGTGGTTGTGTCGTTACAAAACATGTAACAGAACGCGAGTTGATATCGTTTTATTAACGTACTGAAACAGATATCAAAAAACATAAAGTTTTCGTTCAAACAATAACAAATTAAAAAGGAGTACAAAAATGAGAAACAAAAAAATTTTCAATTGTTTACCTGGCAGGGAGGGATTTTTACCCTTCTTAATTATTCTATTAATTTTCCAACCAGCGAGTCCGCAGAGGAATATAACACCGGTATTTACTGTTGTTCCGGGTTCAACTCAAAAAATCTGTCAGCTTACCGGAGAATTTGACTACCATCAAGCAGCTGTTGATGGTGTAACACCGCAAGAAAGACCCACACAAAATCGAACCTATTCTAACTATAGGATTCACGGCACCGACCTGGGAGCTTCGTTTGAGCATGACGGCAAGCTCTGGTTTTTGTTCGGAGATACTTTTGCCACCGAAACAATCCCTGGCGATCCGGATGACGGACAATCGCATTCAAATCCCAATCCAATAGCTGCGGATGCGACTGCTTTTACAGCAGACACAAATCCGACGGATGGAATATCATTAGAGTTCCTGAAAGCCGCAAACAATCCCAACGTTTGGCTCTGCCCCAGTTTTGATCCTGGTGGAAATGTAGTTCAGCATGAGGGTTTCAGTAGCGGGCCTTCATTTTATGTTTGGTATTCAACAGATGAGGGCACTCGCACATCAACGCTTGCCCGTTCGGATGACGGGGGGAGAAACTTCACAAAAATTTATGATATGAGTTCCAACCGTTTCCTCTGGGTCAGCGTGGAATCCGTTCCTTCCTTGATGATTCCGGGATTGGAGGATATTGGTACAATTGACTGGCTGTTCATTTTTGGCACTGGTCCTGGATACCGTGAAAGCGATATGTTCCTCGCCGTAGTACCACTGGCTTTGATCGAGGATGAGCAAGCGATAGTTTACTTCACTGGGCTTGATGAAAACAACCTGCCACAATGGAGCAAATCAGAAGAAGATGCCCAGCCGGTCATTGATATCGACAATCCGTTAGCCACCGGTGATTGGTGGGGAGGAATTGTTATCGAAGATAAAGTGGATGCTGAAGGCTGCATCGGGGAATTTTCTGTTCACTATTGTGAAGTATTAGAAACCTGGATCGCCATGTACAACCGGGATTTTCTTTCCATCGAGATGCACACCGCGAGTTCTCCCTGGGGACCGTGGAGTCAAGCGGTTACAGTGTTTGATCCGGTTAAAGACGGCGGTTATTGCGGTTTCCTCCATTTGACAAATGAGTTCAAGGCAGTACTCAATCTCAACTGCGACTACAATGTGACCATTCCGGGCAGATCAGCCCCGGGCTCCCCGTATGGTCCTTACATCATGGAACGATATACCACTGGCACTCTGGACCAGGCAACACTCTACTTCGTGATGTCGATGTGGCACCCTTATAATGTTCTGGTTATGAAAACAACAATTCAGCGCAGTGGCGGTACAAACATTAATAATACTAAAACAACGGAAACAAATCATTTTTATTTATCTCAAAATTATCCCAATCCATTTAATTCATTCACAACAATCAGGTTTAATATTCCCGCTTTAAGCCAGGTATCATTAAAAATATTGAATGTGTTGGGACAAGAGATAGAAACCGTTGTTGATAAAAAACAAATGGTTGGTTTTCAGGAGGTTTTATGGGATTCAGGTAATTATCCCGGCGGCGTTTATGTGTATCAAATTGAAACTGGACTTTTTACTCAAAACAAGAAACTCCTGGTATTAAAATAAGAAAGGGATATACTTGCTATTGGTTAAAATGTAAAAGTAGCAGTAGTAGTCGTTTCAGAGTAATGTTTAATGTTTGTGGTATTACCACTGCCGCTTTTATCTAAAACGCGGAATTTGTGGCAGAAAAGTTGCTCAAGCAATATTACAAACTTAACCTTAACAAGTATAAATAAACAATCTTTTTGTAATATTCAACACGATTGTCGTAATAAATGTAGAGCAAGATGCCATCTTGCTCTACAAAATTAAAATCAATGATGTAATCCAAATCCCGCAAAAGAACAACCTTATGAATCCCAACGCCTCATGTATCAAAAAGTATAATATCCCCAACCTGGACAAGCCAGAACCGACTGATTAAAAAAAGCCTCACGCAAAGTCGCGAAGCCGCAAAGCACAGTCTGTATTTCCTTATTTTATAAAAGTAACTGTACAGGAGCTCGCAAAGTTTTTCTATAGATTTTCTTTGCGTAATCTTTGCGTCTCTGTCCGCCAGTTGGCGGATGAGATTTCTTGCCCATTGTACAAGAAATGAACTTTTTAGATACTAAAGTTCAAAAATTTGCAATCCATCAAAATTGCCCATTATGATGTTTTATTCAACTCCATTAATCACTTTTTAAAAATAAAATATATTTTTGTTGACATCTTGATAAATTATTTATATTTTTAGCAATTCATTTTATGGAACATTAATGACCATCAGCACTTTAAACTACCTTGTGTCCTTTGACAAATAATTTCAAAATAATAAATTGATTGTTATGTGGGAAAAGCCCAAATAACAAAAAATCATTCAGGAGGTGGGATAATATAGCTTGGACATTTCAAATTTTCAATATTACCAGTTAACAACTATTGAGAGTATAATGAATAGTCCTCCTTCGGCGGATCTTTATTATTGTTATGATCCGACGATGTTCGATTTATTTTATCCCACCCCCTAAACTTATTAAGGAGTCTGTTTATGGAGATCGCTCAAAAAAGGTTAAACGAATCTGCACCGTTACGATGGCTTGTGCTTGTTCTGATTAGTGGATTGTTATTTTCTACTTATTGGTTTCAGGATTGTCTTGGACCATTAAAAAGCCTGATGGAAAGTCAGCTTGGGATTGATAGTGGTCAGTTTGGTTTGATCGCCGCTTCAACCACATGGGCAAACCTTGCGCTGATGGTTATTTTAGGCGGTATTGCTTTGGATAAATGGGGTATCCGCAAGACAGGAACTATTTTTGGTATTCTCGCCACGTTGGGTGCCGCAATTGTCGCCTTGGCCAGTAATGGTTTTTTCGGGCAAGAGAAGAACACCATGATGACCTGGATGATAATCGGAAGAATTTTGTTCGGCACCGGGCTGGAGACTGTATGTGTAATGGTCTCCCGAACAGTTGTCAAGTGGTTTAAAGGGCACGAATTAGCACTGGCAATGGCTATCAATGTTGGCTTCGGCAGGTTGGGATCGTTTGGTACTAACTTTTTTGGCGTTGAAATCGCCGGCGATAATGTTTATACCGGTATTTCTTTTGCCGCATCACTGATTGGTCTTTCTATGATCATGTTCTTTATTTATTTAATTATGGACGTGAAATATGACAAACGGGAATTAGAAATTGCAGGAGCTAGCGGAGTTGCCGTCGAAGACGATGGATTTAAATTCAAAGACCTCACTGATTTGCTCACCAATCGTTCATTCATCTTAATCGCTGCTCTTTGTGTTTCATTCTACGCAGCAGTGTTCCCGTTCATCCAATATGCCCCGGACCTATTAGTTAATAAATTCGGTTTTTCATTGGCAATGCCTGATTTGAGCGATATGTCTCTTTGGGAAAAAATAAAGGCATTTTTTCATAACGGTCCTAAAGTGACCAGTTTAATTCCCCTGGGTACGATTCTGTTCACTCCCATCTTTGGCAGATATGTCGACAAAAAAGGCAAGGCTGCCAGTGTAATGATTTTAGGTTCTCTGCTGCTGATTTTTGCTCACTTGTCATTATCTGTTTTTAACAGTGAGTTGCTTGGCTATTTCGGACTGCTTTCACTTGGTATTGCATTTTCGCTGGTGCCGGCAGCCATGTGGCCTTCAGTTGCTAAAATTGTTGCAGAAAACCGTCTTGGTACTGCTTACGCCACCATGTTCACGATTCAGAATTATGGTCTGTCAGCTTTCTTCTGGGGGATCGGAAAAATGGTAAACGTGATGAATCCCAATATTGTTGAACAGATCCGGACGACCAGGGAAAAATTATTAGCAAGTGGTATGAGCATCGAAGAAGTCGTCCAAAAAATTGATGTGCTAAAAGCATCCGGTGAGATAGCGCCTTACAATTACACCGTGCCGATTTTGATGCTTGTATTTCTTGGAGTGATTTCAATTTTTCTTGCTTACCAGTTAAAGTTAGCTGATAAAAAGCAAGGTTATGGTTTGGAGTTGCCGTTTGGGAAAAAGGCATAGTGATTTAGTGAGTGGTGAATGGTTAGTGGTTAACAGTACAGAAATAAACAAGTGGTTGGCAATTGTCAAGTTTTAGCCTGGTAAAATGTTGCCTGACTTTCTTTTGGCAACGTTAATTTCTCTTCTACAAACAAGTTACCAGACTGTCTGTTGACACTTGTCAATTTATTTTAATCTCCCTTAAAATTATAAGGAGTAATAGAGCGATGGATTATTGAAATAAAAACTTCATTACTCCAAAACTCCATTGCTCCTTTTTGTTTAAAAAATTTTTATTATTTTTTTCTTGTTATGAAATTAAATAACTTTGTTGGTACTAAAATAAGCTGGAAAACTTATGCCCCAAAAAGAATCTGAAAAACATATCATCCCAAAATGGATTGAAGAGCAGCAGCAACAAAGTTGGCAAATTGAAATCCTGATAGCCAGTGGTTTTATCTTTTTTCTGTTCAGCCTGCCGGATTTATTGACAAATTATTTCCCAGCGCACTAAAGTGCAGGCGAAGGCTGAGGCAAAGGCGAAGGAAAAAATCTTAAACCTTTAATCTTCTACCTTGCTCCGCCTTAGCCTTCGCCTCAGCCTTTTCGTTGTAATAGTAATTGATCTTTATTAAAAAACTTTTGCATAAAAAACAAAGATTCAACTGGTAATACTATAGATGTGTATGAAAGTAAAATAATCCAAGCCGAAGGGACTATTTTATTTTTTGGGTCATATATTTTTGCCAGGGCATTATTAATAGGATTTTCGGTAATTCTGTTTTTAAGGGCGCTCTGGCTGGCGTTTTTAGGTATCAATTATGCATATCCAAACGGGATAAATTATAAAAATTTATCCTACTCAAATTATTTTAAGGAAAAAACTGAAGCAAACAAAGGTGTTGTAACCAGAATTGTCAATTTGGAAAAACTTTGCAGCTTAACATATTCAGTTACAATAATCTTTACGTTGTTAACGATTGGCATGTTTTTATTGTTGACATTAATTTTTTATGCCATTTATTATCTAGCCCCATCTTTTTATGAACCTGAATTTGGATACGTTATTTTAATTGTTCTTTTTTTGATGATGCTTGGGATATTTGATTTGATATTTTTTGGATATTTAAAAAAATACCAAATAGTCTCGAAGGTGTACTATCCTGTTTATAAACTATTCAAATGGTTAAGTTTGTCGTTCACATATAATCAAGAGTGGTTAACATTCATCTCAAATACCAATCGCTGGAAAGTATATGGGCTATTTTTCTCATATTTTACCTTGTCATTTTTTATTAGCTCCTCGGAAATTTCAACCAGGTTGGGAGGTAATCTTTTTTTTCAAGTTATTTCAGCGGAAGATCGAAATTACGCCAAACTGCCATCGTTACAAAACATGAAAGATATTAGCTACGAAAATATGCTGGATTCGAAAAAAAGAATATTTACTGCTTGCATTCAATCTGATATTATTAAAGATAATTATTTGAAACTGTTTGTTGTTTACAACAAAAGATATGACAATACTTTGGATTCCCTGTTTAAAAAAAATAATGTGATCAGCAAATTCAAACAAAGAGCTTCATTTAAGGATTATGTAAAAAATGATTCCCTGATCCGGAAAACATTGAATGAATTTTTTATTACCAAAATTGATGATCGTATTTTCAAAGATAACGATTGGTATTTTCATGATCATTCGATAACAGGTGAAAAGGGATTTCTAACATATCTTCCCCTGGATGGACTAAATAAAGGCAAACACACTTTGTTTATCAATCGACAAAGTTTGGAAAATGATAGCCTGAGAGTCAGAGGGAATGGAGTAATACATTTTTATGTTAATTGAGAATTTGCTACTGGACACTTTTTAAAAATAAAAGTTTTTGCCACTGATTTGCACCGATCGACACGGATTTTAGAAAATTTGTCATAAAAAATTCTTCAAATCATAGAAAAAATCAGTGAAAATCCGTGTTAATCTGTGGCAAACGAAAGAGTGTCCGGTAGTGAGATTGAGAATTTTAAAAAGGAGCTTTTTTATGAAATATTACCAAAATACGTTAACAGTAACAATTCTGTTCTTGTTAGTTTTAGCCAGTTCAATTTTTGCTGGAGACCTCTATCAGGTATCACATCGATTGTGGAAACCGGCAGCCGATAATGTTTATCTGCAGGAAGCAGCACAAAAAATTCCGACAAAAAAGCCCGTGCTTTCAATCGCTGAATATGAAGGTTCATGTTATGCACTCATGGATAACAGCATATACTTGTTCAAAGATGGAAAACTTGATCAATCGAAATCCGCACCTGCCGGAGTGAAAAAGCTAATAACCAAAGATGGCAGTTTGTGGGCGCTTTCATCGGAGGGACTTTACCGGCTCAAAAATAAAAAATGGCAACAAGTGGATAACAGGGAATATGTGGACCTTTGTATGCATCTTGGCAGTTTGCACGGCGCTACGCGGGATGATGTGTATCGTTTCAAAAAAAATAAGTTTACGTGCATTCAACCGGAGGGCGGTTATCTTTCCAGCGACAAAACAGTGGTCATGGAAGACGGCACACAAATACTTGCTGACCCGGTCAGGATTGGACCCATCCAGCGAATTGCTTCTTACAGCGGCACATTGTATGTGCTTCGTCCTGGCGAGCTTGTCTTGTTTGACGGACGAATTGTTGCTGAAAATTTCATTGACTGGGGCGCGCTCCCATCACGTCACACGTTTGATCTTCTGTCTTTTGGCAGCAGGTTGTTTGTCAGCACGAATCGCGGATTAGCAGTTGTGCACGGCGCATCCATGACTACCCTTGCAGGAAAAGATGGCCTTCCCTACGAACAAACAACCTGCCTGGCAAAAGGTTTTGAAGACGATATTTGGATCGGCACAACAAAAGGAGCCGTTCGAATGCTGAATGATGAATTCCATTATTTTGGCGCTTACCATTGGCTGCCCGGTGATAATGTACGCGATATTGCAGTGGGAGACAACGTGGTTTATATTGCGACAGATGGCGGTATTGGTATCATCCGGTATGAGCCATACACGCTCCGTAAAAAAGCGGATTATTATGAGCGACACATTGAGGAATGGGGTCACAAACGGCTGGGATTTATTCATACAATTTACAAGCGCGGCGACCAATGGATTCGCGAGGTTAGCGATAATGATGGCGGGCATACGGCTCCCTACCTGGCAGCGATGTGTTACAAATACGTTGTTACCGGTGATAAAACAGCGCGGCAAAATGCTGTGGAATCCTTCAAAGCAATGGTGTGGATGGAAAAGATAACACCAACAGACGGATTCATTGCCCGCTCGATTTGGTCCACCACCGGTGATCCGGACAAGCGCGGTCGCCATGGTTCGGGCGGGCTGCCTGCGAAATGGTATCCCACCAAAGATGGCAAATGGTACTGGAAAGGAGACACCTCAAGCGATGAAATTATAGCACATTTTTATGCGGTGTCGCTGTTTCACGATCTTGTGGCAACAGGACGCGAAAAGGAATTAGCCAGGGAACACCTGACAAGAATCGCTGCGCATATTGTGGATAACAATTGGGTTTTGATAGACATGGATGGAAAACCCACCCGCTGGGGACGCTGGGATCCGAAATACCTGCTCTCGCCCTACGGCTCCCAGGACGCCGGATTGAATGGCATGGAAGCACAGACATTCATGCAAACAGCTTATGCCATCAGCGGGGAAAAGAAGTTTCAAGATGGCTTTCAACAACTGCTGGATTTTGGTTACCACAATTTAACGGTGCGCCAAAAATTCACCTTTCCCCCAATGGAAATTGCCCCCTGGGATGACAACCTGGCATTCAGATGCTATTATACATTGTTCCGCTACGAAGAAAATCCTGACTTAAGATCCATCTACCTGCGCAGCCTGGAACGCACTTTTGAGATCAAACGAATGGAGCATATTTCGTGGTTCAATTTTGCCTATGGCGCCATCACCGGCAATGACTGCGATATAAATAATGCAGTAAAACATTTGCGCGAGTGGACACTGGATTGCGTGGAACATAATTATTTTAATTCATTTCGGGATGACCTAAAAACCGAACAGGGCTATACTGCCTACGAAGGCAGAGCCAAAGCTATTTCTCCACGCGAAAGCTCTGTAAAACGAGGCAGCCGCAGCGCTATTGTTTATGATGGCGGTGTTGGCGACAGGCGTGTCATGGAACCCACTGGTTTTCTGCGGGACTATTGGATGGGACGCTACCATGGTTTCATAAAAGCACCAACAACTAAAAATTCAAATTTAATCTCCGTTGAACCGCGAGGCCTGCAGTTTGGTGCTGAACCGTATGATGGACCTGCGAGACCTGAAATTTATTAATGGAAATCGGATCCAGATTAACTAATTGAAGATGAGTTTCTAATTTATTGTTGCAAATTTGATAAACATTTTATATTTTAGACTGTATAAATTAAGCATTACTTTTAAAAACATTTATTAATATCTTTTTGGATAATGATCAAAAATAATATGCATAGGTCAAAAACCCCATTGAATATCTAATCAGAGCAGATGTTATACAGAACTTGAATAAACACTAACTAAAAAGGAGATAATATTATTTTTAGTAAGTTGTTCATCTTCTCATAAAACCGAAAAGGAATTAGGAAGCTATTCTATGAGGAGAGGCAGGCTTATTTATAAAGAGAAAGGATACGATAATTGGGAGGTTGAAGTACTTATTGAAGGACTTGAGGTAAATAGCCACTATTGGCTTTGTATAAATAGTGTCTAATGATACACCTCAAAAAGTATTTGATGTTATTAAAAATTTAAGGTTCCCTGAGTGGGATAATGAGGAACGTGAGATATATGGAGAATCATGGTGCGATTTTAGGAAAGTATTAACAGATAGCAGCGGTGTTTTTTTTGATACTATGCACATTTCTCTGCCTCCGCATTCGTATAAATTGAAATTTTTTGTTAAGAATTCTGATTATGAGATAGTTATAGTATTACAAGT
>JACKQG010002756.1_pt1 | contig 22408 bp, 18 predicted proteins | sample 8237621 | NCBI WGS metagenome assembly JACKQG01 (sample SAMN15677084, study PRJNA649215) | marine metagenome | biome: marine; feature: Black Sea; material: saline water; isolation source: suspended particulate matter (SPM) from the Black Sea western gyre | collected 2013-06-09/2013-06-10 | depth... | reverse complement strand
ACTATCGCCGCCCTCAGTTTCTCCGGCAGCTTTTGAAGGGCCAGTTGTACGGACTCGGAGATCTCCTCTGATTCGTAAAGTTGTTCAGGAGATGGCTCGTCTGATGGCAGGTCTTCGGGAAGGGGCTCATCCCTGAGCGCCTCTCGGCGCGATTTTCTTCTGTAGTCGAGACAGGTGTTCAAGGCGATCCGGTAAATCCACGTGTAGAACGATGATTCCGGCCTGAAGTCTTTAAGACCCTGGTATGCCTTCAGAAAGACATCCTGGGCAGCGTCTTGGGCATTCTGGGGATCATGAAGCATATAGCGGCAGAGATTATAGATTCTGTCCTGATATTTACGGACAAGCGCCTCAAAGGCAAAGGGGGCGCCTTTTCTGAATAGTCTGATCAGATCGCTATCGTCAGTAGAGGTCATAGGTTTTTTATGCCGCAAATGCTATGAAAATCCGGCTGCGCGTGGGTTCATCCAGCACCCAAACATCGAACTTCCAGGCCTGTTTTCTGTCGGTTTTCATGATCACGCAATAACTATGCCGCCATTCGGTCACTCAATATAACCAATTGGATTGATACGCAGTATTGGCTTTCAGGAAAAGCCAGTCCAAAATGCCAAACACCCACTCATGGACAAATCGATACAATCTATACGGAAAACCAATCTGACTGGATACTATCTACCCAGGTTTACTTCCATTTCCACGAAAAACCTTTTCTGTTGACAAATCGGATTCACTCTATTATGATCCATTTAAGCAGTCAACGAAATAAAATTGATGATGGCAAATTTGGTTCCAATTCTCAAAGCCCTGGCAGATGAGACGCGTTTTCGCATCATCCATCTGCTGTTGTCCCACGACCTTTGCGTTGGCGCTCTGGCGGATCATCTCTCCATGTCCAAAGCGGCCGTATCGCAACACCTGAAGATATTGAGGAAGGCCGGTCTGGTGAGAGGAGAGAAACGGGGGTACTGGACCCATTACGGCGTTGACAAAACCGTGATCCATCAGATCGCAGAAGCGCTGATGGAGAAGGCCAATCAGGCGCCTGATTTCAGGATGGCCTGTCATCGGTCGATTCAGGATGAGAGCAAAATTGATAACTTGAAAAGGAGGGAATTCACCATGTGTCAAAACTGTTGTCAACAACCGACCCAGTTAAAGGACAAGCCGGAAAACTGCACGCCTGACCAGATCAAAGCGTGCCACGGGGATGAGAAGGACCATCCCTGTGTTTCGACGAAAGAGGAGAAGTGAGCCGTATTCTGTTGAATGATGACACGACCGGGGCCATAATCGTGGAGGGACTGGCCAAGCGATTCGGCGAAGTTCAGGCCGTTTCGGATCTGAGCTTTGAGGTGCCCGAGGGAGAGTTGTTCGGGTTCCTCGGTCCCAACGGGGCAGGCAAGACCACCACCATCAACATGCTCACCGGTCTGGCCCGGCCGGATGCGGGCAGCATCCGGATCGCGGGCATCGACTGTACGGGAAATCCCAAGGCGGCCCAGCACCGGATCGGCGTGGTTCCGGATGAAAGCAACTTGTATCCGGAACTGACCGGGTTCGACAACCTGTGTTTCTGCGCGGCCCTCTATGGAATACGGAAAAAGGAGCGGGAAAGCCGTGCCCGTGAACTGCTGGAGACATTCGGTCTTGCCGAGGCGGCCAAGCGAAAGTTCGGCGGCTATTCCAAGGGCATGAAGCGCAAGCTCACCATTGCCGCGGGCATCATCCACAAGCCCGAAATCCTGTTTTTGGATGAACCTACCACCGGCATCGACGTGGCCAGCGCACGGCAACTGCGTCAACTGCTTTCTGATCTACACCGGGCCGGAACCACGATCTTCCTGACCACCCACTACATTGAGGAGGCGGAGCGGCTTTGCGACCGTATTGCTTTTGTCGTATCGGGTCACGTCGTCCGGATCGACACGGTGGAGCATCTGGTTCAGCCGATCCAGGAAAAGCATGTGGTTCAGATCGCCTATGCAAATTCACTGAATAACATACAAGGCAGGCTCTCCGAATCTTTTCCATTCCTCCATTTCACCATCCCGGAGCATGGCTTGATTCGGGTGGAAGCAGACGAGCCCGTTCGCGTCGGGCCGATAGTCCGGTATCTGGAAGATCAGGGGGCCGAGGTCAAAGAGGCCCGAAGGATAAGACTCTCCCTCGAAGATATTTTTGTGCAGATAACGGGAATCGAGGCAGATGCCATGAAAAAGGAAAAAGAAAAAGCCGGAGGCCACCCATGAAACGCTGGATCGCCTTCTGGAACATCTTTGTCAAAGACCTGCGCGCCTACTATCTCAAACCGCCCAATGTCAGTTGGGGCCTGATTTTTCCCCTGGCCTGGACAGGGATGTTCTTTATCAAATCCGGCGGATTGGAAGACGTTCTTTCTATTGTTCCGGGCGTGGTATCCCTTTCCATCCTTTTTGGAACCACCTCTCTCCTTTCCGTAACCGTCACCTTTGAAAAGAAGGGAAGGTCCTTTGACCGGCTTCTCCTGGCCCCGATACCCCTGCAACTCCTGATGCTGGCCAAAACATCGGGCGCCATCCTGTTCGGGGTGGTCAATGCCTTTGTTCCCATCCTCCTGGCGGCCTTTCTCACCGACCTCTCTCATGTTGCCTGGAGCGCCGCCATCCCTGCCATCGTTCTCATCGCCGCCAGTTCCACCTTCCTGGGGCTGTTTGTGGCAGTCTCTGTGAGCGAGGTCTTTGAGGCCCAGACCTTTTCCAACTTCTTTCGCTTCCCCATGATCTTTCTTTGCGGGCTGTTCTTCCCCATTGAACAGCTCCCCGTTTTTTTGCGGCCTCTGTCCTACCTTTTTCCCTTGACCTATGGCGTCGACATCCTTCACGGGGCCTTCCACGGCAATCACGTGATGCCCTTTGCAATCGATTTCACAGCCCTTTCCTTCTTCTGTGTGACCCTGTTCCTAATCAGTCTCTACAATATCGGGAAACGTTGGATCCTTTAAAGAAGAGAACCATGGAAAAACATGATGAAACACAAATTCTATGAGGAGGAGAAAATGCCATGAAAGTCCTGTTTATCATCTCGACCGATGACGGATAGACCATCTACAATGCCATGAAACTGGCCAATGTAGGCGTTCAAAAGGGTGACGAGGTGAGTGTCTTCATGCTTGGAAGAGGGGTAATGTTCGAAAAGAGCGGAAGCGAGCAATTCAATGTCATGGGCCAGATGGAAACGTTCGAGGGTGATTTCTATGTCTGAGGTGTCTGCATTAAATCCCACGGTCTGGATGGAGCAAGCAGTTGCCCTATTGGTTGGATGGACGACCTTTACGAACTCTCGATGGAAGCTGACAAGGTGCTGACCTTTTGAAAATGGAAAATGTCCGTGGACATCGATGGGCACCATAAGACAGACGCCTGAATCAGAACCTCATCATGAGGACATCCCAAGAAGAAGTGGATCATTCAACTTCCTTCCCTTGAAGCGCTGGGCCTGGTATCCGGCTACATCGTTCAGCGCTTTGAAGACCTGTTGCTTCAGTTTGCCATCTTGGGTGCCTTAATGCCCATGCGGACGGACGTCAGCGGAAGCACGAGTAGTAGTCAGTCGGCGACCCTCGTGGTCTGCGCCCTTGCGGGCAGGAGAATATACTCCGGGGATATCCGCGAAAACGCCATAGAAGGGATTCAGGATAGAACGGTCCAATCCCCCCAGTGTTTGTGCATCAAAGAGGAATCTTTGCTACTGACACGGATACTTTCACGAAATATTTCCAGGAAAGGGGTGGAAGGTTTTGTAAAAGAAGCAAGGAATAAGAAACCGGCTCGCGTTGAAACGTACTGAGTTCGCAGAACCTGCTGAAGAAAGTACCATCCAGGCTAGAATCGATGAAATCCTCCAGCATCAGTCACCGATAGAAACCGAAGATATTGCGGCTTTTCTGAATGAGGAAGCGGTTCTATTTCCTGCCCAGCAGAAAGTATTTTGTCAAATCTTAATGGATCAATTCAAAGCCGGGCGCTGATCAAGAAGTAAGTTACCGCATACAATTTTGACGATCAGATGTGGAAACAGCGAGGCATATCTTCGCGATATCTCAAACAATCCGTGTCATCGAAACATTGAGATATGCCTTACATCCATGAATGTTGTCGGGTCTGGGAAATCAGATTGGATGTTTTCCCGACCACGACCTATGGGTTGGTCGATACTTATCTAATCGGGTGATGGGTGAATGCTTCTTGGATCATATTTGCCAAATGTTAAGATTAGGCTCCCCAGAGCAATAATGTAAGGTGTAATGGGGGACGTAGTTACTCAACTGCGTTGTTTACCTCGCACTTGGCTGTGCACCATCTCCTTGTATCCTTCACACGATTCAGTTTGCAGCAGCCTGCCTCCTACCATTCCTTTTTCTTCGATACCGCGTCTATCAAATGAGTCAGTACCCGCACTGGTGCTCCAAAATATCCTTGGCGGTGTACACCCATATCCCATCTATCCTGTCCGAGTCCAGAGGTCGGAAGTCAGATGCCAGTGGTCAGGCGGATGGTTCGTTCGATCAGCATGGGTCATCCATTCATAACATTTGGGGGACTTATTCCCTTATTTGTCTATACATTGGGGGAAGTCATTCACCATATTTAGCACAATCAGGTGAATTGACAAGGGTTGGACGGCTTTAAAATTCCGGGCATGAGTCAAAAAAACAGGAAAGAAATGAGATTTGGGGCATCAATCGTCAATCCCATAGTATTCACGGTACCAGGCAATGAACTTCTTGATTCCTTCTCTCAGGGGGGTCTTTGGGTCAAATCCCAAAAGCTCTCTTGACTTCCGGATATCTGCCGTTGTCTCAGGCACGTCTCCCGGCTGAAGCGGGAGCATCTTCTTCTCTGCCTGCTCTCCCAGTTCCTCTTCTATGAAATGGATAAAATCCAACAGGCCCACCGGGTCGGAATTGCCCAGGTTAAAGATCTCATAGGGGACAGCCCTTTCAATGGCCCTGATGGTGCCATCTACGATATCGTCAATGTAGGTGAAATCCCGCTTCATCTCCCCATAGTTATATACATTTATCGGCTTTTTTTTCAGTATCGCATCCGTAAACAGAAAAAGGGCCATGTCCGGCCGGCCCCACGGCCCGTAGACGGTAAAATATCTGAGACCGGTACAGGGGATTTCAAAAAGGTGGCTGTAGGCATGGGCCATCAGTTCATTTCCTTTTTTGGTGGCCGCATACAGTGAAATGGGGTTATCGACCCGGTCTTCCACGCTGTAGGGGATTTTCTTGTTTTTGCCGTAAACCGAAGAGGATGAGGCGTAAACAAGATTTCTGACCCTGTATTTTCGCGCCAATTCAAGGATATTCAGGAAACCTTCCAGGTTGCTTTTCTGATAGGAAAACGGGTCTTTCAAGGAATGCCTGACACCGGCCTGGGCAGCCAGGTTGCAGATTCTGGTTATCCGATGCCCCTTGAAAATTTCTCTTAGAGCCTGAAGATCCTGGATATCCGCCCTGTAAAAACTGAAATTCTTATAGGCTTTGAGGATATTTAATCTCGCCTTCTTGAGGTTGACATCATAATAACTGTTCAGATTATCAATCCCTACCACGACATTTCCCTGATCAAGGAGCTTTTTCGAAAGGTGAAACCCGATAAACCCTGCCGATCCCGTAACCAGTATGTCCTGATTTTCGTCTGTCACGTTATTCCCCCCAGTGTGGCCTCATTACTCTGGTGTTTTGATTCAGCTATTTCGTATCAGAAAAGGGAAAGAAAAGCCATTGCTTTTGTTTGAAATACCTGAGAAGACGCCAAAAAAAAGAGATCGTACCGGGATCTGCACTCCCATGCTCCCCGATACGATCTCTTTGTTACGGATTAATGACTAACGGGATCATGTCCCGCTATTGTCAGGGTCTAAAACGGCTTGATTACATCATGCCGCCCATGCCACCCATGCCGCCCATGCCGCCTCCGGGAGGCATCCCTGGCATAGCAGACTTTTCTTCCGGTTTTTCGGCAATCATGGCCTCGGTGGTCAGAAGCAGGGAGGCAACCGATGCGGCGTTCTGCAGTGCAAATCTGACGACCTTGGTGGGGTCAATGATACCCGCCTTCATAAGGTCTTCGTATTCATTGGTCTCGGCATTGTACCCAAAGGCACCCTTCCTGCTTTTTACCTTTTCTACGACCACGGAACCTTCGGCCCCGGCGTTATTCACTATCTGGCGAATCGGCTCTTCCAACGCCCTCATGACGAGGTTGACACCGGTCTGCTCTTCACCTTCCAGTTTCAAGGCAGCAAGCGCCGGGATTGCGCGAATCAAGGCAACACCGCCTCCAGGAACGACCCCTTCTTCCACGGCAGCCCTTGTGGCGTTCAGGGCATCCTCGACCCTCGCCTTTTTCTCCTTCATCTCGATCTCAGTCGCTGCGCCCACGTTAATCACGGCCACGCCACCGATCAGTTTGGCCAATCTCTCCTGGAGCTTCTCGCGATCATAGTCCGATGTGGTCTCATCAATCTGCGCCCGGATCTGTTTGACCCTGCCTTGCAGGTCGCTGCGATTGCCGCCGCCATCCACTATGGTGGTATTGTCCTTATCGATTCGAATCGTCTTGGCTGTTCCGAGGTCGTTTAAGGTGATGTTTTCCAATTTCAACCCGAGATCCTCAGAGATCACCCTGCCGCCGGCCAGGATGGCGATATCTTCCAACATGGCCTTTCTCCTGTCGCCAAAGCCGGGCGCCTTGACAGCCGCCACCTGGAGGGTCCCCCTCAATCTGTTGACCACCAGTGTGGCAAGGGCCTCTCCTTCCACATCTTCGGCAATGATCAGGAGCGGTTTCCCCATCTTCGCAATCTGTTCAAGGATCGGAATCATGTCTTTCATGGAACTGATCTTTTTCTCATGGAGCAATATGTAAGGCTCGCTGAGATTGGTTTCCATTTTTTCTGCGTCGGTGACAAAGTAGGGGGACAGATAGCCGCGGTCAAACTGCATACCTTCCACCACTTCAAGGGTGGTATCCATGCTCTTGGCTTCCTCTACAGTAATAACGCCCTCTTTGCCTACCTTGTTCATCGCTTCGGCAATGATGTTCCCGATGGTACTGTCGTTATTTGCGGAGATGGTTCCGACCTGACATATTTCCGCCTGGTCTTTCGTGGGCTTCGAAATCGCCTTTAATTCCTGAACAGCGGTTTCCACGGCCTTTTCAATTCCCCTCTTGATGGCCATCGGGTTGACGCCTGCCGCTACCAGTTTGGAACCTTCCCTGTACATGGCCTGGGCCAGAACCGTGGCTGTGGTGGTGCCGTCACCGGCTACGTCTGAGGTCTTGGAAGCCACCTCTTTGACCATCTGGGCACCCATGTTTTCAAATTTGTCTTCTAATTCGATTTCCTTTGCAACCGTAACGCCGTCCTTGGTGATGCTGGGGGCGCCAAAAGATTTGTCCAGGATCACATTTCTCCCCTTGGGTCCTAATGTGACCTTTACTGCATTGGCAAGGATGTCTATCCCAATGAGAATCGATTCCCTGGCCTTCATGTCATATCTAATCTCTTTTGCCATTCTAAAAATCCTCCTTCAGATTATTTTGTGTGTTCAATCGAAAACTATTCAGGCCGTTTAATCAATAATGGCAATGATATCGTCTTCTCTCATGATGAGGTGCTCTTCGCCCTCGATCTGAATCTCTGTCCCGGCATACTTCCCGAAGAGGATACGATTGCCTGCCTTGACCTCAAGCGGGATCTTTTTTCCATCATCCGTTACCTTGCCGTCACCAATCGCAATAACCTTGCCTTCAACCGGCTTTTCCTTCGCAGTATCGGGTATGATAATACCGCCCTTTGTTTTTTCTTCCTCTTCCACTCTCTTTACGATTACACGATCATGCAATGGTCTTACTTTCATCTCATCAATCTCCTCTCATGATATAATGGTTTCTTACACACCATATAGTTTCCCTAACGTTAAAACATCACCTCCCCAAAACAATCTTTTTTCAAAATATCAGAATGCGCGCTTCCATTGGTCAGAACCATGATGTCTGAAAAAAACAGGAAAGCTGCACAGTCATAAAAGTATAAACTGATTATTCTTCCTGGAAGTTAAGGAGAATCATAGGTGGGCTCACAATTCTCAAACCGTCATAGAGCCACAAAATCCCAATCTCACCTAACACTTTAGCGGTTTGAAACTAAGTCGGGGACCCTCATGGTCCGGCAATCTCATCATGACCGTTTTCAAAAGGCTAAACGGATACAATCTGACAAAAAATAATATCGACCGCTGAAATGTCAAGTGCGTCGTTCAAAATTAAGAATGGCACCTGAGAGGGTATAATTCTGCGAAATCGGTTCAAGGCAGGTTGAAACGCCATTTCAATGTCTCACGAACCCCCTTTTTGAGATCGGTCTCCGGCGCCCACCCCAAGACGTGATGTGCCTTTTTTATTACGAGACAGCTCTTTTTCAAATCCCCCGGCCTGGCGATTTGCTTCACGGGGTCGGCGAACTCTTCCGGTACTCCAGGCGTGAGTTCTTTGAATGCCTCAAATATGATGTTATAAAGCGCTAAGGTCCTGGTTCCGCGGCCGGTTCCGATATTAAAGTAATCCCCGGAGCCCTTCTCTAAAGCAAGGATATTTGCCTTGACCACATCGCCCACATAACAATAATCACGCTCCATCCCCCTTTCATCCTCCGGGAAATGATTCAGAACGGATGGCCTTCCCTTCAGGAGGTTATCCATAAAAATGGCCACAACTCCCGCCTCCCCATGGGGGATCTGACGTGGGCCATAGATATTTGCATAGCGTAATGTGGTATAATCAAGCCCATACTGGTGCCTGTAATAGGCCAGATAGTGTTCTGATGAATATTTTGACACGGCATAAGGGGAAAGGGGTCTTGGCTGGCAGGCCTCGGATGTGGGATATTCTGGTACATCACCGTAGATCGCGCCGCCGGAAGAGATAAAGACCACCTTCTTAACCCCGTGTTTTCGGGAGGCCTCTAACAGATTCAAAAGGCCTTTGATATTAACGTCGGCGTCGAAAAGGGGATCTGAAACAGATTCGGGCACGCTCATCTGAGCCGCGTAGTGATTCAAGATGTCAGGCCTTTCCCTTTCGATCAATTCATCGATTTCCCGCGCACGGATATCCAGTTCATAAAACTGTGCTTCGGGGTTGACGTTGGAACGCTTTCCGGTGTAAAGGTTATCCACCACAAGGACCTGATGGCCGTCCTGAACAAGACCGTCCACCACGTTCGAACCGATGAATCCGGCACCGCCGGTTACCATTATTTTCATGGGGACTCCTTATTTTGTATTACTTTAGCGTCTTGAAGCAATCATTCGTTTGTTGCCCGCCTGCCATCGCCTCTCTTGGGCGTGTTGCCAATGGGAGGTGCCATACCTCCTGAAGGGTTGAACCGGCAATGCACGGCGAAAGGCATAGGCGGGCAGGCCTGGGACCATGAGGGTCTCTTTCCCAAAGGACGTAAATACGTGGATCGTTTCATAGGAACGGCAGTGAAGCCTTGAAATTCGTCACTGGACAGCCCCAGAAATAAGGTATCCATTTAAACGGACATCGCCTCTGCCTGCCCGGAAACTTTATTTAACGTCAAGGGGGCGTTCTATACGCTCTGGAGAATTTTGTTACGTTCTTTGGGAAAGAGACCCTCATGGTCCAACGCTTTGTTTTAAACGGCTAAAGTGTTACCATATTTTTATTGATGGTGAATCCCGGTTTCAGGCACAAGAGGGCCGTGGGCGTAAAATAGCAGGGAGGGAGTCAAAGGTCAACTCCTGAATCCCATCGAAAAACAGAGACTGATTGAAAATTCACAGCGAGCGCATTCCCCGCTGCTTGCTGCGGCCCGCCCGAGGCGGATAAAGGTTAGCAAGTGAACTTAAACTGAAGAAATTCTCCTTAAATTTGGGAGATTCCCCGCAGCTTGCTGCGGGGTTCTTCAATTCCCCTATTGAAACCCGGAAACGATTGGTTATATTACAAATTCATGTCTCATGCGGGTGGGACCTCAATAGGCACAGGAGCGAAATTCCAAGACAATGACCCAGAAACCAAAAAACATCCTTGATCAGATCGGTGGGACACCGCTCGTTCCCATCAACACCCTGAATCCGAACAAAGACGTGCAGATCCTGGCCAAACTTGAAAGTTTTAATCCCGGGGGTTCTGTCAAGGACAGACCGGCCATGAATATGATCGAAGCGGCCGAAAAAACCGGGGAACTGACAAAGGAAAAGATCATACTCGAGGCCACAAGCGGGAATACCGGGATCGGCCTTGCCCTGGTCGCTGCCGTAAAAGGGTATCGCACCCTTCTGGTCATGTCAGAGGCGGTCAGCGAAGAACGGGCAAAAATTCTGCGGGCCTTGGGGGCAGAGATAAAATTTACACCGGCCCACTTGGGAACCGACGGGGCCATAGAATATGTATATAATTTTGTCCGTGAGAACCCTGAGAAATACTGGCTCGCCGATCAGTTTAACAACGATGCCAACTGGATGGCACATTACAACGGCACGGCCATGGAGATCTGGGAACAGACAGAAGGTGATCTGGACGCCCTTGTGGCCACCATGGGTACCACCGGTACGCTGATGGGTATTTCCAGAAGGTTCAGAGAACTCAATCCCAAGATTCAAATTATAGGAGTGGAACCCTATTTGGGGCACAAGATCCAGGGCCTCAAGAATATGAAGGAATCATACCGGCCCGGTATTTTTGAGAAAGAGCGAGCGGATCGGATCATCAATATTGACGACGAAGAGGCTTACCAGACCTCACGCATGCTGGCGCGAGAAGAGGGCCTCTTTGTGGGCATGAGTTCGGGCGCGGCCATGGCGGTTGCGCTCAAGATCGCAGCGGAAATGAAAAAGGGCAGGATCGTTGTTATTTTTCCGGATGGCGGGGAGAGGTATCTGAGCACCCCTTTATTCGTTGCCAAGAAGAAGTCCGGACTGCGCGTGTACAACACCATGAGCCGAAAAAAAGAGGAGTTTGTCCCGATGGAGGAGAAACGGGTCTCGATCTACGCCTGCGGCCCGACGCTCTGCCAGGTGATCGACCTGGTCCAGTGCAGACGTCTCCTCTTTTCCGACCTGATCAGGCGGTATATGGAATTCAAAGGCTATGAGGTTACCCATATAATGAACGTAACGGACCTGGATGACCGTACCATCCAGGGGGCTGAGAAGGCCGGCGTTTCATTAAAGGAATTTACGGATGGTTTCTATGACGCACTCATGGAGGACCTTGACAGCCTCGGCATAAAGAGGGCGACTGAGTATCCCAGGCCCAGCGAGCACGTGGATGACATGATAACTCTCACCCAGAAACTCCTTGAAAAAGGGTATGCCTATGAAAAGCTACGTTCCATCTATTTCGACATCTCCCGATTTAAGGAATATGGCAATCTGTCAAGAATCGATCTTGACAAGATAAAATTAGGTAAGACCGTTGATCTGGATCAGTACGAAAAAGAAAACCCCAGGGACTTTACTCTTTTGAAGCGGTCTACCCTGAACGAGCTGAAAAGAGGGATCTTTTTCAAGACAAAATGGGGTAATGTCAGACCGGGATGGCATATCGAGTGTTCGGCCATGGCAATGAAATACCTCGGGCCTACCCACGACATCCACACAAGTGGCGTTGCCTTGATATTCCCCCATCATGAGAACGCCATCGCCATCAGTCAGGCGGTAACCGATAAGCCCCTTGCCAATTACTGGATCCACAATGAGCCGGTCATGACCGATGGCAGCCCATCGTCAGACACGGGAAAAGGCCCGCTGACCTTCAGGAACCTTTTGGGACAGGGCCATACGGGGAGGGAAATCCGGTACTGGCTGCTCAGCAGACATTACAGAAAACCCATCTTCTTTTCGCTGAAAAAGCTGTCTGCGGTCAAAAATACCGTCTCGCATCTTGACAAATTCGTCCAGAAGCTCCATCACGCTAACCCCGGCCCCGTTGATCAGGAAATGGATCAGGCGGTCTACGATCTGAGACAGAAATTTGTCGAGTCCATGGACGACGATTTCAACATCGCGGCGGCATTGGCTTCCCTTTTTCAGTTCACACGCAGGGTCAACAAGCGGATGGATCAGAGTGGCCTTTCTTCGTCTGATCGGGAAAAGGTTTTGAAGGCCTTAGGGCGAGTCAACTCCGTCCTGGGGATCATGAACCTTGAACCGCCACCGGCTGATGAGGAAGTGGAGGCCCTGATACGGATGAGGGAGGAGGCCAGAAAGAAAAAAGAGTGGGAAGTGGCCGATAATCTAAGAGAAAGATTACGGGAGAAAGGGATAGACGTGGTCGATGCCAAAGAGGGACCCATGTGGCAGCGCGTGGAACCAAAGAAATCAGAAGTCTGAGATCTAACTATGCCAATTTACGAATATGAACCGGTAAACCCGCATAAGACCTGCAAAAAATGCAAGGGACGGTTTGAAATCATTCAGGGGATTGATGAGGAGCCGCTCACGAATTGCCCCTGGTGCGGGGAACGGGTAAAAAAAGTAATATCGTGGTGCCGCGCGGCGATCATTGAAACCTCTGGTGAGCATACACAGGTTACCAGGAAAATCTCTGAATATGAAAAAGAGGGGATGTGGAGCCATGCGGCCGAATTGGCAGATACACATTCAGAAAAGATCGGAAACCACGACATGAAAATGAGGGCGCTTGATAACTACAAGAAGGCCGGATATGATGCCGGCACTTTAGAAAAACATGCAAAGGCAAAAGAAGATGGGTAACACTTTAGCCGTTTGAAACCAAGTGTTGAGCCATGAGGGTCTCTTTCCCAAAGGACGTAAATAAGTGGATCATTTCATGGGAACGGCAGCGAGGCCTGAGAATTCGTCACAGGACAGCCCCGGAAAAAGGTATCTATTTAGACGGACATCGCCTCTGCCTGTCCGGAAGCTGTATTGAACGTCAAGGGGGCGTTCTATACGCTCCGGAGAATTTTTGTTACGTCCTTTGGGAAAGAGACCCTCATGGCTCCAGGCAATAAACGAATGGTTGTTTCAAGGAGGATTGATTCGATGAGGATGAGATTGAAGTGGAATGATTCACTGCTTATTGCGCTGAGAGTATCCATTGTATCTGTTTTTGTGCTGGCCTGTTTTTCTCCTTCTGCATTCGGACAAAAAGAAAAGAAGGATTTGCCGCCACGGGCCATCTCTGTGTCTCCCGAATACACGGGGGTTGTTGTTCCCCAGGGGGATGCTGTCAGCATTGACCTTATCGTGTCCAATAATGGAAGGAAAGACGAAAATATTGATCTTGCGGTGACTTCAATCCCTAAGGGATGGAAGGCCCGGCTGAAGACATACGATTTTGGCGTAACAGGCGTTCATCTGAAAAGCGATACCAAGAAAAACCTGACCCTCCGGGCAGAACCGCCAAGAGATGTGGCCACGGGGAATTACACGTTTGACATTCAGGGCCAGACAGAAGATCGCAAGCTGACGTCAACGGGCCGGGTTATCATCAAGGTGGAAGAAAAGAAAGCAGAGAAAAAGCAGGAAGGGGTCAACATCGTTACCTCATACCCTGTTTTGACCGGCCCCACGGATGCAAAGTTTGAGTTCTCCTTAGAGGTAGAGAACAAGACGGATGCGGACAGTATTTTTAACGTGTCTGCCCAGGGGCCTGAGAACTGGAACATCAACTTCAAACCGGCCTATGAAGACAAATTCATTTCCAGTCTGAGACTGAAGGCCGGTCAGAGCCAGACTCTGGCGGTAGAGGTAAAGCCGAATCCATGGTCCAAACCGGGTCAATACGCCATGCTGGTCAAGGTGAATTCGCCAAAGGCGGAGGGACAGGTTGCGCTCACGGTCATTCTGACCGGGACATACAAGCTGGATGCCGGTACGGCAAACGGCCTTCTCTCATTGAGCGCTGTCAGAGGGGAGAAGTCCAACCTCTCGTTCTTTGTAAAGAACGGTGGATCCGCCCCCCTGGACAATGTCCGATTCCTCTCGTTTCAACCCGAGAACTGGAAGGTGAAATTCACTCCTGAAGCGATGGATGTCGTGGCCCCGCAAGAAGTCAAACAGGTCGAGGTCTCTATCACCCCGCCCGCTCAGGCATTGGTGGGCGACTATTCAGTGGGGCTACGCACCGAGTCGGGCAACCCCCCCAAGGTCGACAAGACCATCGAACTGAGGGTAAGCGTTACCGCTTCGGCTGCCTGGGGCTGGATAGGGATCGGTCTCATCGTTTTTGTGATGGGGGGATTGGTGTTCGTTTTCACCCGGTTAGGAAGGCGTTAAGATGGAATCGCGCATGATTATCGAGACCACGAACCTCACCAAGCGATATGGTCGTCAGACAGCGGTAAACGACCTCAGCCTCAAGGTAAAAAAGGGGGAGATCTTCGGGTTTCTGGGCCCCAATGGTGCCGGAAAGACAACTACCCTGCTGATGCTGTTGGGTCTGAGTCACCCATCAAGAGGCTCAGCCACCGTATGTGGCCTGAACCCCCTGCGGATGGCGAAGGATGTCAAGCGTCATGTAGGATATCTCCCTGAGAATGTTGGCTTTTATGGAGACATGGATGCTATACAAAGCCTTGAATATGTGGCGGATCTCAACGGGATCAGAAGAGACGAGGCAAGGGCAAAAATTGATGAACTGCTGGAACTGGTGGGACTCAAAGAGAATGCACGAAAAAAAACCGCGGCATTTTCTCGCGGAATGAAGCAGCGATTGGGCATTGCAGAAGTGCTCATAAAAAACCCTGAAGTGCTCTTCCTTGACGAACCCACCCTCGGCCTTGATCCGGAAGGAGCGATCCAGGTCATCGGTCTGATCGAATCATTAAATCAGGACAAGGGGATCACCGTATTACTATCTTCCCATAACCTTTCTCAGGTGCAGAAGATATCCGATCGCGTAGGGATTATGATCGGCGGAAATCTGATCGCCGAGGGGTCCATTGACGCCCTGGCAGAGGAAAAATTCGGGATGGGTGAAAAGGAATATTCCTTGGAAGAAATTTATATGAAGTACTTCCAGGAGGTATGATATGCAAGGCCTTTATGCCGTATTCAAGAAGGAGCTTCAGGATCATTTGAGCAGTTATAGGTTTGTAATCCTCTTTGCCCTGATAGCGATGGTCAGCTTTATCACCAGCTACATGGCTGCTGTTCACATGAGGGAAAACCTCGAAGGGCTGGCCTCTACACGATTTCCCTTTCTCTTGCTCTTCAGCACACCCGGAGTCATGTTTTCCATGGTCCAGTTCGTGGCGTTCTTCGGCCCGCTGATCGGGCTGGTCTCGGGCTTTGATGCGATAAACCGGGAAAGGGCACAGGGGACCCTGATAAAGGTAATATCCCAACCGGTCTACCGTGATGCGGTGATCAACGGCAAATTCTTAGCAGGCGTGACCACGATTGCCATTATCTTTACTTCCATCGTTTTGGTTATATCCGGATTTGGTCTGGCGCTTGTGGGGGTTGTTCCCGGGATCGAAGAGATATGGCGGCTCTTTATTTATCTCATCATAAGTATATTCTACGTCGCATTCTGGCTCGGGCTCTCCATACTCTTCTCTATCTTATTTAAGAGCATAGCAACTTCGGCGTTGGCTTCGGTTGCGCTGTGGATCTTCCTGTCATTTTTCATATCCTTGGGGGCCGAGGTCGTGGCGAACACGGTTGCCCCGATCGACAGGCAGAAAGAGGTTCAGCCTGAAGTCCTGCTCAAGCATTCGCGCGTCAAAGAGGGAATCTCGCTCTGCTCTCCGATGATCCTTTACTCCAGTGCCACTGGGACGATTATCGATCCGATGCGAAAGACAACCCGGTCGATGATCCTTATGGGTCCCATGGAGGAAATTCTTTCGGCTCGTTTTCAGAATCCCCTCCCGCTGGGGCAGAGCATCATTGTTGTCTTTCCGCATATTATCGCACTGATTGCGATCACCCTTATCTGTTTTGCCATTTCATACTCGGTATTTATGCTACAGGAGGTCAGGACATAAGAATTTTGGATTTTGGATTGGGGATTTCGGATTAAAAACCGATACAGATTTGACGCACATTTCATAAGCCGTAACAGTTCAGCCACTAAGGCACAAAGGCTCAAAGCAAGCATGAGCTATCCAAACGAGGGTTAAGATATCAAAGGCAAGTTGATATCCCAATTGTATATGAACGGTATCAAGAGAATTATATTATAATCCTGGTGTCTTGGTGCCTTAGTGGCTGAACTATTACCATAAGCCCTTTTTAGATGGAATTACGAGTACAGGAGTTTCGGTCAAACACTAACGATGGAGGTTTTGTATGAAAATCGAAGAGCTGATTACCGGAAAAAATAAGAGCGAAAAGGTCGATGTCGGGGGGGTTACCCTGCCTGTCTCTGCCCTGGATAACTTCATGAGAGAGGGATACGTTCACATCAAACCGTATCAGGAGGAAAAGACCTTTTCCCTGTGGGGAAAGGCATGCACCGTCTGCTTCACGGAGAAGGATATCCTGGATAGGGCCTAACGGCCCCTGATCAATATATATTTAGAGAACCTCGCGTCTAATGCATCAATGCCCACCCGCTCATATTCCTGGCAGAACTCCTGCCAGAGCAAAGACAGGGTATCTTTGAGGGTCGCCGCTTCCCGGGTGTCAAACCCGGGGGCGGCGGCTATGAATTCTTTCACGAAGGCCTCTTCAAACCCAAGCATCTGATAGGGGGGGCTTTTGTCCCCTGCCCTGAGAAGACGAAAAAACCGTTTCGCCTGTTTTAGGGAAATGCCCTCAAGAGAAGGCTTCAGATCCAGCATCTGCCGGGCCCACAAGGTGAAAAGAAGTGAATGGACTGCCAGGTCAGGGGTTTGGGCCACCTTTTTAGTTAGAGGTGAGGTCCCTGTCAAATTCGCCAACAGCCTATCCAGTACGATCAAATGATGAAGAATGCCGTGAGCGGCTGTCAGGTCAGAGAGGTATTCAAAGTCCCTGTATTCCCCTCCCTCCCGACCATCGTAATACTGAGGCCTCTTTGCGACAAGACCGGCAAGCGTATTGCCCCATTCATCTCCCCAAAACCCATAATCCAGGCCGTTATGGGAAAACCAGCACACCTTCAGCCAGCGTTCCGCTTCCCATTTCAGTTCCTGGGCCAGACCGAAGCCTGTCCGGAACAGAGAAATCAAGGAATTCTGTTTCAGAAGCGCTTCAGCGGCCGAGATATCTTTGCTACAGGTCTTCTCAAGGACCAGATTCAGATAGCCTGCAGCCTTCCTGCAGGTCTTCTTCAGGACGTCAAGGTCATTGACCTGAGGCCCGTCAGCAGAGAGAATCTGGTTGCAGAGACCCGCAAACTCAAGACGAATCCTGCCTGAAAACCGGGCATCGGTTATCCTTAAAGCTGCTTTTGAAAGCAGGTTCTTGCTCTTAGCGTAGTGGAAGGCTGAATAGGGGGCCAGATCCAGGGTCTCTTGATCAACCATGGGCACAACTTTCTCTTCCTTTTCTTTTCCTACCAAAGCATCCGGTTTCAAAGGGGAGTAAACGAGCAGGGCCTCCTCCCGTGGAAGAAAACCGTGTTCAGCCAAACGGACATTTCTCAGTCGGTACATTTCCTCCTCCAGCTCCGCAGGAATCACCCCTGCCAGGCCTAAAAGGAGGGACTGGTATCTGGGAAGATCTTCATCCGCCATTTTTCGTAGAATCCCCTCGGTGGTTTCTTTCTGGTCCCTTTCAGGAATTCTAATATAATAAAGCCCATCCAGGGTGATGAATTCATCCTTGACATCATAGACCTCATCGCCCTCTTTTATTTCCACCTGCACACTCTTGTAAAAGTAATAATAGCAGAATGTCTGACCCTCGGCGAACAACCACCTGACAAGTCTCCTCGGATCAGACAGGAGTAATCGCCGGAGCCATTGAAAGGCCTCCGTGATTTCCAGACGATCCCCTCGCCACAACTCTAAATCCAGCAGATATTGCCACTGTTTCAAAGAGGCGAATTTTAACAACTGGAGTGACGCCTCCTCTTCCACCTCCTGTATCAGCCAGAAAAAATCTTGACTTGGCATTCTTCGGACCAACTGCTGAGGGGCATGATGTTCCAAAATCCTGTCCAGGGTCTCTTTTCCGGAGAGGAGATGAATTTCTTTCAAGATCCCACCGTCATAAGGTTGAATTCTGCTCACATCGGTTTTGGCTGAACTCTTTTTAGGCTTTTCCAAGAATTAGATCCTCCCATAAGACCTTCTCAGGCCAACGCCGGGAACCTGGATCGAAGGATCCCGGTCTTGAAGGGCATTGGCATAAGTGATAATTCAGATGCATCATATATTCTTGACAAAAGTGAAGCTGGGTGTCAAGGATGTATTTATGTCTAATCATCTTGACAGCAGAGAAAATGCCATACTATTTTGACCACGAAGCTTGCTGAGCCTGGGCGCGCGTTTTTCTGCCAGAACAGCTATTCTTTATTTCAATAAGGTTTTTCCATGAAACAGATCGTTTTGGGCACCGCAGGGCATATTGATCATGGTAAGACATCTCTCATAAGGGCCCTCACTGGAATCGACACGGACCGCCTGAAAGAGGAGAAGGCCCGGGGGATTACCATTGAGCTGGGTTTTGCCCACCTGAGCCTGCCGGGTGGCCAACTTCTTGGAATTGTTGATGTGCCCGGTCATGAAAAATTTGTAAAAAACATGGTTGCCGGGGCCACAGGGATTGACATTGTTGCGTTGGTTATCGCCGCTGACGAGGGGGTTATGCCCCAGACGAAGGAGCACTTAGAAATATGTGAGCTACTGAAAATCGAGCATGGACTCGTGGTGCTTACCAAGATCGACATGGTGGAACCTGACTGGTTCGAACTGATAAGAGAGGATGTTTCCGTGTACCTTTCGGAGAGTTTTTTGGCCGATGCCCCTATCGTTGAAGTTTCATCTGTAACCGGAAAGGGTCTAAAAGAACTGGTTGAAACCCTCAACAAATTAGTAGAAGAGATCCCTGAACGCGACGCCGGCCACCTCTTCCGTCTCCCAATCGATCGTGTGTTTACCATGAAGGGGTTTGGCACCGTGATTACCGGGACGAGCATATCAGGAAAAATCGGGACCGGTGATGAGGTGACCATTTATCCGCAAGGAATTTCCTCTAAGATAAGAGGATTACATGTCCACAATCAGGAAGTCAATGAGGCGGGAGCGGGCCTGAGGACCGCCATCAATTTGCAGGGAATTGAAAAGTTGATGCTGCAGAGGGGGAATGTGGTGGCCACCAAAGATTCCCTCAGACCCACGTACATGGTAGATGTGGTTTTAGACCATCTCCCGAGCGCCCCACGCAAGCTGAAAAACAGGGCCAAGGTGCGTTTCCATGCGGGTACATCTGAGACCATTTCGACCCTGATTCTCTTGGACAGAGATGAACTCAACCCGGGGGAGACCTGTTTCGCACAAATAAGATTCGACGTTCCCACTGCGGTGCTAAAAGGCGACCGTTACGTTCTCAGGAGCTACTCCCCGGTCCAGACCATAGGCGGCGGCGAGATCCTGAACCCGTTGCCAAATAAGAAAAAGAGATTTTCAGATCCGGTCCTGTCAGAGCTCAATCTTCTCCATTCAGGGGGACAAAAAGAGGTTGTTGAGGTGTTTGTATCTTTAGGTCGTTTCCAAGGAGTGGATGAGTCGGAGATCTCTTTCTTGGCAAACATGAGTAAGAAAAAGCTTGCAGAACCTTTAAAGGCCCTCAAGGCGCAAAAAAGAATCATCCAGTTTGATAAAGAGCGCTCTACGCTTATCCATGCCGATTTTCTAAAAAATGCCAGGGATGAGGTCATTGAGACCATTACTCGGTATCACCGGGATTTCCCGTTAAAGACAGGGCTGCTCAAAGAAGAGTTGAGATCCAGGACAGCCGGCGCAAGAAATCCAAAGCTTTTCAATTATCTGATAAATCAGCTCTCCCAGGAGGAAGCAATCGTTTTGGAAAGAGAGGTGGTTCGCCTGACTGAGCACAAGGTTACCTTGGCGAAGGACCAGAAGAAGACACGCCAGGAGCTGGAAGTGATCTATGTCAAAGGCGGGCTCCAGCCCCCATATTTCAAGGAACTGAAGGAGAATTTCCCTGGAAATACTGCGTCAGAGGTCCTCGGGGTCATGGTGAAGGAAGGGGTTTTGCTGAAGATAAAGGAAGATCTTTATTTCCATAATGAGGCTATTGTGGATTTAGAAAAGCGGCTGGTTGATTTTTTAAAAAGGCATGGCGAAATCACGACACCCCAGTTCAAGGAGATGACCGGCACCTCCAGAAAATATACGATCCCCCTCATCGAATACTTTGATTTATCCCAGATAACGGTCAGGGTCGGGGATAGCAGGGTTCTCAGGAAAAAATAGGGCAGGCCATATATTTTGGAAGAAATGGCAAAGGGGTTGATTGCTGCATTGGACCTCGGGCCGAGGGAACATGTGGCCGTTGTGGGTGGAGGAGGAAAGACCACCCTCTGCTTTGCCTTGGCCAGGGAGCTATCGGGGGCAGGAAAAAAGGTAATTACGACCACAACCACAAAGGTCTGGCACAGTGAGGCCAATCGCTCTCCTTGTGTGGTTTTTTGCCATTCCGGCCCGGCCTTTTGTGTCAGTGTGAAAGAGGGACTCAGGAGGGCTGGACATGTCTTTGTGGCTCAACGTCCTCTTGAATCCGGTAAGGTCGAGGGGATCAGCCCTTCCATGGCAGACTCCCTTTTCCAGGATCTGCAGCTTGATTACTTGATTGCAGAGGCTGACGGCGCTGAGGGAAGGCCGTTAAAGGCGCCTGCCGCGCATGAACCTGTAATTCCATCTTCGGCAACCGTAATGATCGCCATGATGGGGATAGAGGCCATCGGGAGACCGCTGGGTCCGGAGATCGTTTTCAGAGCCGAACTTTTCAGGAAGATAGCGGGCCTTGGTGATAGAGAGATTCTTAACCCGGCACTGCTTGCCAGGGCCTTTCAGGCACCGACAGGTTCTTTTAAGGGTGCCCCTGATTCGGCGAGAAGGATAGCGTTTCTAAATAAGTTAGATCTTGTCCCTGACGGCCAGGATGCAAGGACTTTGGCCGGGCTCCTGCTCCGGGGCCCGCATGCACCGGCCGAACGGGTCGTGATTGGGTCTTTGTTGCAGAATATTTACTTCACAATCCATTGACTGCCATGAGAAAGATATACGAGACGATTGATAAGTTATCTGAAAAGGGTCGTACGGGGGTAGTTGCTACTATTATCCGGCAGACAGGACCTGCGCCCCGGGGGACCGGGACCAAGTGCCTCATTTTGGATGATGGGTCGCTGGTCGGCACCATAGGGGGCGGTATCCTTGAGGCCCGTACATTGGAGGCATCCAGAGAGATCTTCGATACCGGCCTTCCTGTCCGCCTCTATTTCTCACTCCAGGGATCTGATGTGGCCGGAACCGATATGCTCTGCGGTGGCCAGGTCGAGGTCTTCCTTGAACCGGTATCGGCCCGGAATCCGACCCATATTAAAATATTCCGTATGGCAGGAAAGGGCCTGAGTCAGGGGGGAGGCGGCCTCCTGATTACCCTCATCGACCGTGAAAAATGGCAGAGGGGGGGTGTTCCCAAGATGTTCTTGGGAAAAGATGGTGAAAAGGCCGGGTCCCTGCAGGACGCCCAGGGGATAGAGGATGCGCTTTTTGAAAAGTCAGGGAAACTCATGCGATCCCGAAATCTGTCCCTTTTCTCAATGAGGGATGACCAGGGGAACCTATCCGAAGTTCTTGTGGAACCGGTTGTGGCCGACTCTTTTCTTTATGTGTTCGGGGCGGGCCATGTATCCAAACAGATCGTTCCCCTGGCAAACCGGGTCGGGTTCCATGTGGCGGTCATCGATGATCGCGAGGAATTTGCAGATCCGGGGCTTTTTCCGGAGGCGGAGGAAATACGCTGCACACCCTTCGAGGGGGTAATGGAAAGCCTGGTCATTGATAAATCCGCTTTTGTGGTAATCGTAACAAGGGGCCATGTGCACGACAAAACCGTTCTGGCCCAGTCATTGAAAACAGGGGCTAAATATATCGGGATGATCGGGAGCAGACGAAAGAGGGATATTATTTATCAGAAGCTTTTGGAGGAGGGATTTACACAGAAGGACATTGGCAGGGTCCATTCTCCAATAGGCCTCGATATCGGGGCTGAGACGCCAGAAGAGATCGCTGTCAGCATCGTGGCCGAATTGATCCAGGTGAGGGCTGAAACCTGAAACCCGGACAACCGAATGACGAGTTAGCCCAAAGTCCAAAGGGCAGTAGGCGGTGGGCGGTAGGCAGTAACAATCGAATGACCACTGAATGACAGCGAAGCGAATGACTACCGAATGACGGC
>JACKQG010002755.1_pt1 | contig 22414 bp, 19 predicted proteins | sample 8237621 | NCBI WGS metagenome assembly JACKQG01 (sample SAMN15677084, study PRJNA649215) | marine metagenome | biome: marine; feature: Black Sea; material: saline water; isolation source: suspended particulate matter (SPM) from the Black Sea western gyre | collected 2013-06-09/2013-06-10 | depth... | reverse complement strand
ATCTCCATCGCCTCATCATAGTCACCCATTTCCATATAGGTCGTTCCAAGTAGAAGCTTAGCTAATATCAGATTATCATCCAGCTCTATGGCTTTATTAAGTAGTCCCCGTGCTATCTCTGTATCATCTTTGTTTTCACGCTTTTCATATTTATGTTTAGCCTTAAGATAAAACTCATAGGCTTCAGGATTTGTTGTTTCCACCTTTTGCTCCACCTTTGGCTTTGTATATAAGGCTTTTAATAGTCCATCAGAAAGGCTGCCCTTAATCGTTGGAAGATTATCCCACTTCTCCTGCCATCTATCTGACCAAATTACTTTTTTATCCTTCGTATCATAAAGCTCTACAGATAGCTGAAACATATCATTCATTTTCCAAAGCGTACCTTGGGCTATGTATCTAACAAATAGTTTATTAGAAAGCTCAGAAGTTTCAAGGTTATCATAATCTAATTTCTCAACATCTTTTAGACTTGCCACTCTAATTAAACCTGCTCCACTACAATCAGATATTAAATCAGCTGATATGCCATAAGCATAGAATACATCTTCTTCAGCTCCTTTATTCTCAAAAGGTATAATTGCTATAGATGGTACTTCATCATCTGTATGAACAGCTACCTTATCATCTTCATACTCGCTTGGGTCAGGTTCACTTAGCTTATCTCCTTTAAGTCCATATACTTCAATCAGCCGTCCTACACCCTTCATACTTTGAAGTCCAAGTGAAACGCCTTCAAACTCTTTCTGATTAGCAAGTTGGTCGTGGACTTCTTTAGATACAAATACTCCACCTTCAACAGCCATACTCTCTAAGCGGGATGCTATATTTACTCCATCACCCCGTATATCTCCCTTTTCAAATATGGTATCACCTAAATGCACACCAACTCTAACATTTAAGTCTTTATCATCATATATGGATTCTTGAAATCTTTTAGCACACATAGCAGCATCTACAGCAGAGTTGAAGTGGGATAGTGAGCCATCACCCGTGCTTTTAACATATGTGCCGTTATGCTCAAGTATAAGGGGTTTGAGGACAGATTCTTTCTTATTGAGTAAGCTTATTGCAACCGCTTCATCTTTGGACATCTGCTCTGTATAGCCTGCAATATCCGTAAACATAATTGCAGCAAGTTTTCTTTCAATTGGCATAGTAAAAATTAATAATAATTATAGATGTGTAACAACTTTTCCAAGTTGTTGATTAAAATGTTTTATACCTGTGCCATAGCTATTCCAATTTGCTGCTTTAGCTATGGCACAGATACGAAATATATCAAACCTCAATTTTCTTCCAGGAGCCAGTACTTACCTTTAATGCCATAATTACCGCAAAGGGGATAATCCACGCGGCAAACCCAAGCCATGCGCCAATAATCCCCATTTTGAGGTAAATACTAAGATAATAGGATAAAGGTAAAAATAGAAACCAACAAGTTGTCATATTAATTATCGCAGGGAAGCGGGTATTTCCGGCACCGGTAAGTACAAAAAACAAAGTTAACCCAATAGCATCAAAAAATTGCAATACACCAATTATTTGTAAACAGGGAATTCCCAAGCGAATTATTTCAGGGTCATCTGAAAAAATGGGAATCACCCATTGAGGTCCGAAAATAAATAGAAGCCCCATACTGCCCATAATAAGTAATGCCCACTTCAAAGCGCTCCAGATTGCCAATTCAGCATTTTCGGGGTTTTCTTCCCCTAAATACTTTCCCACTAATGTTGCAGCAGCCATTCCAACCCCTACAGCCGGCATAAAGGAAGCGTGAGCAATATTTAGTATGACTTCTGAAGTTGCCAACTCAATGGTGCCAATAGTACCAATTATTTTATAAAAGATTGCAAATCCGATCATTGAAATGACTTCCTGTGCTCCAATGGGAAATCCCAATTTTATTTGTTGAATGATATTTTTTGCAGAATATTGAAATCGAACTGGTTTATATATTTTTATTTTTTCGTTTAAAATATAAAAACTATATTGAATTATCATCCAGCCAGATGCAATAACGGTTGCCAATGCAGCTCCTTTAACTGCCATTACAGGAAAATCGTACCATTGCCATAAAACTGCAATCCAGGGCAATCCAATCTTTTCAAAAAATGCCGTAACTCCTTCTGTACCATAAATTAATCCTGCGTTTAAATAGACATTTATTATGTTTGAAATGATGGTAACCTTCATGTGAATTTTAGTTTGCTCAATTCCCGTATAAAAACCCTGAAAAGCAAAACTTATAAGCACAAATAACACACCATAAATTCCTATATGAATATAATTTGCACACTGTGGAATAACGTCAGAATCCTCTAAAAATAATTCAGCAATTTCTATAGAATAGTAGGTTCCCAATAATGTGGCAGGAATAGCTAGAATAATTGCTAAAATGATTCCATTATGGAGTGCATGACCACATTCTGAAAATAATTTTTGCCCAAGCCTTCTGGAGGTTACTGTTTGTACAGCAGTCCTCAGCCCTATGCCCATACTCATTATGACCCATAACAATAGTGATCCCATTCCAGTTGCAGCCAGGGCAATGGCACCTAAACGGCTCACCATAGCCATATCTGTGAGGCCCATAATAACTCGACTTAAATTACTGAATATAATAGGGATGGCAAGGGTAATTACCTCTGATGATATGCGCTTATCAGATTTAATGAATTTCAATATCTAAAGGAAATTAAAGGTGTGATATATTATTAACTATTGACAAATTGAACTAATTCGTCAGGGAGGTTAACTTCCATTAAAAGCAATGCTTGACCGTGAGTCTTACCTTGTGCATCATTAATAAGCGACTCACTACCACCACCACCAAGGCTATCACCTAAAATAAAGTTCAAAGCAAGGAGGTTATCCATTTCATAACGGACAATATCTCCTTTGGCAATACTTTTAAAGAAATCTTTAACTACAGTAGTTGTAATATTAGATTTTGCCCATTCATAAAGCTCCTTAGATTTAAACATCAATCCTACATTTGAATTAGCGCCTTTATCACCAGAACGAGCATGAGCGATTTGATTAAGTTTTATTGTCATATAATTAACCCATTTTACCAGTTTAGTAATACAGCTTTATTTTGGAGTGCATTGTCTGTGTCAATGCAAGCATTAGCCCCAAAAATAAAATTTTGCATAAATAAAATTGACATAGTCAATTAATTCCATATTTTTTTTAATATCAAATTACATCCACTTTAGTGTGTACCAATTCTTTGGGAATTAGAGTTGGCCAATAAGCTACAATTTCCTGAGCTTTTGGTCTTCCACCTGAAAATCCGGTGATTCCAGGAGGGCCACTGGTAATGACTGGAGCCAATTCTTTTCCAAATCGATTAACTTTATTTTTATCTGAATCTTTTACGCCCAGCCGTAAAACTACTTCATTAATTTGCGCAGGCATGCGATTAATTTCACCGTGACATGAAGATAACCCCAAATATTCAGTTGAGGTATCATCAAAAATACATCCGCTACTTTCTAAACGTTTCCAAATAATTTCTGCAGTGAGCTGTGCCTTTTCATAGGCATTTGGGCCAGAAACTGTTAGTTGGCCTGAGGCTTTATAGCCCGCAAAATAAGAAATGGATACTTTAAAAGTATCCGTAGGTGTTAAACCTGCAACATTGGTAATAGCTACTTTATTTTTACCTAAGTCGTTTAATTTAAAAGAGGTGAAATCTACGCAAACATCTGGAGATATATAATGGTTGGGGTCCCCCATTTCATATAATACTTGCTCTCCGATTGTTTCGCGATTTACTAACCCTCCCGTATTATCATGTTTGGTAATACAAAACTCACCATTGGGTTGCATTTCAATTATTGGATAGCCAACATCTGCCAAGTTAGGCACATCCTTCCATCTGGAATAATTACCACCGGTACATTGTGCTCCACACTCTGTAATATGACCAGCCAATGTGCCTGCTGCCAACAAATCGTAATTATCTGATTTCCATCCATATTCATAAATACAGGGACCTAGTGCCAATCCGGGGTCTGATACTCTACCAGCCAATACAATTTGAGCACCTTTATCAAGGGCTTCAGCTATGGTTGAGCTGTTAATATAGACATTTGCAGAATAGACCTTATCTGCGATGGAATTAAATGAATCTCCAGTGTCCATATTTTCAAAGGACACCCCTTTTTTTTGTAAATCAGCAAGTGTTGGAAATATATCATCTCCTTGAATTACACCAATTTTTATAGGATTACCTGTGGAATTAGATAATTTTAACAATTCATCTCTACATGAATTTGGATTTACACCTCCTGCATTGGTTATAACTTTCAACCCATCATTTTGTATTTCAGGCAAAATTCTACTGACCATATCAATAAAATCTCGGGCATAACCGCTCATTGGATTTTTCAATTTTTGCCGTTGCATAATAGATAGTGTTACTTCTGCCAGATAATCTAATGTAAGATAATCTAAGGGGCCATCTTTTGCCATCTTTACAGGAGCATCAATGGAATCTCCCCAAAAACCTTGACCATTTCCAATTCTAATCATATTTTTCATACCTGCAAAACTCCAAATTTCGGTTCGGGCATTTTCGTTTGATGTGCTATAATTTCAAGGGAGCGAATGAGTACATTTCTGGTTTCCCGTGGATCGATAATTTCATCAATCCACAACCTGGCAGCAGCATAACGTGGATCTGATTGAATATCATACCGTTTTTTAATTTTACTAATTAATTCTGTTTTTGTCTTTTCATCAACTTCACCCATTTTAGCTAATTTAATTTGAGCCAGAGTTTTAGCGGCTGAATCGCCTCCCATAACCGCTATTTTTGCAGAGGGCCATGCAAACATAAATCGTGGACTATAGGCTCTTCCTGATAAAGCATAATTACCAGCACCGTAACTTCCACCAATCACCAGGGTAAGTTTTGGTACCACTGAATTACTTACCGCATTTACCATTTTTGCACCGTCTTTAGCAATCCCTCCCCATTCTGATGTTTTACCCACCATAAAGCCATTTACATCATGAATAAATAAAAGGGGAATTTTATCTTGATTGCAATTCATTATAAATCGAGCACCTTTATCGGCTGAGTCAGAATAGATAACGCCCCCCATTTGCATTTCACCTAATTCCGTACGTGATATTTTTCGCTGATTGGCAACAATACCAATGCTCATACCGCCTATTTTTGCTGTACCACATACGAGAGTTTTACCATAAGTCATTTTATATTCACTAAAAAGACTATCATCAACTATTCGAGCAATTATTTCTCTAATATCATATTGCCCCGGATTTTCAGGATGGAATAATCCTATCAATTCATTAGGTGAAAATTGGGGCTGAATAGACTCTTTATTTTCATACGCAAGAGCTGTTGATATATTTAAACTACACATAATTATACGAATACGTTCTAATCCTGATAGATCATCTTTTTCGTGGTAATCTGCAGTTCCACTGATGGCAGAATGGGTAGTAGCTCCCCCTAAGGTATCTGAATCAATATCCTGTCCAATGGCAGCTTTTACGAGTGCTGGACCGGCTAAAAACATACTTGCCCCTTCAACAATGATATATTTATCACACATTACTGGAAGATAAGCTCCTCCTGCAACACAAGGACCCATAACTGCTGCAATTTGCGGAATCCCTAAAGCAGATAATCTGGCATTATTATAAAATATTCTACCAAAATGGGCTTCATCAGGAAATACTTGATCTTGCAGAGGGAGAAATACTCCTGCTGAATCCACTAAATAAATAATAGGAAGATTATTTTCTAAAGCTATTTGTTGAGCCCTCAAGGTTTTCTTTAAAGTAACCTCAAAATATGCTCCTGCCTTAACGGTTGCATCATTTGCAATAATTACACAATCATACCCTTCAATAATACCAATTCCAATAAGGGTACCTGATGCCGGGGGTGATCCATATTCTTCATACATTCCCCATGCCGCATACATCCCTAATTCAAAATACTGAGTGCCTGGGTCAATAAGATGGTCGATCCGTTCTCTGGCAGTAAGCCGCTTTTTATTATGCTGTTTCTCAATAGCAATTGTACCACCGCCCAATTTTATTTTTTTCTGTTCTTCAATATACGCAGAAATATATTTTAGAAAATCTTCTGAATTTGATTGAAATTTATCAGGGTTAAGTTTATCAATCGGTGAACCGATTTTATCCATCAGACCATCTCCCCATTTTCTCATATTTTTCAATTCGATTCTCAATTCTTTTATTTGGGTCAATTTTATTTAATTCAGTAAAGGATGCTATTATAGCTTCTTTTAATGTCTCAGCTGCTTGATTATAATCCTGATGAGTTCCGCCAATAGGTTCAGGTAAAATAGCATCTGCAATTCCCAGTTCTTTCAAATCTTTGGCGGTTACCATCATAGAATCAGCAGCCTCTGAAGCTCTGGATGAATCTCTAAATAAGATACTTGCACATCCTTCTGGTGAAATAACAGAATACCACGTATTTTCAAAACAAAGTATTTTATCTCCAACACCAATGCCTAAAGCGCCACCAGAGGCTCCTTCTCCAATAACTATATTAATTATAGGGACTTTTAATTTTGCCATTTCAAATAGATTCCTTGCTATTGCTTCAGCCTGGCCTCGTTCTTCTGCACCAAGGCCGGGATATGCACCAGGAGTATCAATAAGTGTTAAGACGGGGATGTTATATTTCTCAGCCAATTTCATTAAACGCAAGGCTTTTCGGTAGCCTTCAGGCCGTGCCATTCCAAAATTTCGAAAAAGCTTAGATTTGGTGCCCCTCCCCTTTTCCTGACTAATAATCATGAGTTTTATTTTATCTATTACAGCAATTCCGCAAATCATTGCAGGATCATCGGAAAAATATCTGTCCCCATGTAGTTCAAACCAATAATCCGTAATTCTATTTATATAATCTGATGAATATGGTCGTTTTGGATGACGGGCAAGCTGGACTCTCTCCCAACGAGAAAGATTTTCATACAATTTTTTCTTTTCATTAATTAATTGTTCCTCTAATTTCTGAACCGCCTCATTCACATCCATCCCTGTTTTGATACCGGTGGATTTCATAGAATCAATTTTATCTTCAATTTCCCGGAGCGGGGATTCGAAATCAAGTGTGAAATTAGACATTATATTTTAAAAATAGATTTAAGTAAAATTTCAATGTCAAAAATTAATGAATGGTGCATCGCATAATAATTTTCAAATTCACGAATGAAGTTAATATCAATATCAACAGCCTTTAAATGTGGTAAGCCTGTCAATCCCGGTTTAACAATTAATTTAGGATTACTTTTACTCACAGCTATGATTTGTGAGCCAACAAAACTGAGAGAACCATTTAAAACCATAAACAGTAAAGATAAATCCTGAATTAATTTACTTCTGGATTGGTAGAGTATAATTTCAGTTTTAGCACCATCAGTTGACCAAATGAATTCTCTACTAAATTTTCTAAGAAATAGGAAATATAAATGTATGGGGGAGGTGAATAATAATAGTGCAGACGATAATATTATATCAAAGGATCTTTTTGTAAATTGATGAATATTATCAAACAAAGGTAATTCAATATTTAATAGTGGGACTCCTGCCAAATTTTCTACCATTCCTTTACCAATAAGCATTTTTTCACCTTTGGGAACCAATTTACAATTAACATTTGTAGCAGAAAGTTTATCTAATAGCTGAATGAGTTCTCTAATATTGATAAATTTTTCAGGTATAATTAATTCGTTTATATTATGATTCTTTATTAATCCACTTACATCCTCCAATCGACCAAGAAATTTATCTGTACCAGATTGGTTGCTATCATCGATATACCCAATTAAAATAAAATGAGCTTCAAGGGTATGGTGAAGGGAATTTCCAACTCTCATCGATTCTTTGCCGGTGCCTAAAATAGCTGCCCTCCTAGTAAAAAGAGGGGTTCTAACGGATAATTTAATTTTTCGATATCGGTATAATAAGTAGATTCCAATACGCCAACCTGCAGAAATGATTGCAACAAGGAAAAAGGTTATAATTAATACAGCTCTTGAATATGCAATTACAGCTATAAAATAGGTTGTGGTGGCGGAGAGGAAAAATGCAAATAATGTTACAACCAAAGACCTTCCATATGATAGATAATCTTTTTTGTATAAATGGAGCCAATAAGAACTGATAATCCAGCAAATAATGAAATCAACCAATAAGGGCCAATGTGCTTGCAAAGTTGAAATTGTAACAATTTCATGATGATAATTGGAATACCAAAAAAACATCGATACAATAAAGCTAAATAGTATGGATGAAAAATCTAATAATATTGAAGTAATTCTTGTTGAGTATATTTTTAAATACGCTAATATTTTTCTGATAGAAATTCCAAATGAAACCATAAAATGAAGGAATTTCCAAGATGGATACTGATCACTATATTTTTTATAATATTTATTGAAAGCTTTATAAAACAATTGAATCATATCATAGGGTGCAGTTTTTGCACTTTCACCCTTATAATGAATAATACTTGTTATTGGATTATAAATAATTTGACGCCCAATTTGCTTAATTCGGTGGCAGAAATCCAGATCTTCCCCATACATGAAAAATGATTCATCAAATTTGCCTATTTTATCTTTGATTATTTTAGGGAAAAGCATAAATGATCCACTGATTGCATCCACATTATGGATCTTATTTTCATCAAGATAGGTGAGATTATATTTCCCGAACTTTCTGCTTTTTGGAAACAATCTACTAAGTCCAATCAACTTAAAGAATGCAGAAAACGGATCCGGAAAGCTTCGTTTACATGCTAATTGCAAAGTTCCATCAGGGTTTAAAATTTTTGGCCCTATACAGCCAATTTTTTCATTTTTTGTTATATAATCCAACAGTTTTTTAAAAGTATCATCACTTACTAAAGTATCTGGATTTAAAAGACAGATATACTCTCCTCTTGAGTTCTCAAGCCCCATATTAACTGCTTTTGAAAATCCTAAGTTCTCTTTATTCCGAATTAAATGAATTTTTGGGAACTCATCCTTCAACATTTGGCATGAATCGTCATGGGAATAATTATCAACAACAATAATTTCAAATGTCCCAAATTCATAAGAATTAAAGATGCTTTGTAAACATTGCCTAAGATAGCTGCTTACATTATAGCTTACTATAATAATAGATAATTTCAATAAATTTTGAATATTTTTTTGATAAGTAATTTAGGCACCATCCAAATAGCTTCTAAAACAATACCCCTGTTCATTTTTGATTCTCCTACAGTCCGATCTGTAAAAACAATGGGGATTTCTTTAAGTTTAAATCCTTTTACCCATGCAAGAAAATTCATTTCTATTTGAAAAGAATACCCTTCAGAATTAATTTCTGTCAAATCAATAGACTCTAACACTTTTCTATGGAAACATTTAAAACCGCCAGTTGAGTCTTTAATTGGAAATCGAATGAGAAATTTTGCATATAAATTCGCAAAGTAACTCAATAATAACCTACGCATAGGCCAGTTAATAACATTCACGCCACCAATATATCGACTCCCAATTACAAGATCAGCTGACTGCGATTTGTCAACCATCCGCAAAATATCATCGGGATTATGTGATAAATCTGCATCTATTTGAACTATTAAATTATATTCTCTATCCAGTGCCCATTGGAAGCCTTCACAATATGCTGTCCCTAAACCAAGTTTTTTTTCTCGTTCCAATATATGAACATTTTTATTCTCAATCATATTTTCTTTTACTATTTCGGCAGTTCCATCTGGAGAATTATCATCAACAATTAATAGATCAATTTCCATTGGCAATTGAAATATCCGATTAATTAGTTCAGAAATATTTTTCTTTTCATTATAAGTGGGCGAAATAGCTAATATATTCATTTTTAGGCTAATGCACTTTTTAATGACTTTAAATTATAATTAGTGGAAAATGAAGATATATTTAATTCATTTTCTATTTTATCAATAGCCAACCCACTATGTCGTGGACGTTCCGCAATGTACGATTTCACTTTTTCAGTTAATGAGTCTGTATCAATTTTTGTTATTAGTCCAGTATCAAACCCAAATACTTTTGCGATTTCCATGGCAAACTCATATCTACTAATATAATCATCACTACCAATATGCAGGATCCCTTCATAATCCATTATAATACATTGAAAAATAGCTTTAACAAATTGTTGGGTGAGAGTGGGATTTGAGATTTGATCACTAACTACCGAAATAGATTGATTTTTCAATAAGGATTTATACACCCACGCAAAAAAATTGCCTTTACAGAATAAATCTGGACTGTAAAGAACATTTGGGCGAAATATTGCCCATTTCCGTCTAGTTCCTCTGAGAATATTTTCAGCCTCCAATTTAGTCTTTCCATAATAATTAGCAGGAAATGTATGCTCTTCCTCCCTATAAGGACCATTCTCACCATCGAATACATAATCCGAAGAAATTTGGATTAAATACGTTTTTAATTCAGATAATTGAATTAAATGCTTCAAGCCCTCCACATTCACTTTATGAGCCAATTCCTTATTTTTTTCACTGCCATCAACATCGGTATAGGCTGCACAATTTATTATAACATCAGGCTTAAATGATTCCAACACAATTGAAATGTTTTCTTTATCTGTTAAATCCATTTTTTGGACATTCCGTCTATTCTTAGCCAACTGAGATGGTTGTCTGGTTGTAGGCAAAATATTAAATTTATCAGCCAAACCAATCTGCAACGCTTTTCCCAGTTGCCCTTCAGCACCAGTTATCAATATTTTTCTTGCCAATTATAGTTTGCTGCCGATACTTTTAAATTCAGTTAGTTTATTGGAAAGGGTCGTGCTATTTAACGAAAGTATTTCAGCCGTTAATATTGCTGCATTTATCGCCCCAGCTTTTCCAACAGCCATGGTTGCTACTGGTACACCCTTTGGCATCTGTACAGTGGACATTAGCGCATCTAATCCATCTTCAATACCACCAGCCAAAGGCACGCCAATTACAGGTAGTGTGGAGTGAGCCTTTAATGCTCCGGCTAAATGTGCTGCCATACCAGCTGCCCCAATTAAAACATGATACCCATTTTCTCGAGCCGAAGATGCAAATTTACTCACATCATCAGGATTTCTATGAGCAGACATTACCCTTAGATCCAATTCAATATCAAAATATTTAAAATATTTTCGTGATGCCTCTACGGTATTTTTATCCGATTCGCTGCCAATTAAAAAAGCTGCTTTTCCATTCATACTTTAAATATCTCCTTTTTGAAATGTATTTGCTATAATTTCTAGTTGTTTAAGTAAAAGAATCTTTTCATGACCTGGATAATTAACAAAACCGCTTACTAAAATTACCTCCTTAACGGTTTCAGTTTCAAATATATAAACAAAAAATGGGCCTCCTGACGAGCTCTCCTCATGTTCATAAATTCCCCTCATGGTATACAGTTTACTTTCACTGGCTTTATAATTTTCAGTACTTTTATAGTGTTCACTAATTTTAATACTTGGCATTAAATCTGTAAATTCAACGCTTAATTGATCCCATGCTGTTTTCTTTTGTAAATAATTGTCCTTTTTACTTCTATGAACAGTAATCCATCTGTAAGGGTAACCACGTCCTATCCATAAAAATGGCTTAATAGAATCTGCTTTAATTATTTTATAATCAGGCTGTAAATCAAGTTTATATCCAAAATAGTCAAACATCATATTTGATAAGGAATCATTAGTTCCATGTTTATAAATATTATGTGTCATTCTAGATTCAACACTATTCCTAAATTCCTTTAATATCCAATCTCCATTATTATTAATCTCATTTTCCATTGAAATTGCATCAAGTGTATGAATTCCGCATACAATTTGATTATTAGCATATAAATTTTCTAAAATATAAAGTGGCTGCTTTTTTTCATGGTTTTTGGTAAATCGCTTCATGAGATAATCGCCAGTTGAATCTTCAGGGAAATCAAGAGAGGCAATTAATATATTACCATATTTATTTACAGTTCCTAATTCCCATGGGTCTTTAAATATAATGGAAAATTCCGATTCTGGTTGGGGTGTATAAATTATTTGGGAAAATAAATTCCCCATTATTCTTTCAACATGGGGTTTATCTTCGGGAGAAGAAATAATAATAATTTCATTTTCTTTACCTATAGGTTCTGGAAGATAGGAACATGCTGAACAAAAGAGGCTTATTATTATTATTATGCTTTTCTGCAAATGACCAAAAGAGATGATGAATGTTCTGGTCCTCTTAATATAGTCACTATTATAGAATAGCAAAATACAAGCATTCCCCTTAAAAATTGAAAAGGCGTATTTTCCGACAAACTAAGTAAGATATTATAAGGAGTATCTTGAAAAAGAGAGAATTTCCTCACTATTTCGAATTTGTACCTATTACATAATTCATTAAGTGTATTTAATTGGAAATGATATAAATGCCTTGGTGCATCAAATGGAGCCCATTTATTATTAAAAAAGGGTTTTTCTGGTGCATTAATATTTGGAATAGCAATAAGAAGGATTCCATCGGGTTTCAGTAATCGATTGATTTGGGAATATAATTCCTCAATATTATGAATATGCTCAAGTGAATGCCAAAGAGTAATAACATTAAAACATTCATCCTTTTTTATTTTTTCCAAATTTTGTACAGCAATTATGTTTTCCCTATCCCTTAAGTTATCAATTTTTGATATCTTATCCTGCAATACAACTTTCCATCCCTGTAATGCCATGAAGGCCGCGAACTCACCATTCCCTCCCCCAACATCTAATATTTTTCCTGATTTATGAAATGAAGAAATCCTTCTAAACTTAAAACGTAACGCCACACTTTGTACGAGCTTGTATAATTTCCCTAATTTATTATTTTTTAAATTATTATGGGGGTCGTATTCAGGAGAATTATAATAAGTTGAAATATTAGCCTGAGAAGGTCTTGGGTTTAAATAGACAAAATTGCAATCGCATTTAACTAATTGAAATAATTCTGGACTTTTAGATAATCTATCTGAAACTTCAATATATGCAGTAGATATATTTTTCCCGCAAACGATACAATTAATATTCTCCATTTATGAATTTAAAATTTAACTAACACTTTCTGCAGGAGAGCTAATTGTTTTTCTCATTTTCCATAATTGATAAGCACCTATTGCCATCATTAAAATAGATAGATATTGGGCACCGGATAAGCCGAAAATATATTTTGTATTGGTTCTGATAAATTCTACCATAAAACGAGCAAATCCGCCTAAAAATAAATATTCAAATATAATTTCACCAGGAAAGCTCTGTTTTCGTTTTCTAAATCTAAGATAGAAGAAAATTATAAAATAGGCCGACATTTCATATAGTTGTGTTGGATGTACTGCTATATTTGTTGGCGGTAACCCCTTAGGAAATGCAATAGCCCAGGGTAGATTTGAGGGGACTCCATAATCATCCCCAACTAAGAAACATCCAATTCTACCAATACCATGACCTAACACCAAAAATGGTGCGGATAAGTCGGCTATTTTAAACCAATTTAATTTTTTTCGATAAATGTACCATGACACTGCTCCTATACCACCTACCAATCCACCCAAAAATACCAAACCTGCACCAAAGTTTTGAATTCCAAATGCAATTCTTTCTCCATTAAAAGTAAATATACCAGCAATAATATTTATTAACCCATTGATATTATCACCCGCTTGACCAGTCGGGATATTTTCAATTAGATAATATAATTTAGCACCTAATATCCCACCTATAGCTGCTCGGAAAGTAATATCTTCAGCAATAATTGGATCATACCCTTCCGCAACAACATCTTTTCGTAACAGATAATTACCCAAAAGAAACGCGATGACCATCATAACACCAAAAGATGATATTGTAAATGACCCAAACTGAAATAATATAGGATACATTAAAATTTCCCTTAATTAATAAATGTTAATTTCAATATGATATTTTGGATTTAAACAGTAGTGAGTAAAACAGGTAAACTGATTATTGCCATATCATAAAATATATGCGTATAAACTGTAATTCCAAATCCTCTAAACAAATATAATGATCCTAAAAATATTCCTGCTATTGTTCTCAAATAAAAACTTTTATAAGCAAAATTATCACCAAATGGACCTAAATAATGAAAAAGTGAAAATATCAATGCTGAAAATATAATAGCGATAAATGCTGAATAAAACCCACTATATCCTATAACTTTTGTCAGAAAAGATAATGAAAGTCCAATAGCTCCAACCCTGAACAGTAATTCTTCCCAAATCCCAGCACCAATTGCCAAATAAAATTGTTCAGGAATTATATTACGTTCCATAATTGATAATAGTATTCTTTCCGAAACACTCATTAATATTACAAATCCAGTGCACCATAAAATACTTTCAGCTATCATTATTAATAGGAATGAAAATTTTAACTTTCCATTTTTCAATGCTCCTCGATTAAAAAACATAACACCAAAAAATATTATTAATAAAATTATTCCATAAATAAGTTCAGAATTATTACCAATACCTAATATAAGATGACGAATTAATACATCAGCTCCATTTCTTATTTCTGCCGATTTATCAAAATATTGAACCCAACACATCATCTCATATAAAAATAACATTGGTAGAATAAAAATGAGTGAATAATAGATATTCTTGGTCACATTAAAATAGGGAATAGTAACAAATTTATCAGTCATTATCAATTTTTAAAACAGCAAGGAATGCTTCTTGAGGTAATTCAACCAATCCAACCTGTTTCATTCTTTTTTTACCTGATTTTTGCTTTTCCAACAATTTTCTTTTTCGAGTTATATCGCCGCCATAACATTTTGCTGTAACATTTTTACGAAAAGCTTTTACTGTTTCCCTAGCTATAATTTTACTTCCCACTGATGCTTGAATAGGAATTTCAAATTGCTGTCTATGAATTTCTTCTTTTAATTTTTTACATAAGGAGGAGCCTTGCTTATAGGCATTATCTTTATGGACAATTATACTTAAAGCATCAACAACTTCTCCAGTAATACGTACATCTAATTTTACCAGCTCACCATTTTGATTTTCTGTAACTTCATAATCAAAGGAAGCATAGCCTCGGCTCACTGATTTTAATTTTTCAAAAAAATCATATATTATCTCTCCTAATGGCATATCAAAAATGAGTTGAACTTTATCTGTTGATAAATAATTTGTCGATTGATATACCCCTCTCCTTCCCATACAAAGCTTCATGATACTGCCAATATATTCAGTTGGAGCAATAATCTCAGCTTTAATAAATGGCTCATTAATGGTGTCAATATCACCTGGCTCTGGCATATCTGACGGATTATTAATCTCAAGAAGCATTCCATTTTTAGTTTGAACCTGATAGTTTACATTGGGACAGGTAGTTATTAAGTTCATATTAAATTCTCTTTCTAATCTCTCCTGAACAATTTCCATGTGTAATGGACCTAAAAATCCACATCTGAATCCGAATCCAAGTGCTGTGGAAGTATTAGGTTCAAAAGTCAAGGCAGCATCATTTAATTGCAACTTTTCTAAACTTGTCCTTAAATCTTCGTAATCTTTAGAATCAATTGGGTACATTCCACTAAACACCATTGGTTTAACTGGTTGATACCCGGGGAGAGGCTTAATGGCAGGGTCACTTTTAACTGTAAGTGTGTCACCGACACTCACTTCCGAAACATTTTTTATATTTGTGACAATATATCCTACATCCCCAGCAGATAGACGCTTAACAGGAATTTTTTTCATTTTTAAAACACCTACTTCTGTAATTTCATGTCCACCAGATTTAGCAAAATATTTTGTTGTCATCCCCTTTTCTAGATATCCATCAAAAATTCGCACATAGGGTACAACCCCCCGAAACTGATCAAATTTAGAATCAAATATTAGAGCGCGAGTTCCTAATTCTCCAGGAATATTTGGCTGAGGGATTTTTTCAACAATAGCATTAAGTACCTTATCAATACCAATTCCCTCTTTTGCACTTATTGAAAGAATTTCATCTTCATCACAACCAAGCAAATCTACTGTTTGGGAAATGGCACTTTCTAGATCGGCGTTGGGTGCATCAATTTTATTGATAATGGGAATAACAACAAGATCAGCATCTGCAGCTAAATAGGCATTGCTCACTGTTTGTGCTTCCACTCCTTGAGAAGCATCTACCAAAAGTAGAGCACCTTCACACGCGGCCAGACTCCGAGATACCTCATAAGTAAAATCTACATGTCCAGGCGTATCAATTAAGTTCAATTTATAATGAATATTATCAGAATGGGTATATTCCATTTGAATAGGATGTGATTTAATAGTAATTCCTCTTTCACGTTCTAAATCCATATCGTCTAATACTTGAGATTGCATTTGTTTATCTGTTAAGGTGTGTGTCATTTCCAGCAAGCGATCTGCTAAAGTTGATTTCCCATGATCTATATGGGCAATAATGCAAAAGTTTCTAATTAACTTTGTTGTCATAGTTTAATTTAAAATTGAAATGAATACTTGTATTGACACGATTTATTTTCCGGTGAATTTAGGAGATTTCTTTTCCACGAAAGCCAATAATCCTTCCTTTGTGTCATTGGAATTAAAAAGATTTGCAAATTCCTTCTGTTCATTCATTAGTCCATCTCTCAAGTCAGTATCAGCACCATAATTAACAGCATTAATTGTGGCTGTCACTGCAAGAGGAGCATTATTCAGAATTGAATAAGCCAATTTTTCAGCTTCAGGTATAAGTTCATTTAATGGAAATACTTTATTTACTAAGCCAATTCGATATGCATCTTGTGCATTAATATTTTTTCCACTTAAAAGTAATTCCATGGCCAATCCTTTTCCAACAAGCCGAGGAAGTCTTTGGGTTCCACCGAATCCCGCAATTAGTCCTAATCCAACTTCCGGTTGACCAAATACGGCATTTTCGGATGCATACCTCACATGACAGGCCATAGCAAACTCACATCCTCCACCTAATGCAAAACCATTTACAGCCGCAATTATAGGAATTTTGAATTCTTCCATTTTCAAAGTTAAATCTTGTCCAAATTTTGAAAATAATTCAGCTTCCCTAACATCCATATTATTCATTGCTTGAATATCTGCTCCTGCAATAAATGCTTTTTCCCCATTTCCTGTAATAATGACAACTCCCGCATTTGTTTTTTCCAATACCCAATCAAGCTTTGAATCTATCTCTTTCAAAATATCTAAATTGAGAGCATTGTACTGCTCAGGTCTGTTAATAGTCAAAGTGCAGATATCGCTTTCAATCTTAACTAAAATTAAATCCATTATCTCCAAAAACTCCTGCTAAATAATACAACAACTGTAAATATTTCAAGCCTGCCAAGTAGCATACAGAAACTTGTGAGCCACTTTGCAATATCAGTTAGATGTCCCCAATTATCTGTAGGACCAATAGCGCCTAAACCGGGGCCAATATTTCCAATTGCCGACGCTGATGCAGACAAAGCTGTAGTGACATCTAAACCTGTTATTGATAATACCATGGCTGTAAATGCAAAAATGAATATATAAAATAAGTAAAATCCTAAGGTTGCACGAACTACATTGTCATCAATATTATTATCGCCAATTGTAATATTGAAAACACCTTTTGGATGAAGTAGTTTACGAACTTCATAAATAAGATATCGAAATACTAAAATTGAGCGGATAATTTTCATCCCGCCGGTGGTAGATCCTGCAGATCCACCCACAAAAAGGAGGAAAAAGACCAACGTTTTGGACATAGCCGGCCATGATTCAAAATCCTCTGTTCCAAAGCCAGTGGTGGTAATTAATGAAACTGAAGTGAAAATAGAATGACGAACAGAATCCAAATTAAACGAATAATCAGCCGAATTAATAATATTTATAAAAAATAAAAGTGCACAAAATAAAACCAAGGTTAAGTACACTTTAAATTCTCGGTCTTTAAAATATTTTCCACTACCTTTTGCAATAAAATAATAATGTAATGAAAAGTTGGTGGCAGCACAAAACATAAAAAATATTATAGTCCATTGGATTAACCCACTATAGGCGGCTATGCTTATATTCTTTGTGGAAAATCCTCCAGTTGCCATTGTACCGAATGAGTGGCAAAAAGAGTCAAACCATGGCATACCTTCAATTCTTAATACAAAGGTCTCAATTAATACAAAGCCAACATAAATACCCCACAGCAGCTTAGCAGTTTGTTTTACTCTTGGGGTTATTTTATCTGCTGCAGGTCCAGCCACTTCAGCCCTAAATAACTGCACCCCCCCCATGCCTAACATAGGTAAAATGGCAATACTGAAAACAATAATTCCCATTCCACCAATAAAATGGGTGAAGCTGCGCCAAAACAATATTCCATGAGACACATCTTCTATTAATAAAGTGGAAGAATGCCCTAAAACTGAAGCACCAGTAGTTGTGAGACCACTCATTGCCTCAAAAAAGGAATTTGTATAATCTAATGTACCGGAGAAGTAAAAGGGCAAAGCACTGAAAATAGCCATTGCAAACCATCCCATTGTAACTACAGCAAACCCATCATGTGTGGATAATTCTTTTTTATTTTTGCTTCTGAAAAATATTACAAGAATTAAGCCGGACAGAACAGTAACAGAAATGGACTGTAATAGGGGGATGAGATCACCATCAGCAAAAATTAAACTACAGATAACACTGAAAAGCATTGAAAAGCCTAAAATTATTAAAAGAATGCCTACTATATAAAAAGACTGTCGCCTTATCATTTGAAATTAATTATTGAAATAATTTTTCTGCTTTAGATATATTTTCTTCTTTTGTAATTACCAATAATTCATCATCAATGGAAATTTCAGTAAAATTATTGGGGATAATCATTTGATTATTTCTACAGATGGATCCAATACATAATTCTTCAGGTATTTGTTCAATCGTAAACTTTTTTCTAATGTATTTACATTCTGGAGCAACAGTTAATTCAATTGCATCCACATCTAAATCTTCAAATCTGGAAACCGGCAGATCTTGCTGGTGACTTCTAATCAATTTCAATACCTCATTCACAGCAGATATATTTTTACTTACAACTGCATCTACGCCAATTCTGCGTACGGCTTTAAAATAATTGGTTGTGGTAATATGAAGAATAACCTGTTTAACACCATAATGTTTAACCAATAAACTGGCTAAAATATTAGTCTGCTCATTTTGGGTTGCGGCAATAAAACAATCCGTTTCTTCAATATTTTCTGAATTGAGGAAATCTATATCTAAACCATTTGCTTGAAGAATAAGTGTATCAGATAATTTTTTACCAAACTTTTTGGCTTTCTCATAATTTTGTTCTACGATCCGAACATTATAATCAGACTGAAGTGATTTTGCTAATAATCTTCCAATTTTCCCTAATCCCAAAATCATAATATTCTTTACTTTAAAAGCGGTTTTTCCAGCCATTCTCTGAATTTCGGGGATATCTTTTGCCTTTCCAATAAAATACCCAATATCATCTTTCTTATAGATTGTATCTTTTGGGGGAATAAAACTTTCATTTTCACGAATAACTAAAGCAAGTTTATGGGGAATATAAGGGTTTGATAATTCTACATTTTTAATATTCCTGCCGATAAGTGGTGACGAATGTTCTATTTTTATTCCAACCATATTGACTTTTCCATTTTTAAACTCTTCTAAATCAATTGCAGAAGTTTGACGAATTAAATTCTCTATATCTCTTTGAGCAGCTTTTTCTGGATATACTACATAATCAATTCCAAATTGTTCAGGTGTTATTATAGCATTTTCATGAGAATACTCAGTATTTCTCAGACGGCATATAATTTTTTTTGCTCCCATTTCATAAGCAGATTTAGCTGCGACCAGATTTACCTCATCAATTTTGGTTAGGGCCAATAAATAGTCAATATCCGTCATTTCAATCTGCTGCAATATTCGCTGAGATGCGCCATCTCCAACAATCCCTCGAACATCCATGGAATTTGTGATTCTTTGACATTTTTCTTCGTCTATGTCAATAACAGTGATATCAAACCTTTCTTTGCTTAGCGCTTTTACAAGGTTAAAACCTACTTCTCCAACACCGATTACTACAATTTTTACATCCATAATAGTATTAATATTACTTGATTATTTTTCTTCTTTCCAACAGGTATAAGACGAAAAGTTATAATATTTTGAGTATTGAATGAAATAAAAAAACCCGACTAATCAGCCGGGTTTTAAAAAGGGAGAAACCTACTTATTAATTATTATTTAAGAAGCGTCATTTTGATGGTTTCTGTATAACCGGGCGCTGTCATTTTTAATAAATAACGACCGCTCGCAACAGATTGACCATTATTATTTAATCCATTCCAAATAGCATTGTGGTAATTGGGTTCCTGGTGTTCTTGAACCAATGTTTTTACCACTGCACCTTTTAAATCATAGACTACCAAAGAAACCATTCCAGCATTAGACAATTCATAGTCTATAGTTGTGGACGGGTTAAATGGGTTTGGGTAATTCTTGGATAATGAGGTTTTTAGTGGCGTAGTGAATGACACTTCAAAAGTTGAAGTAGAGACACTTATTTCTTCTCCACCCTTTCCAGCAATGGTAACATCAACCAATTCAACCTCACTCGTTCCATTAAACATAACAGTCGGTTGAAAATTAATATCTATAATGCCAGCTATACTACCAACGTTTACATCCAAAAGCTTTTCACCGTTCATACCAAACATTAAAACTCTTGCTGAACCTTCTTCCTTGACACGGCTATATATGTTTATTCCTGCAACTTTAGATTTAATATCATTTTCGTTTAAACTCAACTCTTTGTGATTATATTTTATATCAAACTGTACACCATATATATCGCTAATTGACTCTACGGTGAGATTGATGCTCGATTTTTTAACACTTTGATCTGTTAATTTTGCTAATTTTGCACCAATTTTTGCATCACTGGCAAAAATACTTGACACACCAAAGATAATCGCTACTATTATATTTCTATTTGTTTTCATCTTTTTACTCCCTTTATTTATAATAATTAACTTACTAAAGCTATGAGGATAGAATCAAGACAATTTCTAAGGATTAAAACTTCTCACATTTCTTACTTTACTGGGCACCTCACTCCCGGATTCTTTTTATTTTTGCACCAATTAGGTGGAATTTATCTTCAATATGATCATATCCTCTATCAATATGGTAAATTCTGGATATACTGCTCTTTCCTTCTGCTGTTAACGCTGCAATAATAAGAGATGCACTGGCACGAATATCCGTTGACATTACTGGGGCACCCTTCAATTTACTTATTCCCTGTATTTCCGCTTTATTGTCAGATAATTGAATTTTAGCACCAAACCGAGTTAGTTCAGCAATATGAGTGAAGCGATCTGTATATATTTTTTCAGTAATTCTGCTACAACCGCTAGCTATTGCCATTAAAGCCATCCACTGTGCTTGCAAATCCGTTGGAAACCCTGGATAAATTTCTGTGATCATATCAACAGGATTGGCATAATTCTGAGAAGGAGATATCCGAATTGAATTATGCTGTACATCTAATTTAAATCCTGCTAAGGTTAAATATTTTAAAAGAATATCTAAATGACCGGGAAATACATTTTTAACGGTAACATCGCCAAATGTACTTGCGCCAGCAATAAGAAAAGTTCCAGCTTCAATTCGATCAGGAATTACTGAATACTCAATATCAGCATGTAATTTCATCTTCCCGACAATAGTAATTTCCGATGTTCCTATTCCTTCAATACTTGACCCCATTTTTTCGAGAAAATCACACAGAGCTTCAATCTCAGGCTCTTGAGCTGCATTTTTAATAATGGTAGTCCCTTCAGAATTAACAGCTGCCATTAATGCATTACCTGTGGCACCAACACTACTTTGCTCAAAGTTTATCTGAGCCCCCTTTAATTTACCCTTGGCAATAATCATTCCATCAGTAAGATCCACATTTGCCCCCAAAGTTTCCATTGCCTGTAGGTGATAATCTACCGGACGAGGACCCCAGGCACACCCTCCAGGAAGGGAAACCTCTGCATAATTAAAACGACTTAACAATGGACCCAATACATAAAACGATGCGCGCATCGTTTTCACCAAGTCATAGGGAGCAATGGGCGTGTCACATCCAGATGTATCAATATCCATAATATTGTTTTCATAGTGGACAGTAGCTCCTACCATTTCCAACAATCTTTTCATGGTATATGTATCTCGTAATTGAGGTCCGTTTTTGAATCGAAATCTTACTGCAACTATTATTGTAGCTGCCATTATTGGAAATACCGCATTTTTTGCGCCCCTGATTTATACTT
>JACKQG010002754.1_pt1 | contig 22417 bp, 18 predicted proteins | sample 8237621 | NCBI WGS metagenome assembly JACKQG01 (sample SAMN15677084, study PRJNA649215) | marine metagenome | biome: marine; feature: Black Sea; material: saline water; isolation source: suspended particulate matter (SPM) from the Black Sea western gyre | collected 2013-06-09/2013-06-10 | depth... | reverse complement strand
AGCGACTTTCTCTCTTTCCTTTTCTCCTTTTTGGTTCCGGCTCGTCCGGGTTAGGTAATACAACCAGAACGAACCCAATCGCGATGACCACTTCGCCGAGGATAACCCCAGCAGCCTGTAAGGGTCCAAAATAGGGGATTTCCGGGAAGGGCTGTGTTCCAAAGCCGAACACATCAGCTAACCCTGAAACCAGGGCGATTACGTACCCGGTACTGACCAGGCGCAAACCGATATCTGCGGCGATGGTACGCTCGTCTCCTGCCCACTGAAGGGAAAAACTCATATACCCACCCAAACAAATGAATGCCAGGCCAACCAAGAAAACCGCAATCTGCACAAAACCAACTACCGGGCTGCGATCGGCGCGAAAAAGGTCGGGCTCAAGTCCTAACAGAAAGAGAACTAAACCAATGAATACGATCCATAATCCAAACCAAACCCGACGAGGACCATATTTGGGTTTATTCGCAAGCAAAATAATTATCCTTTCGGCAGGCTATCTTCTAAGAAGGTAATCCAATTTTGTCCTAAAATAGCAGCGACATCTTCATCAGTATAACCCTTTTTTATTAACAAGGGAGAAAGTTTCCCTAAATCGGCGACGGTGTCAATATCTGCGGGCGTACTCTGGAGGCCGAAACCGCCGTCGAAATCGCTGCCCAAACCCACGTGACGGGCATCCCCAGCGATCTGGCAAATGTAGTCGATCTGCGCAACGATGCAATCAAGGGTAACGAGATGACGCCCATCGCGCTCCTGCCATCCAGCTAATAGAAATTTATTAAAAGGTACAACCCCGATGGTCGCATCGCGCTCGATGAGGCCATGAATCACGCGATCAGACAAGAAGCGATTGCTATCGATATCGTCAAGCAAAGCGATGGCATTGGCATGCGATGCAATTATCGGGCCAGGATAGGCATCCAAACTTTGCAGTACTGCCTTCTCGTCCATGTGGCTGATATCCAGGGTGAAGCCTAAATCAGCCATACCCTCCATCAATTCGTATCCTTCTTTGGTCAAGGGGCCAGGTTCACCAGTACCACCACAAAAACGCGTCCCAGCCCAAGCCGGGCCAATGATGCGCACACCGCGCCCCCACCATTCGACCAACTCAGATGGAGAACCCACTGCCTCAGCGGCTTCCATCAAGATTACCAGGCCCACGGGAGGAGAAGCCATTTCCACTTCCCATTCTGCCAGGTGCTCCGCCAGATCAGCTTGTGAATCCAATATCCGGAATTTGTCTGGGTGATCATCTGCCCAACGGTGATAGACATCCAATTGAGCCTGATAGAGCGCAACCGCCTCGGGAAAGTCCGCATAACACTGCACGTCCCACTCGCCGAGTCTACGGCGGGTTGGCGCGGCGAAGAGAGTCGAAAAGACAATTCCAATTCGCCCGCGCTGATAATCGGGCCAGCCTAAAAGAGTATCTCCATTAAAGCGAGGGGCATCTTTACCGCGTTCACGGGCGCGGGTTTCGGCTGCCGAGAGAGTGTAATCTCTATCGAATGAAAGTACATTCCAGGCCAGGTCTTGGTGAGCATCGACGATTAGCATGTGTTTACGTTTAGCCTTTCAACTTATTGGCGATTTGACGGTCGATCTTTCCCATAGGATATTGATTGAATTCTACAGATCGTACCCAACGGAGATCAGTATGATCTAAGGGTTGAGGGGTTCCACTAAGGATAGTGGAGCAGAAAGCATGCAGCGTGATGCGGAAGTGTGTATAGGCGTGCTCGTAAACCCCAAAAGGTTCACCGATTGTGATTTCAACGCCCAGTTCCTCACAGATTTCTCGCTCCAGACAGGTATGCAGGGATTCTCCGGGCTTTGTCTTGCCCCCGGGGAATTCCCACATCCCCCCCAACAAGCCACCTTCAGGTCGTTGGGCAATGAGAATCTTTCCATTACGTTGGATCACAGCCGCAGTGACCGTATGGTGGGGCACCTGAGCTTTTTTCTTTCTCACAGGACGCTGTTCCTGAATCCCTAGTTTGAAAGCCTGGCAATTTTCATTGACTGGGCATAGCTCGCACTTGGGATTGCGCGGTGAGCATAGGGTCGCTCCCAACCCCATCAGCGCTTGGTTATAATCCGCGGCCTGCCCTGATGGCAGATTCTTTCGGGCAAGATCCCAAAGCCGCCGCTCTGCTTCAGCAGTTCCTAGTGGCTGTTCAACGTCGAAGAGGCGCGCCAATACCCGGCGGATATTGCCATCCAGAGTGGCCTCGTCTAGACCAAAAACTATCGAGGCGATGGCCGCGGCCGTATAGGCTCCAATTCCGGGAAGACTTTTCAGAGCAAATAGATCGGCGGGAAGTTGACCATTGTGCTGTTCTACAACGATTTGAGCGGCCTTGTGGAAATTGCGTGCTCGACTGTAATAGCCTAATCCTTCCCAGAGATTAAGCACATCCTGCTGGGAGGCTTCTGCCAGCGTTTGAATATCTGGAAATTGTTGCATCCAACGCTCGTAATAGGGAATTACGGTTTCGACGCGCGTTTGCTGAAGCATGATCTCTGAAACCCAAACCGCATAAGCATCAGGATTGTCGCGCCAGGGCATATCACGGGCGTTTTCAGTGTACCAATTCAGTAATTTATTTACAAACATGTGATTCTTTGCCAATAGAAGTGTCATTCTGAGCCCCCGCCTTAGGCGCGCCTACGGCGAGGGCGAAGAATCTTTATCTTGCTCAAGTGGAGCACACATCTAAGACAGCTCTATGGATAGTAATGAGTGCCGTTTACAAAAACAGCAGACTCTTCGCGCGCCTTCGGCGGCTCAGAGTGACAAAAAATGGTAATTCCACAAATAAAAAGATTGATGATTGAGTGTTGCCTTCAATCATCAATCTCTGATCATCAATAATTTACATCTGGAACCCAGGTCGATCTCGAACCGTTCTGAATTCCAAGTCTTTGACGAAATCGAGCAAGCGCGTTGTTAGGGCATCCCACTCCTGGGAAAGGATTATTTGCCGCAAGTCATCGGGATTATTTGTTCTTGCCGCAGCCAAAATTTGGGGATGATCACCATACACAGTTACCCAGGCTTCGGTTGTCTCTAAACCCAACTGTTGGATATCTGGGATGAACTCGCGCACCACAAATTCAAAGTATTCTTGTTCGCGTCCAGGCAGAATATTCCATGACATCAACAGTTTTACTGGCACAATTTTTCTCCCAAGGCTACGCCTGGTAATCCAGCACAACTACCTGAGTTTCTGTAGGTACAGATGAAGTTGTAACCGAAAGCTCTTCCAGGGGCTGGACGGTTCCCAGGCCCATTTCTTTGAGGAACTTGCTGAGTGGATCGAGTTTGATCTTACATTTAGGTGTACCGTAATGCATAGGGACCACAATCCCCGGCTCTAACAAGCTGATCACTTCCGCAGCTTTGGCTGCATTCAAGCCCACACCGCCGCCCACAGGAACCAGGGCCACATTCACAGTACCCAACGCCTCGACTTGAGACTGGCTGGGAACTCGATCCAGGTTTCCTAAATGAGCCACAGAGACACCCTCGTAATCAAAAACATACAAGGTATTGCGCAGTTCGTCTTCTTTCCGCTTGCCGCCGTTGGTGCGCACTGCAGTGATAAATACACTTCCTATTTCATACTCTCCCGGTCCGTTGATTACGCGCTGGTTGGGTTTCACCGCACCGACATTATTGTAGGCTGGTGAGTCCTGGCTGATCGAGATCAGTTGTCCACGCAGGTTCAATGGACCGTAACCGACTACTTTTTCGTCGTACGGATCCGTGACGACTGTTGCCAATCCGCGAGAAGAGAGTCTGAAACAAGAATGTCCGTGCCAAGTTATTTTCATTACGAATTTTCGTCCTTATTTTCCTCTGAAGTCTGTCCGATTATACTGTATTGAAAGGAAAACCGCCAAAATTAATGATATTATTCCGCCATGAAAAGTTTGCACTACAACATCGCCATCACGCTCATTTTAGTTACGCTGACGGCCTGCAAAGTAAAACCCAGCGATACCCCTACAGTCGCCGCTCAATCCCCAATTTCCAGCGCTACCCCCGAGCCGGCAGTAGAGGCCGCGGCCGTTACACAAGCCGAACCCGAGAGCACACTCACACCTACAGAAACGGCAATTCCAACGGAATCTCCCACGGCAAGCTCAACCCCCACAACGCCTCCCAGGCCAGAGATCCAGTATGTATTCTCCACTGATTTGGATTATGCAGCTCTCAAACTCACAGTCGCGCAATTTATCAGCATCCCCAATAAATCAGCCACCTCTCTCAATGAGATCATGCTAATAGTGCCGCCAAATCTTTACCAGGGTGCTTTCCAATTGACGAGCATCACCTGGGAAAACGGACTGGAGATCACCGATCACAATTTGAGAGGCTCTCAAATGTATATCCCCCTGCAAGAGCCGCTCGACCCCGGGGAGACAATCAACATATTCATCTATTTTGATCTTTTCCTGCCGCCGAACAATTCTTCAGCCGAAGCTGGACCGACTCCTTTTGGCTATACTAGCCGACAAATTAACCTGGTCGATTGGTACCCCTTCGTGCCGCCTTATGAAGATGGAAAGGGCTGGATGATGCGCGACCCCTGGGCCTATGGTGAATTTCTTGTCTACCCCATTGCCAACTATGATGTCACCATAAAACTAAAGAATCTGCCCCAGACGGTGACCATCGCAACTGGCGCCCCCGATATCGGAGATGGAGAAACCCACAGATACCGTATAGAGAAAGGTCGCAACTTCGTCTGGTCGATCAGCCAATACTACACAATGTTCGAAGAACAGGTAAATGGGACAACAATTAGGGGCTATGTTTTCCAACCAGATATCGTTGCCGGAGAAGAAGCATTTTATGCCACTGTGAACGCTTTCGAACTCTACTCCGAGCTCTATGGCCCTTATCCGCACCCCATGCTGACCATGGTCGAAGCCGATTTCGATCACGGTATGGAATACCAAAGTTTGTATTTCCTGAATAGGGGATTCTTTTCATCTTATGATGGTACCGCTGGGAGCTTCCTGATTGCCATTGCAGCCCATGAGACTTCCCATCAGTGGTGGTACGGGATGATTGCTAATGACCAGGCCCAGGAACCCTGGCTCGATGAAGCCCTGGCCACATACAGTGAGTACTTGTTCTACGAATACTATTACCCGGATCGATTAGATGATTTTTGGTGGGATCGACGCGTAAATCCTTATCATCCAAGCGGGTGGGTGAACAGCACAATTTATGGTGCCGAAGGGTACCGCGAATATAGAGACGCAGTCTACCTGCAAGGCGCCATATTCCTGCACGACCTGCGCAATCTGATTGGCAACGAAGCCTTTTTTGCTTTCTTACAGGAGTATGTATCCGTTTATTCGAATCAAATTGCGACCGGAAACGATTTTTTTAGGATCTTAGCTGGACACACCAACGCTGATTTTGGCCCTCTGCTTACAATTTACTTTCAAAGATAAGAAATCAACTTCAAAAAATACGGTTGGGAATATAATTGCATCACCCATTCAACAGTTTGCGTATCTAATATCCAACCGCAGACCGAGTAAGAATTTCATCTGGCGACCGATATGCGCAAGAGGATATTTCCTTTGTCATCATAAATATGAACGAATGAAGCTGGCATGACCAGCAAATGTATGAAAGAGAGGTGAGTATACAACACGATAGATGATGAAAAATGCAGAAAAACCTAGACAAGTATAAGAATATATGCTATTTTTGGATATTAATAGTCCGAAATGTCGTTTATGTAACTTTCTCGTGACCCTCAAGGGAGAGTGAATTCATAATCAGGGCATATGACCCATTATTTGGCATCAAGGGTGTAAAGATCCCTTTCGCAATTAGCCCTTCAAAACATATTGGTAGGAGAGAAATAGTGAAAATAGAAAACTTTTCAAAAACAAATCGCATGGGCATAATCGCCTTATTGATTGTCACAGCCCTGACCCTGTCAGCATTTAGTGGCGGTCAATATGTAGCTGCACAAGATGAAGACCCTTATTTAGAAATTGTCAACGAAACAGACATGGCCCTGTGCCTTTTTGGCGCAGTCCCGGAGGGCGTTACAGAAGTTACACAAGAGCATATCTTCGCCGAAGAAGAACTCGAACCGGGTGATGATTTTTGGCTCGAAACCGGCTTGGAAGGAACGTTCACACTGATTGCGACCGACTGCGACGAGTACACCATTGTCGTCGAACAGGCTGGAGTCGTATTGGGCCAGGTTCCAGTCGTATGGTGGGTTGGCGATAGCGTAGAATATCTGGGAGAAATTGAAGAGCAATCATCTGTTGGTGAGGCTTCTTCATCAGATGCTGGTTCAAGCTCCGATGCTGATTCTAGTTCAAGCAGTTCTTCTGCTGCATCAGGTGGCGCAGACTCTGGTTTCCGACCCGGTGTCAATGGTTTCAGCTTTGAAAATTATGGCGACAATATCCAAACAGCAAACATGACCGCGGTCGAAATGCAGCGTTTGTTTGGAGATCAGGTTTGCGCCAGCGGGTCTGGTGAATCATGTATTTTAACCCCACCCTCCAAGCAGTGGATGACCCAAATCAACGGCTATATGGCCGGTGGTCACTGTGAGGGCATGGCCGTACTCAGCATGTTAATGTACAGCAACCACATCGACGCCGGTAATTTCGGTGGCAGCAGCGCCCAAGACCTGTCGATCGATGACGAAGCACTGCAGCGAGAGATCGCTATGTGGTTCGCTACTCAGGCAACCTGGCCGGCGGCGGGTGTGAAGGTCAACGAAACCCCTTCCGCAGTCGTAGATGTCTTAATCGAGACTTTCACATCTTATCCGTCTCCTCAAGAAGAATGGGTCATGGGCATCTATATGGCTGATTTCAGCGGTGGCCATGCAATCACGCCTTACGCGGTCGTAGACCAAGGTGGTGGGATCTACCACATTATGGTGTATGACAATAACTGGCCGAATGAGGAGCGGGTTGTTGAAGTTGACTACAACGCCAACACCTGGAAATATCAGGCAGCCACCAACCCCAATGCGCCAGAGTCTCTCTACGAAGGCAATGCAGACACGCATACCCTCGAAGTTGTAGGCATTTCCCCACGGCTTCAGCAGCAAGATTGTGACTTCTGCGCCAACGGCGGTTCTACTGGCATGACCAGCGGACGCGGATTGGCAGCACCTGCTGAAAATGAAGCTTTCAACCAAGTTTGGCTGACTGGCCAGGCTGATTTACAGATCGTCACCGAAGATGGCAAGCGCATCGGTTTCTTTGACGGCGAATTCATCAATGAAATTGAAGGTGCCAGCGGTGAAAACTTCAAGTTCGGCGTAGATATCTGGGATATCAATAACGAGCCTGTTTACAAAATCCCAGTGGGTATTGAATTCTCCATCACCGTCGACGCCAGCCGCGCTGAAGAAGGCATTACTTCCGATGTGGCCATGATCGGCCCCGGCTACAACCTGGTTGTTGCCGACCTGTATCTCGACCCGGGCACATCAGATATGATTACCGTTTCTTCAGATGGCACAAGGTTGGCCTACAGCACTGAGTACACGGACGCCCCCGATATGATCTTCGGTATCGAAACCCCTGCGGCAGATTATGAGTTCATCGTCGCCGCTCTGGATATCGAATCTGGCGCTGAATTTGTCGTCGAGTTAGATCTCGAAAATGGTTTCTTGAGCATCAATACCGACAACACCACCGAGTACGGCACCTACGAAATCGTCATGTACCGCATCGACGACGATGGTGAATCCTGGTTCAGCAACGATGATATTTACATGGAACCCGGCGACACCAGCTACTTCTTGTTCAGTGACTGGGAAGGCCCAGGCAGCAGCATGTTCATCGACATCGATTACGGCAGCGATGGCACGCTCGATGAGAGCATCGAGCTGGTCGATGAGTTTGTACCAGAAGGATAATATTTGTTGAAATAAGACCCTAAAGGTTTTGCTAAGCACTTCAAGCGAAGCGCAGAAGCAGGGACCTTTAGATCTAGATAGCCCTCGATCGCGAAAATGCGATCGAGGGCTTTTTATTATCAACGGTTTACCAACTCTTTACAGAATTCATACCACTTCTAAACAACTTCTGAACAACTCTTTGCTAAGCTTTGGGCACTCAAGAATAATGTCACAGCGAGCGAAGCAGACTCCCACTAAAAGAGATCACTTCGTCGCCTCGCCAAAGGCGGGCTCCTCGCGATGACAAATATCGAGGAGACAACCATGACCACGGATACTCAAACCATTCCCACAAACCAGCCCCAGGCAAAAACCATCAACCTCGGCCGAGAAAAAATCATCGGCGGCATTGGGTTGTTAGCGATCATCGCGCTCGGCGCATTTTTACGTTTTTATCAATTAGGTACCTACACGATCGGCAACACCTATTACGCCGCCACGGTCAAATCGATGCTGACCTCCTGGCACAATTTCTTCTTTGCCTCCTTCGAACCGGGCGGCTCGGTGACTGTCGATAAACCCCCCTTGGGTTTCTGGGTACAGGCAATTTCGGCTTACTTCCTGGGCGTCAACGGGTTCGCCCTGGCGCTGCCGCAGGCTTTAGCCGGAACACTCTCCATCCCTGTGCTTTACCACTTAGTGCGCAAATACTTCGGCGTTTGGGCCGGATTGACGTCTGCCTTAGTGCTGGCTCTGGTGCCGGTGACCATCGCAACCGAGCGCAACAATACCATCGACGGTCTGCTGGTATTCGTGCTGCTGCTGGCAGCCTGGGCGTTCATCAAAGCCACTGAGACTGGCAAAACTCGGCACCTCGTTTTAGGCGCATTTCTGGTCGGGCTGGGCTTCAACATAAAAATGCTGCAAGCCTATATGGTCTTGCCCGCCTTCTATGCTGTTTATTTTCTTGGCGCCCGCACTTCTTGGTGGAAACGCATTCTTCAGTTAGGCGCGGCGACCATCGTGTTATTGGTAGTCTCTCTTGCATGGGTGGTAGCTGTTGATCTGACGCCTGCTGACGAACGCCCCTTTATTGGCAGCAGCGAAGACAATACCGTAATGGAGTTGATTGTCGGCCATAACGGACTGAAGCGTTTGGGGATCAATACCAGCGGCCCAGGGGGGGCTGCGCAAAATGCAGGGGATGGCCCCAGAGCCGGAGCCGACGGCCCTCAACTAGGCTCTGCTCCCCAAGATGGCCCTTCGACAAGCTCAGGGCAGGAAACCCAACCTCAGGGTGGGTTTCTCCCCCCTGGTAATAATTCTGCCCTCGATGGAAATCAGCCTCAAGGTAACCGCCAACCACCACCAGAAGCACTGGAAGCGTGTGAAGATTTGAATGCCAGCGATGCTTGTACAGTCAATTTGCGCAATGGGGACACTATTGATGGCACCTGTTATGACAACCAACAAGGAGACCTGGTTTGCGTGCCTGAAGGGCGCATGCCGCCTCCAGCCGCTTCAACAGCAAACGCCCCTGGTCAATTCCCTGACGGTCCCGATGGACAAATTCCGGGTGGTCAGCCAGATGGACAAAGCCCTGACGGTGGTCCAGACGGCGGCCGCGGCAATATGAACGGCGGCGAGACGGGCACAGCTGGCGTACTGCGACTGTTCGAAGAACCATTGGTTACCGAAGCCAGTTGGCTGCTCCCCCTGGTGCTGCTAGGATTACCCGTTGCACTGGTTGCTACCGGTTGGTCATGGCCATCGAATGGCAAACAAAATAGTTTGCTGCTCTGGGCTGGTTGGTTGCTGCCCGCTATGGCTTATTTCAGCTTCACCACCGGCCTGTTCCATCGCTACTACCTGATCATGTTAGGGCCGCCGCTGGCTGCTTTAGTGGGTATCAGCCTGTGGAGCATGGCCAAACATTGGAAACAGAATCACACTCTCGGTTGGCTCGTGGCCGTCTTCATCACCGGCTGCACGATCATCTTCGAGATTTTCATCTTCCGCACCTATCCCGATTACGCAGGTTGGGTCACGGCAATATCCATCATTATCTGGCTGGCTGGGATCGGAACTTTGGCAATGAGCAAACTGCTACCTGTCCACAAAGTTGGTCTGGCATTGGTGATGATCGCTATGTTGGTGGCCCCCTTCACCTGGTCGGCCCTGACCACCATGAACACCAACCCTAATGTAGGTCTCCCAACTGCGGGGGCCCAATCATCCGACCAAACCCAGTCTACCTTCATGACTCCAGACGTAACTAATCTTAGTGTCAATGGGCAGGCCATTTTGGATTACCTACTGGCCAACACCGATTCCGATGATTATCTATTGGCAACGCTCAACGCTCGCGGCGCAGCGCCCTACATCTTGGAAACCGGGCGGTCGGTGCTGACCTTCGGCGGCTTCGGCGGCAGAGATGATGTCGTCAGTCTGGATGACCTAATTGAGATGATCGAAAACGGAGAACTACGCTACATCCTCGGGCTCCCGCAACAGAAGCAGGAGATCTCCCAATGGATGATAAATAGCTGTAATGAGGTTGATGTTCCCGGTGTGACTACGACACCCCAATCCCAAAACAATCGTCCCGGTCCCGGCGGCCAAAGCGATGAGGTGCTCTATGACTGCGGAAGCTAAAACCAAAGACTTCGGAATTCTCAAAGAATTCCGAAGTCTAGAAACCATCCTTCAGGTAATCAAATACGCCGCGGTCGGCGTATCCAACACCCTCATCGACGCGGCGGCCTACTACGCTCTAACTCGCTGGCTATGGCTTGGATCACTGCCCATACTGGCTAAAGGCATCGCCTACGCCATTGGCATGGTCAACAGTTTCTACTGGAACCGCAATTGGACTTTCAAATCACAGCGCAATCCCTGGAAAGCAGCCTTCCTGTTCACCCTGACGCACATCGCTGCCTTGGGCATCAACGCTGGTGTCATGTACCTGGGGCTGGAGACGTTTAATCTGAGTGAAGTCATCTCCCTGGGCCTGGCAACCGGCGCGGCCTTCGGTTGGAATTTTGTCTTGAACAAGATGGTAGTTTTTAAGAACTAGAAAATAAACGCAAAGGCGCAAGGGTGGAGAGACGCAAAGAAAAATTTAAAATAAAACTTTGCAACTCTGCGTCTCAGCGTCTCTGCGTTAAAAGGAGCAAATCATGAAGAGTTTATCTGTAGTTTTACCCGCATATAACGAAGAAGCCAATGTGCGCACCACCGTAGCAGAAATTGCTGGTGTAGCGCAGAAACTTGGCCTTGATCACGAGATCATCTTAGTCAACGACGGCAGCCGCGATCGCACTGGAGAAATCGGGCGCGAACTGGCCGCTTATATCCCCGAGTTCCGTCTGGTGGAGCACTACCCCAACCGCGGCTACGGCGGAGCTCTGAAGGCTGGCTTCGCCGCTGCGCGCAAGGAACTGATCGCCTTTTTCCCCGCGGACAATCAGTTCCACTTCGAGGAGATCACCCGCTTGCTGGACTGCCTGGACGAAACCAACGCCGCATTTGTCTGCGGCTACCGTGCGCCCCGGCGCGACCCTTTCATGCGCAAAGTCAATGCTTTTGGCTGGAATACGCTTATTCGAATCCTATTCGGCTATCTGACCCGAGACATTGACTGCGGATTTAAGCTCTTCAGACGCGAAGTGCTAAACTGTGTGACCATCACATCCGATGGCGCCCTGATCGATACCGAATTTCTCTCCAGTGCCCGGCGCATAGGTTGCAGCATCGAGGAAGTGCCAGTAACGCATCGACCACGCCTCAGTGGTGAGGCCACAGGCGCGGACTTCCATGTGATCATCAAAGCCTTTCGCGATCTTTGGGCATTGCTGCAAGAGCAAATCGCCACAACAGGCTATTTGAAATGGCGCTTCAATTTGCGCTGAGAAATAACGTTCTAAACAGAAAACGAAGACCAACAGCTTGACATTGCCGTTGGTCTTCGTATTTAATGTAAGTAATCACGAATCCGCCCCCCTGATGGAGACAATATATTGGCAAACCGTATGTGATAAAAATCACAAAAACATCTGATGTATGACTATGGCTCAGTGTGGGACTATGGGGTATAAATCTATACGATAGTGAAAAATATTACAAACTCCATATTGAGCAGTAAGCCTGGAGCCAATAGATGTTATATAAAACGATTTCGAAAGACAACTTTAGAAAGATGCTCGAGGGTCTCATGGAGAACAATGAGGTCATGGGGCCCAGATGGAGAGATCGGGACGCGCAGGGCAACAAGATTTATCGTTTCCTCAAGCTCAACAACTTTGATGAACTTGAGTTGGACTACACGCGCACTTATAGCTCACCCAAGAACTTCTTCTTACCCTTCAAAGAGAATTTAGCCACCTACAAATTAGGAGATTCAGATTGGGAGCAAGATATCCATTACACCATCCACCCACGCGTAATTGTTGGCATGCGCGCCTGTGACATCAATGCCTTACGGAAATTGGATGAAGTCATGCTGAAGAGCGTCTATCCCAATCCTTATTATTCCGCCCGCAGAGAAAATACGATCATTATCGGGCTGGATCACGAGCCGTTGGAAGATTGCTTCTGCCGCTCGATGGGCGCGGATGTGGCTTTACGAGGTTTTGATCTCTTCCTGACTGATATAGGCGATAAATATTTTGTGGCAATCGGCTCCGACACAGGTTATAGGATCCTCAACCAATATGATGCTCAAGATGTCACCGAAGACGACCAATTAGAATTCAAGCGTGCAAAGCAAGAGATCGAGTCAAAATTCAAGACACAAGTAGACGTGACCATTGTGCCCGAATTGATGGACTTGGAATTTGAGTCTGAGGTCTGGGAAAAATGGGGCGACAAATGCCTGAGCTGCGGCAGCTGCGCCATGGTTTGCCCGACCTGTTATTGCTATGGCACCGAGGAAGAAGTTGATCTGACGTTTACCCACGCCACCAAGAGCCGCTGCCTGTACTCCTGCAACCTGCTCGATTTTGCCATGGTCGCGGGGGGACACAACTTCAGGCCTGATTCTCATATACGCTTGAAGTACCGTTACTATCACCAGTTCAGGGGTTTCGTGGAAGCCTTCAACCAATCCCTGTGCGTGGGCTGCAACCGATGTGGAGTAGCCTGTCTGGCAGGGATCAATCCGAAAGATGTGATCGATGATTTGATTACCACGGAGAAACTATGAGTCTGAAGATTCCACACCACGATATCAACCTTGAGCCTACGATGGCGAAGGCCCCGGATTTCAACCGCAAATCTGAGCGTATGCAGACGGAGCGCAGTTTCAAATCTGAGATCATCGCCGCCATCCCACTCACAGCTCAGGAAAAGTTATTTCACCTCCGAATTTGTGATCAGGCCGAACGAGAGAATTTTTCCTTTCTACCTGGCCAGTTTGTCATGCTTGAACTTCCTGGCTGTGGAGAAATTGCTATATCAATTTCTGGCTCGAGTTCAAATCACGAGTTTCTCGAGCTGTGTGTTAGAGAGGTTGGAACAGTTACGGGGCTCCTACACCGCTTAGAAGCAGGTGCATTTGTAGGGATCAGAGGCCCCTTTGGGACGCACTTCCCGATGAGGAAAATGAAAGGCCACAACATCCTGCTGATCGCCGGGGGATTGGGTATCGCCCCACTGCGTTCACCTATCTATTGGGCCAATGAGCACCGCACCGATTATGAGGATATCACCATCCTCTATGGCGCCAGGGATCCAGGACAGATTTTGTTTGACTATCAATTTGATGAATGGCGTAAGATCTACGACCTGAAATTGCTGACCATTGTTGAACATCCCGATGAAGATTGGAACGGGCACGTGGGCATGATCACCGATCTCTTCGATGACGTTCCCGTTGACCCCGACAACACCTTTGCTATCGTATGCGGGCCACCCGTAATGTTCAAATTTGTGTGCAGTTATCTCAGCGACCTGGGCCTGCCGCGCCAGCGCATGTTCGTCTCCCTGGAGCGCAGGATGCACTGCGGCATGGGCAAATGCTGTCGGTGCAATGTCGGTTCCACGTTTACTTGTTTAGATGGCCCAGTATTCGATTACTGGACAGTGATGAATCTCCAAGAAGCGATATAACCATGAAAGACAATACGATAAACAATTTTGCCGCAGAGCACGCAGAGATGTTTATTAAAAACTCTGCGCATACTGCGCTCTCAGCGGTAAATATTTTGGGTGGGTTTACTCATAACCACCTCTATTGCAAGGATTAATTATGAAGTATCTAGGTATTCCACTAGAAAAGCCAAAGGTCGCTTTCTTTGGTTTCACCGGGTGCGAAGGCTGTCAACTGCAGATCGCCAACAAAGAAGAAACCCTCGCCGATCTACTTGGCGCTGTGGAGGTGATGAGCTTCCGGCTGATCTCCTCGGACAAAGATGATGGATACGATATCGCCTTTGTCGAAGGCAGCATCACCACAGAGGGTGAAGTTGAGCGACTCAAGAAAATCCGCGCCCAAGCCAAAATATTGGTTGCCATTGGGGCCTGTGCTTGTTTGGGCGGTGTGAACAACTTAAGGTCACGATTCCCTCTCGACGAGACAATCCAAGAAGTTTATGGTAACCACGTCATAGAGAGCGGACCCGTTCGAAAATTATCTGAAGTTGTAACCGTCGACTACGAACTGCCCGGCTGCCCGATCTCAAAAGCTGAATTCGAATGGCTGGTTAGACATGTGATTGTGGGTGTCATTCCGCAATTGCCCCAGTACCCGGTGTGTGTTGAATGCAAGCAGCGCATCAAAACCTGTGTCTTTGACATGGGGATTATGTGCATGGGCCCAGTCACACGCGCTGGCTGCAATGCCATCTGTCCGAGTAACCACATGGGTTGCTGGGGATGCAGAGGGGCTGTCGACGAGGCTAATTTCGAATCGTTTATTGAAATTTTGCGCGAGCGAGGCTTTGCTGAAAGAGAAATCGCTGAACGAGCCAACTTCTTCAATGCATTCAGCGGCGTTGACGTTATCCCGCAATTGGAAGGTTAGTATTACTGCCTATTTTTCCACCGCAGAGACACGGAGAGCGCAGAGATTTACATATGTTTGAGAGTCTTAAATGTATGAAAACAATCAAATTTTCAATAAAAGGTATCTCTTTCCCATCTTCCTCTCCGCGTACTCTGCGGCTCCGCGGTATTGAAGTTCTAAAAAGGTAATACGGAAGGTTTAGCATGACAAATATCCTCGAAAAACCAATCGACATTCATGTCGAGCATATCGCCCGAGTTGAGGGGCACGGAAATATCAAGATCGGTATTGAAGATGGAAAACTGACCGAGTGCACCTGGGAAGTTGTTGAAACGCCGCGTTTCTTCGAAATGATGTTCAAGGGCCTTTCCATTGAAATGGCTCCGCTGCTGGCGGCGCGCGTCTGCGGCATCTGTTCAATTTCGCATGCCCTGACAGCTGCGCGTGCTGCTGAACGGGCACTTAACATCCAGGTTCCAGAAACAGCCCAAAAGATCAGGCTGCTCGCCAAACACGCCGAGACTCTGCAGAGTCATGTGCTGCACCTCTTCTTCCTGGTGGCTCCCGATTTCCTCAATGTGGGCAGTGTGATCCCCATTTTGAGCAGTCACCCGCACATTGTACAGATCGCAACGCAACTCAAGGGTTATGCCAACCGGGCATCTGATCTATTGGCTGGCAGAACCTCGCATCCCATGGTTTTCAAAGTCGGCGGATTGACGCAGGTACCGCGCAAACGACAGCTCAAGAACCTACTCAATGAATTAGAAGAAAATATCCCCTATCTAGAGCAAGCTATTGAAATATTCAAGGGGCTATCTATGCCTGATTTTGAGCGGGAAACGGAGTTCGTTTCGCTTAAAGGGCAAGATCGCTATCCATTCATTGGCGGGGATCTGGTTTCAAGCGATGGAATTCGCATGGGCGAAGACGAATACCAGGCCATGACCAATGAATACATGGTCGATATTTCTACCTCGAAGTGGTGCAAACTGAGTAGAGATTCCTTTGCCGTGGGAGCGCTGGCACGCTTCAACAACAATTATGAGCTACTGCATCCCAAAGCAATAGAATTGGCCGAAGAGATCGGGCTGAAACCTGGGTCTCACAATCCTTTCTTCCATAACCTGGCGCAACTGGTCGAGTGCGTGCATGTGGTTTATGAATCCAAGGATATGCTCACAGAGTTGATCGACTCAGACACATCGGCTTTCATGGCTTCTTATGAAGTTCATGCAGGTGAGGGTGTTGGGGCTCTCGAAGCCCCCCGAGGGATTCTGTACCACCACTTCCAAATCGATGACGAAGGTAAAATCGTCAAAGCCAACTGCGTCATCCCTACTGGGCAGAACCATGCCAACATTCACCATGACCTGCATAAGCTAGTGCCCGAGTTAGCTGCCCAGGGAGAAATTGAAGCAGAGATCAGCAAACGCGCCCAGATGCTGGTCAGGGCATATGACCCGTGCATTTCTTGTTCGGTACATTGATACAAAAATCATATTCACTCAAGATAGCCTCGTTGCCCCAAAAAAAACTGGGGGCAATTTTGTTAATTTCCTAAAATCAATTGAGTTGCGTTAGTATGAAAAATCGTTGAGGTCAACCGGTCTCTGAGTGCTGAACAGTTGGCACAGCTCATGAATTTGCGAGAAGATCTCTTGGGTGATCTGATCTATCCTTCAGGCGCTTATCTATTCTCTCAGCTGATCCCAATGCCTGACATTCCTATTGACCTTTACATATGTTGATAAACTTTTGATTGTCATGCTGAGCGCAGCGAAGCATCTCTGCTAAGACTCTTCGGGCGCAAACACCGCGCCCTCAGTGACAAACGTAATCAATTTATGTGACCATCAATAATACGGATTTTTTGTTTGAGTAACGCCTATAAAAGTTATTGTCATGGCCATAGGCTCGCCTTCGGCGTTAGCCCCAAGGGGGCGAGGAATCTTTCAAACTAAGCTGTGGAGATTCTTCGCTGCGTTCAGAATGACAGAATAAATGAAATACTTGTAGTCGAGTAATTACTCTGGGGCGGTTATGTTGTTAACAGTTGGGGCACTGGCTCATGTTGGCGGGTCAATACATGCGCTGGATCATCATCTTCAAACCATGGATCTACATGGACAACAATTTCTGTTAGTTCTACAACTTCATGGAATAAGTCATGCCGAATTTCTTCTGCAATGGCGTGGCCTTCCATGGTTGACACATTTGCATCAACAGCAATACACACTTCGGCGTGCAGTTGATGGCCAACCCAACGCATTCGTAATCTCTTGAGTTCTTTGATTTCAGCGTGATGCCCAATCACGTGCTCAGCCCGGGTTAATATCTCCGGCTCAATGGCATCCATCAAACGATACCAGACTGCTTTCATGGAATCCCAGGTGATAAAAAGGATAGTGATACCAATCAGAAAACCGATAATTGGATCTACGATTGGGAAACCCAACCAGGCGCCGCCAGCCGCAATGAGGACAGCCAGGGATGTCAAACCATCGGTACGGGCATGCAAGCCATCAGCTACCATCGCAGCGGAACCAATCCGACGCCCAACGCGAATTTGAATAATAGCTACCCACTCGTTGCCGAAAAATCCGATCACCGAGGCTGCCGCCACCCAACCAAGATTAAGTATCGGTTGGGGATCAATCAAACGTTGAAAAGATTCCCAAAAGACAATGCCGGCACTCACGGCGATGGACAGCACAATGAAAATTCCGGCAATATCTTCTGCTCTGCCAAACCCGTAGTTATAGCGGCGAGTGGGTAAGCGACGTGCAAGGTAGAAGGCAATCAACAAAGGAATAGAATTCAAGCCATCCCCGATATTGTGCGTGGTATCTGCCAATAACGAGACACTCTTGCTGAAGTAGACGATAACGATTTGCAGAATGGAAGTAATCAGCAGAATTGTCAGGGCAATCCAAATTGTGCGAATACCTTCTTGATTATTGCTAAATGCGGCATCAGCGGCAACATGCCGTCGGTCGTGGCTGTGGAAATGGAAAAGAGATTTCACCTTCTGAATGATCCCATCATCATGGTGGTGAGTATGATCATCTTGGTGATTGTGCTCATGATGTATTTGCATCATTAATTCCTTAGCTCAACTTTGTTCCCATAAGAAATGTCAGAGAACCATAGCGCATATCTTTTATTTCAACCTCACAAAATCCATTGCTAAGCATCAACTGCTTGAGTTCAAGGGCAAAACGATTTTCAGATGTAATCCGGCCATGGACGAAGTTGATCAGGCTGAATCGCGATGAGTCCAACTCGACAATTGCCAAACGACCGCCCGGTTTTAGCACTCGGTTGACTTCTATCAATCCTATAGTTTTAAGATGGTCTGGAAGGTGATGCATCATGAGGCTGCTGAGCACAATATCCATGCTATTATCTGGATAGGGAAGATCTTCGATCACACCGACGCGATATTCAACAAGCAAATTGGCTTTTGTTGTCTTGCGCTGGGCGATTTCGATCATCTTTGGGGCTGGGTCGATGCCAAAAACGGCTCCCTTTGTTTCCACCTTTTGTGCTGCTGCAATGGCCAGGCTGCCTGTGCCACAGCCAACTTCCAGAACTTGTTCACCAGGTTTGATTTTTGCCAGAGAGATAGTTTCTAGACGAGTTTTTTTATCCTTGCCAAGCGTAAGCATCTGAACGAATTTATCGTAAAAAGGTGCCATACCATCCAGGGTGTTGCCTTCAGTTTTTGGTTTGGCGGCGTGAGTATGTGCTTTTTTGTGCATGTCAAATCTCCGTTTTCAAAGTATATTTTGTACGATATCGTACATTTTGTTCGATTATTAGTGTAATCAGGGATCATGCTTGAGTCAACAAATAAATATTTTCTTTTGTTCATTTTTGGACAATCAGGTAAATTTGTGCCGAAATTGTGATCGACAGAATTTAAGGGAACAATGGAATCGAAAAAAACTGACCGACGTATCCAACGCACGCAGGAAGCATTGCGCAATGCCCTGGTGGAATTGATATTGGAAAAGGGTTATCCAAAAATCACGGTTCAAAACATTATCGACCGTGCAAATGTAGGAAGATCAACGTTCTATGCCCATTTTTTGGATAAGGATGACTTATTGGTGAGTGGATTTCGTGCCTGGGCATTCGACCTTTCTCGAAATGTAGGCGACGGAGAAAACACCCCAGATGACGGGCATATCATCCACAGCCAGGATTTCTTTTTGCATGCTGACCACCATCGAGATTTGTACCGGGCGATGCTAGAGAGTGGAGGCGGGAATCTAATTCTGAAGGTTGGCCAAGAGCATATTCATCATCAGATTGAGTCTCATTTAGTTGAGTTGCTAGGAGGGAAAGAGTTGCCCATCCCTCTGCCGTTTATTACGAACTATCTTGCCGGTGCACTGCTGTCATTGATCAAATGGTGGATTGAGGAGGATATCCCATTTGACGCTCTCCAAATGGATGCCATGTTTCAAGCCATGGCTATGCCCGGAATCCGGGATGCAATTATGGGTAATTCCAATACCAGATAATCACAAATAAGCAGTTTATGAGAAATCTTTGAAACAATTAAATTAGTGTTTCTTTATCCAAATTATTGGGATAAACTTAGGGAATACTTTACACTTAGCTTGAAGCGATCCACCCTGGTGGCCGAAGGAGGCAATTGTATGTCTAAAAAGCACAATTTTGAAGGTGAAGTGTATTTTCCCGCAGATGAAATCGTAAAAAATGCCAATGTTCAAGATTATGATGGTTGGTATCAACAATCCATCGATGACCCTGAAGGATTCTGGGCTGAGCGCGCCGAGCAGTTAGAATGGTTTCAGAAGTGGGATAAGGTATTAGATGATAGTAAGGCCCCATTTTATAAGTGGTTCGTGGGGGCTAAAACGAACATTGTCCACAACGCCGTTGACCGTCATCTGAAAACCTGGCGACGCAACAAATTAGCATTGATCTGGGAAGGTGAGCCCGGAGATGTGCGCACGTTTTCTTATCACGCCCTGGACCGAGAAGTCAGCAAAATGGCCAATATTCTCAAAAGTATGGGCGTGCAGAAAGGGGATATCGTCACAATCTATATGCCGCGCATCCCTGAGCAAGTTTTTGCCATGTTGGCCTGCGCCAAGATCGGCGCCGCCCACAGTGTGGTGTATGGCGGCTTCAGTGTTGAAGCACTGGCCGAACGCATCGAAGATGCCCAAAGCCGCGTACTGGTTACAGCCGATGGTGGCTGGCTGCGCGGCAAAATCGTGGAATTGAAAAATATCGCCGACGAAGCCATGGCTCGCCAACCAACCATTGAGAACTGCATCGTGGTCAAACGCACCGAGCAAGAAGTTTATATGGAAACCGGGCGCGATTATTGGTATCACGATCTGTTGCAACTACCCATTGCCAACCCCAAATGTGAAACCGAAGTCATGGACGCCGAAGACTTGCTCTTCATCCTTTACACTTCGGGAACGACGGGACGTCCCAAAGGTGTAGTGCATACACATGGCGGTTACCAGGTTTATACATACACCACGCTGAAATCAGTTTTCGATATCAAGGATGAAGATCGTTGGTGGTGCGCCGCTGACCCTGGCTGGATCACAGGTCACAGTTATATCGTCTACTCGCCGCTGATAGCGGGAGCGACCAGCTTTATGTATGAAGGCGCACCAAGCTACCCTTATCCGTACCGCTGGTGGCGTATGGTTGAAAAATACGGCATCACCATTCTCTACACCGCGCCTACTGCAATACGAGGTCTAATGCGCTATGGAGATGCCTGGCCCAAACGTTATGATCTTTCAAGCTTGCGCCTTTTAGGCAGCGTAGGCGAACCCATCAACCCCGAAGCATGGAAATGGTATTGTAAGGTGATCGGCAACGATGAATGCCCCATCATGGATACCTGGTGGCAAACTGAGACTGGAGGGTTTGTAATCACACCTTTGCCTTCAACTCCACTCAAACCAGGTTCGGCCACCAAGCCCTTTTTCGGGCATGAGGTCGATGTCGTTGATGATGATGGCAAGTCAGTCAAAGCCGGCGAAGAGGGTTACCTGGTACTCAAACGCCCCTGGCCAGGCATGCTGCGCACTGTCTATGGCGATGACGAGCGCTATAAGGAGCAATATTGGGGTAAATTCGGCAATATGTATCAAACTGGGGACTCTGCCCGTAAAGACAAAGACGGTTATATTTGGGTCATTGGGCGCATGGATGACGTACTCAAGGTTAGTGGATATCGTTTGGGAACAGCCGAAGTCGAAAGCGCACTGGTCAGCCATGCCACAGTCGCAGAAGCGGCTGTGATTGGGTTGCCTCATGATATCAAGGGCAACGCAGTTCATGCTTATGTGATCCTAAATGCCGGCCAAACTGGAAGTGATCCGCTTTCGGCCAAGCTGCGCGAGCATGTCGGTAAAGAGATAGGCCCCATCGCCAAACCGGAATCGGTAACGTTTGTAGACAGCCTGCCCAAGACACGCAGCGGTAAGATCATGCGCCGACTGCTCAAAGCGCAAGCCTCAGGGGAAGATGTCGGTGATACAAGTACACTGGCTGATTGATTCAAGTTATCAGTAAAAAGATTTTCAGTATTCAGTGATCAGCACTGTCAAGTTCAGAAGCTGGATTTTTATTTCCCTTTGGGGTGTTTCTTACAAAGTCCAGCTTCTCAGTTTCAATTTAGGGGTGCTCAGGAAAAACTTGTAAACCAGAAACCTTCGGATGATTTTCGTATCGTCCACAAAATAACTCAATATTCCTTCAACTCTCGAAAACATCTACTTGGTATGATCCTTGCATATTCTTCGGTTGGAGTACAGAACTCCACGGAGGAAACAGAAAATGCTAGGAATTCATGCCACAATTACTAATCACCTACGTTTCATGATCGCTAACTGGGTGCTTGGCAATTCAAAGCCTTTTTATGTTCGAAATCCCTTGACTCGCTTGCCTACCAGAGAAGCTTTTGATGTTGCCATGCGAGAGGGGGGCTATATTGCCCTCTTTGTCGATCTGGATAATTTAAAGGAGATCAACCAGAAACATGGATATCATGCCGGTGACACGGCCATTAAGGCAGTCGCTGATAGCATAATCCATCACGTCAGGAAAACGGATTTGGTCAGTCATTGGGGTGGAGATGAATTTGCAGTTCTTCTGTACGATACTTCCAAAGATGATGCAAAGGATATCGCCGGGAGGATCCTCACTCACATTAATCAGCTTGGATATCAGCTCAGTATCGGAATTGGGTATTCCGTTGAAGCAGCCCAATTCAGCCAGCAAATTGCAAAAGGATGGGGAAAGAACCAGGTTTCAAGTTTCAGTTCTAAACTTCCGTCCAGTTACGAACCAAATCAGCATCACTATCAGTTCATCCCTTTCAATCTTTAGCTAAAATATACTCCTGGGGGGATGTATCAGCATTGCCATTTTATACAATACCTTCGCCAAAAATAAGGCAAAAGGGCAACCTGTAGTAAAGTTGTTATCC
>JACKQG010002753.1_pt1 | contig 22421 bp, 24 predicted proteins | sample 8237621 | NCBI WGS metagenome assembly JACKQG01 (sample SAMN15677084, study PRJNA649215) | marine metagenome | biome: marine; feature: Black Sea; material: saline water; isolation source: suspended particulate matter (SPM) from the Black Sea western gyre | collected 2013-06-09/2013-06-10 | depth... | reverse complement strand
ATGCCGGTCGATGATCTCGGTCGCTCCCCCTCGCGGGGAGCGTGGATTGAAACTTCAATATCTTGCCAGTTGAATGGGTTGCCCCATGTCGCTCCCCCTCGCGGGGAGCGTGGATTGAAACCTTTTGTAAGCCTAGTTATGTTTTTTGTTTTACAGTCGCTCCCCCTCGCGGGGAGCGTGGATTGAAACAGCGTGTATTGCGTACCCGGCACAAGACCAACTGTCGCTCCCCCTCGCGGGGAGCGTGGATTGAAACGATTTATCTGGATCGAGGGACGTGTATCTGGGGGAGTCGCTCCCCCTCGCGGGGAGCGTGGATTGAAACTCTTACATTGCTCCTACTCCAAGTGTCACGCCCATGTCGCTCCCCCTCGCGGGGAGCGTGGATTGAAACTTACCATAACTGCACCGGGGCGCAAGGCCGACGTCGCTCCCCCTCGCGGGGAGCGTGGATTGAAACAGCGCCCTAGCACTCAAAAAAGAGAGTATCACGGTCGCTCCCCCTCGCGGGGAGCGTGAATTGAAACTTGCTGTCGTTGGCGTTATCAATCTATTCACGATGTCGCTCCCCCTCGCGGGGAGCGTGGATTGAAACTGCTAACATGGTTTTGGCTTGACCGGCATAAAACGTCGCTCCCCCTCGCGGGGAGCGTGGATTGAAACCCTCGCTGCAGCAGAATCGCACCCAACCTAAACGTCGCTCCAAAGCCACTGGACATTGTTGCAAAAAATCAGGTAGCCGGGATCGGCTCCGGGCGGAGATATTGATCGGTTGCTGCTCCGGCAAGAAAAATCGGGGTAGAATAGACAAAAATGGGCATGGGTACGCACCTTTTTGGTCTAAAACAGGTATTGTCCATCCTGATTCTAGCCCCGGAACATACCCGGCTCATCATAATTGCTAGCGGAAACTCATGCCGATGACGCTCCGCTTTGACCTTTGCAATTTATGGTGTGGTTGTTTTCCTGGCATAGAAAATCGGAACCTCATACCCATAAGGCCCCGCCTAAACGGAACTCCATCTCGCATCATGCCTATTGTCACCCCGTTTTTTCGGAGCGTCAGTCTCATGGAGTCCTACCCTCAATCGAGGATACTGAAACAACTGTGGATAAACTCAACGAGCTTGGCTTTTGAACAGCACCCCCGGCTTTTTAGGGTGCTGTCCATGGGTGATGACCAAAATGGGAGTAACTAAATCGTCTCAAGATACACGATCCATTTTAGAGCAGTGAAAAAGACTGTTCGCACGCCTAACGAACACAAGCCCACTGCGGGGGACAATGGGCTTGTGTTTTCTTGTCGCAAATTCAAGCCCATACAATATCATTGCAATTACTTACGTTTTGTGCCATAATAGCTTTATGCGTTATTCACAAGTTTTAGACATTCTGGGGGATGAAGTTCTTTTTGAAACGCCCCTGTTGACTGTTGGTGATGTCTCTCCCTATCAGGCACAACGGCGGTTGACCGACTGGTCGAAAGCGGGCAAAGTTACGCCGCTCCGTCGAGGCCTCTATGTGCTGCCAAAAGAAAACCGAACGATTGAGCCGCATCCCTATCAAATTGCAAATCGCTTGATGGCCGGTTCCTACGTTAGCCTGGAAACTGCATTACGGTATCACAATCTGATCCCCGAACACGTTGCCGTCATTACCTCAGTTACTACCGGACGCCCGAGAGAATGGGAAAATGAGTTTGGTAGATTTTTCTATCGGCATATACACCCCCGCTATTTTTTTGGTGCGGAATACCGCCAGATTGTCGATCAGCAATCTGCTTTTATCGCTTATCCAGAAAAAGCACTGCTTGATCTTCTCTATCTCCGAAAGGGCGGCGATTCGCCGGAGTTTATACAATCTTTGCGTTTGCAAAATCTTGAAAATCTTGATTTGGGGCGTTTGCAGCAATTTGCGAACCGCTTCGACAAACCCAAACTTCACCGGGCTGCGGCAGTAATCATCGAATTGGTTGAACAGGAAATGCGGGAATACGAGTTGCTATGAAAGCCTATTTGCAAAAACTCTGCGGTAGCGCCAAGACTCCCCTGATTGCGCAACATCTTGTGCGAGAGTATCTGCAAGCGCGCATTTTGCAAAGCCTTCAATGCTCTGGGGCTATGCAAAGCATCGCTTTTCACGGGGGAACGGCATTGCGGTTTCTTTACGAAATTCCGCGCTACTCCGAAGACCTGGACTTTACCCTAGAGCGGGTTGTTTCAGCATATGATTTTCGCAAATATCTTCACCAAATCGAGCAAGATTTTGTCGCAGAGGCCTACGTGCTTGATTTCAAAGTGAGCGACAAACAAATTGTGCACAAGGCTTTTGTGCGCTTTCGCGGTTTGCTATATGAACTTGGGCTTTCGGCGCATAAATCCGAAGTGTTGGCAGTCAAGTTGGAAATTGACACAAAGCCCCCATCAGGCGCTGTACTGGCCGCAACACCCCTGAAACGGTACGTGGCGCTCAATTTGCAGCACCATGACCATGCCACACTTTTTGCCGGTAAACTTCATGCAGTATTGCAGCGCGTTTATCCGAAAGGGCGCGATATTTATGATCTGTGGTGGTATTTATCGCAACCTTCATGGCCGGAGCCGAATTTAGTTTTGCTCAATCATGCCTTGTTGCAATCGGGCTGGAAAGATGGCAAGCTAACGCCTGAAAATTGGCGTGGATACGTTAGGGAAAAAGTCGAACAACTGGATTGGCAGGAAGATGTTTTACGGGATGTTCGAGCGTTTCTTATTATCCCTGAATGGGAAAAACGGGTGAACAAAGACAAACTGCTCGAACTTCTTGCCTGGCACATATAGACCCAACAGGGGGTGCAATGTAGCCCTTTTGTTGTTTGCCTTCAGGTATGTGGCATCACATCTCGGAAATAGAACCTGAATACTGTGTATGATATACATAGGAAAACGAATCGGTCATTGCGCCTGGTTCGTTTTTTGTTGTATGCGAACCTGCTCTTTCTCTGCAATACGCAGGCTCACCTGCCGCAACCGTTGGGGGGTTGGGTGCGTTTTGGCCCGCGGCGCTCCGAAATCGGCCCCCAGATACGCCTTGATAACCCCCACGGATGTGCGCCGGAAAGCATACCAGTAGCGCCATTCAAGATGATTCAAAAGTTCCAGAGACGATGCACTCAGGGGATTGCGGGACTTGATGATTTTCTGCCCTCCGTCCCTGGTTATCTGTCGGTAATACCAAAACCCGCGTGTTTCCGTGCGGGCGATGAAACCCCCCAATTCGTCATCATAGCGGAACTTGTCATGGTATGCCAGCCAGATTTCCCAATCTTCGGATACCAAAAGAACGGAAATAAGCTCTCCGGTTTCGTCAAAATAGGTCAGGCTGTCGCCTCGGACAACGGCATGGCGGCGCATGGGCGCATTGTACCAGAATCTGCGTGTGGTATACTCCCCCGCCAAATGGCGAAAAACATCACAAGCGCGAAGAAAGGCGAAGTTATGCTATCCAAACTGACGAATTTGACGGTCGAATATGACTACGGTGGGCCAGTCGAAAACAGGAAAGCATGGTTGCTCAACATCATCACAATTGTGGTGCTCACAGGGGTAATTATTGGCACTTTTATTTCTGGGGGTATCATACTGAGCGGCAATGTAGGCAGCACACCCATTATTCCCACATTCTGGACAACCATCATAACAGCGTTTTTATTTGGCGCAATTTGGCTCTTCGGCAATCGCGGATATACAACAACTGCGTCCAGGTTGCTGGTGGCAACCATCACTGTAGCAACATTCGCGGCGAATATTGACGGAGCAGCGGCAGGCAAGACACTTCTGTATTTTGTAATTCCTATCATGCTTGCATCCGTGTTATTGCGCCCCGCCGATTCGTTTTGGGTGGCATTGGTAATTAGTATTGGCCTCATAGTGCTATTTTTAGTGTACGATCTGTCGCCCAAGATGCTGATTACACCGCTCGGCCTGGTCGTCATCGCAACCATCGCCTGGATCAGCGCCAGGGCGCAGGAAAATTCATTGCTGGAATTGAACCAGGCCAACCTTGATCTGGCAGACGCCAATGAGCGGTTAACGGAACTGGATCAGTTGAAATCGCGCTTTATTTCCGATGTTTCGCACGAGCTACGGACGCCTGTCAACAATCTGGTATCGTATGTCGAAATGCTGGCTCATGGAATAAGTCCAGACATCATGCCGCAAGAGAAAATCATAGCCACCCTGTTGCAAGAATCTGGCAGGGTGGTTTCGCTGGTAAATTCCATTCTGGACGCTTCGCGTATGGAGCACGGTTTCAGCGTAGCTCGGACAGGCGCGTTGATAGATGCCGGGGAAATTACAAAACGGGTGGTGGATGGCGCAATGGGTCAAGCTCAAGCGAAAGAGCTTGATCTGACACTTGAAAGCGGTTGCAATGGCGCTTGTATGCGCGGGGATGTGAGCCTTGTCGAGACAGTGGTCACGAACCTGGTTGCCAATGCGATCAACTACACAGATGCAGGCGGGATTGTCGTTCGTTGCATGGCTGACGAAACGAACATCGTGATTACCGTTGATGACACAGGGAAAGGGATCGATCCCGCTGATCTCCCCTATGTATTTCAGCGTTTCTACCGGGGAAAGCAGCAGCGCCAATCTACTGTTCCTGGCTCCGGCTTGGGGTTAGCGATTGCCAAAGAAATCGTTTCGGCGCATGACGGGACGATTGAAGTTGAAAGTGCGTTAGGAAAAGGCACAAAAATTGTAGTCCGATTTCCCGCAATTCTATGCAAGGAGAATGTGATTGTTGCCCCATGAAAAATCAAAATGGTTCCAATCCGTTGGCTTATATCGTGGAAGATGATCGCTCGTTAGCTGAAGCGTACGCGGCATCGTTGAGCATTGCGGAGTATGACACAAAGATCATGCACACCGGCTCAGCGTTTCAGGCGGCTGTTGTATCGCTTGACGAGAGTCATACCCCCGCATTGATTATCCTGGATTTGCACCTGCCCGATGCGGATGGGGAGGTTCTGCTTCAGCAAATCCGTGCGGACACCCGCCTTTCTGCAACCCATGTAATTATTGCTACGGCAGACAACCGCAGGGCGACATTGATTGACAGCGCCGATCTCGTACTCTTGAAACCCGTTGGATTTCTGGACCTGAAGGCGATGGCAGATCGATTCAGACCGTAGCAAAATGACTAAAACGGCGATCATCCTACTTTGGCTCTCTGTGGCGTTTGCTGCACTGGCTTTTTACCCGCAATTGTCCCAATTAGGTCTGCTGCTGGTGGCTGCAAATGCGATTGTTGGGACATATTTGTTGTCTCGCAAACCCCGCGAGTCCCGCGCTGCCAATCCGCAGGAACAACAAAGGATCGAGATGGAACGGGATCATCAACATGCTTTGGATCGAATCGTTGATGCCGTGGATGCCATTCGGTCGCCGCTCAATGCGATACTGATTTTTGCTGACATCGTTAACGGTGAGCATGTCGATGACCATAAAGCCAAAGTATATTTGAGAGAAATCCAGTCCTCGGCAATCCAGTTAGCGGCCTTGACCAGGAACATGTTGAATTTATCGGCGATAGGCTCCGGGGTATCCTATTACGGAGTTGTCGAGCGTATCAACATAAACTTGCTGCTGGAAAAAACTGTCAATCGCAACAGACCGCTGGCACAACACAAGGGCATTCAACTGCACCTGCATTTCCCGGAAGTCAATATATTTGTCATGGCTCCCCTGGATGGGATCGAGCGAGCCATCGCGAACATCCTGGACAATGCGGTAAAATACACATCTGGGGGACAGATCAAAGTCAACCTTGCCCGGTCGCTTTCAGGAGTAGCGGAAATTACCGTGGAAGATAGCGGCAGCGGCATCTCCGTAGAAGACTTGCCCCGTATCTTCGACCGATTTTTTCGGGGTCAAAAACGCTGGGATACGCATCCTGACGGTTCTGGCCTGGGGCTATCCGTTGCTAAAAATGTGATCGAAAGCTGTGGGGGTAGTATCGCCGTAGAAAGCGAAGAAAATCACGGCACCACGGTTACAATTCACCTTCCATGCGATAATTGATATTCGTGACAACCTGGCGCTTTGGCCAGCTCGATCTTGTCACAAGGATAGGCTCCTGGTACACAGGGTTGCAAAATATAGTTTGCAGTGCTATACTGAAAGAAAGGCTCTGTAATGTCGATTAGTAACTATCGTACTTTGGACCAAATCAGTGTTGAATACTTCACCAGCCACCCCGGAGAAATTGACGATTTTGTTAACGAGATTTTCGCCGAATATGCCGAGGACGGTGACTCAGCCGCTTTGCTTTCTGCGCTACGCATAATTGCCCGCGTCAAAGGTGTTTCAACTATTGCCGAAGAAGTTGGCATGACCCGACAAGGGTTGCAGCGTGCGCTTTCGGAGAAAGGCAACCCGCGCCTGGATAATATCAACGCAATTTTGCAAGCATTGGGTTACCAATTGATGCCTCATCCCTTGATGTTGCCAAGATGATTTTGGCCTATCATTCTGAACCGTGAAGCCCCCAGAAGGGGGCTTTTTTGATGGGTTGGTGGGTTGGTTTTGTTTTTTTCTTTTTTTGTTTGTGTGTTTGTAGGGCTTCCTGGCCGTGGCAGTCTCACTTCTGCGCCATACAAATGCCCGGCAGGGAGGTACTGCAAAACCGCAACAAACCGCAACAAACCGCAAACATACCGCAAACATACCGCAACACAGGAAAAGCCGCCACAGGATCAAATTCCTGTAATACGTTACCCAACTTAACGTTGCGGCGATCCGGGCGCACCCACGCCCTGCCATGTTCCACCATCACACCTGCTGCCAGCCACCACAGTCACCCACATCGCGCCCCCTACCCAGCGCAGCCACCCGGCTGCCACGATACCGTTCCACGGCCACAGCACAAACGTGCTGCTCGCTGGCGATCAGCCAGCGCCTGCTTTTCTTGCGGGAAGTGTCAGGGTCGATCTGGCGAGAAAGAAACATCCTGGAATATCCCGTTTGGATTTAGACATTGTCTACTTTGTGTCTAGTATTTCGCATGGCTGTAACAGACCGCCAATAAAGCGCAACTTTGTCGCAGGTCACTTCCGATGTCGAGAAGCGTGCGGATGCCTCGTACCGGCGATTTGGGCCGGGTATTCTGATGCCTCGCAGCAGTTTTTTGTGGGTCGGGAAGAAAAAAAGGGGCGGTAATTGGTGCTGGAACCAACCGGCCTACTTAGGTGTACAACAATATGGCCTACTTAGGGTACAAATATATGGCCTACTTCCTTGCAAGCAGGTCGTTGTTTGCATATAATCCCCGATTATGCTGAATCATGACTTTTACTACCCCCATCCACTGCCACAAAAAGTATATTCCCCTGGCCTCAGCAACCGCAGCGACCGCTGGCAACGGCAGATTCTGGCCCTCTGGATAATAACGCAAGGATATTCGCTGGGCGTAGAAATACTCCAATTGACCGCCGAACCATTCGGCACGAATCCTCGAAGCGGAGCGTTACGCCAGGTGATACCAGACCTGCGTAACGCGGAACTTGTGAAAATCGAAGTGCCTAAACTAAAGGTGGCTTTCCGAAGGCTTGTGCCGTTTATCGTGGTGCAATTGACGGATAAAGGCCGTGACCTGGCAGAACAATTCGGCTGGACTGTCAGCGAATCGGAATGGGAGCGGATGCAGCGGTTACACGAGAAAGGCAATTATCAAGGGCAGCACACATTGGCGGCGCTGGTCTTTGCGTATCAGGCCCGGTTGCGAGGCTGGTCAGTAGGCATCATCCCGGAACTGGATGCAGGCCGTTTTTACCCCGATGCCCTGGTCGAGAAAGGCGGCGAGTCGTATTACGTGGAGGTTGAACTTGGCGATGGGAAGCTGACCAAGTGGGCAAATATGGCGAAACACGGCGGGTACATTGCTCTGTGTGCGCGTGCGCCAGAACATCGTGAGCAATTACTGGCCGAGGCCGCATCTTCTGCGAGTAAGCATAGCCGGTTACAACTAGGCACCGATCTGCAAACATTACTTGCTAATCCCGATAGCCCGTTGTGGCTGGAGAGAATTGAATAATCTGAGGAGTGATCTATGACCCTGAAAACTTTAGACGGGAGCCGTAAGAAGGCAGGTGCGGCCAAAGACGAGGCGATTGTCAAATTTGTTCACGACATCCGTACACCGCTATCCAACGTCAAGCTAAACACTGACTTGCTTGCGTTGAAGCCTGGAGAAAGCGAAAAATACCTAGGGGTACTGAGAGACGAGATTGATCGCATGACTGCACTGATCGAAGAATTGCGCTCCATCGCTCCCTGACTTCGCGGGGTAGGTTGGCAATTGCTCTTGACGTGAGTTCTGACGGGGATTATACTGTTAATCAATCAACCGATTAATTAATACAATTAATGAGAGGCTACCTTTGACAACTATAACATTTAGTGCGACAGATGCACGCATACACTTTGGCGAGGTTATGCGCCAGGCGCAAACTGCCCCGGTTGTAGTGGAGCGAGGTGGAGAGCCGCAGGTCGTTATTCTTTCCATAGAGACATACTATCGCTTAGTGGATGAAGCTCCCTCAAATTGGCGGGAGTTGGTGAGAACATCCAGAAATCAAATTGCTGCCCATCTTCAAGGACGTGAATTACCAGACCCGGCAGAAACGATTCGATTGGGAAGGGATGTGCGCGATGAGCAAATCGTTGATGCTTTGCGTTGATGCCAGCATGGTTATGCGCCTGGTTGCCGTACCGTATGATGAAACCGTAGAAGCTCTTTTTGATAGCTGGCAAGACATCCAGTTGGTTGCGCCATCGCTACTACTCTACGAAGTAACCAATGCGCTGCACCGCTACCACCGAGCCGGATATTTCGGCTCAGGCGATGCCAAAGATGCGTTGCGGGCGGCTTTGGCTATCCCCATAGATTATTTCGCAGATACGGTTTTGCATATCGAAGCCAGACAGATTGCGGAAGAACTCAGCTTGCCAGCCACATACGATGCGCACTATCTGGCATTGAGTAAAAGGCTAGGTATTGAGTTCTGGACCGCTGATCGGAAGCTGGCAAATATAGCCCACAAGAGCGGCCTGGATTGGGTGAACTGCTACGAGGCAGCATGAACACAAACGTACAAACAATTCTCAGCATGATACAGAGCAGGCGCGAACATATATGCAAAAATATGCGCATCGGGGAAAAAATTATGCACCACTTGTGAAAGATCAGATGGAACGACAAATAAAACGATCACAACTCCAAAAAAAACATCTGCGAGCCTACCGGCTCGGCGCTGCACGAACCGATAAAAGCGCTTCGATGCCCATTTTGCCTGAAAACGCAATAAACAATAGGCGTATCCCTGGCTCAACACCAGGATCAACCCGATCCACAAAAGAATTAATAGGACTGCAATTTTTGCGCCAATCAGCAACGCTTCGGGCCTAAACAATAATCGATAAGCGCCCCAACCAAGCCCTATGACCGCCAGGCCCAAAATAGCTAAAAATAACCGCACCCGGCGCAACGGCAGTCCGTTGAGATACAACTTTATGATGTGATAAATTTCTCGCAGCAGATTTTTTTCGGGAACTTGCAATATTAAAAACAGCAGCACCACACTCATCACAACCATCAACAAGCCGGTTGCGCGGTCTTCAGAAGTTATAATTTTGCCAACCCCCCAGGTTAATGGCGCTAAAAGCAATGCCCCCCCGCAAGATAAGCCAACGAAAAAGAGTCTATTTTCTCTGAAATTTTGGCAAATAAATAGGCCGAAACAGGCGCCATTATAAAGAGCAGGCCAAAAAAAACTTTGACAGGCATGTTGTCGTACATGGTGTAGCCCCACTGATCGGCAACAAGCAGGGGATACATATTTGGCGCGTAGCGCGCATACGCATCCATAAAGAAAAACATGAAAAACGCATCAGCCATATAGGCCAGAAGCGCGCCAACAAAAGCAAAACTCAATTTTTTAACATCAACATTCGTTTCAGAATACCGGGTTTTGAGCGTTTTCATTTTTTCCCTGCTGGAATAATTTTCTGACAAAAGAAGAAAACTGCATAAGGTTCGTAGCCGTTTGAAAAATAAGTTTACCAGAACTTCAAAAAACGGGCAGACCCATTCATCTGGATGCACATGAAACAGCGCCAATGTACCAATTTGGGGAAACAAGCCCACAAAAAAGGGGGAGGGCTACGGCGCGGAAAATTAGGCTGGTGTTCTGTCGCCCCGGGGTTTACCTTCACCCCCAAGGGATATGCCGGGGCGGACATTTCTTTCATTGGTTTTTTGTAGCAAGGCCCCCAAAGTTAATTAAAATCCGCTAACCTGTCGCCATGCGCCTCGATAAGATCATCCACCAGCGACCAAATCTGATCCAAATCCAGCTCAGCAGCGGTGTGCGGGTCGAGCATGGCGGCGTGATAAATATGCTCACGTTGCCCGGTGAGGGCCGCCTCCACAGTGAGGCTTTGCACATTAATATTGGTTTGCATAAGCGCGGCCAGGTGAGGGGGCAGCGCCCCAATGCGCGTGGGCTGCACGCCGTTTTGATCTACCAAACAAGGCACTTCTACACAGCAGCCTTGGGGCAAATTATCAATTAGCCCATTATTCATCACATTGCCATACACCACCCGCGGCCGACCGGTTTCGCGGCTATGAATAATCAGCGAGCCATATTCGCCACTGAGTTGAAAGCTGTTCAGATCGCTATACGTGCGAGCAATCGATTGAAGCGCGGTCGGCATAATGGGCAGATCACCAACGGCGGCCACAATTTCTTCGGCCTGCAAAGCTTCACCAGCCGCGCGGCGCGCTTGCGCCAAATCCCAGGCTTGCATTTGCACCTGACAGCGATACGGATACTCATCGAGGGGGATGTTGTAGCGCTCGATCAGGTCGGGGCGGTCGCGCTTGATGAACCACGGCACATACTCGCTAAAATGTTCGCTTGATTCGGTCACAAAATACCCCAGGCGCTTAAACATCTCGTAGCGCACGCGGTTATGCGCCGGGATGCGCCCTTCGGCAAGCACTTGCCTGAGTTGTGGATACAGGTTTTCGCCCTCGTGCTCCAGCCTGAGGTAGAAAGCCATGTGATTGATCCCGGCAACGAGATAGGAAATCGTCTCGGCGGGGATGCCTAAATCCAGCGCCAACTCTCCGGCGGTGTGCGGCACGCTGTGGCACAGCCCCACCGTTTGGATCAAACTGCCGCGGTTCAACGCCCAGGTGTTCATTGCCATTGGGTTAACGTAGTTTAGATGCAGCACATCCGGGCAGAGTTCTTCCATCTCGCGGCTCATCTCCAGCAGCACGGGGATGGTGCGCAAACCGCGCATGATGCCGCCGATCCCCAGGGTATCGGCAATGGTTTGGCGCAGGCCATATTTTTTGGGGATTTCAAAATCGAGCACGGTGGCGGGTTCGTAGCCCCCAACCTGGATCATGTTAAGGGCATAATTGGCCCCATCGAGGGCCGCGCGGCGCTGGGTGGTAGTCTCAATTTTGGGGCGGGCACCCAGCCCCTGGGCCGCGGCGTGGGCCAGCGTTTCGGTCTCGCGCAGCCGCTTTTCATCAATATCAAAGAGTGTTAGGGTCGCTTCGGCCAGTTCAGGAAAGTTGAGAATATCGCCCAGTAAATTCTTGGCGAAAACGGTGCTTCCGGCTCCTATGAAAACGATTTTTGTCATCCCGCCTGAATCCCTTCTGCGGTGCGTGTAAATTTTTTGCCGGTTGCCAGTTCGACGCATTTGTAAGCGCCATCGTACAGGCCAATGCTTTTATTTTTAACGATCATCTGGCAATACATTTCGAGCAGGTCGTCTTCGTGGGTCATCAGGTCGATAGCTTGCAGTGTTTGCGGGATGGTGCGGGTTTCTACGGTGCTGTCGCCGATCTCTGCGCCACGGATGGCGCCCCACATTTCGTGCCCACCCACACGGGCGTTGAAAATTTTCGGGATGGGGTAGAAAGCCAGTTCGGATGGTTTGGTAATCATCACATCCATTACGCGCATGAGATAATTGGAGGCGTAGACGGCGTGGAAGGTGTTGTCAAAAAGGAAAACGTGCAAGCCGTGGGCGGCATTTTCGCGGATGTTGTCGGCAAAATCTCGGGTTTCTTCCCAGGTGAAGTAGGTTTTGAGCAGGTCTTTGTAGGGGGCCAGTTCGGCTTCCAGCCATTCCCAGTTGCCTTTGTGGTCGCCAAGATTGACAAAAAGTGCGAGTTTGTCTTGCTGAATCAGCGGGATAGCGTGTTCGATGATGGCTTTGAAAAGCTCGCGCTGTGCGCCTGCCCCGCCCATTGTAACCAGAAAACGACGCGGCGCTTTGGCTTTCATGCGTTGGATGCGGGCGGCGCAGTCGGTTTCGGCGTTTTCGACCAGTTCGTGGTCTACATGTTGCCCGGTGAAGAAGAGCGCATCGCTGGGAACCGGCTTCATGATGGCGCCTTTATCATTGAAGCCGCGCATAACTCGAAAGCCATAGTAGCCAGCCGGGCCTTGCACGGCGTGTTTGGCGCCTTCGGTCAGTTGAAAGGCCATTGGCCAGTTGTCGAACATCATATCCACAACGTTGGTCATGCCGCCAGCTACTGCGCCCATTGCGTTCCACATATGTGAGGTAAGTATGGGCTGCTCGGCGGGCAGCGCGCCGTAGAGATTTTCGAACAGCTCGCTCATTTTATAGTCTTTGACCTGGGTTTTGGTGAAGCGCCACGGCCAGGTCACGATCCATTTGTTGAAGAGGGCATTCAAGCCGGGCAATGTGGGGTCGCCGGTGGTCAGGCTTTCCCACACAAATTTATCGAACCACGAAAAACGCTGCGAGATTCGTGAAAATCGGCTGTAATTGGTATTGCACCAGTTGATAACATCGGTGGTGATGCCGGGGATGGCTAACAGATCGAGCCAATAGGGGGTAAAGCCCATGGCTTTGGCCGCCGAAACCCCGGCCATGGCAATGCGGTAATGCCCAAACCCCATGCGGATGGTGCTGACGACGACGCCGTTTTCGATCGTCAGGGGGGGGGCATCGCCCTGACGGACGATTTCTTTCAGCCCGAAAATATCGCCGCCGTAGGGGTGATCTTGCAGGCTCAGGTGAAATTTTTCTTGCGGGTCATAAGCAAACTTTTTTGCCAGCATCGCCTTCCAGCGATCAGCAGCGCGCGTTTGTGCAGGCGTAATGGGGTTGCCGTAAAGTTCATAACGGCTATTTACTTTTTTCATCAATCAAGCTCTCCTCAACGGATAAGATGCCATCAATAATATCGCAATTACCCGGCTTTGATGCGTTCAATAAATTGAATGCTCGTTGCCGCAACTTGTTCGAGTTCTACATCCAACACAATTACGTGGCTTGAGTTTTCCATCCAGTGATGTTCTTTGACCGCTGACGAAATAGCATTCATAAGCAGTTCACCGGCTTCTGGCACAACCGTGGTATCTTTGCGCCCCTGAAAAATCAGCACCGGCTGATGGATGTGCGAAAGTCGTTTGTTTACAGCAGCCTGGAAACGCAAAAACTGAATGGTCCCCTTAAGTGGCAAATCGGGGTAGCCTTGCCAGAGATCGCTGCGATCAAGCGAAGCGCGCCCAACGGATTCAACAAACGATGCCCCCAGATAAAGTTTCACATAATCTGATAGGCGCAGTGTGGTGCGGATAGCCGGGGCATATAGCAACACGCCCGCGATCCGCGGCTCTTGGCTGGACAGGTATAAAGAGAGCAGCCCGCCCATCGATTCGCCCGCCACAAATACTTGCTCGCAGGTTTCGAACAGCTTTGCGAGCATGGCCTGGCCTGCGCTCACCCATGCTTGCCAATCTACACGGTTCAGGTCTTGTATCTTTGTGCCATGCCCCGGCAGCAACGGCGCGGCGACGGTGTAGCCACGTGCGTGAAATTTTTTAGCTAACGGGCGAATTTCGGCAGTTGTGGCGGTGAAACCGTGTGAAAGAAAAACACCCACTGGCCCGGCCTGCCAAATGAAAGCATCTCCGGCAAAATGCGGGTTGTGTAAATTGGGATTATTTTCTGACCAGCCTGTGTTTTCAAATGCCATGATACAAAAACTCCATCATTCGGAAGGTACACAAAAAAATTATGCTTGGCTCATCTATCAAAAGTACGCAGAAATGTCGAGGCTCGTTACCCTGAGCGAACGCGAAGGGGCTAGCCAGCGCAGGGCGCTTTGCTGGATACTTCGGCTGCGCCTCAGTATGACATGTACACTTTTTGCTCATGATCCATGATGCTTAACCTTCATTAGCCTTTCAACCCGCTGGTGGCCGTGCTTTCAACAAAGAAACGCTGCCCAAAAATATAAATGATAACCGGCGGCAAAATTGCAATGGCCGCCCCGGCCAACACCAAATTAGGCGCATCGGCGGCCCGACCACCGAGCACGCTCACCGCCAGGGTTAGCACGCGGTTGGCCTCATTGCCGGTGTTAATTACAACCAGCGGCCAGAAGAAACTGTTCCATGCATATAGAAAGGTGAAGGTTGTAAGTGTTGCAATGGCCGGGGTGCTGGCCGGGATGAAGATGCGCCACAAAATTTGCAAACGAGAGGCGCCATCCAGAACGGCAGCTTCTTCAATTTCTTTGGGGATGGTGATAAAGAATTGACGCATTAGAAATGTGCCGTATGCGGTAAATATCCACGGGATGATTAGCGAGGCCAGGCGGTCTACCCAGTCGATCATAATCATGAGTTGATAAAGCGGGGTGATAACAACAACAAAGGGAACCATGATTGTGCCAAGATATACCAGAAAAATGCCATCACGCCCGGGGAATTTTAAGCGTGCAAAGGCGTATCCGCCCAGTATGGAGGTGGCTAACTGGCCTAGCACAACCAATATTGTTACCAGGGCTGTATTGGTTAGGGCGCGGTCCATGCCGTGCAGGCTGATAACTTCTTGATAATTCTCGGGGTGATAGGTTAGCTTTTCTACCGGCTCGCTCTGACGAACATTTTGCAATACGGTTTGGCTGAGGTCGTTCGGGTTGGCAAAACGCCCGAGGGCTGTTTTTCTCACCTGAATCATCGGGATGATTTCGCCGTCCACTGTTATGTCGTAGAGAATTTCTTCTTCGCCTTCGTAGATCACTGTTTCGGGGTTAGATTCGCCCCCGGTGGGTGTTACCAACGCCAATTCACGGAGGAAGGTCGTCTCCAGATCGTCGGGAGATGCAAATTCGGCCACTTTGACGGTTTTCTCAATGAGTACAAATTCTTCCCGCGATCCGTTGTGATCCACATAATATACCGGGAGCGGTTCTTCGAAGCCCTCCACGTTGATGGTGATTGCTTCACGGGGTAATAATTTGGGTGGAAACCGGTAGGTATCGCCCGCTTCTTTGAGGGAGGTGAACAGCATCACCAAAAAGGGGAAGAGCATTACAAATGCGAAGAAGGTTAGCAACGCATAGAGCAAGAGATTCCGCAAGAAAATTCCAAGTCTGTAGGCAGTCATCGAAAATCTCCTCTATATGGCATCATCGCTGGAGCGTTGACGCATGTATTGGAACAGTGTAAGACCGAAAATAAGTAAAAACAACACCCAGGCCAGCGCCGATGCGTATCCCTGCCTGAAGTTTTGAAAACCTTGGCGATACAGGTATAAAACGATGGTTGTGGTTGATGTGCCTGGCCCCCCCGGCGGCCTTGTGAAGACAAAAACCTGATCGAATATCTGCATGGCGTTGATCGTGGTTGTTGTGAGTACAAAAAAGGTTGTCGGAGCGAGTGTGGGCAGGGTTACGTTCCAAAATTGTTGCCAGGCGTTGGCGCCATCTACTGTGGCGGCTTCATACAAAACCCCGGGGATATTCTGCAACCCGGCCAAAAAAAGCACCGTATTAAAGCCCATCCACTGCCAGGCGGCCATAATTGCAACCGCCAGCAACGCCACCTTCGTATCCGATGTCCACCCAATTTGCGGGTCTGTCAGCAAAGGCGAACCGGCAAGCGAGTTTACAAACTCTACAAAACCCGAAATGAAGTAGTTTAAATACCCTACGGTCGAGTTATAGAGCCAGCGCCATATCATGGCGACGCCAACCACAGCCGCCACGCTGGGGATGAAGTAAATAGCCCGATACACTTTCATGCCTGGCAGCTTGCTGTTCAACACCGTTGCCAGCGCCAAAGCCGGAACAACGCTCAGGGGAACCGCAATAACAACAAATTTGATCGTGTTCGCCAACGCGAGCCAAAATAATTGGTCTACCGCGCCAATAACGTAGTGCTTCGAGAAAAACCGAAATCGGGTTAGCTCGTCGAAGACGGTAATATCAATAACTTCTTTTGCCAGTTGATCCGGCGCATCGAGGGGCGCAATCGTAAGGTTGAAGATCTCCTGATAATTTGCCAGCCCAATCCAGTTGGCATTGCCAAACGCATCGGAGTCTGTAAAACTGATATACAGCGAAAAAAGCAGCGGGCCAGCGAAGAAAAACAAAAAGCCAATAAAATTTGGCGATAAAAACAGATAGCCATCCAGCATGAGTTGGTCTTTGCTCGTGGTGTTCATCGCCACCCGCGTGGGTTCACGCCACATGAGCCAGGTTGTCAGACCAAAAATAATCGCACCCAGCAAGAGAATAACCGGAACCGGCGCGGAAAGTTTGGCGAGCAGAGCCAGCGCCCCGGGGATGATACCCACCCCAAGCAAAAACAAACCACCCCCAAGAATACCCACATATTTACCCGCCTGTTTAAATCGCCGGGCGGCCAATGGTTGCCGCTCTTCAAAACGGTCGCCAAACGCGCTAATTAGATACCCCACAAACGCCAGCCCCAAATAAGGCAATCCGTTGGCAAATGTTGCCCCCAACGCATCGATCCCCGCAAAAACACCCAGATAGTGCAACCCGCCAAAGAAACAGGCCAAAAACCCCAGGTAATTGATAACGAGAGAGACCACACGCCCCTGATGCTTTCTGCGCCGGATCCATGGAATGGCAATAACACTAAACACAGCGCTAACGCCTAATATGCCGCTATACACAGTTTTAAGCCACAAAGCAAGGTTCGGCTGGCCTTGCCAGAGCATCAGCACCCCGACTAAAGCGCCAACAGCAAAAATCCCATGCCAAATGAGCAGCACACGCAAGATCAAGGCTGTATTAGCATGCGTTTCAGCGGGATCAGAAAACGATGGAGTATGGTTGTTTACAGGAGTTGACATCATGCAAATATCCTCTGGCTTCGTGAAGGACAATTCTACCCAAAAGCAATCTGGTGGGGGCTTGCCCCCACCAGATTTTATAACCAATGCCTACGGAAATGCTTTGTTCGCTTCGTCGCAAACCGTTGCGCCAAATTCTTCAACGGTGGTCTCACCGGTGAGCAGGGATGAAACAGCCGTATCCATAACGGAGACGAAATCCGGCCATGAACCAGCCCACAGAGGACCCTCCGCGGTGGGCGAGTTGGCGAGGCCATCGAGGAAGGCCTGATTGTTCGCCGGGGGCGTGAAGGCCAGGAAAGCATCTAACGCTTCTTCGCTAACGCGGCTGGGGATATTTGCGCCAAGCTCGGCAACAACACCCTGAACTTCAGCCGTGGTGAGCGCCTGAACGAGTTCCCAGGCAGCTTCGGGGTGAGGCGTATTGGCATTCACAACATACGCGCCCCAGAAAAGCCAGTTGCCGGGATGCTCAGCAGGCCCGGCAGGCAGACCAACTACGTCCCATTCAAATTCAACCGTGCGAATGCCAGGGGTGGCCCAGCGGCCATTCTGGAACATGCCCAGGTTGCCAGAGCGGAAGGGGGGTTCGGGGTCTTCACCATAAGGCACAGCCGCGCCAGAGGCATACAGGTCTTGCGCAAACTGCAAACCTGCGAGCGCTTCGGGGGTGTCGAGGGCGCAAGCTGAACGGTCTTCACTGAAGAAACCACCGCCAGCAGCGTTCATCCACACACCGTAGGGTCCCCACCAGGCACTGCCGCCATAACCCTGAACATCGTCGCCCAAAGCCGAAACGGCTTCAGCCACTTCCATAAAGGCTTCCCAAGTCCATTCGCCATTCGCTTCCAACTCGCGGGGATCATCTACACCGGCTTCGGCCAGCAGATCGAGGTTGATGTAAAGCGCGAAAGTCGAAACATCACGGGGCAGGCCCCACAGGGCTTCGCCGGTGTTGCTGGTTTCGGGGTTAAAGGTGAGGTGGAACATAGGCCCAGGGTAAAAGGCTTCGTCAGAATAGCCTTCGGTGGCATCAGCCAGGGCGCGCATATCCAAAATCAGGCCGCGGGTGGCAAAATCGGCCACATCGGTGCCGGGGATCCAGAACACATCGGGGGCTGTGCCCGAGGCAAGTTCGGTTTTGAGCACATCCTGGTAGCTGGCGGTTTCAGAACCACCCGGCTCATATTCCAGGGTAATGCCTTCCAGCTCCAGGCTATCGCTAATGGACTGGTATACATCGGCTTCTTCCTGATTGTCGGGGCGGGTTCGCCAGCGCAAAACAATCTCTTCTTCTTGGGCTATCCCGGTGCCATAAGCGCTCAAAACAAGTGAGGCCACCAACAGCAGGGAGAGCAGCAGTAAAACACGTTTCTGGTTCATTTGTAAAATTTCTCCTGGTTTTAATTTGAGTTTTTAGGTTGATCGGTCTATTTCGTGTAAAAGTTTTTTGTTGCGCACCACCTCCTTCGTGGTAAACATAATGTGACCGGTAACACCATCGTTTAAAAAAATCAGGTTGATTCCCGAATCACCAACTCAACATCCAGACGTATGGGGTCGTAGATCGCATCTGGTTCTTTGAGCATTTCCAGTAAACGCAGCATCGCTTTTTGTCCAACCAGATATTTATCAAAACGGATAGAGCTTAACGATGGCTGCATCATTTCAGAAAATTTAATATCATCAAACCCCATGATGGCACATTCCTGGGGAATTTGCAGGCCCATATCATAGCAGCCGCGCAAAGCGCCAATTGCCATCAGGTCGTTATAGGCAAAAATTGCGGTAATTTCGGGAAAAGCGGTTAATAATTGCTGTGTGGCGCTATACCCCCCGGCAAGATTTGGCGGCGCCAAAACAATCCAATTTGGGTTGATGGTCATGCCGTGCGCGTGCAAAACATCGCGATACCCTTGCACACGCCGCACTTCATCGGGGTTATGGCCCTGATGCGTCAACATGCCAATATGGCTGTGCCCGCGGCTTATCAAATGCTCAACGGCCAATTTTGCCCCGGTATAAATATCCACATTCACCAGGCTGGCTTTAGGGTGATCGATTTCGCGATTGATGACAACCAGCGGCTTGTAGTTTTCGACAAAGGCCAGCAGTTCTTCATCGGTAGAACTGGCCGTTGAAAGGATAACCCCATCCACCTCCTGTGAGGCCATCAGGGTAAGAACATCTTGCTCGCCCCGGGGGTTGTCATCCGTATTACAGACAAAAACGTTGTATCCCTGCGCCAGAGCAGTATCTTGCACCCCGCGCGCAACCTCAAAGAAAAACGGATTGGTAATATCGGCAACAACCAGGCCGATCGTGTGGGTTTTTTGAGTAGCCAAACTTCGCGCCAGGCGGCTCGGCTGATAGTTAAGAGCGGTAATAGCCGTTTCTACGCGCTGGCGCGTTGCCGACGACACACGCTCACTGTTATTGATGACGCGCGAAACCGTCTGGTGTGAAACACCGGCCTGGGCAGCAACATCACGAATGGTTACACGAGAGCGGGGCATAAAAAACGCCTGTTATGCTAGGAATACAGAAAAAGAGTCTATGTTACCGGTCACGTGACCGGTAACATAGATAATACAAAATTATGACTTGCATGTCAACATGATTTTTGTCAGGCCCCAACAGCCTGAAAACCATATAGCGAGCACATACAGGAATCCCAAAACTGGCACTTCCACGAAGATCAAAATGGCAACATCACCATTGTGGGTGAAAATGGTGAACCGGGCGAAAGCCCAATAGATAGACAGGTCAATCTCAACCCCGGAGCCACGCTAACAGAACTGCCCTATTACAAGCCAGCTCAATCCGAAATAACGACAAATCCGCCCAAATCGTGCCCTGATTAAATCGTATTATACGAGGCTGGGCATGGTACATTGTCTCGAATATGCTGGCATCCCGCCCGGATGTGAAAGAGCAGTTGTCCAATCGGGGCGTGGAGGTAATGATCTTCCCGGCTGGTAAGGATGACTCTGACCTGCCGGTGCGGGACGTTGACGGTGCATTCGCCTTTACAGATGACGATGCAAGTCCTGTTGCCATTACTGGAGAAAATAATCTGTTGTGTGTTGGTGGGCAACAAAACTACCAGGGCCACTCCGTTCTGGTACACGAACTTGCTCATTCGATTCACCTGGTTGGTCTCAAAACTGTCGAACCCAACTTTGACAGCCAACTATCTGCGCTGTATAACCAATCAATTGCAGATGGTAAATGGCAAGGCAGTTATGCAGCAACCGATAAATACGAGTATTGGGCTGAGGGCGTTGGCTTTTACTTTGATGCCAGCCCGACAAATTACCGCAATCACTATGTGAACACCAGTGCCGAACTCCAGGAACACGACCCCGATCTCTACAACCTGATCTCCGATACCTTCCGCGGCCTGGAATGGTCGCCGGTGTGTCCGTAACGGAAAATGCTCTCTCGAAAGCCTCGCCCACAAAGCGGGGCTTTTTTGTTGCCTGCAAATACCTAGCTGTATGGTAAACCGCAATATCTACGCAATGTTCGGCAATAAAAAATACAAGGAAGTTGCAACGAATCACGATTGACATACTCTATCGCAATATATTAGAATTTTTGGCGTGGCGTCCCTCTGGACGGAAAATTTTTGCGGGTAGCTCGTCTTGTCACCTGGAGACATTGGGGCAAGATACCCGTAACGCTAATAAGCGGATCGATTCGGTTATTGGCGGCTTTTTCCGCTCCCAGATGGGGGCGCTTTTTGTTTAATTCAATTTAAGGCCAGATAATGACCGCAGAAGCTATTTTCAACCGTCTATACCCCGGAACACTGATTGCAGGAGCGCTCACGTTATTAGCGTTTCTAGCTGATCTGCCTGGACTGTGGGGGACTGTTCTTCAGGAGCTTGGGCGCGGGGTGGCGGCCATGGCGTTCAATGGCATTGCCGCATCTCTTGGCGTGCTGGTTACCGAGGAAATCTTTCTTTTTGAGAGCTTCGGGCGAACAGCATTGCGTCTGATCCTGCTTGTATTCCCACACATGGCGCTGGGCCTGCTCTGGCAGCGATACCGCTGGAAAGGTGGATTGGCAGCTTTGATTGAACATCTGGCCTGGAATCAATGGTTTTCTTCCCCATACTGGTTGATCCCCACAATCGGGATGGCTGCAATCTACCTGACACTGTTATTTCACAAGGAGTCTGTACCCGCATGAGAAAGTTCATTTACCCGCTAACCATTGTCCTGCTTGTGCTGCTCACCGCCTGCAATGTCGTTCCCGAAAGCATTGCGGGAAACGCGGTACTTGGCGAAAGCATCGCCACGGAAGAAGTGGCTGTGTCAGAACCCGGAAACCCCGCTGAGTTACCCACTTCTGAAACCGTCGCGGAAAGCGAAGCGGTTGAAGAAAGCGCTGACGCAGAAGAATCTGGTTCCGAACAACCCGAAGCCCAGGACACACCGGTGGCAATGACCAGCGTGAGTCGCGGCGTAAACACATCCATGCCGGTAATTACCGACATCAACCAGGGACTAATCTACGGCCCCGATCAACTGGTACTGGTCTTTGCGGAAGGCTTTCAGCCGGGCGAAACGGTATCGGTCAACGCCATGCACATCACCGAAGGGATTATCAAATCGATCTCAGCTACGGCAAACAACCACGGTCAGATCGTGCTGTATCACTACACACAATATCGCCCGGAGGACAAAGGGGCTTATCCCGCCGGGGAAATTACTTTCCGCTTGCGCACCAGCACAGGCACAACGAAAACCTACTCTTTCAACGTGGATTATGAACACACACCGGAGCAAACTGCTCCCGGATGTGGCTCATATCCGGTTCCCGTAACGATTGGCGATGCTTTCGCTATCTGGTGCGGGGGCTTTATCAAAGCAGATTACGAAGAAACGGATTGGATGACCACCTACTCAATCGCTCACGCTGGCTCAACGTTACTGACAGCTAATGCAAATGTCATGGCAGATGGGCTTGTAATGGATTGGCTGAACACTACCCCCGGCGATCCCGTGGGAATGTGGGACATCACGATCGGCGATCAGATATTTCAAATTCAAGTTGAGGAGTAACCATGAAATTCACCAATTACCGCCCCTGGCTCTTTGCACTGGCCCTTGCGCTGTTGATCGCTGCCGTTGCTATTCAAACAGACTATGTGCAAGCTCTGCAATCTCATAGCAATTTCGATGATAACTGCATGTGCG
>JACKQG010002752.1_pt1 | contig 22429 bp, 13 predicted proteins | sample 8237621 | NCBI WGS metagenome assembly JACKQG01 (sample SAMN15677084, study PRJNA649215) | marine metagenome | biome: marine; feature: Black Sea; material: saline water; isolation source: suspended particulate matter (SPM) from the Black Sea western gyre | collected 2013-06-09/2013-06-10 | depth... | reverse complement strand
CGTTTTTCCTGTAACTGCCGGCAGCAAGTACCTAATCGAGGTCGGCAGCCACAATTCATATGAGTTCGGCACAGGCGTGCTAAACATTAGCTGCGACAGCAGCCCCGGTATTCCACCATCTAACGACGATTGGTATAACGCATATTCGGTCGGCGATGTATTAAACCTCGAATTCGACACCACTAACGCAACGAATGACGGTCCCGGTGACAGTATTGTGACCCCGGATATCTGCGACTGCTATACTGCTTCGAGCACAGGCGACGTTACCGTCAGTCTGTGCGGGAGCGAATTTGACACCAAGCTTAATCTCTATGATGGTTGCGGTATCTTCCCGAGATGGGAAAACAGGATCGATATCAACGACGACTTCTGCGGCAGGCAGTCTCAGATCACATTTAACGCTACTGCCGGCGACAAATACCTCATCGAGATTGGGGGATGGTCAGAAGGTCACTTTGGTTCAGGTTTATTGAGCATCGGCCCAGGATCAGGTCCCTTTCCACCACCGAGCGGATCAAACGATAACTGTCAGAACGCAAAGCTAATAGGTAACGTAACAGGCCTGGCGTTCAACACCAGCAATGCAACGTTTGACGGCCCCGGGCACTGTCTGACCAGCCCGAACATCTGGTATATCTATACCGCTACATGCACTGGCGAGGCCACAGTCAGCCTATGCGGCAGCGGCTACGACACCAAGCTGGCCGTCTATAACGGAGGCGGGTGTAATCCGTCATACAGCAGACTGATAGGATGCAACGACGACTCCTGCGGCTGGCAATCCGAGATAACCTTCGATGCAACCGCCGGACAGCAGTACCTCATCGAAGTAGGCGGATTCGGCGACAACACCGGAGAGGGACTTATAAGTGTCAGTTGCGAGGGTACATCGACAACAACAGAAGGATCGGATCTCGGCGACGCCCCGGACAGCACCAACAATTTCGGACGTAATATGACCGCATATCCCAAGGGAGGCCCTTCGGGAGTCAAGGCCCATTATCCGACTGTCTATAACGACGGCCGGGCCACAGGTCCTTTTGGTCCGATTCACCTGAATGCTCAGACAGTGGCGGCCCATCTGGGCAAGAAGATTACCAGTGAAAACGAAGCCGACACAGGCCCTGATCAGGACATCACCAACAACATTATACCCACAACCAATACGCCTGACAAAGACATGGGCGACGACGGTATTGTCTTCCCGGTCAATATGCCAAAATGCAGCTGGACTACACTTGACTATATCGTCAACGTTGTCAATCCAGGCACGAACCTCTGGGTGAATATCTGGTGCGACTGGAACCGCGACGGCGACTGGGACGATAACACCATCACCAACCCGTCACTTGCCTGTTCCAAGGGGATTGTATCCGAGTGGGCGGTACAGAATCAGTATCTTGTCAATTTACCGGCCGGGTTAAACCAAATCACAACACCGGCATTCCTGTCATGGCATCCGGATACAGGTACCAAGCAAATATGGATGAGAATTACTCTCTCGGATAAGCCCTGGACAGTCGGCAGTGCTCCCGGCGTCAGAGGTAACGGCGGTTCCGGACCACAGAGCGGGTACGTATTCGGCGAAACGGAAGACTACTACTTCACTCCGGATTCAAGCTTCTCGATATGCGAAGATTACAACGGTGATGGTTTAATAAACCTTCAGGATTTGGCGGTTTTCACGGCCGACTGGACTGATAATTGTCCGTAGTATTTGCGGATATCTGATGTAAGCAAAAAGGCTGTGAGTCTCGACCTAATCGGAACTCACAGCCTTTTTTTCATTGTCATCAGCATGTACAATATCAGAGCTTCCCACGTTCTCAATTTAAAGTAACCATCGGGTCGAAGAATCGGCAAATCAACTAATCCCCCTGAGCTATATAATGAATTCGGGAATGGAAACTGTTCTGTTTTAAAGACGCGTGGATTTTCTTTTTTTGATCCGCATAATCCGCCCATTGTAACTACCTATTCGGGCGCAAGAAAAACGCCCGGTAAAAATGTCACCTGATAAGCGTTGGAAATATCTGCTTTCACAGACAACAAATTCACAAATAACGAACATTTCAAACAAAACTTAAATAACTCAGATGAAAAAAAACGTTAAGATAAAGCATCTGATCTTTTGGCATGAAACAGTAAATCCTCCAAAGAATGTCCTTGAACCTGCAAAAAATGTATATTGAAGCCAAAAAAATTTCCGGGCCGAATTTTATTTCCTTGTAAGCTATTCAATTTCCGCCAGCGCCTAAAACGCTTTGCCGACCACATATTCCGCGCCGTATCTCTTTGCAATATAAGGTTTTACAATACTTTACCGTTTTGACTCACTCTGCAAGTTGAGGACATAGTGAAGAAATAAGGGTCCGAAAAATACAAAAAAAACACCCGCCCTGGAAGTTTGGGCTATTTAGATATTGACATCAATGCGCAAATTAGGTAAAATACGAGGGTCGGCTAAGACTGAAAAAAATATATTTTGGAATTTAGCTATTGACATAGACAAAGAAAACTGTTATTTTGGCAAGTTAGCAAGGAATATGATTATGTATGGCCGTGCCATTTACATATAGGGCCTTGCTGGAAGTATGGAGAGTGATGATGAGGAGAGATGAAAAGACTTCGCATAATTCACTTCTTCTTGCACACTTTCGAGCCCTTTGTGAACTTTGGCCAGTCGAACAGGAAAAGCTGCGCAGGTAATATAAGGACGGCATTAACGCAGCATTGGAAATCCGAGGGACCGGAAAACAATTAGGCTTGCTGTTTATCGTTTACGGCAAAGGAACCGTCGTTCGTAAAGTAAGTTTATTTGGGGGAGGGAAAAATGAGAAGAGTAATGAAAACCTGGTTTGTGGCAATAATACTGTTCGCAGTGCCCATGACAGCACAGGCGGATTTGCCATTTGTGAAGATATCTCCTTCATCCGAAAGTGTTCAGTTCGGAGAAATCGAGTTTACGGCACCTTCTCTTCTTGCACCCGGAGCGGCGCTGTATCCAACCACCTTCGGCTTATCTTCAGCAGCATTAACCCTCAAGGTGAATTCCAACTGTCTGCACGGGCCGATAATGGCTTCTGTTACAACGCTGAGACACCGCATGGGTAAAACCATAACGCCCGATCGTATCTCCATACAATCACCGATTACGGACGGATACGTCTCTATGGAAAAGCCGGTCATGATATCGAATCCGGAAATGGGTTCACACAATATTGATTTGAGTTTCAAACTGAAGGTCAATCCATTTGAAACCGCCGGAAAGTATAAAGGAACTATTACTTTTACCGTAATGCCTTTACCTTAAGAGAAAAAAATGGCCAAAAAAAATAAACAATCAGAATACGTAATAATAAACAAATATCAATGCCCAGGGTTTGTGGATAGAAGTTGTTCAATAGAACAGCCAGCCCCCTCCTTTACAAAGGTTGGGGAGAAAGGAGGTGTGAGGTAGTGAGAAGTGATGATTCGTAAGCATACGGATGCTTGCGAACCGCCTGAAGAAGCCGGCCCGGTCTTGAGGTGGCAAAGCGACAACGCCGGGAAACAAATTCCCGGCTTGAAAATCGCAAATTTATGGGTCCCGATTCAGATCGGCATTAAAGCGGGCATAGCCATCGAGATCGGTTAAAAGAAGTTTAGTCCCGCTAAACGTGTGGTTCAGGCAGTGAGCCTGGGCTAAGGAAATTTTAGTAGCTCCGAAGGTCGAAAAAATTGGCCTTTCAGGGAGCGAGGGTTAAGAAAGGGATATGAAAATGGTAAAGAAATGTATATTTGCACTTGCAGTGGTAGCCCTGCTGGTTACCATAGCTCCAGCGCAGACACCGAATCCGGACGGTCAACCGAGTGGTTCTGTCAAAAGGGACGGCGACTGGCCCTGGACCTACAAAGCCATAGACCTCTGCACAATGAAAATATTTATGGATGTAGGTCATTTTGTACAGCTTGAGAAATGCGGCGACCGCGAAGTTATACTAAAACAGGTTGTCTGCTCAACAATCGGAAAAGGTTCCGGTGACTTCCCGTGCTACGAAGGCTGCGAAGAAATTAAGGTCAGAGCCAACTTTCCGGCAATTTTGGGCGCCAATATTTCAAAGGTTGGTCCCATCCTCGACGGGGTAGATAAGTATTGGGTAGGTGACAACTTCCAACTCACGGGCTCAGGCGCCTGGGAACCACGGACTATTTGCGTCAAAGCCTGGAAGGCAAAGCTTTGGGAAGCTGGTTCACCCAATAACAAAACGCACGTTGGTAATCTTACGATTACCGTTAAGCCCCCGGATGGCGGCGGTTAATCAGCAGGACAGTCCCACAGGAGAAGTGTAGTTTTATAGACACTTGTTAAAAGTACAGGGACATGTCAAAAAAGATGTAAATATGGAGGGGCAGATGTTAAATCTGCCCCTCCTCTTTTTTAAATATCTTTGTCAATATGGGCGATTTTGGGCAAATTATTCTTGACATTTGAGCTGAAAAATGATAGAATCGGTAATAGTTTAATGCGGATAAAAGAAGGATGACAAGTGCGAGCAGGAGGGCTCGATCAAATATCGAATTGGGGGCGGAAATCCAGCTTTTTATAGGTCACTGCTCAGACTGGTATTAAAGCGGAGATATTCATCAACAACGAGGAAACAATGTTTATCCGGCTAAACGTGCAGCCAAGGCAGTCAGCCTGGGCTTTAGCGGCTCCAAAGACCAGAAAAATCGGCCTTTCATGGGGCAAGAATAAAAGAATAAATAGGGGGGACATGAAAATGGTAAAAAAATGTATGATTGCACTGGCAGTTGCAGCTCTTATGGCTGCCACTGTCCAAGCGGGAGCGCCGGCACCGGGCGGCTCGATCAAAAGAGATGGCGACTGGCCCTGGACTTACAAAGCGATAGACCTCTGTGTAATGCCTATATATATGGATGTAGGCCATTTTGTACAGCTTAAGGATTGCGCCGACCGCGAACTTAATCTAAAACAGGTTACTTGCACATCAATCGGCAAAAATAATACCGACGACTTCCCGTGCTACCGCGACTGCGAAGAAATTAAAGTAAGAGCCAACTTTCCGGCAATTTTGGGCGGCAGAGTAGATAAGAATAGCACCGGCATCCTCAAGGATACAGAGGTGAAATGGGCAGGTGACAAATTTCAAATCAATGGCATAGGCGACTGGGAAACACTGACAATTTGCGTCAATGCCTGGAATGCTGAGATCTGGAGGGCGACCGGGCCGTCTGAAAAAACCCAGGTTGGTACGCTTACGATTACCGTAAAACCCCCGGATGGCGGTACACCGTAATCAGCAGGACAGTCTCAGTAGAGACGAGAGGCTTTAATGGGCCTTATATCCGTAATCTTCTACTGAGATATGTCAAAAAGCAGAAGCGGCAAACGCAAAATTTACCCCTTCTGTTTATTTGAAAACTATTTTGTCAATATAGGATATTTAGGCAAATTATGCTTGACATTCGAGCGGGAAAATGATAGACTTGGTAATAAATGAATTAAGGGTGAAGGAAGGAAGATAAGCGTAAATGTAGTTATCGAGCCAAAAGGGCTCTTACAAGGTTAAATTTGTGGATTGGCGGCCAGTATGGGGATTCGGAAGGGAATTATAAAAAGTAAGGATAACAAATAGCCGAAAAATTAAAAGCCCCAATATTGGTATAAATATCCATGAAATTGACCACGAAAATACAATGTAAAGGTGCAATAATAGGCTTAGAATCATAAGAGCCCAAGCAGCTTTGGAATTATACGTATTCTACTTTACATTTATTAGTATATTAAATAAGAAGTTATTGGGAGGTAGAAAAAGTGAGGAAGCAAAATGTCGCTCAAAACCATCTGGCTTTCGCCATAATAATTGTGATGAGCATGTTTGTCTCCGGGGGGTCTGCTTTCGGTCAGATTGTTGTCCAGCCTATGAGAATGGATCTTCCGCTTATGCCAAGGCAACAGTTTCAAACATCATTGTCGTTTCAAAGTTTCGACCCGAACGAGACCTACGAGTTAGATATAACAGTCGTCGATCTTACCCAGACGGAAGACGGCCAGTGGGAAATCATTGAGCCAAATGACACTACTTTTGATAGATCGGGCCTTTCTTCGTGTAAATCATGGATAAGCCTGGCAAGCAACTATGTTTCAGCCGCTCCTATGGGTGCAGCCGGGGTAACGGTTGATATAAAAGTGCCAATTCGTACCCGCGGATTCTACGCTGCCGGGATTATTCCAAGCGTAAGACCCAGGGCCGGTATGTCAAAGATTATCGGTATAAATGTACGCTTTTTAGTCCCTGTATTAATTGATATACAGGGCAGGCCTATGCGACATGAAATAAAACTAAAAAATATGGCTCTTGAGCCCGTGAATGCTAACCGGGAACGCCCGGCATCAACAAATGTCATAATGAGCATTGATAATAACGGCGGGACACGTTCCCACCTGAAGGGATTTGCTCAAATCAAAGGCTTCCTGGATGGACACTGGCGAGAAATTACAACCGCGGAATTCACAGCTGCAAGCATAATCCCTGGGGCCAAATTAAAATTAAAAGCCAACGTCAAGTCACTGCCGCCGGGAAATTACAGAGTAGGAGGCTGGCTCTACGTTGACGGCCGCCGTGACCAGAGAATTACCGATGAATTCGCTTTCGCAGGCGACCCAAGTATCATAAAAGTGGCCACAGATGCCCCTATTGACCTGCTGCCCGGCAGTATTTCAATAAACTCATTACCTGGGGCTACCCGCGTCGAAGTGATAAAAGTCTATAATGCCTCGGATGAGACTGTTAATGTCGAGGCCGCCGTGCGCTTACCGCAATCGCTTAATGGCGTCGCTTTCGGAGACATGAAGGGCAATGATCTGGACTGTACCGGATGGTTGGAATTTGAGCCTAAGCAATTCAGCCTGCGCAGCCGTGCCCAGCAGAGTATACGCATTATATCAAAGATGCCCAACAATATATCAGAGTTGATTCCATGTTATTACGCCGTTCTTGGCTTTGTCAGCACCTATGCCGATGGCCAGAGTGGAGGCGTAACAACAGCTCCGATCAGCGTTGCAAATCAGAATATAACTGTCGATCCTTATATTTACGGAATGACGCTAAAGCCCGCCTTGAAAGATGGTATGGAGTATTATGTCATCGCCAGATACGGCAATTTCGGTCGAATCCACTTTACGCCACTCGGGTGTAGGGCAGCTATTGTAGATTCTTTGGGCGCGCCAGTGGCAGTAGCAGCACTTACAAGCAGGAAAACAGATATGATGCTCCCATTTGAGGCAAGGGACTACTCCGGAGTTATTGATATCTCCAGAATTCCCGAAGGCGTTTACCGTCTGGCGGCCGAGCTGAGACACGGCCTCGAACTGGCAGAAAAAACAGATAAACAAATTGGTATACGAGTCATGGCCCAGGGAGGGCAAAAGGTCATGGAAGTTTTACAGGTAGATAATCTTGGAGAAAAAATCGAGGTTCAATGGTAGTTAACCGGCAAAGTCATTTTTTACTAAAGAATCAAGCTGGATTGCCGATACAAGGCAAAAGAGCTGTAGTTCTGCCGGTTAATGGCTACAGAAAGGGACATTGACTTATGGCAAGGAAAAACATCAGTAAATTTTTATCGGACGGTACAGTAGTCCTCTTCGCTGTTTTGATCTGCGCGTTGAATGTCAACGTCCAGGCCGCGATTGAAGGGCAAATGGTAACTTTCACTATCTCCGGCTCAGTAGGCCAACCTGGAGTGACTATGAACGGTCTGCCGGACACAGTTACCGATGGTAACGGCTACTACAGCGCCGTTGTTAAATACGGCTGGAGCGGTACTGTTACGCCTTTATTGGCCGGCTTTACCTTCGAGCCGCAACAAAGAAGCTATCCAAAGGTTACCAGCGACCAGACTAACCAGGACTACGTCGCCAAGCTAAAGACATATACAATCTCAGGTATGGTATCTGTTGGCGGTCAACCGATGAAAGGTGTCACAATGGACGGCCTGCCCGGCAGTCCCGTTACAGAAGCCAATGGAACTTACGTGGCTATTGTGGACTTTGGGTTCGCAGGCAGCGCTGCACCAATGAAAGACGGCTATTTGTTCACACCGGGAAGTAAACCATACACTAACGTCAACAGGGACATGCCAAATCAGAACTACACCGGTTCAATCGTCACCTATACAATCTCAGGTTCAGCCGGTACCGAGGGAGTAACATTAAACGGTCTGCCGGATAATCCGAAATCCGGCACAAACGGTGCATATAGCGCAATAGTTCCTTTCAACTGGACTGGTACGGTCAAGCCGGAAAAAGAAGGCTACACCTTTGAGCCGTTCGAGATGCCATATACCGATATTATGAGTTCGTATCCAAATCAGGATTACTATGCAAATCCGATTACTTTTACAATATCCGGCACGGCTGGTATGGATTCAGTAGAAATAACCGGACTGCCGGGACCTGCCGTATTTACCGACGGGAACGGCTATTACAGCGCCACTGTTGAATGGGGCTGGAGCGGAACCGTAAAGCCTGTAAAGGCCGGTTACAAATTTGATACCGCTACTATCAACTACTCCAAAATTATCTCCGACAAGACCAATCAGAATTATACTCCAAGCCCGATTATGTTAACCATTTCCGGCTCAACCGGTATGGAGGGCGTAAAAATGGAAGGCCTGCCCGGCGATGTGGTAACCGGTTCGGGCGGTGCTTACAGTGCTACAGTTGACTGGGGCTTCAGCGGTATTGTTATACCTATGAAGGACGGCTATGAGTTCAGCCCGGTTGATATGACATACGCCGCCATTACACAAGACGAGAAAAACCGTAACTATACCGCCAAAGAGATAACCTTTACAATCAGCGGTTCTGTCGGAGTTGGCGGTGCAACACTTAAAGGTCTGCCCGGAAGAGCTGTCATGAGCAATCCCGACGGAACTTATAGCGTCGAAGTCAAATATGGCTGGAAGGGAACAATTACGCCCGAAAAGGCAGGCTACACATTTGAACCGGCAGAAATAGAATACCCTGAGCTGTATAGCGCTGAGGTTAATCGCGACTATTATGCAACAAAAGAAAAACGTACCATTGCCGGGACCATACGCACTGATAAGGGCGATTCTGTCGAAGGTATATTTGTTTTAGCAGACAGCGACGGAGGTTCCGCTACAACTAATGAAAACGGCGAGTACGAACTGACCGTAGATTACGGCTGGCGCGGAACGATAACGCCTACACTCCAGGGTCATAACTTCAGACCGACAAATAAAAGATACGCTGCGCCCGTTACAAGAGACCAGTCCAACCAGGTCTTCACAGCAATAGTACAGACGTTTACCATATCCGAAAGTGTGATGATTGGCGGAACAGGTCTTGAAGGTGTCAAGGTCACGGCTAATAATGGCGGAGGCACTACCGCCACCAATGATAAGGGCCAATTCACTGTTGAAGTACCATATAACTGGACAGGCGAAATTTCGCTGGAAAAAGAAGGCTTCTCGTTCCCGAGCAAGCCGTACACCAGCAACATTACCGAAAACTGGAAGGATGATATGCCCGTTTCGGAAATTATTCCTACGCGAAGGTCTACACCTACGTTTCCGACAACAACCGTACCGGCAACAACGACACCTGGTGCACCAACAGTCACGGTGCCCCAGGGCGATCAATGGACCGGAGCAGCGATACCTGTACCTCCAACTCCTGTTCCCAGTACTGAGCCCGAAAAACCACTCACACCTTTGGAGCAGATACAAAAACAATTGGATGAACTTATTAAGCAGCGGGAAGCTCCTACATTCCTGGAACCAGGCGTAGTCGTTCCGCAAATACCGCTTATTAGTAATACTTTTGCCGATGATCCGCTAATCGATACACTTCAGAGTATCGCAGCAGCAGCGAACGTTACAATTATCCCCGATGAAACTGTCGTAGGTACTGTATCCTGTGTATTAAAAGACGTCACCGTTGAAACGGCCCTTGATATTGTCCTGGCCGGAACTCCCTATATCTGGAAGAAGACAGAGCATTTCTATCTTGTTGCCACAGGAACTCTTACATCAGGAGGCATAGAAAACGCGATGTTCGCACGTATGAGCGAAACTCACCGCATAACAATGAGCTACGTCACCGCTGAGGCCGCTGTGGGACTTCTATCCACTGCATTCAGGCCTTACGTACAGGCCGAATTAGGACCGCCCGGATCCGACACATTTGGAGTGGTAGTAACGGCTCCACCGGCCCTGGCCGAGCGGATCATAGCCGACCTCAAACAAATCGACAAAGTTCGTTTACAGGTCCTCCTGGATGCACGTATCGTGGTAATGCAACGAGGAAATCTGCTGAACCTGGGAGTACAGTGGGGTTTCCCGACAATAAGCGGCGGACTTTTTGGTAACGACCTGAAAGGCAGAGGGGGAAGCTTATTGGACCTCGGCGGCAAAGTGGCCTCGGGTTTCTCAATTGGTTATGCTCCTGATGCAACTTTTACAAGTGCACTTACAGCGACACTGAATCTTCTTGCTCAGAATGATGAGGCCACCATAATAGCCAATCCTCAGGCATTGGCCCAGGATGGAAAAGTAGCGGAAATCGCAGTCATGACCGAAGAGTACTATTTCATGACCGGAAACCAGGGCCAACAACAAGGCGGTTTCTTCGGCTCTTACTATTCCGAGCTTGAAAAGATTGAGTCCGGAACCAAGTTAAATATCACACCCCACATTGGGGACAATAATGATATCACGCTGGCTCTGGCCATCGAGGTCAGTGACAGCATACCTCGGGGCAGGGAAAGCGAGCTTCCGGTCGTTACACGCAGAACATCCCAGAGCACCGTCCGTATCAAAGACGGTGGAACCGTTGCTCTGGCCGGCCTTACCGAGAACAGAACACGTACCGACAAAAGGAGGGTACCAGGACTCAGCAAACTTCCGCTTATCGGTGGATTGTTCAAGAATACGAACGATGAAGCGTCATCCAGGGAAATTGCCGTATTCATTACGGCACATATAATACCCGAGTCGAGCCAGGAAATCAATTTTACCCAGCCGCCCGCACCCGGAATGCAGGCCCCAATGGGACAAGCACCATTCGGACAGGCTCCAATGGGTCAGGCGCCAATACGGCAGCAGGCTCCAATGGGTCAGGCGCCGATGGGACAGGCGCTAAGCCAACCAATGGAAAGCGATTTTAGGGCGAGCCTGCGGCGAAGTTTATCACGTCCCGTCAGATAAAGGGGCGTACTAAGAGGATAAGAGGAGATAAAAACTATGAAACCAATTAGTCAGAGATCAAAAAACATCGATGTGATTTTTATATCATTGCTGCTGACATTTCTGGCTTTTGGTTTGGGTGGTTGTGTAGGAAACAGAGGCTTTGAGATCTTTCCGGTTAATAACCAGAACGTACTTACTCTAAGCTCTGATAACATTGTACGAGTCATGCGTGGTGCAGGTTTTTCCGATAATCAGATTCTCCAGTACGGAGAAGACCTGCACCTCGCACTTTCTCAATATGGTGCGGCACAAATCAAGATAAGGAGAAAGCTCGAGGCCGTCTTCGCCATTAACGGCGACGCCGTGTACATCAGTACCCGCCTCAGAGGCAACTTCATCTACAATACGAAAACCGGCTGGGTCGGCGGCGGCCAATAATCCCCGCCCAAGTTTTCACTGGCGAACCAAGAGCTTTCAATAAGGCCGAACTCTTCGTTAAATTCGCATCTCTGAATTTCGAATCCAAACAGTCAATCATCAATATCGAACACGGACTTCCTATATACGAATCCAAGCAAATACCTGCCAAATTGGCACGTACCCGAAACCCAGGAAAACCGTAACTATCTGTAACAACAACAATTACACTTTCACCTTGTTTCGGCACGCTGTTTGCACTTATAAATTATAAAAGAATGTCTATAATTGAAATTGAGTCTGTGTAAAGAAAAAAGGTGAATAATGAAATTCGATAAATTCACACTAAAAGCCCAGGAAGCATTGGCTACCGCCCAGCAGATTGTGATGGCAAAATCGCATACTGTTATGTCGCCGCTGCATCTACTGTCGGCCGTATGTAATGATGATCAAAGCATCGCAGTCGAGATTATGAAAAAGATAGGCGCCAACGTCTCGCGAATTAAAGAGATGACCGACAGCGAGCTTGGTCGGCTGCCACAGGGCTCCGGCACTAATCAGCTCATGCCCGATCCGGCCCTGAGCCAGGTTGTCCTGGACGCACAAAACAGGGCCGATGCGATGGGCGACGAATACCTCAGCGTCGAGCACCTGTTCATATCTCTTGCCTCTGTAAAAAGTGACGCCAAAGAGATACTGCGCCTAAACTCAGTCACCTCCGAACAGATCGAGAGCGCCCTTAAAGAGATTCGCGGCCCGGAAAAGATTACCGACCAGAACCCCGAAGATAAATATAAAGCCCTCGAGCGATACGGCATTGACCTTTTGGAGATGGCGAAAAAGGGAAAGCTCGACCCCGTCATCGGCAGAGACCAGGAGATTCGCCGGTGTATGCAGGTCCTTAACCGCAGAACGAAAAATAATCCCGTACTCATCGGCGAGCCGGGCGTCGGCAAAACCGCAATCGTCGAAGGCCTCGCCCAGCGAATAATTACAGGCGATGTCCCTACGGGCCTCAAGAACAAAAGAATCATCGCTCTGGACATGGGCTCACTGATAGCCGGAACAAAATTCAGGGGCGAATTCGAGGATCGCCTAAAGGCCGTCCTCAAAGAGGTCGTCGCCGCCGAAGGACAAATTATTCTTTTCATCGATGAGCTGCACACCGTCGTAGGCGCAGGCAAAGCCGAAGGCGCCGTCGATGCGGGTAATTTGCTAAAGCCGTCCCTTGCACGCGGTGACTTGCGGTGTATAGGCGCTACTACCATTGACGAATATCGGAAGTACGTGGAAAAAGACGCCGCTCTCGAGAGGCGTTTCCAGCCGATTGTAATTGACCCACCGAGCGTTGAAGAAACCATAGCCATCCTCCGTGGCCTCAAAGACCGGTACGACACCCATCACGGCGTACGGATTACCGACTCGGCCCTCGTCGCCGCCGCGACCTTGTCAAACCGCTACATAACCGACCGCTGGCTCCCCGATAAAGCGATTGATTTGATTGACGAGTCCGCCTCGAAACTGCGCATCGAAAATGATTCACTGCCGGCCGAGCTGGATACCATCCGCAGAAAAATTGTCCAGCTTCAAATCGAACGCGAAGCACTGAAAAAAGAAAGTGACAAGGCAAGTAAAGAACGATTAAAAAAAGCCGAAAAGCAGTTGGCCGAACTCCAGCAGCAGGACAAAACACTCACCGCACAGTGGGAAAGTGAAAGAGGTGACATCGACCGGATAAAAACCATCAAGGAAAACCTCGAAGAGGCCCAAAACAGCTTTGAAGAGGCCCAGCGAAAAGGCGACCTCGAAACCGCCGCCCGTCTGAAGTATGAAACCATCACAAACCTGAAAAAAGACCTCGAGGAAAAAGAGGCCGAGCTTTCCAAATCCGACAAATCAATAATCCGCAATGAAGTAACCGCTGAGCACATCGCCGACGTTGTTTCCAAATGGACAGGAATACCCATCGTGAAATTACTCTCCGGCGAGCGAGAAAGACTTATGAAAATGGAGGATGCAATTCGCCGCCGTGTAGTCGGACAGGATGAGGCGGTCGCCGCCCTCTGCAACGCCGTTCGCAGGAGCCGCTCGGGCCTGTCAGACCCGAACCAGCCCTTAGGAACGTTCCTGTTCCTCGGCCCAACCGGTGTCGGTAAGACCGAGCTTTCCAAAGCACTCGCTGACTTTCTCTTTAACGACCCGCACTCTATGATACGAGTCGATATGAGCGAGTTTATGGAACAGCACTCCGTTTCCCGGCTCATCGGCTCGCCGCCGGGCTACGTCGGTTACGATGAGGGCGGCCGACTGACCGAAGCCGTCAGGCGAAAACCCTACTCGGTCATTCTGCTCGATGAGATTGAAAAGGCACACCCGGATATCTTCAACGTCCTGCTGCAGGTCTTCGATGACGGCCGATTGACCGACGGAAAAGGCAAGACCGTCGATTTCAAAAACGCCGTCATCATTATGACAAGCAATATCGCCAGCCAGCAGATTCAGCAGCTAACCGAAGAATCCGGCGCCGACTGGGAAATCGAGGCACACGTCAAAGACGCCCTCAAGCTGCTCTTTAAGCCGGAATTCCTGAACCGCATCGACGAAATAATCGTCTTCCACATGCTCGACAAGGAGCACCTGCGAACGATTGTCGATATCCAGCTCGATTACCTCGCTGAGCGCTTAAAAGGCCGCCACATAACCCTCGAATTCACCGACAATGCCCGCCGGCAGATTATGGATGAAGGTTACGAACCCGCCTTCGGCGCAAGGCCCCTGAAGCGAACAATCCAGCAGCGACTGGAAAATCCCCTGGCCGCCGAGCTTCTGGCCGGCAAATTCACCGACGGCGACAATATAAAAATCGACGCCGACGCACATAAGTTCACGTTTGAAAAAATCTAATTAAAGAGCCGAATTTCTCTGCGAATTTTCTTAACTGCAGGCGGTAAATGATTTATCCTGACTGGACAAAATTTATTGCTATCTAACATTTAAGGAAATCCGATAATGAATCGCAGAATAATATTGAGAAAACTACATCTCCCGCTCGTCTGCATCGTCTTAATTTGCGGCTGCACGACCCAAAGCCAAATAACCAAACCGCACACCCTGCTCTTTAGCCCAATCACACCGGAGTATCTACAGGACACCGCCGCTGATTGGAAAGCCGCGAGTTTCGATGGTTTTCTATTATCTGGCATTATGAGAAACTTCTCCGATGATATCTGGGCCGCAGATGGTGATGTCACCACCCGGGGTGAAAACGACAAAACCTTTCAGCGGATAAAAGCCTGCAACGATAAATGCCTCAAACAGGGCATCACAGAGAATTTTATAAAAGTCGCATTTTACAGCCATGTCCCCCTCTGGACCGACGATGCCGCCTGGCAAAAGGTTAACGAGAATTTCCGCCAGGCCGCCCTATTCGCCAAACAGTCCGGCTGCCGCGGTATAGCTCTCGACATCGAATACGTCGGCGAACAATACGACCTGGACTGGGAAAGCTACGATTACAAAGGTTACACGAAAGACGACCTGCGCGCCGCCGCCGTAAAAAGAGGCTACGGCCTTACCCAAGCAATGCTCCAAAGCTATCCAGATATGGTCTTCTTAAAACTGCCCGAAGGCATCTACTTCTACGGCCCCTTAGCCACAGACCTTCTCGTCGGTATGATCCGCGGCATGGCCGAAGCCAACGCACCCGGCGGACTTCACCTGCTTACCGAACGCTCCTATCAAATGGTAAGCACCATCGGCCTGATTCACTACGTCCACGGCCTCGAATCCGACATCCTAAAAAATCTGGACCAGCCGGCGGCCCGCTACTGGCGAAAAAATTGTTCCATCTCCCTTGGCGGCTGGCCGCTCGGTTACTACCGCGAAATCCGCGATGAATCCGGTGAGCGTCTGGGCTACAGCGGCCGAGTCGAAAAATTCGGCGACAAAATCGTCGGCTCATACGCCGACAAAACCAGCAACTATCCACCCGAGGATTTCCGCAATCAGTACGCCGGTATGCTCCTGACTTCCAAACGCTACTGCTGGATATACGGCCACGGTGCAACATGGTGGCACTTCACGGATGCCGATGTAGCTAAATACGGCAGCGTCAGCAATTCAGCCCTCCCCGTGGATGAGCGCCTAAATGATTATAAAGCCGTCCTGCAGGAAAAATGGACCCCCTCCGGTCCTCTACAGCAAATAAGCCGAAAGGTAAGGCAATATAAATCCGGCGACTTCCTGCAAATGTTAAACTTCGTAAAGACCTTCAAAATCATCGGCCCGTTCGGAAGCAAAAATTCCGATACCTTCAACCGGGCTTTCCCGCCGGAAGAAAATCTCGACTTTAATGCGGCCTACCCCGGCAGCGCTGATGATGTGCGCTGGCAAATAGCTTCTGTTGATAATAAGGGTTATCTGGACTTTCTAAAAATCTTCTCCCCGTCCGATTGGGTCTGCGCCTACGCTTATTGTAAACTCATCAGCCCGAAGGCCGGCCCAGCCCAGCTCCGCCTCGGCACTAACGACACTGTCACCTTATGGCTTAACGGCCAAAAGCTCCTTTCCAAAAACATCGAGCGCTCCGCCGCACCCGATAGTGACATTCTCCCCGTCAATCTGAGAAAAGGCGAAAATACTATTTTAATCAAAGTGTGCAATACAGAATTCAACTGGGGCCTGTACCTGCGAATCACCGACAACTCCGGCCAACCAATAAAAAACCTGAAATTTTGTCCCTAACAACGCGCAGCCATCTCATCTGCTGATCTTGCCCGAGAAAGTAACAATGCTCAGGGGCGTCATATCAAAAGCGGCCTTATTGTCACTGACCCCCGCTTCACCCACTTCCTGCATGCTCTCAGACGCCGAAGTACGATAAACCTTCAGCAAGGTCAATCCCTTAAGATTTCTTAAAGTCAGATTCAGTCTTTGGGCCTGCTCATTCGGATTGATGGCCACGATGGTGACATCGCCGTTCTTCTCATGCAGAAAAGCACCCACCTGTACACTGCCGAAACCTGGCTCGGCCTCGATACGGCGGGCGCCGGGCCGGATAAACCTGCTGTAATGCATCGCGGTATAAGTCTTCGGCGTGTACGTGCTCATCAGCATAATACAATGTGTGCTCTTTTTGTTTTCTGTTATCTGCCACGGAACAAAGGCCGAGCAGTCCCCCGCCACCAGCGCATTATGAAGGGCATTACCGATACCCCCTCGAATAGGCTCCGGCCAGTCATGCCCTCCTGTCCCGCCCTCGGTTATCCAGAACGGCTTGCCGGCTCCTTCGATAAGGTCCCGAAACTTGCCCGACGAAGTAGCCGACATCTCCGCCTTCACTCCGTCCTCATAGCCGTGCGTAGCAAATACGTCCAGCGCCTCCAAGGCCTTCGCATTGTCCTTTATCGCCTTGACATACGAACCGGTACCGCCCTGGTAAAGATGGCTGGTCATCGTCTCCGGCCCAAAAATTTTCACCTCGCGACAGCCCTGGGCATCCAGCATCTCGCGAAGCATAATTATTATGGTGACATAGTCCTTGCCGTCCCACACACAACTCTCGAAAGACTGGGTAAACTGCACCTCATTGCCGACACTCACGGCATAAAAAGGCACGCCAATCTTCTCATGCATCTTCACGTACTCCACCATCCACTTACAGAAGTGCCTGTAATACTTCGGATCGACACGGTTATTAATGCTCCCATAACTTCCCGCCCGAATTGACCCGGACTTTTTATCGGTGATGGACTTATTCACCTTCATCCACGCCGGCGGGCTCCAGACCGTCCCGATGATTTTAATCTCTGGATTTATCTTCAGGATGCCCTTGCCGAAATCGACGAATATCTGGGCCCGGCCGCCGCTGGCACCCATATCGAAATCCTCACCGCGTTTTTCCCCCCTTTCTTCTTTTTTCTTTCCAACCGCCCCCCCCCACATCCCCACGCGACACATTCCCCCCCCCCCCCCCCCGCCATATCCCCTCTAAACCCCCCCGGGGGGAAAACCCCCGCGCCCCCTCCCCCCCCATGAAAAAAGCCCCGCCCCAAACCCCCCCTTCTTTTGACCCCGCCGGCCTCCGTCCACCATAACATCCTCTGCCAAAACCGTCCCCGCCGCAACAAAACTGCTCAAAACAAATAAAACCCCTGCCGCCCAAATAATTATACCGCGCATCCTCATCTCCTTTCCAGCACTGACTATTCCGTTGGAGAAGAAATTCGTTCCTGCTCAATCTTTATCAGAACTCAAGAATTTTAACTTAATGCAAAAACAATTACAAAACATATTCTTCTACTCTTTAATCCGTGAGATAATAAACTTTATCTCACAGCCAACAATTCCAAATTCTAAACGTTTTCCTCGCTCTTCCCTCAAAGAATTCGGGCTTCAGCCTCCATAGAAGGCTGAAGCCCTTTTTCCGGTTAACCGCCATCCGCCGAACACACAATGTGCTAAGCGGCTCTCCTCAATTATCGGTAATCCGTCATAAAAAATAATTCTACAAAAGTCAATAGCAAATCCTATAGCGCAGCACAAATACCGAATACTCAATAGCCAATCGACAATATCGAAAATCCGGCGTCGCCTGACGGGTTAATAGTAAATTAACTGTCCGAACATCGCAGTTGAGTTAACAGTAGTAGTTATTATAAAGATCTAATCAAAGCAGGCAATTTTGATATAGAAAAAGAAAGTATGAGTGAAATAGATAACAATACGCCTGGACAAAAACCGCACACAGGCATATTGGCCGCAGCATCGCTTGTTCTAAGTATTCTGGCGATTCTCGCTGTAATACTGTCAATCCGCAGAATCGAGGCCGTACAAAGCCTCCCGGGCTGCCTCGTAGCAGAGACACCAAAGTATAGACTCGTCCACAGCTTATGTACTATTCTGCCGACAACCTCGCTTGCGGCGGGTATTGTGGCCCTTTTACGAATGCTCCGAAGACACAGCAGACTATGGGGCAAAATTTTGGCAGCAGGCGGCATAGCAATTTCGGCTGCCGTACTTATAATCTATTGGTTCAATCTAACACACCTGGCGTCAGGACATATACATTAACTCATTAACTCATCCGCTCATCCATCCACGGGAATCAATTCGAAATTCTCAATTTTTTAATACGCCCATCGCCCGTTTTCTTTCCTTTGTCTTCTACGATTTGGCATGCACAGGCGACAGGCAGAGTACGGATTTAATTGCTAAAAGACAAAGAAATTTCTTATAGGGTTGACACAATCATCTTAAGTGAATATACTAATCAATCTTATTTTTCCCTGTAGAGTCGCTGCTTTGTTAAATGCTTACTGCCCGCTCTGCGAAGTCGCCTGGCGGATGTGCAGAAATATTGGATATAATCCCGGTATTATGGGATTGTTTTAATGCTAAATTGTAGTTAGAAGGAGAATTTTAGAATGGCAGAAAAAAGGGTGTATTTTTTCGGTGGCGGCAAGGCCGACGGCAACGCCAAGATGAAGGAATTCCTGGGCGGTAAAGGAGCCAATCTTGCTGAGATGACAAGAATAGGAGTTCCGGTCCCGCCGGGCTTTACCATCGGTACGAAGGTATGCAGCGAGTATTATAAATCAGGGGGCAAATGGCCGACCGGACTTGAGGCCGAAGTCGATGAGAATCTCGCAAAACTCGAAAAGGCAATGAACGCCAAACTCGGCGATCCGAATAATCCGCTGCTGGTCAGCGTTCGAAGCGGAGCGGCCGTATCGATGCCCGGTATGATGGACACAGTCCTTAATTTAGGGCTGAACGACGATGTTATCGAAGGCATTATTAAAAAGACCAGGAACCCGAGATTTGCATACGATATTTATCGACGGCTTATCGATATGTTCGGCGATGTTGTTATGGGCTGCGACCATGAGCACTTCGAAGAGGTAATTCACGCGGCGAAAAAGAAGGCCAGGGTCGAACTCGATAGCGAGCTGAGTGCAGAAGAATTGAAGGATGTTGTAGATAAATACAAGAATGTCTATAAACAACACGTCGGGGAAATGTTTCCACAGGACGGGAAAGTTCAGCTAAGGCATGCCATCGACGCGGTGTTCGGCTCGTGGATGATACCAAGAGCGATTAGGTATCGGGAGCTTAATAATATTACCGGCCTGTTGGGGACGGCGGTGAATGTTCAGGCGATGGTGTTCGGCAATATGGGTGACGACTGCGGGACGGGCGTTTGCTTTACGCGGAATCCGAGTACGGGAGAGAAGGAATTCTACGGCGAGTTTTTGATGAACGCGCAGGGCGAGGACGTGGTGGCCGGGATAAGGACGCCGATGGAGTTAAAGAAATTGAACAAGAAGCTGCCGAAGGCTTACAAGCAGCTTACGGGGCTTATGAGCCGGCTGGAGAAGCATTACAAAGACATGCAGGATATGGAGTTCACCATCCAGAACAAGGTGCTTTATATCCTTCAAACTCGAACGGGCAAGCGGACCGCCGAGGCAGCAGTCAAGACGGCCTTAGATATGGTTAACGAAAAACTCATATCGAAAAAAATGGCGGTTACGCGCGTAGAGCCGGAGCAATTAGACAGGCTGCTGCATCCTCATTTCGACCCGAAGGCCAAGCGCAATGTCATCGCAAGGGGTCTTCCGGCATCGCCCGGTGCGGCGGTAGGGCAGGTTGTATTTACGGCCGACGTTGCCGAGGAATGGAGAGACAAGGGCAAGAAGGTCATTCTCGTCAGGAAAGAGACCAGCCCGGAAGACATCGGCGGAATGGACGCGGCCGAAGGTATTCTGACGGCTTTCGGCGGCATGACAAGTCATGCGGCGGTTGTCGCACGCGGTATGGGTAAATGCTGTGTCGCAGGTGTCAGCGCTTTGAATATCAACTATAATACCAATAAATTTACCGTAGGTAAACTGACAGTCAAGCAAGGCGACTGGATCAGCTTAGACGGCTCGAAGGGTGAGATTATGACGGGCCAGTTGGCGACGGTGGAGCCGGCGATGAGCGGGGATTTCGGTAAGTTTATGACAATTTGTGACAGCGTGCGCAAATTAGGAGTTCGCACGAATGCCGATACGCCCGGCGACGCAAAAAGGGCAAGGGACTTCGGAGCAGAGGGCATCGGTCTTTGCAGGACCGAGCATATGTTCTTTGAGGGCGAGCGGATATGGCCTGTGCGGCAGATAATTTTAGCTGCCGATGATTATGCTCTGATGCTTGATAAGATTGCAGCGGCCGAGACCGTTAAAGAGAAAAAGGCAATTGAAAAAGAAAATGCCGTTGCCAAGAAGCAGTTCGAAGGTGCATTGAAGAAACTGCTGCCTTATCAGCGCAGCGATTTCGAGGGTATATTCAAAGCGATGGCGGGGCTTCCGGTTACTATTCGTTTGCTTGATCCGCCGCTGCATGAGTTCCTGCCGCAGGACAAGTGGAACCAGGCGGAGATGGCGCTGCGGCTTGGAATCAAACCGGCCGTGGTTAAGGCTAAGGTTGACCAGTTGCATGAGTTTAATCCGATGTTAGGTCATCGAGGGTGCCGTTTGTCTATCACATATCCGGCCATCTACCGAATGCAGGCCAGGGCGATAATCGAGGCGGCTTTGAAGGTGAAAAAGGCGGGCAAGGTTGTTCTTCCTGAGATTATGATTCCGCTGGCGGGGGCAGTTGAGGAATTGAAGCTGGTCAAGTATGAAATTATCGATGAGATCAAAATGGTCTTTAAGGAGAAGAAGGCCAAAATCAAGTATATGATCGGGACGATGATTGAGGTGCCGAGGGCGGCTTTGACAGCCGATGAAATCGCCACCGAGGCGGAGTTCTTCAGCTTCGGTACAAATGACCTGACGCAGATGACGATGGGCTTTTCGCGGGACGATGCCGGCAAATTCTTGGGCGAATACGTCAAAAAGGGTATTTATGCGGCGGACCCGTTCCAGCAGCTCGACCAGATCGGCGTCGGTAAGCTGGTGGAGATGGGCACCAAACTCGGCAGGCAGACCAAGAAGAAACTGAAGATCGGTATCTGCGGCGAGCACGGCGGCGATCCGAACAGTATCGACTTCTGTCACAGGGTCGGGATGAATTACGTATCCTGCTCACCCTTTAGAGTGCCGATTGCAAGATTAGCGGCGGCACAGGCGGCAATCCGTAAATGATGAATAAATATTGACTTTTGATGATTTATTGGTTACAATTGATTAACAATAATTGAGGAGAGCCGCTGAGCACTTTTTGTGTTTGGCGGATAGCAGTTAACCGGGAAAAGGGCTTCAGCCTTCTATGGAGGCTGAAGCCCGTATTCTTTGGGGGAAGACACTGGTGAGAGGATTAGAGATTAATTATTAGCAGGAAAAGGCTGAAAATTAATTTTGGGATCGGACGTGTGAGGTGCTCGTGCCATGCAGAGCTTCACAAGGCGGCAAGCGATACATCATTTAAAGAGTGATACGGATTTATTTCTTTGAAGGTGATGTCTCTTGACAGTTCAAGGTGTGTTTTTTAAGATTATTGGTGTCGTTTGGGAAAATATATTTGTTAACCGTGTAAATGGGAAATGTCAGACAAATGAATGCACCTTACAAGAATGGGCGTACCTATTCTTGAAAGTGATTCACACCGTTCCGCATAACAACAACTTTATGAAAAGGAAAAATATTCATGAATATCGTACTTATCATTCCCACAGGAATCGGATGTGAAATCGGAGGGCACGCTGGAGATGCCAATCCGGTTGCCAAGCTTATGGGGGCGTGCTGTGACAACCTGATCCTGCACCCGAACGTGGTAAACGCATCTGATGTGAACGAAATGC